>JAABUH010001572.1_pt1 | contig 24687 bp, 28 predicted proteins | sample 5559121 | NCBI WGS metagenome assembly JAABUH01 (sample SAMN10711871, study PRJNA513364) | rock metagenome | isolation source: Antarctica rocks | place: Antarctica: Victoria Land, Battleship Promontory nord | collected 2015-12-28
TAGCTTCAATCACTGCTAAGCCATCATCGGCAAATCTCGTCGAGTGCCTAATCATGTAATTGGGCGGTAAATTGTAAGACCACTTTGGCGTGATTAGATGGCACGAATTACTCTGATTCTATATGTTTGAGCGACAAAGTATCAAATCAATGAATTTATTTAAGCGATTTCATTTTACTTACAATCATCTATTTCAACTTAAACTATCTAGAGACAGAGCATACCATTGGCATGATGCCCGCGCTTCATCCTGACCATCAGGGACAGGTGATGAGCGTCGCCGGCGTGACGCCAGCGGGTGGACGAGGGGCGAGTATCGCTACCTCGCAGAAGGATACAATCAAAGCGGAGGATATACAAGAGGAATTGAACAAGCTGCGAGTACTCTATGGGCCCAACGGACGTAGAAACAACGGGCTGGTGCCCTGGGGGGAGATGGGGAGACTGTTGAAGCAATAGGAGCTGCAGTAGGAGCTGCAGTAGGAGCAGGAGGAGTAGTCGTTCAATTAGGAACATAGTTCCTAATTAGGAACATAGTTGTTGCAGTGTCATTACACTGCCCGCTAGCCTGGTTGAGTCTAGCGTCAATTGCGGCACAAAACCTAGATAGCTTACTGCTGTAGAATACACACCTTTAGTCAATGATCAGATCTACACTTCATCAAACATAGCTTCTACGGTCGCTGACGTCGCTTCAGCCACAGCTTCAGCTTCAGCCTTCGCCCAAGCACTCAGCACTTCAAATGCATTCGGCAGTGACGCCTGCGGTCAAATCGATGGCACCTGCTCGGGCGACATCATCGTCTACGATACCACCGCCGGACTCACTTCCGAGATATTTCAAAAAAGCGGCTTCGGCGCTTGCGGATGGCTTAACAATGGCACTTATGAGAATGTCTTTGCTCTTGCACATGGTGAGTCATCCGCTCAACCTCTCTCTTCTCTTACCATTCAAGTAATCTTCTCCGCAGGCATGATGAGCGACCAGTCGAACGGAAACCCCTATTGCGGCCGCATGGCTATCATCACACTCGATGGCAAGACCGCCACCGGCAAGCTCGTCGATCTCTCAGATCATCTCTTTGCTGATCTAGGCGCGACTACTAACACTGGCCGTTACCACGATGTTAAGTGGACTTTCACGACCTAGAAGCTCCTGCATGGTCAAGTTTGTGGGCATAAATTATATTAGGATGCAGATCTAGAAGATGATCTTTCGTTATACGTAGTTGATTCACAATAAAGTAAGTTTACATGCCACAGTAGTGCGCGGCGACTTTCCCTACCATTGACCCTCTTTCGTTCCACTGCTTCGTGCAAGCTGTGCAAAAAAAGGACCGTGATACTCAAAGATAAGGGACTAGCATCGAGTAGAAGATGATGTTGTCAAGACAGGCTGAAGGACGTTCGTTAGACGTTGCTTCATGTTCTACTTGTGGGAAAAGGAACGGTGACGTTTCTTCTCACGCTTCTTCGAGTTGTACCTGTTTTCATTACGTTGTCCCCAGCCGCTTTCCATCGGTGGATTTACGTAGGTAGTTCTGCTCATTGCTTCTTAATGAGGATTCTCTGGTATGCAGTTGCCGGAGTACCGTATCTATAGTATGCCGGTTAATCTTTCACGATTGTTTAAGGCGGATGTCTAGTTACATTAGATCGTCACTCATTCATCAGCACAATAGCGCCGTGGTTATGTTTCTTTTCTAATGGCACTGTATATGTAGATCGATGTATAGCTATCTTCCCCAGCTTAAATCCAACTCAACAACAGATCAATCCGAGAACGCTTTGACAATATGCTAAAGAACACAGTATTTACCTTGGATCAGAAGGTCAACGTCACCATTTCAGCAAACGATCGAGCTATCACCAATGATAATCGGCTTTGACCGAATCAAGCACCGGATGGCTACACTATTCAGACCAAGTGCGGTATTATGGGTAGGAACTTATCTACTCAGGGTTGTGCGATTACATTGGTTTGAATACACCCAATCCGCCTCCCACTAAGATTTTCAGTCTACACTTTGCCGCCGCCCAGGAAAGCACCGCTAAGTTTCACTGCGGATACAAGGACTAGTATTCATGGTACTAAAAGACCCAAAGCTCTATTGTCCGTCATCATGAAGGCAAGAAGGATCTAGATAGCATTCAATGCCCGAATACATCATACATGGTGACTAGAACACAAAATGGCCTTGGCCAGCGTCATTGGGGTTTTATGGCTGGTGTCCCCACTGATAGACCTTTACCTTTTACACCAACCGCTGGGTGGAAAGTCCACTCAGGGGCCCCCTTCTTTCATGGATGTTATCTTTTAGGAAAGTCGTTCCACCAAGTCACTTCGCCAACTTAGCCAAATCGATCCGAAGAGTAGCCAATGTTTTATGTTTTTTTCCCACAAGGGTCACCACCACGCCTGATCCTCTACCTCCATCACAGGCCCCCTCTACACCGTCATGCTCTACCAGATCCCACTAACTTTGCCCTCACCCACTGACCCCTCATGGTTAGCATCCACCACTTCCTCCGGTAGGCCCTTATCACAGGACTGGCTATTGGACTGACCCGACGAAGTGTGCCAATTCGTGGTCACATATGCGCCTTCATTGCGGGAATCCTGGAACCCAGGTTCTCGCCGGAGCGGATACTGGAGGTTGTTCTCAGGGGTGAGGCAACTGCTATTTCGGGCAGAACGGGAACGGTATCGTTTTAGACGCATTACCCCACGAGGAAAGGAATCATTCGAAAACCATGCAGCTCATAAAGATAATTGGGATGGTCACTGCAAGGTTTTGAGAAGAACACAAGCTTATTGGTAAACTTCGATGCGTCTCTGCTTACTGGTGAGAGACAATGTACGGTGGAAAGATTGAACGCCGGATTGGGTAATCTAGACTTGAAACGGAAAGATCCTCAAAGTCGCAACCCATTCGCACCCACAGTCGTCCGTGACTGCGCGACAAATGTAATATCAAAGAATTCGATACCCTTCTGCACACGCTAAAAGGTTAAAGACAATTCAGTAGAACATTCGTTAACTCCGTCGTGCCAATCGTTACTCCTGGTATCTTTTCAATCGAGGTTGTGGATAATAGATTCATATGATGCATTATATTATCAAGTTCGTCTAGCGGTTTTCTTAAGTCTTTATTTTCAGTGGAGAAGCTGCCATTAAACCGTCGAAATAACAGTCATCTGTGTTCGTTATCAGTTAATCAGAGACGACCTTGCCGTTAGAAAACCCCAAGCGTATCAAGAAAGCTATGGATAGAGATCTTATGTAATACTCTGTTGCTGAAGGTCTACCGAATGGTGATCAACTTATGTCAAGGAGCGGACGAAGGTGGCATGCCGGAGCGCGGATTTGCAAGAAAGAAGGAATCAATACTGTGGCCACGGCAAAAAGCGGATGAGAGGTGAGCAAACATCTTCTTTGTACAGCAAATGCGAGGTATATGTGCAACGTTAAGATTGTCTAAGAGTAAATATCAAGATCGACGTTAGATATACCTAATTCCTAAGATGAGGAACCCCGATGATTTCAATTCGCTTCGTCGAAGATTGGTTCTGAAAGGCAAGAATCAGGCGGAATGCGCTTCAAAAGTAATGCCGTTGGCTAGATTCGGATCTTGTTGCCTGGCAGAATCAATCAGGCGGGATGTTGCCGAAGAGAAGGATGGAACAACGAACCACATGCCACTATTCAACCAATCCATGTACTCATCAAGCTCAGCATCGCTCCAGATAGCTTGTTCGTCCATGTCGCTATCTCCTGTGTTTCCTTCCGCTGGTATGGCCGCTTGGTATGTATTTTGGGGGATCTGTTGAGAGCAAGCCTCATCAACAAGGTTTGTCTAGAAGTAGTTCAGCTATTGTATAGGCGCAACGAAAAGGCAGTGATTCTTACGATTTCCAAGACCCGAGCCTGATCGATTAGTGGTATCATTTTGACACCGTTTGTCTTCATCCGCGTCCAATATGAGGTAAGGGCGTTTTTAGTTCGTTCTGGCCGCTCGATAAGATGACAGACTCTATTGAAAATTTCATGCTTAATCTCCCAAAGTTTTTCCTTGAGCGCTTCGTGTTTGCATACATAAGAGATCAGATACTGGTCATCTTCGTTCCACTTATCGATAGACATGCTGAGAGATTTGTGTCGGCGCAAAGGGTCAAAGAATCAACAACGTCTGAATTGTGAACAGGCGTCTCGACAAATGAATGCTTGCTTCCACTACATCCACAAAGAATACCAAGCTAGCTGCCATGTCAAGCTAGCTGCCATGTCAAGCTAATGGCAGCTGGGTTGTTGGTTGTGAACGGCACGTTGAGTGTGACGCGCAACGATGTCTACAACGGTGACTCGAGAGTCCACCAACCAAGCCAGGCTCTTGCAGGGCAGAACCCACCGTAGTGGCGCCGCCGCCGCCGTTGGGAACTCGCTCATTGATATTGCCTCAGTACCTCAGACGAGGGGGTCGCCATTTCCGATGGAAATTGCTCTGCACTACGTTTTATTACCGTTGTATGCGAAACATGCATTGTTTTCTAGAATTTGCCGAGAGCCTCACCAAAATTAGTGACCGGCCATGCACCACTTTCAGCCATGCACCACCTGAATTCATATATTTATGATGATATTTAACCAATTCCTTCAAAATAACCCACCATTTCTTCCGAAATCCCTCCACTAGCTTAATGCGCGCAGCCCTATGGGGCCTAGTAGATTTGTAGAGCTTCTTTAGCCCATTCAAATAGCGCTTTTCGTCGGCCTCTTCGCGCTGTCGCTGCCTCTCATCCTCCAATTTCTGTCTATCCTGAGTCATACTTCGAGCATCTTTGACGTACAAGATGCCTCCGGTTTTGAGAACCTTGTTGAACTGCTTTTTGCGTGCTTTGCGAGCATTTTCAGCGGCCCCTATTTGGCTTAATTGATCCTCCAGTAACTCCATTTTACGAGCCATCGCATTAGCACCTTTCCAGAATATTCCAAGCTTTCCTATCAGACGATTTGGTACGTCTTCTTCGCCTGTCAAACCGAGCAACTGATTTGCAAGTGCTTGTCGATTAGTAGGTGTTTTCCATTCGGGTGGATCGCCAATAATAGGTGGTGGTGTAATAGGTCGATCCGAACGTTCAATAATTTGAACTTTATTCAGTACTACCTTCGGATCAAAAGGAATTGGACCAGTATGCTTCCATGCAGATCGAATGGTAGATTCTTTGAAGGCTTTGGTTCGAAACTCGTTGAATGCAGCCAAAAATTCGATTTTTGAAAAGGTCTCATCACCGAGGAAATAGAATCAAAAGGTTCGTAGCCGGCACCACATACAGGTGGATCTCGTCGCCGGCCGCCGAAGCGCAAATACTAAAGCTGAAACAGCAAGCCAAAATCAAGGTCTCAGGCAGAGGAAAAGTAACGATGTCAATCAAGATTCGAGAGAGCGCATCACGACTGGAACGGCAAGTACTTCATCACCTCCCTCCCGAAACTCATTCCTCCCCTTTATGACCTACGAATAACACTACATCCCCTGGATTAGCAAGATGGTTTTGGGGCTTCACGTATTCGGCAGCCTCAGGTTTCGAACCCATGTCGACTCTAGTTAGAAGGCCATGCCACTCAAAGCCGGATACTCACAGTCTGTTGATGAAACAATTTGATTCTGGTAGCATTGAATTTCCTTGCTTGCGGGCTATTAAGATTGCTCTAGTCATATTGCAGAGTAAGTCTTTCAATGCTTTTTTGCTATTGATCTTCTATTGCTATCTTTGCTGATGCTCTGTCCGGAAACTAAGCGAGCATGGCATAACATTCCACCGCTTGGGCTCAGAGTAAAATTCAGCGCTGAAAGATCCATCCGCCTTGGCACCGATAGCATTGCGCATTACCAGGGACTAGACTACTATACCATAAAAACAGCACTGATCACACTACCTGCAGTACCAATCATAGCCGGCAACAATGGGGGAATTAACCCTTGACTTTCCCACCCTTTACAAATCTCCCCCCTTTTCCAAATCCATGCGTCGTGAGCGACCACCTCTGGAATCTGCAAAGCGGAAACTGTGGCATCACTCCCAGCAATGGACTCGCCCTTTGGCAACCGTTTGACCGCCACCACTGCCGATAACCATCAGCCATGGCTTAGGTCTCACTCATGAATTCTCGATAGCCTTGGTCAAGCATATATGCTGATAGCTCGTATTGATACTTGTTATGTTGATCAATGGGCTCGGAAAGCCAATGATTCGATCAGCACCGTCGTAAGATCAAAGCGCTCACGGTAAGACCAGATCACGAAGTTTCGCTGACTGCCGATACCAATAGCTGGTGTTCACAAGTCGCGTGATACTTTGTGTCATCCTGAGCTTGGTCCGTCCAGCTCTCATGAGATTTTGACAAGAACGCAACGAAGGGGTGGTTTCGGGTGATTGCTGGGACGACAATGTCAACGATCCAATAACGTACGTGTGCCTCCTCAATTTACTATTTGAATTTAATACCCCACTCTTTCAGGGACGGTGGATGTTCTGAGATTGCTAATGTGCGCTGGGTTTTTATCACGACTGTCAAAGCCATTATTGAAATTTCTTGATTATCCCAGCTTTCATGCAAAACGAGTAAGGGAAGGAAGTAGGTCTCGTGGAAAATTGTTGTAGATGAATTTCCGCTGAGACTGGGAGCGTCTTACATACATGGTCCAATTGACTTACTGAGAGCCCGGCGCAACTATGGCGTTGCGGTATAGGATTATTGGCGAGCAACTTGGGAAGTCAAAATTGAGGTTGGGGAGCAACATTGAGAGACTTGGAGAGTCGTTATTGAGCGCGTGATTTCCATTTCTTGACTTCCCTACTTTCTTCTCTCTACAATTCCGCAGTCTTTCTTCTGCCCTAAAAAACATCAACACATGTGCTTCCGTCACTGCCCTTCCAACATCCAGTTCACATTCTCAGCAGTCAACCATTTCGACTGACCTCAGAACTCGGCTATGATGCGTCTCTTCTATATGTCTAGCTTGGGAACATCAAAATACTCCCCCTTGCCCCCACATTTCGAGCACTTTTATCGAGCGAGGTATCTACGCAGTCAACGAGGTGTCGTCGTTCACTTTATGTAGACCAGCTGCAGAATTTTCTTTCCAATGGGAGCCATGTAGAGGGCCAGATGAGAGCTAGGTAAGAGCTTGGTAGGAGCGAAAGCTTGGTGGGGAGCTGCCTATAGAGCTAATTAGCATGTGCTACGAAGCATGCCATCGAGCGACAAATATTCGTACGCAAAGGTTAGCTTGCCGCCTCAACTGTGAACACTTCCTGAAATCCGCAGGACCCCTGAACTACCAAATATTACCACGGTGCCCTTCCACGTTTGAAGGCAAACGGCCATGCGTAGGCTAGGAAAGCTTGGGATACAAGAACTCGGCATTAGACTTGATGTAAGGTATGATAGGCTCGCGCTGGCCAACTTCGATCCTGTCACCTCGCCGTCACGAGGATAGAGAAATAGAGAGAAGAGAGAAGAGAGGTGGCACGGGGAATAGAAAAGATTATACTTCTTCAGGGAAAAGGCATGTGGTCTTTCTTTGGACTTTATTTAGAATTGAGCGGTCGGTATTGAAGCCAGCCGAATATCAAGGTAGGGAGATGAAGGTGGGGGATAATATGCGACGATGCAAGGTTGAGAAAAAGTATAGACTGGGAGACCTAGAATCGGCAAGAGTGGGGTCAACTGATCGTTGCGATAGCAGAATTCGATGGTGGATGTGATATTGCCGGAGTCTGTCAAGAAGAGCGGATAGCTTAACGAACGTCATCAACTCGGCCCAGACACCAGCTCCACCCCGGCATTTCCGCATCTATCCTCGCTGCCCCAGTATGTGGAAGGCAAGAAGCGTGTAGGAAGCCGTCTATGAGGAAGCCCTCAAGTATACTTGTCAAGTCACGCTCCCGAATACGATGTATTCATAGATCAACAAGAACACGGCCGCGTCGCAGGGCAGATAGCCTAGTGTATTAGGCGTCGTTCTGGTGCAGAAGATCACTATTGCGACAGAGGCAAAAACCCTTTCTGTCTTCTTCTCAGAGGGCTGCCAAACAAGTCCGCGGCTTGAGGGCAAATCTCCATAGGATGGCGACCACCAACAAACTCGCATGGCAGGCCGACCAATTACGTGCTCTAAAGTGACTCGGCGAAGAAGGTGAAGCTCCGTCTAATATGGTTCAGGATTGTGGGAGGTGTGGTCAATGTTACCCTCGTCACCAGCCTTCTTCACCTTCTTCCCTGCCTTGCATATACACCCACCCAGGATCTTCGTTAGCGCTAGGTGGGAAGTATACCACCATAGATAAGCATCAGACTCATCGGCGTATGCCTGTTTCGTACCTCGTACTCGAGACCTATGCAATGCCATCGCTTTAGCTCGGGCTATGCTACAGCTGATCCAGCCAGTGTAATCGTCAGCTCCAATGCAGCTGATCGCCTGACCAGCCAAGGCAGCGGAAGCTCGAACCGTCTCACATGATTGAGGTAGCCAGCTGAGGCGCCAGCTGAGGACCATCAGCTGAAATTACGTATATCCTTTGCCACTTGGGGACGAGCGAGCAACAAACTGTTCGAGTGGAACCCCAAAGACAGGGCCGAAGACTTGCACTTCTCCTTCACCCCTGCTGTATTGATGACCACGGGGCTCAACTCTTTGGGAAGAATCCCCGAAGCAGGGGCCGTTGTGTGCAAGCTGTTGCAGCTGATACGGGTGCCTTGTATATTACAAGTCATAGCCGCGTGCCCAAAAACTCCTACAGAAGATATGCCCCGTTCCGTGACAACTGCATCGCCCGCAGCTGGCCTTGTTGGGTGCGAGGCATATTGCTTCTCTCTCTATATCTTTCCGCTCTATTGCCTGTGTATACCTTGGCAATATTTCTGAGAAACCCTACCACGTACATCTCTTGCACACTCAACCGATTTTTTTCAAGAAATCTTTCAAGGGCTTGACGAAGGACGATACTGTAACGACAAAAAGCAGAAATCAGAGACTTCACGAAAACAACGACTCTGATAAGATGCCGAATACTGATCCCAGCCTTTCATTCGCTTCCTTGACGATAACGGTCAATGTCTCCAGCGCCACTCCTCAGAAGTCTCCGACTAAGACCAACGCGCCAAAATGTGGAGCATTCGAAGGACCCGCTACCTTGACTAATGCCGACTTTACTCGAGGGAACCAGTCAGCTTTTCAGAAGCCTTCAGTGAACTTCAATGGGACCTCTGCTTCTCAGGATGTTCATGGCCAATATACTCCTCCTACATCTCCATCGACGGTTCCGTATATGTCGTTTGTTGAGGATATGCCTAGGGAAGTACCTTCATACGGCTTGCCCACTATCAATCAGTTGGTGGAAATTTCTCCATTCTATTTGGCCGGCTGCGATAGGCTTCTCATCGGCGTGTCTGCAACCGTGGCTCAACGCCTTGGTTTGATGGACGGTAGTGGATACTACCTCGTTGTAGAGCTATTCCCGAGGATTTGTCGACCCTTTATCGACGAAGATTTCAAACACAGTGCGAGTCCCCCAGAGATACGTTCCTGGAAGCAGCATATACGACTAGCCATTGATGAGGCCAAGGTCTGTTTGCAGCGCCAGACTGGTCCACATATCCGCCAATGGTACGCCTTCTATAGTCTAGTTATGATGTTCGGCTCTCTGGTACAATACTGTCCACACGGGGAAGGTCGGACTTGTAGGAACAAGCAAGACGTTTTCGGCACCTTATGTCAACTCGGCACATCGTATGAAGATTTTCAGGATGGCCGTAGCCTAGTGGTTAGCATTCGCATCCGAAATTTCAGCGGCACGGATTTCGTCAAGAATATTGTGTGGACTGGCTCCTTTCACGATCGCGGTCTACTGCGTCTTCAGGATGATGTTTCGTTCTCATGAAAATGTCTCTTCAAGGCGATTGCTAGAAGTATCTGTTTTTGTTAATCGACATCGCTAGATTTTACTCACTTTAGGCTTACTACAGCGTTCGATGCGGGCTATGTAGAGACTCTCACTTAATGATACGACATTGATACATTACGGTATCACGCTATCTGAAAACAAAGATGCGCATTGTTCAAAATTGATGTTTATAAATTGTTCTCAAGATAAGAAGCTTAATACATGTAATTAATCCCTACTCAAGAAAGAATCTCTACAATTGAACTTGCAACCGGTTTCCCAGCCTGCCTCCGGCCGGCCCTTCAAGCCGTCCTTCGACCCACCGCACACCCGGCGCCGGTATACATAGAGCTAACGACATCATCAGCTGTCATTCCAACATGCATTACGAAACTGAGTACCGACAATCTCCGTCAAGAAACATTATCTCGCAAGGTCTGGATAGAGTTTGCCTGACAGACGGCCACTGCCCTGGAATGTATCTGATCAGTCATTCCTTATAGAGCACCCCTATACCGTTCTCTATCTTGGAGCATCCCGGAGGCAGCTGGTATAGAATTCGGCCAGCCCCCGAATCATCGAGCCCGATCGCGCAGTCTCTCAATACAACCTGAATCCCATAAGTAAGTCGCGAAGAATAGTTCAGAGAATACTGACCATCACCTTCTCCGAAGCTGTCGGAGTTAGGTGCACTTCGTAGGCTAATATGGTATGGAAATACTTGTTTGTGTATCGGGGCCGGTATGCGCAGTGCTCACATTTGGGAAGAGCTTTCCAAGCTGCATCTCGCAGCCCTCTCGCTGCGGTGTTCCCATGAATAGTAGGCCACATGTCGAGCGCTTGAGTTCCGAAGCGCCCTGTTTGGCAATTGCAGGCCATACTAGGGCCTACTATTGTCAACATCGAGCCTGCCTGTAGCTCGCGCAAGACAAAACCTACAACCTTGAGTATGATGCCTCCCCAACTGTGAGCGACAAAGATTATGGGGCGGTATCGATTCTGGCCACTCTTTAGTAAGAGGACTATTTTACAGACCACTCTAGTACATCTGTTAACTCTCTCTTGAGACACAGGTCGCTGACCAAGGCTGTAGCGCTGATGTGGAGACTATCTTGATCTTCGTTGGCGTCGTAATTCCAATTTAGAATGCGTGCGTTCGGAATGTTCAGTGGGAGGAGATCTCGAAGCCAGCTGGCACCGTTTTCTACCCAGGCCTATTCGCCATACCCTTTGGATCCGTGCACGGCAACAAGACTATATAAAAAGATAAGTGGCTTTACACGATTCAACTTCGAGTTCACCCACCCGATGACAGCATCATACTCAGGTGCGAGGATCAATGGTCCAAAGCCAGTCAGGTGGGGATTTTGCGATACCAGGAGTATGAGAGCGATCAAACACGCCCACGTAGATGTTTTAGTAGAGTCCATTCTTGTATAGTTATGGAAGCTCCGAAGCGCAGGCTGCGTATATTTGATAGTCTTGTGCCATTACATTCCAGGCTCAAGCCCTTCTTTAGGGTCCGGAAACAAGGTTTTGAGTTTTTTAGCCGGTTTTAAAACTTCGAGGATGAACCAAAGTCTGACTTGAAATCCTGAAGAACGATTAGCGTGGTCGATGGATGCCTCGGCTGCTTATGGTATCTTGTCTTTTCGCACCCTCTGGTGGCGTAAACGAGAGGACGTGGGGCTTACGCCAAAAGGCTCCACATGTGGGTAACACCACTCACACGCAGCGGTGAGCACCCCATCCTCTCGTCTCCACTCACTAGAAGGTGACGCTGATGACTTTCAGAGTAGTGCCATGTAAGCCGAGGCATGTGCGGCGAAACACTCCTACCTTTACTAAGGTATATTAACAAACTCGGTATCCGCTCACACCATCGTTCAGGCTTGAGCCAGTGTACTGTCAGCACAGCGAAATTAACCCCTGACGGTTGCCTCAGTACGTATCGTTGATAGACGGGTCCATTCTGACAGCACGAGCGACGCTGACGCTATTCTTCGAGCTTCACTTGTCAGACAATATGCATAAGTAATGCAGGACCGCGTAGCAGCCATCCAAGAATCGATACCGGGACCATGAGTGCAACACGCTCCCTATATCGTTGCTGTAAAGCCTTATTCACTACCATCGAAAATGTCAAGCCATAACGCCTACCCCGGCCAACAAATCAGGCAGGTATTTTGCAGAACTATTTGTGGCAGTACATACATGTATGGGGCATCTTTCTTCGCGGCCTTTCCACATGGACCAGTAGCATTAGGTCTGATTGGGACGTAGGCTGGACCAGCATATTCAGGGCAGCTGGGTGCTATGCTCTGCTATGGGGCTGAAGGAACTGCGTGCGCTTTGAATCTGGAGCAGCTGATCGCCTCGGCTACGGAGGACCTGGCGTGCTTGGCTATGGAGCTGAGGGAACTGCATGCTCGAACCGCATGCTTGTATATGGAACGAGGGAGCGCTTGAGTGTGGAGCTGAATGCTCACTTTCCTCCGACCTTCCTATTTCTTTCACCACAACGGATAGGTAGCTAGGGCCGCTCGGTAAGAGTACTGACTTGGGTATTGGGCGGAGAAGTCGAAGTAAAATTACTGGTGAATTTAATGGGTTCAAGTCTGACTGGGGAAGCATGGTAGCTTGGTCAAGAGCGGTAGAGAAAGAATCAGATGGTTGAGGTAGTTCCCTTTTGAAAATTCCTTTCTGCTCACCATCGCGAACACATGGCCACTCCAATTAAAGAAAGAAAATCTTGTCAACAAGATATCTTATGGTCTGGTTTATGTCAGCGTCGATTTAGGCAGCGAGATGTTGGAAGACTCTTTTGCATGAATGCCGAAAGATCGACTGTCATCACGACGCTGGCACTTTTACTAAACAATTCATCGAATGTCAGACTGTCCCACCCTTATAATACCTTGAGCCATATCAAAGCGAATCGCTCGTCTACAATGACATCAAAAACAGAATTGGCTGACAATCTCGTTGGTAAGCAAATTCAATTGTTTGCGTCTTGACATGATCGTTCACTTACACTTCTCAAATTTGAAGTCATTACTACGCAGATGATAGAGATGATTTGAGATCAAGACATCACTGTTGATGGAAAGAATCAAAATTTGATTAAACTAAGCACTTTCGTCCAAACAATATTGACTCTATCCAAAGCCAGCTGTTCGACGCTACAGACCGCTCTATACTATCTCGTATTAATTCAAATCTGCATATCAAAGGAATACTTTACTGTGGAGCAGCTCTGCATGAAGTGCGGTCGGCGAATGTTTCTTGCAGCTCTCATTATCGCTTTCAAATATCTCTACGATAGGAGCTTCTCCTCACGCGCGTGGAGTGAAATATCAGGATTGGAAATATGTGAGATCAATGCCAGCGAAAGGGCATTTATTGCTGCAGCAAATTGGAAATTTCACATACCTAAGCCATTATTTCGTCGGTGGACTGACATCGTCCGGGAACATTCTACGTCGCCAAGATGGAGATCAATTATCTCGCATCTAACGCCGAATCTTGATTCAGATTTTCTAAACCGAATGAGTGATACTTCAACCAACCTCAATACTCTTCCGCGGGTACTAGAACCAGCCATTCCGTAATCCGAAAGTGAAGAAATCAATACTCCCATCACGACCCCGCTTCGGCCCGTTTACAACACCCGTCATGACATCGCTGCAGTGCATGCTTACGGGTTATGTCCTCGACGGTCGTGATGAATATCGCTATGGCACGGGCGAATGTGGTCTGTTCGTGGAAGCCTCGGAACCCTTCCCGACGTTCGCTCGTCGATCATCACTTGCCTTCCCCAATTATGAGGGCCATCGGCTCCTTTGCAGCCGCTCAAGATGGTGCTCATCTCGGTTTCCGAAGTTCACGACCTGGATACACATGCCGTTACAGGCCAAGTTGACGCCGAACATGCTCACAGGCCGTCGAAAGGCGTAAAATGTGAATGGCGTGCATTTCAACTGGTGACATCTCAAGTCAAAAGCTGTTTCACATCGCGAATTCGATGATGTCAAAGCTTCCTTGATTGGTTGCAAGAAGACTTGCTCGTAAATTCAGAGGCGGGCGGTGACGTGGGTAGGTTGTGGGCCAAACAGACGCCCGCTCGCCGTGGCGAAAGGGAGAAGGGTCTGTTGAGGGATGAGGAAGGTGCTATCGCGCGACAAAGATGAACTTGTCCCATTAACGTCGTGTGGCCCACCAAAGCTATTCTTGCGTGCTTCGATCTTCACCTGATACCCTCGTCGACTATCACTGCAGTCAAAGCTCAGCAACAATACTACGGCAAGAGAAGCCCCTGATCGAGTGTGAAGGAGAGCTTCCTGCAGCGTTATGAAGAAATCGACATCATCCCCGTCAACCATTGCCTATGCCTTTAGACTAGCTTCATATCTCAAGCTCGCAGCTGTTGAAAGGTGCTATTACAGTACACAGTGTGAAAGACAGCTTCGGATCAGCTTCATGTGTTATGAAATTATAATTTAGGTAAACTCGTTCTTTAACCCCTATTTCTGGTGAGCTGACCAGAAGCCACCCCACCAATGCCCCATCTACCTGCATTACCAGAATGGTAGGCTGTTCATCGTACTCACCCCCTCTTACATTCGAGTCTGCGGAAGGAGCTTGCTGTACCTCTTTCGCTTGCTTTCCGAAATATCGAACCAGTAGCTTAGCTACAGTACATCATCACCAAGATTACCCTAATTAATTTCTGAAGGTACCATCAGAATGGCAGTTCCACATGTGCTACTTTCCGGTACCGACTTGCCTGCGTCGCCAAGCTTGATTATGAACTGAAGACCTACGAATTTCAATGGTGTGTAAGTTCATATAACTCTGGTTCAGGTCATTGTTTCGTGCAACATGCGGCGTCTTTTGGGTTTCGCGAGCGAGTCCACGGTGTCGTATTTGTAGCGGTGGTGCTTTGGAGGTGAGGAAGGGGGAGGGCCAGGGCGAAGAGTCTGGGAAGCGTTCGACCCAGCGGGTGGTGGGGGGTTAGGCGGTTGGGAAGGTGTGGGTGAAAGAGGAAGGGTAGTGCTGATGAGGGTTTGGGCGCGTTCGGCGAAGGAGGTGGTGGTTTGTGATTGTGGGAGTTTTGAGGAGTTTATGGTAGGGAGACTTCAACCATTTACCGAGAGAAAGCGCATTTCGCTTTTGCCAATGTGAGTTGATGGGATTGGCATGCGGCGCGTCGTCCAATTTCCTCGACGATAGCAATACCCAAGAAAGAACCTTGGCCATCCGCGGCTAAAGTCTGATCCATCCCCAACAAATTGGCGGAGCTGGACAAATCTCTGCCCTGCGCTTCGGGTATTCCTAAGTCAAAACCACCTTCACCTATCCCACAGTCGCTGATACCCCCCCTCCATCGTCCCCCCTTTACCCCCGCCTCCGTGAACCTAGCCACAGCCAACACCATGGACCCGCGCGCAGCCGGTTCGACCAAGAGAGACCACGAACCTCTAAGTACGGGTCAAGGAGCCGTCGTCGCGGAGAGATGTGCCACTCGCGGGTTCTGCCCTTGACATACCTATGGCGCTGCAAGCCTTCTTCCCCGACCCCGCCGCAACGAGCTGGCAGGGAGCTTGTGAGCTGGCAGGGAGCTTGATAGGCACGGAGCCGAGCGTTCAGCAGGAATTTGGTGGGAGCCGTGTGAGGCCTTTTGGGTGTTCGGTAGGGAGCTTGGTGTGAGCCGCGTATTTGGTGGGCGGCAGCCGGACATGGCTGAGGAGGTATATGTGAGTATGGCGCGTGCCTGAGGTAGGTTATTTGTTAGTATTGCCTTGGTCTTTCTCTTCCAACCCTGTCTACAAAATTATTCCCACTTGCCGGCAGGCAAAGGAGCTCCTGTTCCCTGGTTGCTAAAAGATAGGGGTAGGTTGGGGGGCCTCGATTGCTGCGCGGTCTGGGTTTGCTGTAGCTTTGGAGTGACGAAAGGGTTATCAAGTAGTGGATTGGAAAGGGTACGAGTTTCGTCTTTCGACTTTCCCTTCAAGCTTGAATCCCCGAAAAGTACAAGGAGGGCATCAAAATTATGGATGACAGAGATTCTTGCCGGAGGGACCTTCCCAGATTGAAAGAGCTCTAATGTGGGGGGTCCTTGGGTGAAGTGAGGTTGGAAATAGGGCTGATAGGGTGGGGGCCCGCTAGTAGAGTATCCACCTGCTCGCTCCTAGATGAATCCTATCACGTATTCCAACATGAGGGGGCACACGACAATCAAAAAGCTGAAAGATATGTCCCGGATGATAGCGCCACAGGCGCGGTGCTTCACCGAAGAACTTACACTACCATAATGTTATTTGGTCCAAGGAACGGCTGGCAAGTGCAAAATACGTCTCTCTGTATATATAAATACAATGAGGGCACGGGCTGCGAAAGATTGAGACGATAGATCTACTACTATAAAGATATGTGCTCTTCAATCAACGACTTTTTGATAGGGGAGCCAGAACGGGAGTCCGCCAGTCTGGTGGGGAGTCCGAGTTTGCGGGAATGGGGATTTGAGATGATGAAAGAAAGGAGGAGGAAGATGAGGTATAAGAGATGCTGAGACATCAGTTCTGAACGGTCTCCGACGCAAGCTTTGCACAATTTTGGCACTTCGACTCGGACTGGCGGTTGCTAAGTGAGGTAGAAAATTCTTGGACTTGAAGTCTGCTTGCTTCCTTGGCTTGACGGAATGGAACCCTTGGCCTACGGAGTCTTTCAACATGTAAGCCGTTGTCGCACACAAGGACAGACCTCGACCGAAACAATTGACCGGGAATACGAACCCAAGAGGTAATCCGAAACCAAACTCTCTTATACTAATGAAGACTTGATTGGAGCAAACAACTAGCCTCGTGGGTAGTTCAAAATTGTATCCCTCGGTTTCATGGGACCCTGCCAGTGTTGCCAAGTCAGGCACTTCCTTCTATACTGTGTAGGAACTGTTCACCCTAGTACTCTGCCCCTGGGTTCGTTTGGGGAAGGTACCGAGAAGGCGTCCTTGTCGTTTCCTACTTGGCGTTGCGGGAAGCCCTCCTTGAACAGAACGGGTATTTCGAATGTGATATGGATATTAGATGAAGATCTAGCTTTGGTAGGCAACAGGTCCGATGCTCGTCTTGCCCGCGTCAACTGCAAGGGCTAGGGATGGGAAAGTCTTGCGCCGCTCGCCATCAGCATACTATATCTGTGCTTTCTGAAGAGGAGGGAAGGGCATTGAAGTGGAGGAGGGAGTGTGGTAGCGACCCAGTGAGAATGAATCCATATGTTAAACAAAAGGGATTGTACAGATCCCAAGCTCTTGCTTATCCGCTACTTTTCAAGGCATATCTGGCTCAGGTCGACAATGACGGCAAGACAGAGGAGGCCGAAAGTAGCAGCGGCGTCTACGTAAATATATAGCTAGAATCATGACCATCCGTGACAAGGCTTTGATCCACTTCCCAAAATCGGCCTGCTTTCCTTGGGGCTGGCCAATTGCCTGGCCTCTGCTGTTTGCTCGGACTGGTACAAAGGTCCGCTCTAGATGAAGACGCAAGTCTTCGCAACAAGGGTCTAGATCTGGTCACACGAGTTCGTGGGCGAAGACAGGTATATTGAATGTAGTAAACCAGCCTACTTTTTTTGATCAATATATTCAAGCCCAAATCACGAGCTTTACGCTATCAGCTTGCCACGCTGGCGATCTTCAGGTATCGTCAACGAGCTGAACCTTGAGGTGATTCAGCATCGGAAATGACATTTATGAGTAAAATGAACTTAAGAATTTGAGAGAAAAGAGATTTTCCCGAGGGTTGAAAAGTAGATAGCATGTTGTCTGCTCTTGAAAGTCTTCCCATAATCTGAACTTTTTCGATCGAGCTTTCCCTTTCTTCCTTAAAGATACTTCGGTCTTCATCATTCGTAACAATACTCGGGCTCATGAATACGTGATGGGGAGGGCCGGACGGGTTCGAAGGAGGTTTCTCACAATCATCATCTATGAAAGCCACGTTGAGGATATGATGTGTAGAAGGAATCAAGCAGAATGTCTGAATCTGCAGCAATGTAGCCTTCGGTATGCTTGTTGACTGAATTCTTTCGTCATCTTCTTGCAGCAGGGCACATTGTTTTCATTGACAGCATGTGTCATTAATGTTTCATCTGCTGTATGTTGAATGTAGTATGGCTCGAAAGAACGCGTCATATCTTATTTGAGCAAGCCATCTGCATGAACGATAATATATTAGGGGAAAAGTATCTCGTGAAATTGTGAAAGTACATCGAAATAGGCTGCACAACAAAAGTCCCACAATCCGTCAGTAATTACTCGAGTCAGGTCGTTAGACTAGTGCTGGTTTCTGAAACTATATATTTATACTTACGAAGTAGCCGAATGATCGAGCGAACTGACAAGTCGAGGTTCAGAGAACATTTCAACCGCAAGACTCGATCAACATTCCGTCACTTTCTAGCGTATCGGTTTTTCCTTTCCCCCACAGCATGTCCGCACTATCGTGGCGAAGCAAAGCCGCTATTGTGAGGTTTGGCTCTGGTCTTGACGTGCTCTTTTCCATACGTCAAGACAGACCGTTGCCTCATGAATCAGGCGCCTTAGTTGGATCATCCGCGTATACGTCATCGATACGACGTTGCAGAACTGCAACGATGGAACCTCTCAATTTTTCGAATTCTGAGAGATCATCTTCATTCACGGCATCTTGAAGATATCCATGAACACATTCCGGAGGAACTACACAAGCAACCAGCCGATGGCGCATATCGGGAAGTATCATTGACGTTATTTGTTGTTTGAGGTACATCGTATCATCAGGCTGCAAGCCGTGAATGTCGACATTAAGACATCGTACTTCTGCGAATGGTCCAAGAGCCTCCGAGATGCCGTCAGGACAGTGTATTTCCCAGCTCTGACCGGCCGTGCGACCGAATCAATCGTAATTAAAGCACCGGGCTTGGACCGTCCTAAGATATTTAAGGCAGTCGAGAGAGATGTTCAAGCTCCTCAACTTCATCAGTGATAGCCTTCGACACACCTTCTCTACAACTCTTTTGACAATCTTCACATCTTCGATATCATCACACATGATATTGATGTTTGCCTTCTGAAACCGCTTGAAAACTTCCTCGGAATTTATTAAACATTCAAGCCACGCTTCGTAAAAACAGAAGTTTGGTGCGGTCCTCAAAGCCACTTGAACCATCAAGATGTTTTCTCCGTAAAGAATCTCTCGGCCCTCGTCATGTATCTGACGACAAGTTCGAAGAATATTGAGATGAAGGCAAAGTGAGTTGCGGCCCTCGCGGCCCTTGCGGCGGGCAAGCGGAATCTCTTGGAAAAGAAGACATCGATATATCAGCCTACGAATCTCTAGCGGAAGGCTCAGAAAATCTATCGAAGTGACCATTGTCATTTGACATAGTATGTGATAGAGCCAGTGATAGAGTAGTAGTCGTGAGAGAAAAATGTAGACAACGCGTCGTTAAAGAATATGCCCTGCATAGCGTTGCGGTTGTCCATACAACACAAGATATAAACAGAGAACAAATAGTAACTCCTAGCTACTAGACTGTGGTGAGCTGAGCACGAAGCTCCTATCTAAGAGAACGATCATCGTTACATAGACATATAAGATTCGTGCCAAGCCTTCCTGGCCCGCTATGATCAGAGCGATCATCATGAAAGCTACGCCCACTCCTAACAAACACGCCTGCTTATGCTAATTAACTTCATAGAAAACGAAACTCCCTATCAAAGACCTACCAAACGCCCTGCCAGGCTCTTTATCAAATACTTCTTACGTTTCAAAAGTTGCGTCTGCCAAACTTTGACAGCCTTCCATTTCCTTCGGGACATAAATTATACGCGGGGATTTCGACATCTTTACTTCTGCCAGCGATCGAAGAGTCACGCTATCTGGCACACATATGAAGCACTGAACATGTCACATATGGAGCACTGGGGAGCGCTGGATAGACCACATATGGAGCACTGAATAGAAGCAAGGAAGAATGGAGAGGACTTGGCATCACCCAGGTATACCTTACCACCCAATCTCGAAGGTTGCCATGATCGCGTTCAATTGCTGAGTGTGGTTTTTCCAAGAGTCTTGGGTGGGAGCATTACGAAGTTCACGAGCCAGAACCACATATTCTGTTGTTCAAGTAAGCCCACCTAAGCTACTACCAGAACTTACTGATTTTTACATAAACGGCCAATCAACTACCAGCTCTCGACCCTCGACACCGTTCCCCCATCTATCAGCATATGACAGTAAGCTTCGACAAGTGCCAAAAAAGACCGTCGAAGTGCACATAGTGAGCGCCTCCACTCGTTGCCTGCGCTCCCGCCGAATTGCAATATGTTGCTCCTTTGCTCTCTACTTTGTATCTAGCAATAGCAGAACCTACCATGGGTATGAGGAACACAAATTCCGAGCCGAGAAGAATGAATTGGTTGCTGTACGCAAGGTTACGCCGGGCACTGCCCATCAGCACTCAAGCCATTTTATTCCAGCCTCTTTGCAAATAAATCCTACCAATACAGCTTATGGATTCCCGCCGGGTCAAAATTTGCAGTATGCTTGTCAATTGGGCGTTCCACCAAACCCACAGGAAGGAGAGAGAAATCCACAATCCAACAACCTATCTGCAGCCGAATACACTAATCTGGGTTCTAGCTCTGGGTCAGCGGCAGGCACTGGCAACTACATCCCTTGGTTCCCCGAGTCTGACGATGCGTTTGATCCCCAAGCCCATGCCCCCGCCCAGGCCCCTGGTCTGAGTCCTGATGCTGGATTCGGGGCAAGCACTAATAACTACGTCCCTTGGTTCCCCGAGTCTCGAAGCTCCGAGTGTGAACCCTGATGCTGGGCTCACGGCAGGCAATGGCAACTACGTCCCTTGGGTTCCAGATATCGAAAACGGGTTTTAGCTTATCATATGCGATGATTCTTATACCACGTCGATAATACCCGAAAGCCTAATAAAAATATTAATTTGAATTTACAACATGTCGACGTCTTCAGTTATTTCGAGTTATTGCCAAGCCCCCAACATGTTGCATGTCAACAGGGTTCTTCTCTCGATAATATGCAACATATTCGGGGGCTTGCCCCACCTCAGTTATTTATTCAGTTATTGCTTCATTTTGCGCTCGCTGCTTCTGATTTTCTTCAACAATCTATTCGTACGAAGTCTGCCACATCTGAATTAATTCTGCGTGCAGTACTGCAGTGTACAGCGACTCTGACAATGACGTTCTCGACGATGAACGCTTTCAATGAGGTGAATGTCGCAGCCGAATTGTATCAACATGGACAGACTGCGTTGGCTTTGGGACGTACGAACGCTCCGATCAATACGATCAGAAACTACGAGTCAAAGCAGAAGGAATGGCGAGTAAGATCTTCTTCAACGTCTTTGTACGATATGCACTGAGTGAAGTAGAAGTTCTGTGCGAGACACGAGTTCGTGAATGGTCAAATAGTGACGGAAGATAAACTCGTCATGTTTTTGAACAAGGAAGTTCTATCGCGAGGACTTCGTACAAGTCGTTACAAGCAGTCTCGTACGGCTGCTACGGGGAAGGAAGTGCAGCAGACGTTGAGATTTGGTTCAGTTGACAGTTATGTTTCTGCTATCATTTCTTTGTACAATTATCAGCAATCTTCCGATCATGCTACGTCTTCTCATTCACGAGGAACCAAGGTGAAAGCTCTTTTGAAAGATCGTACGAAGAAGAAGCATGCGAGAAGAAAAGCTCAATATCTCGACCGCGATGTCAATACTCTGCTGGATGGATACGAGCAACGACAAATGATTGATGCCGTACGAAGCTGTTGGACCCATGAGCTCTCTCAGAAACGAGCCACGGCTCAAACTGTGAAATCCGCTCATCGTACGGCGCTTGATTTTTTGATGAGTCATATGATGTTGATGCGTGGAGAAAATCGTCGTCATCTGCAGTTGACTGATTTGTTTTCTTTGAACTTGAAGAACGAGAATCTCATCTCTTGTACGACGCACGTTTGCATCTTGGACAATGGAAAAACGAATCAGGCTGGGCGGATCGAATACGGGGCAGTCGTACGACACAAGAATTCATTGCTGTGCATCATCTTGCAGCTTGCTTTTTATCTCTTCTATCGTTGAAACATCGTACGAGAGCAGATTTCACGTTTTCAAAGGCGGCAGCAATGATACGATCTTCATCTACTTCGAGAAAGCAAGTCGACTTCGCCTATGTCGTACGAAGTTCAACTAGAATGAATCAACAAGATGTTTGACGTCGTCAGCATTTTCAGTCTCAAGAAGACTCATGACCGTGGTGCAGAAGCACGAGCAGGCGAGTTGAGTGACGCATCGGAATCTCAGATACGTCGTGCCGGACGATGGAATACAGATGCTCTGTTCACGAGTTATTTGACTCATCTTCTTCTGGAGTTCGTACGAGTAATGGCAGGCTTCAAATCGGTCCCTGAAGATTTTTTTTTGCCTCGAGCCAAAGTTGAGTCTTCGTTGTCTCTCGTACGAGCACTCTGGCCATGGATTGATCATTGACTGGCGTGATTCAGCGATCCCTCAAGCAATGCTTCGTACGAGGATGATAAATCTTTGCTCGACGAATCGTTGCTTGATACTGTCGGGGAAGATCGATTCGACATGACTGCTCAAGGTTTTCTGCGTTTGTTGAAGGAGCTTCGCATAGTGATCTTGCAGGATTCAATTATTTATCGTCGAGAATTTCCTGCTCATTCCTTGTGGAAAGATTCTCTCTTCGTACGAGATGATTATCTGACGTTTGCGAACGAAGTAGAGCTCTCTTTGCTCAATGTCGAGGAGTCGGACGAGCTTCGTATACGAAGCGTCGTATCAGATATTGTCAATCGAATCAGTATGACTTCAGAGAACATCGTACGAAGTATACAGCATCACGGTTCTCGCAATCATCAGATACTAGAGTCATTGCATGATCGTATGAAGAACTTCTTTGCAGGAAAGTTTTTCGTTATTCTGCACGGCTCTGCTGCTTTCTCGAGCGGCATCGTCGCTTTTTCTCAGCTCATGCTACGGCCTTCGTACGAGGACAACTTCGACTTCAACGTCACTTCTTCTCAGCTGTCATCACAGTCTTCGTACGAAGTCGGTTCGAGTCTGAATGATCTTCAGAGATCGGGAGCTGCTTCGTACGAAGGCATCTCTGATGCTCAAGCTTCTCAAGCTTCGTCATCGCTGAATTCTGATGCCGTGCCTTCTGAGCATCACATGTGTCGAACTGTGGGCACGGTTTCAGATCTCTGACGAGAGTGAATGCTTGACTGAGGCTCTGCCTCTGTCATTCAAGCTTTGGAGACGGCGTACGGAGCTAAATGACGACTTTCTCAACAGGAAAGAGTCTTCTTCGATCGAAGGAAAGTCATCATTGACGAGATACATCGACGAACACAATCGAATCAATTCTCTGATGCTGTCGTGGAAGAATTGGAGCTCGTACGAAGAAGGTTGAAAGTCAGTTTGCATGAGCTGTGAAGCTGGCTCAACAAGAAGAGTTGATTGAGTGCTGTCTGTTAACTCTACTTCGTACGACAAGATCTAGACTAACGTTATGTACAAAGTGTAGATAAGAGACAGTCTGTCTTCGCTTTCCTCGTACGAGCAGTCATGACAGCTTTTTCCTTCGTACGAAGTACTGATCTTGAGCTGTTCCTCGCTCTTTCCTGGCTCACTGAATAGTTATCTTGATTCCATTTGCGTCGTACGAAGAAGGTCGATAGTCAGTTTGCATGAGCTGTGACAACAAGAAGAGTTGATTGAGTGCTGTCTGTTAACTCTACTTCGTACAACAAGATTCAGACTAACGTTATGTACAAAGTGTAGATAAGAGAGTCTGTCTTCGCTTTCCTCGTACTAGAGAGCAGTCATGATAGCTTCTCTCTTCGTACGAAGTACTGATCTTGAGCATCGCGTAGAGATGCAGGCTGCTGGCTCAAGGTACATGACTGTGCTTCAAGATGTGCTGAAAAAACAAACGCTCACAAACAGAAAAAGAAACGCGCCTCGTACATATCGTTAATTCAGCACAATGGGATTGAAGGCATCCCCCGCCCTCAACAGCCTTCGCTTCCCCAGCTTGGGTCCTCTCAATCTCCTTCGCTTCGTACGATCGTCTCTTCTTTCGGATGAGCGAGAACGACGATCTTCGTTTCATTCATCCTCGCTTCCGTCATCTTCAGCCTCAAGAAGATTGCATCGTGCCGCATGATTCCGTCATTTGCAATTGACGCAGACTCTCCCAAAGTGCTCTGGGACGAAGCGACACTTCGAGAAAGGCCGGAGATCATTTGGCCGTGCGCACTGTGTACAAGCCACGGGGGCAACTTGTTCACGAGACTGAATCAGGACAGCGTTGATGTACGAAGGCCTGTGCATCCTCACCTGATTCGAAGAAATCGTCCCCCGTACGAAATCAACGTCTCGTTCAGAACGAGCGAGAAGTGCATGTTCAGGCCTCGTATGAACGAAGGTAGTAAGTTGTAGTTGTCTCACAAGAAGACAGAGAAAGACGTCGATCGAAGCAGAAGCGACGAGAGCGAGAGCGTTGGCGACGACGGCGGCCGCGGCGGGATCCCAAAGAACAAGGGCCCTTCGTACGACATGTAAATCACATAGCTCATAGACAGAATAGAATTCAACTCACATCGTTGCTGTTGCTCTTCGTACAAAGCATCGTCA
>JAABUH010001573.1_pt1 | contig 24652 bp, 41 predicted proteins | sample 5559121 | NCBI WGS metagenome assembly JAABUH01 (sample SAMN10711871, study PRJNA513364) | rock metagenome | isolation source: Antarctica rocks | place: Antarctica: Victoria Land, Battleship Promontory nord | collected 2015-12-28
ACGGAATGACTGACCTGAGTACTGTTGTGCGGGGTGACCCGCCTCACGAAGCGCCTTGCGCATGTAGCCATCACTGCCGAGCGCGTGAATGGTCTTCCGTGTAGGTCGAGCGGTCGACCCGGTCTATGTAGCCACCATCCGTTGGCGAAGCGCCGGCACTGGGCAGACGTCGTCTGGACCTCTTGGGACAATTACTACCCCTTTTCTCGCCTGATCGGTTTTGGTGGACGGAAAGTGACCAAGGAAGCTTGTTCTTTACCTGCGATGACGATCGAGGAACGCAATAGGTTGAAAGTCGGATCGAAACGATCGTAGGTGATTTCGTCCATGCGTAAGAAGCAGGTGAAGGCCATCGTGAAAGCCGCTTCAACCGCCAGGCTGTCGACCAAATAGGTTTGTTTTCTGTCTGACCGCTTCCAGCATCTTCCGCAGCGCCGCCTCCACCGCACTCCCTCCTACCACCCTCCGCCAATCTCGTGGCGGTGGCTGTAGCTTCGCGGAGCCTATTCCACCTCCACGACAACGTCATGTTCAAGTACGTTGGTGGATGGTTCACCGTCCAGTGGGTTCAGGCGGTGGAGGCGGCGCGTCGTACGTCAGGTGGGCGTCGAGGATGGGATCAGGTCGGTAGGGAGGCAACGGGCAATACATGGGGGGTAGTGTTTGGATAGGAGGGGAATATCGAAGCGAGAGAGAGCGTCTGCAACCTCATTATCCTCGCTCCGGACCCAATCCGGATCCAAGACAAGGTCGTGTTTCATTGCGAGCAAAGATGGCTCGAATGACCCACTGGGTTTTCCTGGGATGGACGCCCCCCGACCGAAGTCTCAGCTGTATTAGGGCCCTTCGCCCCCTGTATACACTTCTCCAAGTCCGTCTTGGCCTCGAGGTAGCTGACGAGGCGGTGAAGACGAGGGTTGAACGATGGTCTACATCCACTCACGTTGATCCACCACCAAGTCGAATGCAGGAGATAGCTATAGAAGGCTGTTTACGAAGTCTCTCACTTCTAATCAAGACGCAGAGGAGCGAAGAGCGAAACACCGAGGGTCACACACGCAAGCTGCCAAAGATCTGTTCAACGCTAGAAGCCCACAGGGATCAGTGCATGACCCGGCAGATAGGCGGAGTGAAGAGAGCGCATGTAGATGTGATAAAAGGTTGATTGATGGGAAAATCTCATCATTATTTCCGCTGAATTGGGCGCAAATCGTTAACGCGTTTGTCAACGTTTCATTTGAGTGAGGTTAGAGCCCTGAGACCACCGCCATTCGCTGCGCAGAGACCACATCCCCTAGTCCGCATCATGTTATCCTTGCAGCAGGACCATAATCACCCTCCCGCCATCGCCCAACACATCCCTTCTCCATCACGCATTTCTCTCACTATACCTCGTCCTGCTTCGTCTCAAGCCGCTACCAGGCCTGCCAAACGGCGTCGGATGGCCAAAAGGGCTACCGAGGACTTGAGTGAGGCCGTTGCCTTTCCGCAGGACTGGTTCAACGACGCAACTGCGGACATTCCTTCGTCACTCCCTCTCCTTGTTTATGGCTAGGCTCGGGGAACAACTTTGAAGCGTTCAAGTTCGGTGAGAAGGGCAAGAGACCAGTCCAGGTGGCCAAGGAGTAATTGGCTGGTTGGTGGTTGTTTTCAACGCACGTTGTCGCTGTGATAGTGTAGGCATTTTGTACAAAAGCATGAAGCTTGATATAGCTATATTTATGGAGTAATGGGCATGTGTGGTGTATGAGAAGATGCAGCTAGCGGAAGTAAATCTTGCGCCCCATTACAGATATCGGCGGTCCACACTGGAAAGGAGTGAGCCTTACTCCGAACAGGTCCCGTCGGTTTCATGTTCACCTATTTCTCGCGTCTCGACCTTCACATCTGCTGCGGGCGAACCAGCCGAACCGTGTCGAGATGACGTTCGCTTTGCGAGATACCCAGCCGACGGTGGTCTACCTCGATACCGACCTCATCCGTGCTGGTCTGGGCGAAGGCGAGCTGTTCAACCGCCCCACCATGGTCAGTCTTCAGAGCCCCGCCCTCAGGCTTGGTCCCTTGCTACTGCTGGAAATGACTACTGACTGACTTCCTGAAAACATGCAGAATCTGAGAGCAAGCTACGCAGTGCCGTTCGCTGGTCCGTCGACGCGACTAATGACGACGAACGGTGCGGAAAGTGGGGAGACCAATGGTGACCCTGCCAACGGTGAGGACGTCGAGGGGAAGGGCGGCTGGCTGGTCGGCGAGGCGGTGGAAAAGGCGCAGCTGGAACCTGGATGGGAGGAGAAGCTAGAAGTGCGATGGCCATTTCGACAAACGAAGGCTCTTGACGACTGGGATGGGCGGGAATTTATCCTGTACGTCTGCTGTTTACCGCCTGACTGACACAGAGTAGCTCGCATCTTTTGAGCCTCTTGAACATTCGAATATCAACCAACACCTCTCCACTGCTTCTCGTCCCTCCACCCAGTCCGCCATCACTCTCCCTCCCTACGCAAGCGCTGTATACCCAGCTCGCATTTGAACGACTGAACGTCCCCGCTTTCTCCATCCTACCCTCACCCCTAGCCGCCATCTTCGCATTAGGCACGACCACAGGGATCGTCCTGCATGTCACGCGGGAAACGTCGGAGGTCTCCATCATCGTCGACTCGGTGGTCCGGTGGGATTGCTGTGTGACGGTTCAAGTAGGTCATGGGGATTGCTTGAGCTGGTTCGAGGGGTTGTTATTGGCGGATGCGGGCCTGGATCGGGAGTTGAAGCAGGTAGCCGGGGTGGAGACCTGGGAAGAAGGGAGAAAAGAGCGGCTTGTTAAGGAGTTGGTCGAGGTGGTTTGGAGGGAATGTACGGGTGACGATACCGAGATACCGAACGCCAAGACTGGGTCAAACACCTTGGTAGTGGCCAACTCGGTGCCGCAAGAGGACGAAGGGACTTTTGACGTGGCCAAGAAGTAAGTTTGACTCGAGTGATCCCCGCTCACTTCCAGACTCGTTGGCGATGCCGTCCCTGTCCAAGCCGCGGCTTCGCACAAATCGAAGAAACAGCAAACCGCTGCTGCAGTCAAGGCAGCTTCGGATGCCGCAGCCGCCCAAGCCGCGGCCGATGCGGCGAATCAAGCCGACTTGATCACTCTCACCATCCCTTCATTGTCGGAGAAGGAGATCGCCCTTGGTCCCCTGCGACATCGATTGCTTGAGCCGCTGTTGCGGGGCCGAGAGAGTGGGGGAGAGAGCGTTTGGGAGGGGATGGGACGGGCTGTGGAGAGTCCTTCTTTGAGCTATACCGAAAGGTTGGCGATTTGGGAAGGTGTGGGTGTGGTTGGAGAAGCGGCCAGAATCAAGTGTGAGGGGAACCCCCGGTTTACGAGGTTGTGCTGAATTGGGCAGCGTTCGCGCCGGCGTTGATGACCTACCTCGCACCTTTCTTACTGTCCAGCCCGGACCTGCCATCTGATACTCAGCCCGCCACAGTCCGACTCCTCTCCATTCCGTAGGTACTAGAGTCCCCTGGAAAAAACGCACTGCTGATAATTTGCAGAGCATATTTTGCCAATTTCAAGAACGCGACGTCCGAGCTGGCGCCTTTCCTGGGAGGATCAATGGTCGCGAAGGTATGCGAGGGCGACGAGGCGTCGCCTTCCGCTCATGACTGTCGTCTTAGGTGGCCTTTTCGGATGCGATTGGGAAGCAGTGCGTGACGAAGGTGGACTACAACGCGAAAGGACCAGCCGCGATCTATGCTGTCGGATCGGGAGATGATCGATAGACGCATGTACCCGATCCGTACTTCATGCATTGGTTTGCACAGCTAAAAGAACCCTCGAACGACCGGGAAATGCCTACCAACAAACCCTCCAAACGAGCTGGAAATGACTACAGATTCGGCTGACCCTGATTTGGGACCAGCTTGGTGATAAGTTTACCCCTATTCTCGCCCACAAACAGCCTCCCCCAAGTCTTCGGGATATCCTCGAATACCGTGTCCACCACCGTCTCGCTCTCGGTCACGTCAATCTTCCCTTCTTCAATCCACTTTGTCATGTCCGAAACGGCTTCCTTCAATACCTCAGTGTTGTCAAAGTAGATGAACCCTGGACTCATGCTCAGTATCCCTCTTCGCAAAAGTTCGGCGGAAGTACCTTTGATGGTGATGCGATTGTAGATGACCTCCTTCCAGTTGCTCAGCTCGAGCGCCTTGCCGTGATACCCTTCCCTTATCAGCGTTTTCGTCATGGGGGGCTTGAAGAACGGGCATACCGGAGACTGCTCCGCATACGACGACTTTGCCGAAACGCTTCACCAGACCGAGCATTGTATTCAAGATCACACCGCCGACCTGGATTCGTCATGATCAGTCAGTCTACGCCACTAGTAGCCGGTAAGAGAAACGCACATTGTCAAAGTAGAGATCTGCATAGTCTGGCAGCGCCGCGGTGAGATGCTTTGCGAAGTCCGGGTCCTGGAGATCAATGAAATATCAGCCCTGGTGATGAGATGAGCCTTGGGTCCTAACCTTGTAGTCGAAACAGTCGTCCGCTCCAAGGGTTTTTACCCTACAAAGAATCAGCTCTGGGCTCGAAAAGTTCAGTGATGCCACGAACCAATCGCACTTCTCCTTTCCCCCTGCGATGCCTATGACAGTTTTACATCCGACGACCTTCTTTGCGATCTGGACGAACACCGAGCCAACGCCACTACGGCCCCAAAGGTCAACTCGGGTCATACTACTGCTCCACTCACCCCGCTGCGCCAGACACGACAACCACCTGATCCTTCTTCAGATCGCATTCGCCATACACCGCCGAATAAGCTGTCAAACCCGACAATCCGAGCAGACCCATCGAGAGATATTCAGACTGCCCTTTGATCATCCTACTTCGGTCAGGACCCCTCCAAAGGCGTTGCGGGGACCACTCACACGGCTTCACTACGGATTGCATTTTCATTGACGACGCTATATTCGGACCATCCCCCCCAGAACAGGACGGTCGAGCCTTTCGGATACTGTTCGGATTTGGAAGCCATGACTTCCGTCATGAGGTATGCTTTCATGCGATCCCCCTGATTCACCGGGTCTACATACAGTCGTCTCTGTACTGGGTCAAAACAGTTTACTCCAGCACTGCACGTACCGGATCATTTCCTTTCGTGATCCATAGACGTTGAGCGGGGTCATTACTCATAGCGATCGTCCTCACCAGGAGTTGACCACCTTTCAGCTCGCTCTCCGAAGGTAGAGGTTGGGTCTCGAGCCGGAAGGTGGATGGTGTAATGGCTCCAGTTGGCGATTCATTGACGATATACACCTTGGTGCTCTTTGGGATGGACATGGTGCTTTCAGGTATCTACAGAAAAGGTGGAAATATCGATCTCCGAGACGTGTGCGGAGGCGCCGATCGCCAGCATGTGAATGCCCCGGATCCGAGGGAGGCGGGCATTGCTGAAGGCGTATAAACTCAGACGCCTACCAAGCTAGCTCGCAGGCCTAGTTGGCAGCTTTCCATCACCCTTCTACCGCAGTAAATTTGATCCCGTCCTCCACCTGATTCTGTACTTCTGTGTTTCAAACTTGGCCTCGTTGATGTCCTGATATGCGCAAGCAGTCTTCGTCGACCAACGCTGGCCCATCACAAAGCGGCAAGCCGAGGAAGACTATAGCGCGGACTGCTGAGCTTTTGGGACAGAATGAGCAGGATAAGCGGAAAGGGAAAGTGAAAGCGAAGGCGGTTCTGGGGGATGTGAGCGGGTTGGGCGAGTTTTGTAGTGGTCTACCAAGATATACAGCTGATGACAATACGTGCACAGTCCTCCCTAGCGCACTACAGGTGGAGAGGTTCGCCGAAGTGGGTGTGCGCCATTCCCGGCTTGGATTCGCTAAGTTGTATAGATCCGAGCCCTCGAGATACTCGCATTTCAAAATGCTATCAAGTCCGCTGCGTACGTTCCCTTGTGTCGTGAAGATGCTTCGTTTCAGCTCACAGGAATCAGTGCGCACGGCAGCTCACGAGTCTTCCAATCTCTCCCGCGACATCTGCGCCGCCGAGCAGCGAGTCACAACCCTCGACGGGTGCCGAAGCGGATGCGGAGTAAGGCTACTGCCGAGGTATGCTTCCTCCGTCAGTCGTGTTGCCCTCGGCTGAATCCTTCAGATCGATCCAGGCGATAACGTAGCGAAGATCCAGCGGAAGAAGGCGAAGTTACGAGCGAGAGGGAATCTTCGAGGCGAGTTCCGGACCGAACAGCTCCTCAAACGGCAGCGTGAGCCGTCCCACCATGTTCGAGCTTGGATGGGCTCATCCTGTTTTTAGGGGATAAATCCTGGCTTCCGACTCACATTTGGCATGCCAAGCGATTTCACATGACGACTCTCTGGTCCCACCGACTCCCGCTTACACCCACTCTCAAGTCTTTCCGCCCAGCGTACCGTGCAGCACGAAGAAAGGCTATCGTGCAGGATGTGAGCTACTTCGGGACCATCGAGCTTCAGGGGACAAGGGAAAGGCTCTTGGGAGTGCTTGGTCGGCTGACAGGAGGGGGAAAATTCGCTGGGGCCAAGTGAGTTGCGCAGTAGGAGCTGGGGATCGCAAGGCTGATGAATAGGTACGAGCTGGGCGGAAGGATGGGGGACACGATGCTTTATCACCGCGAGGGATTTCCACCTAGACTCATCGGACCTGTCGAGATTCTCTGGGAACCTCATACTGGACATAACGAGAGGAGAATCTGGCTCCGACTCCACCCATCAATTTTCGAGGAAGCCTGGGATGCGCTGAAGGCCGCCTCAACGATAATTTCTTCCGCCACATCAAACGAAGCGAGCTCGTCTTGCCATGATCAGCCCGACATGGTGAGCGCCTTCCAGATGCGAGACCTGCGTGAAGATATCGATGCGTTCGAGATTTTGGGTCCAAAGGCAGGATTTGTGCTTCGACGAGTATTGCGGCTCTGCAGGGATGAGGTGCCGGGCAAAGCTCAGGTGTGCCATCATTCATTGGTCGCTGGGATATTGCTCAAGCAAGTGATCAGTTCTACGAAAGCCTCAGATACGATCCCGCGGAACTACCGGAAGGAATGATTGTTGGGCTGAAGGTGTACGACCCTCGACTTCAGTACGCCTAGTGTCGCCTTGCAAGACGAAGCTGACTCCGAGGATAGCTTTCCGCCAAACGCCTTGTCCCGTACCGAAGCAGATACCTCTGACGGCTTGCTCCACTCGGCAATGCGGTTCCAGCCCTCTGCGGAGCTAGCGAGAAGCTCTCTCTGGGATGCGGAGGAGCGCGATGCTCTCGCAAAGCCGACATTCAAGAAGTCTGATCTGGACCATCGCCGTCAACAGGTGCGTACCGAGTCATATCTGTGCTGACTCGCCTAGCTTGGATTGCCGGGTACACGACTTCGCCCTACTGCTCAGGACGACCGAATCTCTATCATACTGATTCAACGGACCCTCCGCTCACAGAACGCCGAGACCGAGGCAATGCACGGCTTCACCATACTATTACCTCGTGGATGGTCGATGTATCTCCTGCAATCTATCGCTTATACTGGTACCCTCGCCGGTGGGTTGGCAGAGCGACGGACGCAGCACCGTGAGGCAGGAGTGCATTGCTTTCCTGAGCACTACGGTGCGGTGTGCAAAGCTGGCACGGAGTGGGAGAAGAAGAAGGGGATTGAGGAGGAGGAAAGGTGGTCGAGGAAACCGCCAGGAAAACGGGCGGAATGGGGTAGTATGGGCACGAGGGATCCATTCATCCCTGATTGGACGGAGATCATGGACGTGAGCCTCGACTGCTCTCACATCCTTGTTTTGCTGACGACATTAAGCATGACGACGACTCTACGACCGAAGAAGAGAAGCTTCTCAACGGGAGTTCCTTCGACTCGGTCCCCCCATGGCTCCTCAATGCGCCTTTCACGGACTACATCTCCGCTATCTCGAGCTCCTCCGATCCACCCGATCTGCTACTCGCAATTATCAACGCATTTCGATCGCAAAGGTCCATGTCCACCATACCCTCGAACACTGCGCAGAAGCTTTACTCGTCCTCGCTGGTGCATGTGCGAGTGGAAGTGTCCGGACGCGGCTCGCCGGGAGACATGACAGTCATATACTTGCTTTCATCCGAAGGTAGGCAGACTTGGCTAGAAGCACAAGAGCAGGACATTCTGCTGGGACGAGCTGGTCACGCGGAGCTTGTCACTATCGACAATGATGTCAGTGAAATCCAGCGAGTGAGTTCCTGTCATTTCCCGAGCAGCAGGTAGCGTCCGCTGATTCGCGTTCAGCTTGGTGAGATTACGCCCCGACAAGAGGACGTCATTGGATACGTAACGACGGGCAACTTCTCCTTGTCCCGAGGACGAGGGCATGCGCTCGCTACCGTTACACTGTCCGGATACATCGAAATGTTACGACTCGCCGCGGACGAAAATGAGTCCCACAGGCATCTTGTCCTCGTCAAGGTCAGGAATAGGGACGGGCGGATATGCCGGCTAGCATCGTTGGTCATAGTCTGACATACGTCATTGATGCGTGTCACATGCCCCATACCTGAGGCGTCCCTTCCATCTCAAAGATAATGTCCGCGCCATCCGCGATTTGTCTGTGGTCGATCGTGATACCGTCCAACGGCTTGCCATCAATGGTGACGCTTTTGACATACCGCCGTCCGTCGCCTGCTCCTGTAGCCGTGATCTTGAGCGGTCGAGTTGCCCCGGGCAGGTGGAGAGTTAACGAATCGAAGAAGGGTGCTCCGATGACGTATACTGCTGATGCGGGGTCGACTAGGACACGATCAGCTTTGGCCGATGCCTCTGATCCGATGTCGGACCTGGGTAGAAGCCCATGGCTGAGAAGAGGTACCATGCGCTCATCTGACCGCAATCCTCATTCTGCGCGGGACAGACCATTCCCGTCAGCGAGTCTAGCGAGAATAATGTGCACCGAACTGACACCAGAGAGACCGACCGCTGTATGGTTATACTCATTCTCCCCAATCCTGCGGATCCAATCTTGCGCCTTTTCTGGAGCCCCGGAAAACATATACAGGTAAGGCTGGACGAGCGTCAGATCCACTCAACGACGAGGTGAAGGCCGCACGATATGGTGAGATGGTTCGTTGGTATGTAGATTATGCCCACCGTCGAAATGTCGGTTTAGGAAATCGACGAAGCTCTTGTTCCCGCCCGTCAGCTGGATCAGACCAGGCACATCATGCTATCTCTCATCAGCTTTTCTTCGCTATGGGCAGAGGTGACTGACCAAAACGCTGAGCGAGTACGCCCAGTGATCCCCCTCGGTCCATCCGATCTTCTCGCCCGCCCAATGGCCAGTCGAGGTGCGCGCCTCCATGAAACGAGTCTTGCCGTTCCATAGATTCACGTAATTCTTCGACCTGTCTCGGAGACGAGCTGCGTCCCCTTCTGCACCCACGTGGGAGGCGACAATCGAGGCGGCCCAGTCGTCGTCTTAATTCATCGGTCATCGATGATCTTAGAGGTGCGAAAAGGCGGACAGGCATAGTCTAGGGTACGACTGCCCGACTCGGAGTGCAGGTCGGAAGCAACATAGCCTAGAGACATGTACTCGGTCAAGCCCGCTCGAACCTCTTGAGGAGTGTGCTCCTCGCGATCCTCGAACCTGCCAAAGTCAGTAAACACGTTCGAGACCCGTGCCCACCGTAGCTCTGTATCTCGGTCTGGCGGGCAAAAAGCGTCTTTTCTGACGGCCTGCCACGCCAGATCCCAGTCAATCCCTCTGACTCCTGCTCGTCAGCATCACACTGGTCGATGTACTCACCCGCCTGCATCGCCTGAGCGATGATCGCGTCCGAGTGCGTTCCGACCTTGATATTCGTCTCCACAAGGTTCTTCCACAAGGGGCGGGTTCGGAGATCTCGTAGGGGTAGACGAGAGTGTGGGCGTAGGATGAGTAGAGTACAGTCAGGTTGTGTGGAGTCGCGCCTGTGACTTGAAGAGCGTCGATCTTATCTCGCCATCCCGAGCGGGTTTGGCGGGAGGTCTTCTCGAGTGTCTGGCCATCTGGAATCTCCAAGTCTATATTCCTGCATTGGATCAGCTATACCACCTATACTGCTTACCGGCGAGTATGGAGGTGAGAGACCGGCGAGTATGGAGGCTCTCACCTCCGAGCCTGTTCAACACTGATGAAGCTCACGCCCGAACGTCGACCGATCTGACGTTCTCGCCAAAGATCACCCATCCGGCGAGATCCCTGCCTTCGCCGTCCATCCTTCCGGGCTTAGGTGTCCCGTCATAGGAAAGGCCGACTCCCCCGAAGGGCTCCGAGAAGCGGGCAACGAAATAGCCTTTGAACGAAGGGCAGGGCAGTTCCTCTGAGAGAAGTATCCGGCTGCAATCGTCAGCTTAAGCAGTTATGGAACGGCCAGGCTCACTCCTGCCGCTCATCATTCCATCCGTAGATTTTCTTCATCGCCTTATCGATCGTGACCGCACCAAGCGGGTATGACACGTTGCTGGGCGGACGCTGGCGGGTATTGTTCCCGCTGATTAGCACGCTTTTCCGGCTCGCCTGAACGACCACATGCCCTCCTCCGGCTTTCGATTTGGGTCCAGATTCGCCTGTCGTCCCTAAGCGACAGTCATGGACAGGATGATAACACGTGCCCATCCAGATCGCTGGTTGATGAGTCCCGAGGAAGCTGTAGATCTTGGTGTCGGTCTGATTGTACGGGCACATGGAGACGTCTGTCACAATCATCAGAGAAGATTCGAAGGGATCGTGAGTACCTACAATGCGCTCTCGTTTGAGGGGTCCAACGGGTCATCGCGAATGGCGGGGCGACGGCAGGGATCATTCCTACCGACATCAGCGAGATTGAGTCAAACGGGGCCCAAACGCACCTCCAGTCAGATCTGGCTCAGGTCTATAGCAATTCAGCTCGGGACACCGTACCGGAACGACACTCACCCTCCATTGCCCAGCATCACATTCACCCATCTCAATTCATGTCGAAAGCTCGATTCTGGTTTGGGATATGACGAGGCTAAGACCACAACCAGAATAGACAGTGAATGGGTGTCTGCGTGAAAGGGTCAACAGTACTCGTGGACGGGCAAGGTGTTGTCTAGAAAGTGGAGGGAAAGCTTCGGACCGAGATCCGACATTGCGAAGCTGCCGTCAACACTACTATTGATGTCGGGGGGGAGAGACCATAACGGGCTTCTGATGTCCCGTATCCATCTCTGCCTGCCGAGCTCGTTTTTCGCACTCGCTTCCGTCAAGCATGGGTAGGAATGTCGCCCTTTTGACAATATAGCTTTACATTGATTGAATCTCCATTCCCGACTTCGCTCTAATTTTCAACAACGAACGCCGCTTCATCCTCCTGGATCTTGCCTTTACCAATCCATTCCTCCAGCCATCGGAATACCTCGTGCTACGGTTCACGTCAGTAGGAGCCACTTCAAGACCGATGTGTCCGCACATGCCATCGTAGCGAGTTTGCGGGCTTCATCACCTGAAATCGGGTCAGCTGGAATGGACGCAATGATGTCTGACGCACGTAGTGGCCCTCGTCTGGGAAGGTAAGGAAGCGGCTTGGGACGCCTTGCCTAGGACCAAGATTCAACCAAAAGCGGCGCATCAGATCGATACTCACATCTGAAGTGCGGTGAAGGTCCCTATCAATCGGACACGGTTAGTATCTAGAAGCTTCATGAAAGATTCGCTCACCGATTCCTTGTCCGATATCGAGGCGGAAATCTACCGGCGAGTCAGTCTAGTGTAAAAGGACAGCTTGAAACCCCACCTAGACCACCATGAATGACCAGCTGAGGCGTGCTCCATTCCGCAACATGATTCATCGGGTTCCATCTAGGGTTAGCTCAGCGGATACACGAATCAGATCTGATGGTATGCACGCACTTCTCATATATCAATCGGTCATGCACTACATCCTCTCCGAGACCCCTTGTTAACCCCGTCAGCTAGATGAGCGGCTCTCAGCCAGACTCACGAAGCTGGATAATATGCCTCCTGCTTTTCGTCAGCTTCGGCCGGGTAAATACCCATGGGATGATCTTACATCGGTAGTAAAGGCTAGATCGACAGTGTTGAACATTCCGTCATGAGATATGAGCGCCTTGAAGCCGAAGATATTGTTCCCGTTAATCCAGTTGGCCATAAACCCGCCATAGGAGGAGCCTATAGCGGCTGTCCGATCCGGGTCGATCTGCGAGTATTGGTCTGAGAGGTATGGAAGTTTCAGGATCTGCTCACTTCGGGATACAGTCTCATGGCTTCATGGTAACCCGACAAGAGATCTTTGAACGCTCCTACACCGAGGTCAGCTTCACAATGACCAGAGCTGGTAGCGTGTCTTACGTCCTCCCCATTCCCTGTGTGATCTCCTGGAGAACTCCTCGCCATACCCAGTGGATCCGGTAGGGTTGATGGCGATGACGAAATAGCCCTGGGAAGCGAAAACGGCCTCGTTCCATCTATCGTAGCAGCTTAGCGAACTACTCCATCACCGAAATCCAGCTTACCGAGTGGACCATGCGTCTGGGAATACACCTTGAGGACCACCATGCATCCAGAAAATCATTGGCCAGAGCTTCCCCTCTGCCGCATCCCTCTCGCTCCATCCCCTTGGCTTGACAATCCATCCCATGTTACGCCATCCTTCGGCGCCCTCAAACCAGAATTCCTCCCCCTCCATCCCATCTATGCGCCCGGCGAGATGCTTGCTCGACCAGTCGGTCATCCTGTGAAGCGGAGAACGCGGTAGCTTATCCCCGTCGACATCAGGCGAGTCGAGATCGAGGGTAAAATCGTCCACGGGCGAGGTGATAGTGCTGATGGAGAGCAGCATGGATGTTGCTGAGAGCGGGGTGATCGATTCCGTGGTGCCGTTGAAGTAGAGAGGTGTGGGGAGATGGTTCGGATGGGTGATGTGGTACGGTAGGGTCCGGCCCTCATGTTGAGCGAGGAGGTAAATTGAGTCCGAGTCGACCGCCCACTGCGTTGTCAGCTAGAGCGCGCCTAGACAGCTCACGCTAATGGCCTCCGGGTTCCGATCCCAATCTCGGGTCCATCTCGTGGTCGGACCGGTCTTCGAGATATCGAGGACAACCAACTTAGCGTTGTCGTATAACTGTGTGTCTTCCGCCGTCTCGAGCCAAGCCAGCTTCTTTCCGTCCGGCGAGAAAGCGAGGCTGCTGACCTCGCCATGGGCGTGCAGTGTGTGATCCGACGGCTTCTTGGTTTTCGAGGAGAGTTCGAGGGGAAGAAGGTAGACGTCTTGTCGGCTATGCCATGCGGGGTTGAGGTATGAGGGCATGGCTACGAAGGCGATGTGTGTGGAGGAGATTGAGAAGGAACTGATGGGGTCCATTTGAGATTGCTGGTAGCAGTCAGCGACGGTTCAAGAATACACCCACCCACCAGTCCGGTGTCATTCAGGATGTTATAGAAGGTTGCTGGCTTCCGCATGGATGCTTGCTCGCCAGACCAGCCGACTTTCTCGAGTTTTGTCAATCCCAAGGTATGAACCTTGCCCGGCGTCCTCCAGGTATCCAAATGTCTACTGTCAGCTCCGAGTAGGGAGTAGACTCTCACCTGATGAGCAACTCGTCAAACACCAACCCGGTATCTCCTCTCTTCTCATACGCCTCATCGTACATCGGGACATCCTCGAACGCTCCATCGCCCCATACCATCCCCGTGTACGCGAGTATATCGCTCTTCGGCTCATACTGCAGACCAGACGGGTTGACTCCGGCGGGAAAGTCCAAGAGGCGAGTCTTCTCGAGTTCCCACTCGGCGGTATCGATCGGTACGGAGTATAGTGACGAGCGATTCAGATACGCAAAGATGTCATCTGTAAGCCATAGCACCTCGGATATCTCGCTGGATCTGGCGGAAAAGAGCTGGATTGGAGCGGGTGTCGCGGTGGAGTCGAGCGAGAGGAGGTAGACCGAACGGGTGGTGCTAGACTCATAAACGTTGGTTGAGATTGGATGATTCACCTGTCATGCTTCGAGTCCCACTGGTCGACAATGGCTAAAGCGTGCGATTTGTCGGGACTTGCGATTGCAGGTTGTGGACGAGGCGCGGAGACCATATCCTCGGCGGTGAACACATTGTTGACATGAGCAGCAGCTAGGACTGCCGCAGAGCCCAAAGCTACGAAGAAGGACAGCATGGCGCGCCAGGACACCTGCCTGCTGAGTATCGGTGTGTACGAGGATCAAACCATTTCCACGAGGTCGAAGAGCAGAGGTTGGTGAGCGGAGTTATGCGGTGTCTTCTCTGTGGCTTGTTTCCCCTCTTTTGCGTCGTTCGTAGTCTTCTCTCTCGCATCCAGAGGACTGTTCTTTGCTTCACCCACCCCCATCCCCCTTTCTTCCACCTTTGGTTGCTGAATTTGTAGTCTTCGGTCCTACAGTCGCTCTAGAGTATATCTCGATGGCCCGAGGACGCGGACGGGATGCGCAGTCTGTATGCATCATGTGCCCGGCGCTCGGACCAGGCGGTGCAGCATTACGGTAGCGAGCCAATAAAACATTCCAGGCTCTCGGCGACGCTGAGAGCGGACTGCTCCACCTGCTCTTCATAACGAGTCAATGTGGCCCTCTCTCATGGTCACGATAGACTGGATCTCCATGCTTGCTATAGCTCTTGAGATCAAGTAGCAGTGCAGTAGTAGACACATTGGTCGATGAACTTAGTCTCGAGCATTGAGCAGATTTAAACCACCTCGGAAGTGTAGAATATAGCGCTCTCTGGGATGTCTCACCTTTCGGTGTTTAGTGCAATGGTTAGCACGCCTATAGGAAATCCGGGCCCCAATCCCCAGCTGAAGCACCCCCCACCGGTTGGTTGATCACTTGACAGCACTTCTTCTTGGCCCCGAGCGAAGCGAGGGGAGATGTTCGAAAAACCTTGAAGCAAAATTCTGCTTGCGGCAAAAGTCCTGCCTTTGGCAGGAAATAGGGTGTCTGCATCGAGCCAGCTCATGCTGAACATGCCGACAGCTCGATGCCGCCGACAACAGGTGGCCTTGGAGCTGCGAATGGTGAGCATGAGCTCATGAGGTGGTCGAATGACATGCCTGTCTTGTGGCTCTGGTGACTCGCCCATGTGTCCGATCTACCGCAAAATCATCAGCGACATCACCATTCCCCTTGCATAATGTCCCAGCCTATCTTCATCCTCCGTCATCCACTTCTCCAATCTGCGCTGCGGACGACAGTCTACCCCATTCTGAAACGCTGTGCAGCATCCTCCACCCGTGTCGTTCTGCGACTTTAAACCCCGTCTCCCACAGCGCTTATTGCAAATCGAAAAGCTCCAACTCGGGGTTGCTTTCCACCTCGCCTTTTCGCCGGTTGTACGATGTCGGGCGACTCAGGGATTCCTTCCACTCCTCTCCAGTGGGGAAGTCGTAGCTCAGGGGGAAGAGTGAGGATCCCCTGGTCGATTATTTGATCATGCGAGGGGAGATGGAGAAGTGAGGGACGGGTTCGGGAACTGTCCATCAACGATAAGATACGATATCCAGCGCGGACCAATACCTTCTCGCAAGCGGCGCTGAAAGCTCTCCTGTTGTAGAAGATGCTCGACGAGCCGTCGTACACACAGATCGCCTGGCATGCCGGGCTACTCTATTCCTTTCCGCCAAGGTCGACTCCGGAATCGGTTGGCCGCTTTGAAAGAGCCCAGTGATGTCTGGCAGCTGTATCCGCGGAAGCTCTGGGGGACCATTCTAAGACGGGTTCGTAGGTCTCGGCGGGGGGTTGCATGATTGAAGGTTCTGGTTTGTAAATTAGCAACTGACACGAAGGAATTGACAAGCAGCCATCAGTGGGAGAAGACGCAGCTGTTTGATTACGCGTGAGTCACATTTCGTATCAAAAGATGGGGTCCGTAACTCAATCAACTGATCGCCCTGAGTTGCTTTTTGAGGACCGTCGCTTGTTCTCATCTCTTCGTACCTGCAGTTTAGTATCAGAATCTTCCCTCAGTATGCCTCGTCCGGGAAATCACACCAGAGTCGATGTCGACAGGCAGTCCACTGGATTCGGCCCCGACTGCCATCGGAATCACAGCATGACTCGTCACTGGAGCGAGCTCGACTGGTTGAACTTAACAGACCAGGAAGTCAACGATATCATCATGTCTCCCGAGTTTGCCGAACGAAGTTCTGCCCTTCCCTCGGCGGAGACTTCCGGACGATACGCCACTCGAGGCGAGCAGTACCTTGCCGAACGTAGCGGCAGTATCCACCTTGGCGGACCCCCCTTTGATCACACCGACCTCAACACTGATCAAGACACCGGGTCAGATCAGGAAGCTCGTCAAGAGGCGATCGGCGTGGAGGCTGAAACAAAGAAAGGGTTCAGCACAGAGGCCGACAGGAACGGGACCGGTCGGCGAGAAGCAAGAGTGTGTGTGTGCTTTGCGGCAGCACGGTCCTTCAGTCGGGATCAAACGATAAATCACCAGTTTCCGTATTCAACCCGCATCATGTGTCCTCGATCAATATCAAATTGTCGACAACCAAATAATACATCGCGTTCCATACCGAAAAAATATTTGGTTCCGAAGAACCACCTCTCTCGCTCGAGTTTCTAAACGCAGCTTATCAGCTTATGCTAGAATTAGCGGGAGCAAATTCACGTCATCCTTATGCCTAAATGGCCATAGGTTATTAGCGAGCGCAACCGGCACTGAAATCGAATTACAGGGGCCTGATGGGGCGTTAGCGGGACCAAGTGCAGTAATATCGTGACTCACAATGCTACTACGAATCGGGACAAGATCTCGTTAGCCGGTTTCGGTAATCAGCAGATGAGACTAACATCTTCTCTGTCTGATTAGAGATTCCAATTAGCGGGATCAGATCCAGGATTAGGAACACTTACATCGTTCTGTGGGGAACTCGGTAAGGACCGGTCATCGCTCTCTCGGTAATCCACTCACCCAATTTCTAATTCGGGTGTTAGTCTTGTAAACTAGCGGATAGACGCGGGACTCGCTATCTTGTGGGCCGGCCGAAGCCGGCCCATAAATCATCGTTCTGGTGGGACGCATTGTGCCAGGATTCGCGCATTTCGGGTCATTAGGATGCCCGCAAAGGCCGCTGTTGTGGCGTAAGGAGGCTGTCTAGGGAGAAAAATGCAGATCGGGACGAGTGAATCAAGACAGTTTCCATATGCACGATCACCTAGACCATTCAGTCATGGCAACCGTCATCTCTTCACAGCACAGGTCGCTTTCCCGGTTCAGCGGTGCATCGAAGTCAGTTGTAGGGTTAGTACTGATGAAGAGTTGGTTGTTTTTCTCTATAGGGCGGATACATGTCGCATCTCAAGAATACTTCGTCGAGCTAGTCCGCCTTGTGTCGATGCAGATGAGATTGAAAGAGGCGATCTACGCAACCGTAAGTCAACCATTCTTGTGATTAGCTCTTGTGAGTACCGCCTAGTAAGAGATGTAGTGGATCACTGACCGAGACGCCTTCAGTTCTGCCGTAACATCCCTCATACCCTGACGGCACAGTCCGATCCCCCGTCGCTACATCTGCAATATGCCTCCCTTAATACGACGGATGATCATCATCAATTATCGTTTCCTTCTAACACTTATCGTTTCTCTCTATCACTTATCCACCTACAGTCCGCAAGACTGGCGAAGAATCACAAGCAACAATCCAGAACAACATCTGGCATCCCCTAAATAACTCATGACTCCGTCATGGTACGTATTCCCTCTTGCCGTTGCTCGCCCTTGACCTTGATAGTCCACCGACATCTTCAAACATCCTCGACGTTGCTGCCCGATTCCTCCCGCTTGAAGACCTCGGTATTCCTCACGGTACTCTCCGTCCCGCCACCACCGACGACTGGATCGCTATCCACGGCTCACTCCATGACCTCTTGACGAGAGTGCCTTACTCTGCCCTCTGGGTAGAGGCGTTGAAGCGGTCTCCGAATGTCATCTCGGTGGAGACTGGGGTACTTGACGTCGAAGTCGTTGCCGAGGTTGTGTCGAACATCGGCACTGGCAAGCCATCCGTCACGACTGGGCGGCGGGCTCCTCGGTCTACAGGATGCCCCGGAATCTACCCCGACGTGGTGAGTCAAGCTCACCCAGGGCGATACCCTCTCGACCCCTCCCACTGACGAGGAGAACGAGATCGCGGTCCTTACTGCTGGCGGCGCTTCTCGTCTCCGCCTATACGATGCGGCAGGCTATCGTCAATGCTGTCGGGGTTCATGACAGAAGGATCGCGGACCGCCTGCTGAACCTACTCGTCAAGAGGAAGGATCGAATCCTTGCGTGGATAGCGGAGGGCGTAGCGCGATTTCACCTCGTTACCCGCTTGCCGACGAGTCTACGATTGATTGAGGTCCCGACTGACCGTCCATGGGCGGAATGGGTGTGGGTCCTGCATGACACGGTCAACGGAAGGGCCATGGATCGTGTCTTATATCACGAACGATGATCCGCTACGCTACCTGCACAAGCATCTTCAGCGAGTCGGCGGATCCAATCCGACTATGCTGTATCATGTGTATCCGCTCCCAGTGGTCAGCTCAATGCCCTAGATGATTCGGCCTGACAGACGCCTCGAAGGGACGCTCGCATGATCCTTGGCGCTGCCATTGAGCTGCGGAATAGGCAAATGGTAAACTGCAGAAGTGCGCCCCTCTCCCGGATACCCGCGGATTCTTCTCCACGACAGCCCGTACGGATCTTCAACATCGTCGCGAGGACTACCCAGCATCAGCGCAAGAATTTGCACGCTCAGACTTTGGCGAGACAGGTTATGTCCATCATCCGGGACCCTCCTCCGGCCGTCAAGCGCGATTTCGGCAACGTTTCTCTTGTGGGGATAACGCTTGAGATTACACCAAACTGGCACAGCCCGGGGGAGGATCGCTTGGCTTTTCGACGATTATGTGATGATTGGGAAACGAGAAGGGGCTATGACGCCGATTTAAACAACTCGGACGTATTTGCCGCTGTCAACCCTTCGGTGCTATCTAGGCGGTCCAGGATTTCGACACGAATTTCAACGTGCCGTTCTGGTTCCAGGGTATGACCCGTGGCAAGGTCGATGAGAGGGATGTCAGTGCCGCCGAAGGTGTGTATGGAGGCTCGGCAATGATGCAAGGGGACGAATCTGTCGAGGGTTCCGCGGATGCGGATGTCAACACCCACGCTTGGCGACAGCCAAGCTGGCAACATCTTGCCGAGCTTGTTAGTTGCGTCGAGGCTCTAGAATTTGGGCTATCAGCGATGGACAAACGGATCAATACTTCCGCCGTATCCTCTCTTCCACGCATCACGGTCTGGACCGATTCAAGCGTCCATAAAGCAGCTGGCGGAAGATTACGACTGCCCCGCCATTGTCGTTTTCTCCCGGATCTTTGAGAGGCGCTTAGGCTATCAGTCGGTGTACAACCCCTTCTCTTGATTAACAACACAACTTCGCCAGTTTGTTTTGCCCTGACGACAGCGAGCGGATCACAATCCCAGTTCAATCAAGCGCTGTAGAAGCCTTCGATGCAGGTGTGACCCTATCCGAGGCGTATCTGAAGGGATTAGGCGCGAGTCGGTGGCAGGGGTCACCGCTCCTTCAGCTTCCAGACGCGCTTACCATGAAGCGATGGAACGGGGCGTTTCGAAAAGAAACTGAGAGACGCAATCGCGTTGTGTCTGCCGACCGCCAACGTCATCTTCAGGCGGTTCGAACTCAGCCGAGCGAGACATGGCGTGTCAATGTCGTCCTTCAGCCTGCCGTCTCGCATGCCGATGGGACTGCCAGCGGTGCAAAGACGAAGCAGCGCGGGTCTGTCGTGTGGATGACGGCAAATGCCTCCTCCCTCTGCCCCTGTACCTGTCAAGAGCATCATCGACAGGTGAGGTCTGGTTGCGCTGCATTTGTAGCCGTCGTGCTGATTCTAATACAGGATCCCATCTAGTGGGGACTCAAAGAAATCAGCTCCTTCCTCCGGAATGTCCGTCCTCCAGCCCTTCTTTTGCGACCTGCTAGACATTGTCGGCGCTATACCACAACAATCCCAAGGCAGCCTATTATCCCGTAAGGTATACACCACCCCCCTCCTTCCGCTTCTTCGGCTGACCTCCCCCCTCATTCTCCTTCCCGCCGGCGCTGGGATACTTTCGATCAGCACATCGACTCCGCATGATTCCAGAAAGATGGACGGCACGGTCGAATCGAGGGCATCACGGTGAGCGAACGGCATCACTAAGCGTTTGGACATGGGAAGGGAGTTCGGCGGATGTTTGGTGACAGATGCAGCGAAATTTGGCGAAGATAAGGCAGGGGTCAAAGATATCACCACTCACCCTGGATCCGGTTCAGCAATATCGAGGAGTATTGACGCACCTTAGCCCTCTACTCCTTCGCTTTCACCTTCTCCTTCCCTTCTGGGTCTCCTTCCCCTTCACCCCGCCCTGCCCCTTCCCGTCGCCCTTGCCACCGCTCTCTCCGGCCACCTGACAGGACATCTCATGAGCACATGGGACCTGTTTCGCCGTGACACACTAATCGTGAGACCGTCGAAGAGGAGGCTTCGCCGCCGCCCCAGCGGTTGTTGGCATCCTTCGGAGCCAGAGGCAGAGGGGAAGGTGCCTTGGGAATTGAGGCCACGGGAAGGGTTGTCGTGGCTGCCGGTCCCGACTTCCTTTGCTTGAGCGAAGGTATTTTGGCGGGGGGAAAGTCTGAGCCATCCAGGATCCCATTCACCTCCTCATCGAGGTAGTCACTTGTCCACCTCACACCCGTCTTGCCGAAAAAGGTATTACGACGGAAAATACCACCCTGAGGCATTTCGTGTACATGTGCATTATCTAGCGCTGAAAAGTGTTCATCCAGCTTACGATATCAGTCGCGTGCCGTAACATTCCTTCATGGATTTCCAGCAGTGGCTGGCAGCTGCATACATCGATTACATTGCGGATCCTCCGCCAAGTGCTCGATCCAGATTGAAAGCAGCGGATATCAAGGTGACATGCGAGAATGCTTGCGGTGTATTCTGCGTAATTAATGAGCATGATTGAGATCTAGACGAGCGGGACGTACGCCAAGCCCTTCTCCACCTCGCGAAATCTCCTCACTATACAGCTCGACATGATTCCCGTAGCCCAAAAAGTCCATGAACATCGTCACCCTGCTTGTCAGCGAACACAGATCCGCTGACTCACGCTTTGTCCAGATACGGCTTATGGTACACGCCAGCCCGTGTGAGGGCTTCTACTCCCCAGAGCGTACACAGCGAGAAAGCTCCTTCGTCCCCGCCTACACCGTCATCCGACTGCGCAGCGTTGTAGCGAAAGATGGAAGAATTGGCAGTGAGGCCCCCCTTTTCGGGTCTGAGAACGTGATCAGCTGCTATTCATATTCAAGCTCACGTTTTGAGGATGTTGTCAAGGGTTTGGGTGAATCGAGGATCCGCCGCGGACATGAAGAAGACCTGTTACGGTCAATTGTGGTAGCTCGATGCAGGGGAAACTGACGAGAGGCATGATTACTGTACCTTGTCAGCGTCATCGCTCGATCCTGACACACTCACAAACAGCCGAATCCAGCGTGTCAATGTCCTCATAACTCTGCGAGTAATACTTCTTCTCATCGCTTTGTGATCAGCTCCTGACGGAATCCTGCCCTTACTTCCATCCCTTCGCTTGAATATCCTCGAACAGCTTGTCCCGCATCTCCCTCCATTTCGGATAGTTGGGACACGGAAGACATCGCTTATCCGCCAGGCGCATCCCGCGATCGATAGCGACCCACATCATCACCTTCGAATACACAAAGTTCTTCTTCTTCCCTCGAACCTCCCTATGCTGTCAGAAGAGCGCGTACGTTACGCACTCACCAAATGGAGAGATCTTGCTCGTCCACTTGCGTGCAGACGTAATCGACAACTTGCCGCACTGCGCACCATGACTCCCAAGACTGCATGTCAGCTAGCGGTGATGGGGGTAAGCGTACCAAGGGCTTGCTGTACTTTTGCGCGAGATAGATGCAGTCCATGAGCTCGCCGTAGATATCCTACATTCTTAGCAATGCTGTGAAGAGGTACTCACCAGCTGCAAATGTTTCGCAGCGCCGTTGCCGATCCTCACTGGTCTGGAGCCCTTGTGACCCTCGAGATGGCCGAGTTCAATCTCTTCGAGGTCCTACTTGTATGAGGACGGCCTTGAGCCCCAGACTCACCTTGCCTCCATGTATGGTGTACACTCTCATTAGTCAGTCAAGCTCGGGAGATTTGCTTACATTTGCAGCGATCCATCCGAATTCTGCGACGATTAGCTGAGCTTTGAAGCCTGATTCAAACAACCTACTCGCTCCCGCAGTCTAGACAGGATGAACTCCATGAATGAGTTGGCTCTAGTGTTCAGCTTCAGCCTGTAGTCTGAACTTACTCTTCAGTGAAGCCAAGGCGGATTAATGCGTAGAGGGTGAAGCTTGTATCACGCACCCAGGTGAACCGGTAGTCCCTACAAACTGTTAACGAGAGGAAACCCCAGAGAGTCACTGACCAATTACGCGGTCCGCCGATACGCTCCGGTAGGGAGAATGTCGGAGCAGCTACAATAGCCCCTGTCTCCTCAAACACGAGCATCTTTCTGTTCGGCCATCAATGGCAGGTCTCATCCTTGGGTCCGCTCAAAACTCACAAGACGAGAGCGGATCTGTGGACCGCCTCTCTCCATCTCCCCTTATACTTGCTTTTGGCGATCCAGTCATGCCAGTATGCTTGGGTATCACGCATCAACGCAGTGATCAACGACTACTTCAGATCAGCTTCGCCCATCAATCCACCACTTACCTTCGACATCATCGGGTTCTTCTTCGGCCGCAGCTTGCTCGTCGCGTCTATTAGCTTGTCCAGGGGAATCCCAATCGACTCCGCCCTCTCCGGATTGGGGTTGGCGACCCTCCGATGCTCAGAATTGGCGTACTCCCACTCTTCCACCTGCCGGAGGATGAAGACGACCACCTGTCCCTCCTCGAGCTCGAAATCCGTCCCGATAGCTGGGCCGAGAAGCTTACGGTCCGGGAGGTCTTCTATTCTCAGCTCGATCTTCGGGTCATTTTTGCAGCCGTCTTCCGACCAAGACAGGTAGCGTAGGTCGAGCGTGAGGCTAGGGGAGGTGAAGAGGCCTTTGTTGGTATGGTCGGTATCAGAGGTCAACGAGTCATCATCGACAATCTGCTATTCAGCTAATGCCGGTTACGCAACTCACCTCTGTAGTGTGTTTATGTCTGCAATAGTTGAAAGCAGGCGCGCACTCCATCCTGAACGGCACCGTCCCACGTATACTCTCCACCTTCCTCATCAGCCACGGCAGGAACGCTCTACTCTGTGATCCTGTACGGTTGGCTCCTTTTGGCACGAGAAGATCGGTGACCAATCCGACACCGTCATCCGACAAGAACTTGGTGGTGAGGACGTTTGAGTTTGGCGCGTAGGTCTGCTTCGGGCGGAAGGCCCATGTCGGTGCGATGCCAAAATGTCCACCCTTATCGGCATCGAGTATTCGAGCGAAGATGCTGGGCGAGTCAAAGTACGGCAAACACATTGACTCAATACACCCATCCGTGCTGACGAGGGCTGCGGTACGCAGATTCCCGATCATCGCGTGGTCCTGGATACCTCGGATGGGGTAGCCAGCGCAATCCTTTTCCCGATTCGGGTCGAGTTGTTGAGGCGACATACTGCGGGGCGAATATGGTGGATATATGGTGGATAGTTGAAGAGGTCTGCTAAATCACGTGTAACTAACCGGTGGAGGCAAACACGTGGTTCTCCAAACTAGGCGGTTCCAGTCTGATGTAGCCAGATCACCCCCCCCACCTCCCTGCTGTCGACCATGCCGGCGGGGCTCAAACCAGACTCGACTGAGAATGTAGCCGTACCGGGCTCCTTGAATCGATACATTCCCATCGCTCGGCGAAATGTCACCCCTCCATCCCCTGCGATTCCCCGGTCATCTTCCTCAGCACCCTTATCCGCGCCACCCATTGGCCACCCTGCTGCACGATCATCGTCGATCAGACAGTCGCAAAATGTAAACCAGGGAGATGCCGCTCGACCCTTTGGCGTCAAGCTGGGTACCTCACAAGTGTGCAGGTGGGCTCCTTCCCGTCGCCAAAGGGACGAGTCTGAGGACGGTAGCTCGCTTCAGCAGCAGATCGATCGTCTCTCCGCCTCTTGTGAGGAGCATGAGCGGCAGATACGGATGTCAAAGGTCCGCAAGCTGCGCCGATTGCCATCCACAGTGTCCAACTCACAACCTCCATCCCATCAGACAACCATCGAGCACCGCCTCTTCACTGAATTCTCCAACATGTTCTCCCGGCTCAATGAGACTGACGATCAGGCCGAGGAAAATCCTTCCCGCTTGAACTGATGTTCGAGGAGCTGAAGTTGTCGTACAGGAGATGACAGCGCAGTTGCAGTCCGCCCTGCAGTCCACCCGCCAACCACATTCTGAACGGCTGGAAGCCCTCATCGCGGCGAGGAAGAAGGACGTGCAGACGATGCGCGAGCGTACGACACCATGGCAGAATTTCTTTGGCACCGAACAGGAGCTAGGAGTCGATGGTGAGGGGGGG
>JAABUH010001575.1_pt1 | contig 24637 bp, 20 predicted proteins | sample 5559121 | NCBI WGS metagenome assembly JAABUH01 (sample SAMN10711871, study PRJNA513364) | rock metagenome | isolation source: Antarctica rocks | place: Antarctica: Victoria Land, Battleship Promontory nord | collected 2015-12-28
CATGCACCACCCCACCATCGGATTCCTCGTCGTTGAAAGCCGCGCCATTCTCCGTCACATACATGGCGGGAGGGGCGTAGTCGCGCTGCAGGCGCGTCAACAGATCCTCAAGCCCTTGCGGGTAGATTTCCCAGCCCGTCGCGGTCGTGTCGGCCCCCGCCGGGATGGAGGTCGCGCGCCCCTCAGGGTGGGAGGGGTCGGCATGCACGACGTGGCGCATGTAGTAGTTCACGCCAAGAAAATCGAGCGATACTCCAATCACGTCCATGTCGCCCGGCCGGACGGTGGGCCTCCCCTGCCCGAACTGCTGGATGACCTCAGCGGGGTACGTCCCCTTAAACAGAGGGTCGAGGTAGAGGCGGTTGTTCGGGGCGTCGTCGGCTTTGGCCGCGGTGCGGTCGTCCGCGCTATCAGTTGCCGGGTCGATTGGCCAAAGGTTGAGCGTGATACCGACACGGGAACCAGCGCTGTTGCGGCGAATGATCGGGACAGCGCGGCCATGCGCTAGTAGAAGGTGGTGCGTAACCTGGAGGCCGAGGCTCGGGTCCTGGATACCAGGGGCATGGCCCCCGGTGGTGTAGCCAAGGTAAGCCGAGCACCACGGCTCGTTTAATGTGATCCAGTCCGCGACGCGGTCGCCGAGTCGGCGCGTGACCGCGTCGACGTAGGCAGCGTAGGCGTCAACGATGTCGCGCCCAATCCAGCCGCCCCAACGCTCTTGCAGGGCTTGTGGTAGGTCCCAATGGTAGAGCGTGGCGAACGGACGGATACCGGCTTCCAGCAACGCGTCAACCAGACGCTCGTAGAAATCCAGCCCCTTCTCGCTCACGACGCCGACTCCCTCAGGGAAGACGCGCGGCCAGGCGATAGAGAAGCGGTACGCCTGCAGGCCCAGATCTTTCATCAGGGCCACGTCCTGAGGATAGCGGTGGTAGTGATCGCAGGCGGGATCGCCCGTGTCGCCGTCCTTAACCTTGCCGGGCGTGGCGCAAAAGCGGTCCCAGATCGACTCTCCACGCCCGTCCTCACGAGTTGCACCCTCGATCTGGAAAGACGCGGTCGCGGCCCCCCACAGGAAATCCTTCGGCATATCCGCCAACGACATCTCGTGTCCTTTCGTTCTCAATCTGTCCCAACTCAGAGATCGGTCGCTATCCCTAGTCCGCGCCTAACCTGCGGCCCTCAGCGCTCGAACCGCACCGCGTCACCGAGCACATCGTCGATACGCGCGAGCAGGTCATCGTCGAGCGTGACGTCCGCCGCCTTGGCGTTCTGCTCGACCTGCTCTGGACGCGAGGCGCCAATAATGGCCGACGAGACGTTAGGCTGGCGCAGCACCCACGCCAGAGCGAGTTCCGGTAGCGTGTGGCCGGCCTCACGCGCCACGCCCTGTAGCTGTTGCACACGGGTAAGCGTCGCGTCGCTCATCAGATCGCGCATGCCCTGTCCCGACTCGGGGTCTGCGGCGCGCGTACCCTGCTCCGGCTGTTGGCCCGGTTTGTACTTGCCGGTGAGCACGCCTTGCGCCAGCGGCGAGAAGACGATTTGCCCGATCCCCTCCCTGGCCGACAAGGGGATGATCTCGCGCTCGATGTAGCGCTGTAGCATATTATAGATGGGTTGGTTGGAGACGATCTGATCCAGATTGAACGCGCGCGCGACGTGCACCGCGTCGGCAATTTGCGCCGCCGACCACTCGGAGACGCCTGCGTAGAGCACTTTCCCCTGCGTCATCAGGTCATCCAACGCGCGCAGTGTCTCCTCCACCGGCGTCTCCACGTCATAGCGGTGGCACTGATAGAGATCAACGTAGTCCACCCCGAGGCGCTTCAGGCTGGCGTGGCACTGCTCCATGAGGTGTTTGCGCGAGAGGCCCCGGTCATTAGGCCCATCGCCCATTGGCCAGTACGCTTTGGTCGCTAGCACGTACGATGCGCGCGGGATATCCTTGAGCGCACGGCCCACGACCTGCTCGGCGGCGCCACGATTGTAGGCGTTGGCCGTATCAAAGAAATTGATGCCGAGGTCATAGGCCTTGTGGATACAGTCGATAGCCTGTTGCTCCGCGACCGAACCACCGTACGTGAGCCAACTCCCCAGGCTGATCGTGCTGACGCGCACACCGGCGCGGCCCAAATGTCGATACTCCATGACTGTGCGTCCTCCTACTGACCGATGAATACGAGGCTTCGTGTCACGACGTGTGTTTTATTGTGTTTGGGGGAGTCCAGCAGCCCTCCGTCCTTACCAGGCGTAGGCCTCGGGGGCGGGAAGCCCATGCCCCTTGCCAGGGCCGGGGAAGATCTCATCCAGTTGATTCAGCGTCGTGTCCGAGAACTCGATTTCGAGCGCGCGTAGACTCCCCTCAAGCTGCTCCAGGGTACGTGGTCCGATGATCGGCGCGGTCACGACCGGGTTGTGCAGCAGCCAGGCCAAAGCCACATCGCCCGGCTTCTCGCCCATCGCGCGGCACACCTCTTCCCAATGCTCCAGCTTGTCGCGGTTCTCCTGGATCTGCCGCTGCATGTCCTGCGACGAGCGACGCCCTTCATTGGCCTTTTGCAGGGCGCCGCCGAGCAGACCGCCCGCCAACGGGCTCCACGGGATCAGCCCCAGGCCGTAAGCCTCGCAGGCGGGGACGACCTCAAGCTCGACCATGCGCGCGTTGAGGTTGTAGAGGCTCTGCTCGGACACGAGGCCGAGGAAGTGCCGCTGACGGGCGATCTCGTTGGCCTGCGCGATCTGCCAGCCGGCGAAGTTGGAGCTGCCAGCGTAGAGGATCTTACCCTCCTGGACCAGTGTTTCCATGCCCTGCCAGATCTCCTCCCAGGGGGTGCCGCGCGGGATGTGGTGCATCTGGTAGATGTCGATGTAGTCGGTTTGCAGGCGGCGTAGGCTAGCCTCACACTCGCGGCGGAGCGTGAGCGCGTTGACGCCACTGAAGTTCGGCCAGTCACCCATGACGCCATAGACCTTGGTTGCAATGACCGTTTTCTCGCGCCTGCCGTTCCCTTGCGTGAACCACCGTCCGATAATCTCCTCGGTGGCGCCGAGGTGGCCGTGGCCGGACATCTGGCCGTAGCGATTGGCCGTATCGAAGAAGTTGAGGCCAAGCTCGTGGGCGCGATCCATGATGGCGAAGGCGTCCCGCTCCTCCGTCTGCGGCCCAAAATTCATGGTGCCCAGACACAACGGACTCACGCGGAGGCCGGTACGGCCCAACTGGGTATAGCGCATCGTGTTCCTCTCCTTTTGATTGATAACGATAGTCTTCGTGGGACAGGCGCCCCACGTTTATACGACAAACACGGGTACACCGCCGACAGATCCGCGCGACGCGCTATCGCTCTAGCGGCAGACGCACGGGGCGGCCACCCTCGTCAGCGGAGCGATGTACCGCCAGGATGATCTCCTGATCGAGGCGCGCCTGCGCGCCGCCGTAGGTCGGCTCGCCGCCGTCACGCACCGCGTCCACCAGACTCATCAGGCACGCGGCCACCCCGATCTCGTCGTCGTGCCACTGCAGCCCGCGCCCTTTCACAGCCGGCGCGAACGGGTTATCCCAGCGCACCGTCGGCGTCGCCAGGTCGCCCGTATGCGCGACCATGGCGACGAGCGCGCCACCGTCGTTGCGATCCAGACGACGCTCGACCGTCACGAAAAGAGGAGCCTCGCCGTCCGGCGAGACCAAAGACAACTCTTCCCGTATATCGGGGTACAGGCCCGTGGTAATGCCCATCCCGCGCTCCGCGAGGAAGCGGCTGCTACGCCACCAGCGCAGAGGCGAGTCGTAGCCCACGTCGGTCCAGTGGAAAACGCCGAGTTGTCTGCCCTCGAATTCTACGAGACCGTGCTCCTGCGTCTCCTGCCGTGGTCCGCGCGTGCCGGCCAGGCGCGACCAGTGCGCGGCGAGATCGTAGCGATGGACTGCGCCGCTGACCTGCGTCGGGGCGGCGTCGAAGCCCACGTAGCTACGCATCACGCTCACGCCGTGGTAGCCATGACCCGCGAAGTCGTTGAACGATGAGTAGACCCGGCCGAACACGCCTGACGCGATGAGCCGGAGCTTGAGCGCCTCCAGGGGGCGGCGATGAAACTGCTCGGCCACCTCGACCTTAACGTTCCGCCGCGCGGCGGCCGCGATGATGCGGTCGGCCTCACCAAGATCGTGCGCGATGGGCGTTTCTAGCAGCACATGCAGGCCGTGCTCGACGGCCATCAGCCCAACCTGCCCATTGGCGGCGTAGGCAACCGACACGATGCCGATGGCCGGCGCCGTCTCCCGGATCAGCCGATCCAGGTCGGTGTACCACGGCGCGCCCAGGCTCTCGCCCAGCCGGCGCGCCGACTCCTCGCTACGCCCCCACACCGAGACGAGGTCCACATCGTCGGTCAACGCCTGGACGATCGGCCCGTAGAGGTAGTCCGAGCGCGACGCCGTCCCGACGATGGCCACCCGGATCGGCTCACGCGATGATGCGCCATGCTGCATGCGCCTTTATTCCCTTTCGATAGTCATCGTCCATAGGTTGCTCTCGATTGGTTGCTCTCGATCCATCGCGTACCCCAGCAGGTCTACGTCCTGGCGCCTACTCACGGTTTCCGTCCCCTCCTCACGCCAGATCCTCCGTGTCCGGGCGAACGGTGGCCGCCTCGGACCAGAACGCCTCTGGGATAGGATAGCGGGCGAAGGCGACCGTCTCGGCTAGGCGCTCCGGCCGGCTGATCCCCACAACCGTCGACGCGACGCGCGGGTCGCGCAGCGAGAACTGCAGCGCCGCCGCCGCCAGCGGCGTCCCGTAGCGGGCGCACAACTCCGCGAGGCGCCGGGCACGGTCGAAGAGATCGGGGTGCGCCGGCTTATAGGCATACCAGGAATCGGGGGCCGGCCCCTTGCTCAGGACACCACCCCCATAGGGGGCCGCGTTGACCGCCGCCACACCGTGTTGGGCCGCTCGGTCCCACAAAGGGGAGGCCGCAATGTTGAGGAGCGTGTAGCGGTTGTGCGAGAGGACAACCTCGAAGGCCCTGGTTCGGACGTAGCGCATCATGAGGTCGATGGGACCACCAGCAACCCCCAGGTGGCCGATGACGCCCTCGTCGCGGCAGCGGAGCAACGCCTCAACGGGTCCGTCCGCCGCCATGGCCTGCTCGAACGTCGTGTTCTCGGGATCATGGAGGTAGACCAGCGGGAGATGGTCGAGGCCCAGCAGGGTAAGGCTGCGTTCGATGCTGCGGCGCACCTGCGCGCCGCTGTAGTCGCGCGTCACGGGATCAGGGTCAACCTTCGTCGCCAGGACGAAGCCGGGCGGTAGTCCCCCGCGCTCCCGCAGCACGACACCGATGCGCCGCTCACTCTCGCCGTAACCGGCGGCGGTGTCAAAGAAGGCGATGGGACCATCCAGGATGGCGCGCACCGTGGCAAGCGCCCGTTCTTCCCCCACGGGATAGGGGAAAATGTTGGTTAGTTCCCCCAGCCCCGCCGTCCCAATGCATAGAGGTGGGACCAGGAGACTAGTCGACCCCAGCGATGTACACGGCCAGAGATCTTGCGAGCGAACCATCATGGCAGTTTCCTTCAATAGCTCAAGCTCACGAAGAATAGGGCACCATACCGTCACCGCATTGTGGTATCACCCAAGCGGTCATCGCGACCCTGGCGTTTTCCGTTGCCATGTTACCAGTAGGTCCAGCCGTAAGTTAAAAAACGTTTGCACAACATCGTTGCGATCATCATAGCAGACACTATTGACAGCGTCAATGCGCGTACAGGCCGCGATGGCCTAGGGGTCCTGCGCTACGGACACACGCAGGGAGTTGCACTCTACTTCGCAGAAAGTCACCGCGAAACGTTAGCACTTTGTGCAATTGACGTCGATAACATTGGCTGCTATACTAGGGACCAAGGATTGTGCGCAAACGTTTTTAAGTGAGACAACGCCATGTCCGCGAAGGAAACAGCGAGGGGAATCGACATCCGCGACGTTGCACGCCTAGCCGGCGTCGCGCCTTCGACGGTCTCTCGTGTATTGAACAACAAAGTCGGAGGGGTGCGTATCAGCGATGGGACAGTCGAGCGCGTACGTCGCGCTGCACACACGTTGCACTACCGCCCCAACGCCGCGGCGCGCAGTCTGCGCACGACCCAGGCGCACACCATCGGAGTTATCGCACGTGACGTGCTCCATCCATTTACGGCCGAGTTGTTGCGTGTCGTCTATAGCACCTGTCAGGCGCGCGGGTATCACCTGTTAATCGGTGATGTCGAGCGCAACAGGACGAACGGTGGCGTCCTAAGCGATATATTGAGCGCTGATCGCGTTGACGGCGTCCTCCTGCTGGGTGATTGCTTGTGGGGGACGGGGCGAGAGGACATGGAGCGGCTCATCCAGACTCATGCGCACGTTGTCACGGTGGGGGCGCGCCCCAGCTTGGCCGGCGAGCTATCGATCCTCGTGGATGACACCAATGCTGTAACGCTGGCGTTGGAACATCTCGTTAGCCTGGGCCACTGTTCCATTGGCTACATTCGTCGCAATCCGACCTCGGCGTCCTCCCCACAATGGGAAGATTATCAGCGCCAAACCGCGTATCGCACGTTCCTGAATGGCGCTGATTTGCCCTACACGTCGGCAGCCGAACTGGTTGTTTCTGATCAGATCGCGGAGATACAGGCGGAGTTGCGCTCCCTTCTCGCCCTCCCGCATCGTCCGACGGCCCTCTTTGTCAACGACGATATGACCGCCATTATCACGATCAAGGCCGCCTTAATGAGTGGTCTGCGTGTGCCAGATGATCTCTCTATCGTGGGCATCGACGACATTCCATTTGCCGCACTGTGTACACCTGGGCTGACGACCGTCCGTCAACCGATGGACGCGATGGGTAGCTATGCCGCCACCTACTTGCTGGATCGGATTGGCGGCGCGGAAACGGCAGATCCTCCAGCATCGACAAGAGTCAATAACACCGTATTTTTCGCGCCAACCCTGGTGCGCCGTGAGTCCACGAGCGATAACACACGCGCGGCACCAGGCGCATCAACCATCGACACAATCTGAGGGCGACCCGCGCTCATTCACATATAGATAACAGAGAAAGGAGGTGTCGCGCGGCAATCCTGGCGCGGATGTCGTGACAGGAGTCCGCCTAAAAACAGAGATACTGAAATCCCGTGCCACGTCCGCTTGGCCTACGTGCCGTTCTATAACGAGTACTGACGTCGGTACGCGCCTCGATCAGTTCTTTATATTGTCGAGTCAATGGCGATTTCGGAGGATGCTGCAGTGATACGAATCACTATGTCACATCGCGTGCGTTGGGTCACCAGCGCTCTAGCGGTAGCCGCCGTCCTGGGTGTACCCGCGGGGGTTAAAGCTACCCATGCCGCTCAGCCTGCCGCGCCGGTCCAAATAACGTACTGGTATCCATGGGGAGGCGACTCCAAGACCTACGAAGAGAACCGGGCCAAGACCTTCAATGCAACTCACCATGACATCAGCGCTACGGGGTTGTACGTCCCTCCCGATAGCGGAGTAACCAACGGCAAGCTGCTCTCGGCCATTGCCTCGAGCAATCCCCCTGACTTGGTGGTGGTGAACAGCGAGCCTGCCGGCGCCGTGGTAGGCTATCAAGGCGGCCTGACCGACTTGACCCCGTACTTGAAGACGGTGGGCTGGAAGCCGAGCCAGATGCTGCCGGCCGTTCTGCAACTGATGCAGTACGGCAACCAGATCTGGACACTCCCCGAGACCTGCAACCTCACCTTTTTCTATTACAACAAGACGCTGTTCCGTCAGGCCGGCATAACGCAGCCGCCGACGACCCTGGCTCAGGTCGACGCCGACGCCGCGAAGCTGACTCAGCGCAACAGTAAGGGCGGCTTCAAGACCATCGGCTTCATCCCCTGGGTCTGGGAAGGCGGCGCCCTCGATCCCTTCCAGATCCCCGCGATGTTCGGCGCCCAGTTCACCAAGACGGTCAACGGCAAGGTGAAGCTGAATCTGACCGACCCCCGGATGATCAAGGCCCTGAATTACATGGCCAGCTACTCCAAGAAGTATGGCGCCGGCACCCTGCAGACCGCCATGTCCGGCTTCGGCAACTTTTTCTCGCCCAACGATCCATTCATCAGCGGTCAGGTTGCCATGGCCATCGGCAGCGACTTCCATACCGAGGCGCTGCGCACCTACAACCCCAAGCTCTCCTACGGGGTCACCACACTGCCACTAGCGTCGAGTGGGCCCAAGAACACCACCAATTTCTCGTGCAACGTCTACATGGTGCCCAAGGGGGCCAAGCACCCGCTGGAGGCGGTCAAGTTCGCCATGTGGGCCGGGAACGGCTCGGCCGTGATCGGCAACGAGAACATCTGGCGGACGTTCGCCGGCTACAAGCAGAGCTCGGATGCTCCCAAGAACATCTGGCAGCAGCACAACGATCCGGTCTACAAGGTGAGCGAAAAGCTCCAAGCCTCGCCGAACGCCAAGAATCCACCGCTGCTACCTATCTCGGCGCAGTTGGCCAACGAACTGCAGACCTCCGAGCAGCAGGTCTACTACGGGAAACAGACGGCGATGCAGGCGATGACCGATCTTCAGAACCGGCTGCAGCCTATTCTGGATAAGGGCCTGCACCAGTAGCCAGCAACATGTCACACCCATCTATCGGTGGGTACACGTTAGGCCGACCGATAGATGAGTGTGGATAGGGTGACACGGTGCGCCAGGCAGGAGGAGATGTCCGCACATACGCGGATCCCATCTCCCCCTGGCCTCCACACAACAGTAGAGAGAAGGAGGCGGAGAGGTGGTGCGCATGGGAGCCTACGAGCGGCGCAATCTGCGCGTCGGCTTGTTCTTCGTCAGCCCCTGGCTGATCGGGCTGGTCGTCTTCTACCTGTATCCGATTGCGGCGTCCCTCTACTACAGTTTGACCGATTACAACGTCCTGCAGCCCCCCAGCTTTACGGGCTTGAGCAACTACCAACAGATCTTCGCCGATCCTCTCTTCTGGACCTCGCTCGCCAACACGGCCTTCATGGTGTTTGTCGGCATTCCGGTCTACACCGTGGTAGACATCGCGGTGGCCATTCTCTTGAATGCCAAGGTGCCCGGCCAAGCCTTCTTTCGCGCCGTGGTTTTCATGCCGACGCTGATCCCGGTGGTCGTGCTCTCCATCCTGTGGGATTGGCTGTTGAACCCGCAGACGGGTCTGGTTAACCTCTCGCTACAAGCGGTCGGCATCAGAGGACCGGGATGGTTCGCCAACCCCGACTGGACGAAACCAGGGTTCGTGTTTATGACGCTCTGGACCACCGGCAACGCGGTAGTGATCTACCTGGCTGGGCTACAGGATGTCGACCAGGCGCTCTACGAGGCGGCCGACGTCGACGGGGCGAACTGGTGGTACAAGATCAGGCACATCACCATCCCGAGCCTCTCGCCAGTAATCCTGTTCAATGTGATCCTGGCGATCATCGCCTCCTTCCAATTCTTCACCCAGGCCTTCATCATTACCAATGGTGGCCCGTTGAATGCGTCCCTCTTCTATTCACTCTACCTTTATCAGAACGCCTTCGCCTATCTACACATGGGGTACGCATCGGGGCTAGCCTGGATTCTCCTGGTCATCGCCCTCGCCCTAACGATCTTGGTGCTGCGTAGCTCGGCAAAGTGGGTGTATTATGCTGGAAGTAAATAAGCGCTCCGATGTCACCGGACCGGCACTGGCTAGCCTACGGGCGCGGCGCGGCTTAACCTGGCGACCCAAGGGGCGTGTCCTGATCGTGGAAGCGCTCCTCGTGCTCGTGGCATTGTTCTTTTTGGTTCCCTTTGCCTGGTTGGTCTCGATGTCACTCAAGCCAGAAGCACAGGTCTTTTCTACGTCGATCATCTGGATTCCTCATCCAGTGATGTGGTCGAACTATCTGGGCGCGATCAACGAGTTCCCCTTCGCGCGCTACTTCATCAACACGATGATCGTCTGTACGTTCGTGGTGATCGGCTCCACCGCATCCTCGTCGTTCGTAGCCTATGGCTTCGCGCGGGTCCAGTGGCCGGGCCGCGACCTGTTGTTCATCGTCGTGCTGGCCACGCTGATCTTGCCGGTCCAGGTGGTCTTGATCCCGCAGTTCCTGCTCTTCCGCAGCTTGGGCTGGGTGAATACGTACCTGCCGTTGATTGTCCCCACGTTCTTCGGCAATGCGTTCTTCATCTTCCTGTTTCGCCAGTTCTACATGGGGCTCCCATCTGAGCTGGCCGACGCGGCGCGGATCGACGGGTGCAATGAACTGAACATCTACCTGCGGATCATCCTGCCACTCTCCCGTCCGGTACTGGCGACGGCGGCCATCTTCTCATTCATCGGTGCTTGGAGCGACTTCCTGGGGCCGTTGATTTACCTCAACGACGCGAGCAAGTATACGCTGTCCATTGGTGTGCAACAGGTGATTGGGCAGTCGCCACACTGGACGCAGTTGATGGCTGTCGGGGTCGTCATGACTCTACCCATTCTAGTACTGTTCTTCTTCGTACAGCGCACGTTCATCCAGGGAATCAGCTTCTCAGGCATCAAGGGCTAAGTGTGTGCACCGCTCCCTATCTGAATCTATATAACGGCAACGACATCCCGTCGTGACAGGAGGAATCACCGTGATTACAGGTATCGGCCACGTCGCGTTTCGGATCACCGATCTTGACCGCGCGCTCGCGTTCTATCGCGATATCCTCGGCCTTCGTGAGGCGTTTCGTCTCGATCGCGACGGGGAGCCGTCACCCTGGATCGTCTATCTGCAGGTCGCGCCGGGCGACTTCATCGAGTTGTTCCCAGGCGCTGAGACAGCCAGCCCTCAGCCTGGTCGTGACGCCGGGTACAACCATTTTTGTCTCCTTGTCGACGACATTCAGGCCACTGTCCGCGACCTGGGAGCGCGGGGCTTGTCGATCGACGGAGAGCCGACCAAGGGCATTGATAATAACTACCAGTACTGGATTACGGATCCTGATGGCAACCGTATTGAACTGATGCAGATTATGGACGGGTCACCCCACGCTACCGCGGACGCGCGGTGGGCAACGGCGTCTGCCGCGACCCGCTGAGCTGCGCCACCCGTGGCGTGACGCCGCGCCACGGGTGGCGGAGCTGGCGGTGACATGTGGTGGCGGAACTGAGGGTGACATGTGGTGGCGGAGCTGACGGTGACATGTGGTGGCTAACAATACCGAATTTACCGCTATCCGGCCCTCCAGGAGATGTGATCATGCGCGAAGTGGCGGTCCAGCCAGGCGTACGACCCACGACCAATGTGGTCGTGTCTGTCCGTAACGTTTCCCGCACTTATGGGCACGGGCACAGCGCGGTAACAGCGCTCAGGGATATCACGCTCGATGTGCATGCGGGCCGCCTCGTCGCCATTACCGGGCGTTCTGGATCGGGCAAGACGACGCTGCTCAACCTCATCGGCGGGCTTGACAGCCCCACGACAGGGGCGATTTTTGTCGGCGGTCACGATGTCGCGCGCCTCACGGAGCGCGCGCGTACGGAACTCCGCCGTCATCAGGTCGCCTTTATTTTCCAGTCGTTTGCCCTCCTGCCGACATTGTCGGCGCGGGAAAACGTAGCCTTGGCTCTACACATTGCCGGTGTCCCGGCGCGGGAGCGCGCGCGCAGCGCGCGCGACATGCTCACGCTGGTGGGTTTGGGCGAGCAACTCGACCACCGTCCCTTCGAACTCTCCGGCGGAGAGCAAGAGCGCGTGGCCATCGCACGCGCTCTTGTCACTAAAGCCCCGCTCATCCTGGCCGATGAGCCGACTGGCGAACTGGATACGGCAACGGGTCGCGAGATCATCACACTGTTGGGTGAGGTCGTGCGCACACAGCACGTTACGGTACTCGTGGCCACACATGACCCGGCGGTGGTCGCCGCCGCCGATGCGGCCTACCGCCTCATCGACGGCGTCCTGGGCAGTTTGGAGCGGATCAGATCATGACGGCAGCAGCGGTCGCTGAACCTATGCCCGCTATCATAACGTGTGACAATCTGGTCAAGATCTACAAGGTGAGCGCCCTCGAAGTGATCGCCTTGCAGGGCCTCGATCTGCGCGTCGCGACAGGCGAAATGCTTGGCATCGTCGGCAAGAGCGGGAGCGGCAAGTCCACTCTGCTCAATATCCTGGCCGGGAACGATACGCCCACGGCGGGAACGGCCGATGTCGCCGGATACAATCTACTCGCCCTGTCGGCGAAGCGCCTCGCCGACTACCGCCGACATATCGTCGGCTTCGTCTGGCAACAGACCGCACGCAATTTGCTCCCCTATCTAACGGCCGCGCAGAATATCGAACATCCTCTGCACTACACCGGCACACCGCGCAAGGTAGCACGGAACCGCGCTATGGAACTCCTGGAGATGGTCGGCTTGGGTGATCGAGTACGCCATACTCCAGCCGACCTCTCTGGCGGTGAGCAGCAGCGGGTAGCCATCGCCATCGCGCTAGCCAATCATCCACGCGTGCTGTTGGCCGACGAACCAACAGGGGAGTTAGACAGCTTGACGGCGCGGGAGATCCTGAGCGTGCTTAAAACGGCCCAGCAGCAAGCCGGTGTCACAGTGGTTGTGGTCACCCACGACCAGACTGTTGCCGACATCGCTGATCGCACGGTCGCGATTCGGGACGGCCGCACGAGCGCCGAGCGCTTGCGGTTCGAGCAGATGGCGCGGAGCGGTGAGGCCGCTCACGTAACCCATCAGGAATATGTCGTGATCGACCGCGCCGGCCGGCTCCAAATCCCGCAGGAGTATCTGCGTACGTTGGGAATCGACGACCGCGCGGTGCTGCGTCTTGACGACGGGCGCATCGTGGTCGAGCCAGTGTCAAGCTCAATGACGATTGAACGATGACCTGTCATCATGGCGCGGCGCGAACGACAGTGACCCCAAGGAAAGGTAGAGTGCGGTGAGGCTCGTGGGATGGCTGGCGCTGCTCGTCGCGCGGCGCGCGGCGACGGCTCCACAGTTGCTGGCGATTCGCTTCGTGGGCGTACTCATGGCCGTCACGCTCGTAGCGGGCGTGTCCCTGTACAGCGGGGCCATGGGCGATTCTATGCTGAGGCAGCGGCTCGCGACCGATCCAAGCGATGTCAATCTGTCTATCAGTCAGACGACGCAACCCTTGTCCAACGCGAGCTATGCCGCCCTTGATACCTATATCAGGCACGGCGAGTCGGTGGATCTGGGGTTGCCCCTGACTGGCCTGCACATCCACCACAACACGTCGGCGCTGCCGGTCTACCATCTGACGCCCGACGGAAGGTGCCTTAGGGGCGCGCGTCTGGCAACCCTCGCCTTGGATTACTACGAGGGTTTACAGGGGCAGGTTGTCCTGGTAGCTGGGACGATCAAGGCGCCGGCGCGGATGCCCAATGGCGACGCGCCAGTCGTCGTCTCCGCGTACACGGCGCGAAGCCTGAACCTTCGTGTCGGCGATCGCCTCGCCTTTGCCGCGAACGGATTAACGGCTACCGGCCCAATGCTGCGCATCATGGGTATCTTCGCGCCGATCAGCCCTAACAGCGCCTTCTGGGATGTCCATGCCGGAGATCCTACCTATCGTTCCTTTGTCACACCACAGTTGACGACGTTTCAGAGCTTCGCAGCCCAGGGAACCGTCGTCGGCCCTGAGTATTTCTGGCTGCAACGGACAGACATCACGGCCGTGCATCTGAACAGCGTCGATACGACGCTGCATGGGCTGGACCGCGCGCGCAGCAAAGTGGCTGACCTCGCTCACGCCACCGTGCTCATCACGTCACTCGACACGGCTATCAATGGCTTTATCGGCCAGTACGCGCTACTGCCGTCAATCCTTTTGATCCTGGTGGCGCCCATCGTTGCGCTTATCCTCTACGCCGTCACGGTGACGACGACGCTCGCTCTGGATCGTCAGGCTGGTGAAGTCGTGTTGATGCGCAGTCGAGGCGCCACGCGCCCCCAGATCTTCGCCCTGTACACCGCCGAGGGCATCGTATTCGGCGTCATCGCTATGATCGTCGGGCCTGTCATTGGGTTACCGCTGGCCGGCCTGATCGGCCATGCGTCGGGCTTCCTCGCATTCAATGGTGGACTGCCATTTACCCTGCGCCTGTTGCCCGAAACCTACCTATATTGTAGTGTGACGGCGCTACTGTGCGTGCTGGCGGGACTGCTGCCGGCCATGGCTATAGCGCGGCGCTCTATGACAGCCTTTAAGGGGGAACAGGCGCGCCCGCGGGGCCGTCCGTTGTGGCAGCGTCTCTATCTCGACGTCGTCGCCCTAGCCGTCGCCCTGTATGGTCTCACCTTATTGGTGCGTCAGGGGGTGGTTAGTTCGGGCGACGCGACGGCCGCGGTAGCGCAGGACCCTGCTGTCGCGGTCACGCCTTTACTCTTTGCCGTAGCCCTAATGCTGCTATTGAGCCGCCTCTTGCCGTGGCTAGCCTCGCTCGCCCTGCATCTCCTCAATCCCCTCTTGTCTCCGTCCGCGCTCGTGGCCCTGCAAAGCGTGTCCCGTGCGCCACGCCAGCCTATGCGGCTGGTGCAACTCTCAACTCTCACGCTAACGCTCGGTATCTTTACCGCAACTGTGGCCGGTGTCGAAGCACAGAACCTAGCCGACCAATATCTATACCAGGCCGGGGCGCCGTTGCGACTGACAGAATCGTTCGACCGCCAGCACGCCCCCTCCAGCATGAAAGCCACGCCGGACATCATGCCCCTGGCGGCCCATCGTGCGCTTCCCGGTGTCCGCGCCGTCACCCCCGCGCTGCGCTATGACTCCTTCGGTAACGTCACCAACACAACGGACAGCGGCACAATCATCAACGTGCTGGGCATTGATCCGGCGACGGCTGGGAGCGTCATGTGGTATCGACAAGACTTCGGCAACCAGCCATTCAGCCAACTGCTGAGCGATGTCCAGACGCCCAGCCCGAACGCCATTGTCAATGACGCGCTCCTACAAGCAACAGGTCTACACCGGGGCGATACGTTTGGTGTCACGTTGAACAACAATGCGCATGTATCATTCCGGGTAGCCGGCGTGACCCGCTACTTTCCCAGTCTGAATCCCAGCGACGCTCCATTCGTCGTAGCCAATGTGCAGTACCTTGAGCAGGCTAGTAAGGCTCACGGTCCCAATGAGGTCTGGTTGCACATGGACCAAAGCCAGCCTGCCATCGACCGCGTCCTGTATCTCGCGCACCAATGGCCACGCACGGTCCAGAGCTTTCAGGGGTTGGCGCCCGTTGACGCGGCGCAAAACAATCCGCTCTCCTCGGGGATCTACGGGGTCGTCTCGGTCGGTTTCTTGATCGCGGCCGCCCTGGCGCTGCTCGGCTTCCTGACGTACGCGTATCTCACCCTGCAGCAGCGCCTATCCGAAGTCGCTATTCTACGCGCGCTGGGGCTGTCCCGTGGGCAGGTGCGCACGCTATTGTTGTTCGAGCAGGTCTTTCTCCTGGCGACGGCTATCCTGGGCGGCATCGTCGCAGGGTTGCTAACGACGCGTTTGTTTCTGCCATACATGCCGATTGCAGCCAACGTCGTGCCGCCCTTCCTCGTGGTCATGCCGTGGTCCGCGGTGGGCGCCTTCGTGCTGGCCATGCTGATCGCGTTTGTGCTTGTGTTGAGCGTCCATGTCACCTTGCTTCTGCGCGTTCAGCTTGGCCGCGTCTTGCGCCTGGGCGAAGGATAGTGGCATGAGCGACGAGCGCAGCAGGATCGCGATCCCGCTAGTGCGTTCTTGTTTCTCATTGTTGTTTGCGCCTGTGCCGTTAACGCGGTAGGACCAATTAGTTGACGTGGCACGGTACCAGAAGGAGGATTAAGCGATGGCGGGACAAATTCGCTGGGGCATCTTGAGTACGGCGAGCATTGGTGTGAACTGTTTTATCCCAGGCGTACGGAAGGCGCGCAACGGTACGGTGGTAGCGATCGGCAGCCGTAACGGTGATCGGGCGCGCGAGGTCGCCGCACGGCTTGGCATCCCCAAAGCTTATGGGTCATACGACGCGCTGCTGGCGGATCCCGACATAGACGCGATCTATAATCCGTTGCCGAACGGGCTGCACGCCGAATGGACACTCAAAGCGGCGCGGGCCGGGAAAGCCATCCTGGTCGAGAAACCGATGTGCCGCGACGCCGAGGAGGCGGCCATGCTGGCTAATGCGTGCGCGACGGATGGTGTCTTGCTGATGGAAGCTTTCATGTATCGCTTCCATCCTCAGCACGAGCGCGTCCGGGCGCTCATCGCCGATGGCGCCATCGGCGACCTATGCAGCGTGCAGACCGCGGTCTCGTTTCATATGCAGCCCCTCGATCCAGGAAATGTGCGTCTGCAAGCCCCACTCGCGGGTGGTGCGTTAATGGATGTCGGCTGCTACCCGGTGAGCGGGGCGCGCATGCTGTTTGGCGAGGAACCGCTCGCCGCGGTCGCGACCTACGACCTGCATCCTGACTTTGGCGTCGATATAGCTCTGAGCGGGATTCTAGAGTTTTCCGGTAAACGTTTTGCGATGATCGACTGCGGCTTTCGTGGCACGGCCAGGGCTGGTATAGGGTGGTGGGCAGTACCGGCACGATCGACGTCCCGGCTGCCTATGGCCTGGGCATGTCCGATGGTCTGGTCATTCTCACCGATGGATCAGGCCGACATGAAGAACGTATCCCAGGTGTGGATCAATACACGTTAGAGGCGGAGGAGATGGCAGCATGTCTCCTGGAGAAGCGGGCGCCGCGCTACCCGGCAGAGGATGCCGTGGCCAACATGCGGGCCATCGACGCGCTGTACCGATCAGCGCGAGCCGATGGTCTCCGGCAAACGGTGTGAGATGTTCGTGTCAAGGGAGCACTGTGAAATGAAAAAGATCATCAATGAACCTATGGCCTTCGTCGACGAGATGCTTGACGGGGTACTTATCGCCCACCACACGGCGCTCCGCACCGCCGGAGATCCGCGCGCCATCGTGCGCGCCGACGCGCCCGTGCGCGGGAAGGTAGGCTTGGCGACGGGCGGAGGGTCAGGACATCTGCCCGTTTTTCTAGGGTATGTAGGACATGGCTTGCTCGATGGCTGCGCAGTGGGCAATGCGTTCGCCTCGCCCAATGCTGAGCAGATGTTGGACGTCACGCGTGCGATTGACGGTGGTCAAGGCGTACTCTACATCTACGGCAACTATGGTGGCGATGTGATGAACTTTGACATGGCTACAGAAATGGCTGCGCTAGAGGGTATTGAGGTGCGTACAGTGCTGGTGGCGGAGGATGTCGCCTCAGCGCCGCCACAGGAAGCGGCGCGGCGGCGTGGCGTCGCAGGCATGGTCTTTGCCTTTAAAATCGCTGGCGCGTGCGCCGACGCCGGTGGCTCCCTGGATGACGTGGAAAGAATGACACGCCACGCCCTCGCCAACATGCGCACGATGGGCGTCGCTCTGTCCTCGTGTACCTTGCCGGCCGTAGGCACGCCCACATTTTCTATCGGCGACGACGAGATGGAGATTGGCATGGGTATCCACGGAGAGCCCGGTGTTCGGCGCGGCAAGCTGGAACCGGCAGACCACATTGCTGATCGCTTATTGACGGCCATCCTCGCCGACCTTGAGATTACCCGGGGGACGCATGTTGCTGTCATGGTTAATGGGCTCGGAGCCACGCCGCTAGAGGAGCTCTATATCCTCTTTCGGCGCGTGCACAATGAGTTAGCTCATCAAGGGGTCACGGTCTACCGTTCCTACGTCGGCGAGTTTGCCACCTCGCTCGAAATGGGGGGCGCCTCGCTCACGGTGATGCGTCTCGATGACGACCTCATACCCTTACTCGATGCAGCCGCCGAGTCACCTTTTTTTGTGCAAACAGCCCGTGGATAGGGAGAGAGCGAATGAGTTCGTCCTGCTCGACCGAACAGGTGCGCGCTAGCTTGACCGCGATGTCGCTGGCGTTGATCGATCATGCGGATGAGTTGAATCGACTCGATGCGGCCATCGGTGACGGCGACATGGGGGTGACGGTGCGTATCGGCGCGCAGGCTGTCTTGGATACGCTGCGGAGTTCACCCGATATAGACCTAGCCACCCTGCTCAGCCGTGCCGGCATGGCCTTTAATCGGGCCGCGGCATCGACAACTGGAGCCCTGATGGCGACAGCGGGAATGCGCGCGGGGAAAGTTGCCAAGGACGAGAACGCCATGGCGATGGACCTGCCGTTGCTGGCCCGGATGGTCGCGGCCGCGGAAGTTGGTATTCGCGAGCGCGGTAAGGCGCGGCGTGGTGACAAAACACTCCTCGACGCATTAATACCCGCCAGCGAGGCGCTAACCCAGGCAGCGAATGAAGGAGTTGACATGCGTGAAGCGGGGCAGCGCGCCTTGGCTGCCGCCCAACATGGATGCGAGGAGACCGTGGCGATGCGCAGCAGAATCGGGCGCGCGGGCTGGATCGGTGAGCGGACCATCGGTCAGCCCGACCCCGGCGCGACGGCCGTGGTTATTATTTTGCAAGCGATCGTGGGCCAGGGTTCGCGCCTGGAGGAGAAAGGGGACCTAGATGCCAACGAGTAATCAGGAAAAGCGTGTCATCGTGACCGGGGGTAGCGGCAAGGCGGGACGATACGTGGTCCAGGAGTTTGTAGACCACGGCTATACGGTGCTCAATCTGGATCTCAAGCCCTTGCCGTCGCTGCCCACCCGCACGCTTATCACCGACCTCACGGATGCGGGACAAGTCTTCAACGCGCTGGCGAGTTACGTCGGCAACATCGCCGCCTCTTCGACCACCCCGCGGTCGATTGACGCCATCGTGCATCTGGCGGCTATCCCGGCTATTTTTATGGTGCCGGACAACGAGGTGTTCCGCATCAATACGCTGAGTACCTACAACGTGCTCGACGCCGCCTCCAAGCTGGGAATCAGGAAAGCCATTATCGCGTCGAGCGAAACGACCTACGGCCTCTGCTTCGCCTATGAGGACCGTGTACCCGCCTACTTGCCCCTGGACGAGGACTACCCGGTCGATCCGATGGATTCGTATGCGCTCTCGAAGGTGGTCAACGAGCGAACGGGGCGTGCGTTCCACCTGCGCGACGGTATGGATGTCTACGCCTATCGCATTGGCAATGTCATTGAACCGCACGAGTACCCTGCCTTGATTGAAGGGTTCAGGGACCCGAGTGCGCGCAAGCGCATTGTCTGGAGCTACATCGACGCGCGCGACGTCGCGCAAGCCTGCCGCCTGGGCGTCGAAACCGACGGTTTGGGGTTCAGGGTCTTCAACATCGCCAACAACGACGTGTCCTCGGATCTGCCTACGCGCGAGTTGCTGCGCCGCTACTATCCCGATGTCCCGGTGCGCCTAGAGCTTGGCGAACACGAAACGCTGCTGAGCAATCGGCGAGCGAAAGAGGTACTCGGGTTTCAGCCAGCCCATACCTGGATGGATGTCACATCTCTCACACCTCCGTTGGAGTAAGGTTGTCAGTGCATATGAAAGTTCTGTTCATCGGCGGCACCGGCTTCATCAGTACCGCCGTTAGCCGCCAATTAGTCGCGGCAGGAGTCGACCTATTTCTGCTGCATCGTGGCGCGAGCCATGACACAATCCCCGGCGTCCACCATCTGACGGCCAACATCCATGAGCCAGCAGCCGTCCATGCCGTCCTCCAGGATAGCCAATTCGACGTAGTGGTGGATTGGATCGCGTATACACCCGATGATATCGAGCGCGATCTCGCACTCTTCAGCGGTCGGACCAAGCAATACATCTTCATTAGCTCCGCCTCGGCGTACCAGAAGCCGCCCGCCAGCTATCGGATCACCGAATCGACGCCGTTGTATAACCCGTACTGGGCGTACGCCCACGACAAGATCGCGTGCGAAACGCGCTTGCTGCAGGCCTATCGTGAGGACGGATTCCCTGTTACCATCGTGCGGCCATCGCTCACCTATGATCCCAATTTCCCCATCGCGATCGGCGGGTGGGGCTGCTACACCCTGGCCGACCGCTTGAAAAAAAGGCAGCCAATCATCGCCCATGGCGATGGTTCTTCCCTATGGGTCGTCACCCATGCCGACGATGTCGCGCGTGGGTTGCTGGGGCTGATCGGGAACGGGCAGGCGCTCGGCCACGCGTTCCATATCACATCGGATGAAGTCTTGACCTGGAATCAGATCTACGAGAACATTGCCGATGCCCTGGGAGTGCAAGCCAACATCGTCCACATACCATCGGAGTTCATCGCGCGCGTGGACCCCGACCTGGGTGCAAGCCTACTTGGAGACAAAACCTGGAGCGTGGTGTTCGACAACAGCAAGATAAAAGCGTTCGTTCCGGGTTTCCAGGCGGTCATACCATTCCGTGACGGCATCCGCCGAACGCTAGATTGGTTCGCGGCTGACGCGCAACGCCAGCGGGTGGATGCGCATGTGAATGCGGACATGGACCGGATTATCGCGGCGTTTGGGGGAAGAGAGTAAGATCGCGAGGCGTCCCGGCATCGGATAACCATGGAAATTCAGGCCACGTAGCAGCTATGCAGTCCCCGTGGTAACCGATAACCAACAGAAAGATGGTGACGAATGTTCGAACAGGCGAAGCTACAGGATTTTATCCCAGGCGATGGTGCGCGAGTGGGCGCGCACACCATCGCCTTCGACGACGCCGATTGGATCGATGTCGACATACCGGGTGACGTGCACCGCGCACTGGTAGCCGCTGGACGCATCGCAGATCCCTACTATGATCGTAACGAAGAGCTATGCGCCTGGATGGAAGACCGCGAATGGTGGTACAGGTTGCGGTTTACGGGTGTGGCTGAACCGGTGAAGATCGGTGAGCGGCTGCACCTGATCTTCCACGGCCTGGATACATACGCGACAATTTGGCTAAACGGCGTGGAGTTGGGGCGACACGCCAATATGTTCACGCCTGCCTCGTTCGACGTGACAGATCTAGCGCGTGCGGGTGACAATACCCTCGCGATCCTCTTCGATCGGCCTCTCGCTCATCTACAGGCACTGGATGGGATCGAACCCTGGGGGCACAGTCCCGAGCGTATCCCGCTGCGTAAGGCGCAGTATGGCTACGGGTGGGATTGGGGACCTCGCCTACCGACGATCGGGGTCTGGCGGCCGATCGAACTCAAGCATGAGCGCCAAGCCGTGATAGATGGTCTCCATGTCACCACGCTGGAGATCGAGCGCGAGGCGCGACGGGCAGCGTTGGCGGCGCGTGTAGAGGTCCAGAGCTTCGCGCACCCAGGCGCGCTCACGGCGCGGGTCCAGGTGGTGGGACCGGATGGCACGCTGTCCACGGGAGGTGACCTCGTCCTCGACAGCGACGCCGTCGAGCGTTCGGGAACGCTCTATCTCACCGTGGAGCAGCCGCGCCTGTGGTGGACGCATGACAGGGGGGAGCCGGCGCTCTACACCGTTCATGTGACCCTTGAGGATGAGGACAGGATTCTCGATCGGTATGAGACGCGCGTTGGTATTCGCACGGTGGAGTTGGACCAGTCACCTGATCAGCAGGAACGGGGCGCCCGCTTCTTTCGGTTCGTCTTGAACGGCGTACCCCTCTTTGCCAAGGGTGCGAACTGGATCCCCGCCGATTCATTCATCGGTAGTTTGGCCGACGATCGTTACGCGATGCTGCTGGAACAAGCGCGTGCGGGACGCATGAACATGCTACGCGTATGGGGAGGGGGCGTCTATGAGCACGACGCCTTCTACGACTTGTGCGACCGTTTGGGTCTACTGGTCTGGCAAGACTTCATGTTCTCCTGCGCGCCGTACCCGGACAACGATGAGTCGTTTGTAACCGAGGTAGCCGCTGAGGCGCGCTATCAAGTGCGCCGATTGCGCAACCATGCCTCTCTCGCGTTGTGGTGCGGCAATAATGAAAATCAATGGTTGCACAACCAGCGCTATTGGGATCGCCCGGAGTATGCGGTCCCCGGCACGCGGTTGTACAGTGAAACACTACCCGCGACGGTGGCGCGTGAGGACGGGCGTATACCGTACTGGCCGGGCAGCCCGTTTGGCGGCGATGACGACAACAGCATGGAGGACGGTGATGTGCACGACTGGTATGTCTGGCACGGCAGCTTCCCGCGCCACTTCAACGAGCGGCCCCGGAGCGAAAATACGCCCGAGGCTGTGTCATTCACCCGGTATGCCGACAACACGGGCCGCTTTATCAGCGAGTTTGGCATGCATGCCGCTCCGGTCTTGGAGACACTGCGCCGCGTGATCCCCCCAGACCAACTCTACCACCACTCCGCCGCGATGGACCATCACAACAAGGACACGCCCAAGGACAAGGGCGACAACTTAATGTTATCCGTGACCGGACGGCCGGATACACTCGACGCGTACATCGACGACAGTATGATCGCCCAAGCCGAGGGGCTGAAGTTCGGTGTGGAGCATTTTCGTCGCCGCACTCCGCATTGCTCAGGGACGTTAGTATGGCAATTTAACGATTGTTGGCCGGTGCTATCCTGGAGCGTCGTCGATTATTACGGCGTGGGCAAGGCAGGCTTCTATTACCTGAAGCGCGCGTACGCGTCTGTATTAGCCTCATTCAAGGCGCTGCCCGACGGAAGCCTGGAACTCTGGTTGACCAATGACACGGACACGCGCGTTGAAGACAGTGCCACGGTGCGGTTGGGCGCATTCGACGGGGCTATCGTGCGCGAAGAGCGCTACACGGTCGATGTGGCCGCGCGCACGAGCCGCTCGATCCAGCGCTGGGAGAGCGGAGACTTGCAGGGCGCGCCCGATCGCTACCTGTGGGTAACAGCGGATAACGGGCGTTTCGAGGCCAACCGCCACCTTTTCGCTGCGATTAAAGATGTACGACGCACACGTCCTGCGATAGATATCCGCGTCGAGGCCATCGATCCGCACGTCGTGCGCGTCGAGCTTTTCACGCCCGCCTATGCCTATTTTGTGCATCTCCTAGCACCAGATCCGTCGACACGCTTCTCGGACAACTACCTCGATCTGCCGCCTGGGGAGCGTGTTGTCGTGCACGCCAGCACGAGCCAGACAGTCCTACGCCCTGAGGACATCACCGTTGCGTGGCGCTAAGCATTATCATGAAGCGCGAGAGGAATCCAATGAGTGACGATGACGCGACTCCTTTGCCACGTTTCGACGCGCTTCCGGTTCGACCCGACGCCCCGCCGCACTCCGCGTGGGGGTTATGGGGCGATGCCGATGAGATCGGTACACTCAATCTGTTGACGCCTCAGTGCGTCACCAGCGCCAGCCGGCTCGTGCGTAAGGGCGCGATATTCCCACTTAACTGGGACCTGGAGCTGCCGGACCCGCCGCTGTTCGGGCGCGAGGCGCTGCAGCATACCATTAAGCGGACGCATCATTTCGTCAATGACGATGTCTACCATACGTTCAACACGCAGTCGTCAAGCCAATGGGACGGGTTGACCCACTACGGCAACATGACCTATCACGGCTTCTACAATGGCGTGACCGAGGCCGAGGTCACCGGTGATCTCGGCACGCGCAACGGTATCCAGGCATGGGCGCGGCGCGGCATCGCTGGACGTGGTGTCCTGCTCGATTATCGCCGCTGGGCGCTGGCGCAGGGGCTCACCTACTCGCCCGGCGAGCGCCACGAGATCACCGTCGATGCACTGCGGGAAACGGCGCGGGTCCAGAGCATCGAGGTGCGCACGGGCGATATTCTGATCATCCGCTCCGGTTGGATCGCACGGTACCTCGGGTTGAACCGAGACGAGCGCACGGCCGTTGCCAATCCGCCGCATGACGCGGTGGGTGTGGCGCAGGGCGAGAGGATGCTGCGCTTTCTCTGGGACAGCCACGTTGCCGCCGTCGTCGGTGACGCCATTGCCTTCGAGGCGCTCCCCGCTCATCCCGAGCACGGGTTTATACACGAAACCTTGCTCGCCCTCTGGGGTATGCCGATCGGCGAAATGTTCTACCTGGAGTCGCTGGCCGACGACTGCGCGGCCGACGGTGTGTACGAGTTCTTCTTCACGGCCGCCCCGCTCAATAAGCTGGGTGGTGTCGCCTCACCATCCAACGCCTTGGCAATGAAATGAGATACAAGTTGATCGTGCGTCATCCCTTGATAATCGGTGTAAGGCGTGTCGTCATTGGAGGATAACCGCAAGGGGTAGCGATGAGTGATGGTGGATAGACAGACAACACTAGCTGTATCGTCTGCAGGTGGTAGTAACGAGAGCGCTTTCGGCGTTGCCATTTGTCAGGCTGCTTCGGTGGAGGAAGCGCAGGCGCTCATGTGTCGCGATCCTGCGGTGGCGCCGGGGGGTATGCATGCCGGACTCCGCCTTTTTCAGGTGATACGTCTACATGGCGAATCTGTGAGCGTGCAAAGTCATTGAGAGACAACGGAGGGTTTCATCAATAGTGGCTGCAGATGTGCTGGGGCCGGATGAGAGTGAGGGGGGCGAGCGGCATACAGTGCTCGGAGGACGCGGGGAAGCCGTTCATGAAAACAAGACGTGGCCGCTCTAGGCGACACACGATGGCCGTATCTGCCCGTGTCCGACGTCGCTACCGGTAGGCCTAGCCGAGGGGACGCCGGGCAGATAGACCCTGGGG
>JAABUH010001576.1_pt1 | contig 24635 bp, 27 predicted proteins | sample 5559121 | NCBI WGS metagenome assembly JAABUH01 (sample SAMN10711871, study PRJNA513364) | rock metagenome | isolation source: Antarctica rocks | place: Antarctica: Victoria Land, Battleship Promontory nord | collected 2015-12-28
AAGATGAAGGCCAAGTGCCATCATTTCGCGCTCAAGAACAGGCTCTATCAGGCGGCATTGCAAGCCGCTTTCAGTCAACTCCAGAAACTCGGACCAGAAAACCTGCTGGCCCATGCGTAACATCAGTCAGTAAATCACCTTGTTCAGCGGGTACTCTACCAGCCCTTGTGCGCCCGCGCGGCGGAGTTCGGGGAGGATGTGGCGGACGGTCTTTTCGGGGATGATGGTCTCGAGGGCGACCCAGTCTTCTTCGTCCAGGGGCGAGACGGTAGGCTTGCGGAGGGCGGACAGCAGGCGGGTGACGGCGTCCAGGTTCTCTTTGGCGACGTTCATCTTCAGGCCGACCAGGCTGTCGGCGTCCAGGGCGCCTTGCAGGAGGAGCTGCAAGTTCTCGATCTTGGTGCGCTTCCAGTCATCCTCCCAGGAGTGGTGGTTGGCGATCAGACGGGTCGTGCTTTCGAGCAGGGTGTCCACGATTTTGAGGCCGTGCGCGGCCAGGGTGCTGCCGGTTTCAGTGCCTTCGACGATGGCGTCTACCAGGTCGGGGACCTTGACTTCCGTGGCGCCCCAGCTAAACTCGACGTGGGCCGAGACGCCGTGCTTTTCGAGGTAGCGCTTGGTGACGTTGACGAGTTCCGTGGCGATGCGCTTGCCTTGCAGGTCGCGCGGGCCGGCGATGGGGGAATTGTTGGGCACGGCCAGCACCCAGCGGTAGGGGCGCGAGGTGGCCTTGGAGTAGATGAGTTCCGAGACCTCGTAAACGTCGGCCTCGGACTCAACCACGTTGTCGTGCCCGGTCAGGCCGCAGTCCAGAACGCCCATCGCAACGTAGCGCGGGATCTCCTGGGCGCGAAGCAGGACAGGGTCCAATTCGTCGTCATCCACGACGGGCTGGTAGGAGCGGGCGGAGACGCGAAAGTCCCAACCGGCCTTCTTGAACAGGGCGAACGTGGCGTCTTGCAGGCTGCCTTTGGGCATGCCGATCCGCAGTTTCTGGGTCACGGTGTCTTTTCCTTGCAGGTCCTCAGGGAGAACATGGGTTTCTACCATTTAGTATGACGGAAAGGGCGGGGACAAGTCAACCGCGCGCCCGGCACGACCTTTTTTTGAGACAAACAGGAAACATATTGCAGGGTGAGCAATCGCCTGGGAGCGGATACGTTTGGCTTCCTTCTGCGTTTTAGCGGCACAGAAAGGATGGGATTCGCAGGAGATTCGCAGGATTCGTGAAGAGGCGCTTCGCGCGTCAGGGCTTGACACCGGCCCTGCCGCGTGATATAATGTCTTCATATTCGCGCAGACAAACACTCTGCCAATCGAAAGCGAGAGCCGGTACGGCTCCCGCTTTTCGTCGTTTTGAAGGGATATGGGAAGACCCACATGCGCGCTCACTGGCTCAGTCTCTTTCTTCTAGGAGTATTCTCAATGACTTTATCCGCCGAGGCGGCGCCGAAGCCGCCGGTCACGCTGGCGCGTGGCCTGAAATTTCCCGAAGGGCCGGTTTTATCCGCAGACGGTAAAACGCTGTACGCGGTCAATGTCCAGAGCAGCGCCATCTCGCGTCTTGACCTGAAGACGAAGGCACTGGCATATACCTGGGTGACGCTGCCGGACGGCGGGCGGGGCAACGGCATGACGCTGGGGCCGGACGGGGCGCTGTATGTGGCCGATGTAGGCCGTAAGCTGATCGCCCGCATCGCGCTGCCGGACGGCAGGATCACGACCGTCGTGGACAGAGCACCCGGCGGAGGGCTGTTTCGCGGGCCGAATGACCTGATCTTCGACAAAATGGGCGGCATCTACTTCACCGACCCAGACGGAAGCTGGGACAAGCCGGTTGCGTCCGTTTACCATGTCGCCCCAAAAACGCACGCCGTTTCGCTCGTCGCCGACGGCTTGCAGTTCCCCAACGGGCTGGTCTTGGCAGCGGACGAGAAGACGCTGTATGTAGCTGAGTCGCCGCTGCACCGGATCACGGCGATTGACGTCACCCCGAACGGCATTGTCCCACCGGGGCGCAAGCATGTCTTCTGCGTGACCGGGACCGTGGGCGGCGGGGACGGGATGCGCCTGGGGCGCGACGGCTTCTTGTACGCCGCAATCTATGGCGAGGGCGTGATCGCCAAGATTTCGCCGCAGGGCGAGGTCGTCTACCGATACGATGTCGGGGGGGGCAAGCATCCCACTAACCTGTGCTTCGCCCACGATGAACGCTCGCTCTATGTGACCGAAACGGACACGAATACGATCATTCAATTGAGGCTCTAAGGCATGGCGGACAGGCGGATCGTCATCGGCATGGATGGGGGCGGGACCACGACGCGCGCCCTGGCTGTGGACCTGACGGGGCGGGAGCTGGCTTCTGCCTTGTCCGGTTGCGCCGCTCCGGGCAAAAGCCCCCATGCGCGCGCTCATGTGCGGCAGGCCATTCAGGAAGTGACGACGCAGGCAGGGCGGACGCTCTCCGACGTGGCCTCCCTGGTGGTGGGGCTGGCAGAATTGGACGGGCCGGAGGATGAGGTTTGGGCCGCCGAGTTCACTGAACTGCCCGGCTTGACCTGCCCGCGCCTGCACGTCAACGACGCCGTGGTCGCCCATGCCGGCGCGCTGGAGTCGCGGCCCGGCATCATCGCCATCGCAGGGACCGGGTCCATTGTCTTCGGGGTGACGGAGACAGGGCGGCAGATACGGAACTACGACTTCCACCATGCGCCCATGGCCCAAGCCCGCAGTCTCTCTTACGACGTCGTTCACGCCCTGCTGGCGGGCGAGGCGGGGGCCGCCGATGCGGAGTTGGTCGCCGCGATCCTCGACTTCTGGCAAATGGACAGCATGGAAAAACTGCGCGAGATGGGCAGACGCGGCTTCATCGCGGACCGATTTGAGCGCGGGCGGCGCTTCGGCGAGATGGCGCCCCTGGTGACGGCGGCGGCGGGGCGGGGTTCGCTGCTGGCCTGCCGGGTGTGTGAGCAAGTAGCCGCAGCGCTTGGCACCAGCATCCGGCTGGTGGGCGGCTGCTTTTCCCTCGACTGCATTCCTGTCGCTTTCATCGGTGGGGTGATCCGCAGCCCCTATATGCAAGGGGCGATGGCGCGCGTCCTGGGTGAGAGTGAGAACAGGCGGTACGAGATAGTGGAACCCGCTGCCTCCGGCGAGGCGGGCGCGGCACAGATAGCGCTGCAAGAACTGGGGATCATTCAAGCAAAAGCAAGAGCGCAGGAATGAGCGCTCCCTCCGGCGAATTATCCCTAGTTACCTCTCTTCTTCCAGGGTGATTTCCCCAGTATTAGCCACGCCACGATACCACGCATGTTTCCCTTGCACTGCTAGAAAGAGAGGACCGCATTTGCGGAAGATTTTCAACCGCTTACGCTCTGTTCCTGCGCTGCTCGTCCTACTGGCGGCTATGGTGTATTCCTTAGTGCCTACTCAAGATTTTGTGGCACTGGATGATGACCGGATGGTTTACACGAACCCTCTGTACAATCCGCTGACTCCCGCTCACCTTTTACAATTCTGGCAGCATCCCTATGAAGAGGTTTATCGGCCGCTCGCATACACCTATTGGGCCGGGGTCGTTGAGTTGGCACATCTCCCTGCGCCCATTTCCGTCTTCGGTGACGGCACAACGGCCCTTGACCCACACATATTTCATGCGGCTAGTCTGCTGCTCCACTTGATCAATACGGCTCTGGTTTTCTCGCTCCTGCGTCTCCTCGTCAAGCATGAGTGGGCGGCGGGAGGGGGCGCTCTAGTCTTTGCGTTACATCCCGTTCAGGTGGAAGCGGTTGCCTGGATTTCCGCCATGCACGAACTCCTCTGTGGCACGTTCTCCCTTCTGGCACTCCGACAGTACCTCATCTTCACGATGTGCGTGACGTCATCGGCACAAGTGCAAAGCAGACGTCGATACTATGGCTGGGCGACCCTTTTTTTCCTGCTTGCCCTATTTTCAAAGCCGACGGCGGCGGCAGTTCCTCTCGTGGCATGGATTTTGGGCCACGTCTTCGGGAGCCTGTCTCACCGCGCGTGCGGGCGCACTTTGGCGCTCTGGCTGGCCGTCGCGGCCCTGTGGATACCTATCACCGTTTCCACACAAACGGGACGAGTCACGGACTTATCCGTCCCGCTCTGGGGACGGCCCCTAGTCGCTGGAGACACACTCGCCTTTTACCTTTACAAACTTCTTCTGCCGGTCAACCTTTCGGTGGACTACGGGCGAAGCCCGCAATATGTGCTCGGACACGCCTGGGGCTATTTGACGTGGCTCCTTCCGCTCTTGTTAGGCGCATTGGTCTGGTGGTGCCGGCAGCGCCTGCCTTGGCTAATAGCCTCGTTCGGCATTTTCGTGGCGTTTCTCCTGCCAGTGCTTGGATTCCTACCGTTTGTCTACCAGCATTACTCTACAGTGGCAGATCGCTACTTATATCTGGCCCTGCTGGGGCCTTCCCTAGCGGTTGCTCATCTCTTAACCTGGTGTCGGGGGAGATTGATCCTCTTGACATGTGCGGGTGTGGCTCTCTTGCTCGCCTCCCTTAGCTTCATGCAGACGTTGGTCTGGTACAACAGCCAAACCCTGCTGGAGCAGGCGCTCAGTGTCAACCCGAATATTGGTCCTGAACAGTTAAACTACGGGTTATTGCTGGCGCATCAGGGTAAAGCCCCGGAAGCGACTCTGCACTTGCAACAAGCTCTTCGGCTCGGGATAGACGACCCCACGACCCGGAGCACGCTGGCTTTGCTTTTGACGCAACAAGGTCGTACCGAGGAGGCGGTCAGCCAGATGCAGGAGGTGATACGTCTCACCCCGAACGATGTAAACGCTTACATCAATTTAGCAGGTTTGCTGGCAATTGAGGGGAAGTATGCCGAAGCGGTCTCGCGATACCAGCAAGCGCTACGCATCGTCCCCGGTAATCAGGTTGCTCTGGAGAGATTGAGCGCACTTCAACGACAGCGCCAGATCAAACCATAACTTTCTACCAAGTAGGCTGGAATGGCGTCTTGTAGCGGGTATTCCTCATGATACTTTTGGCCCTCCATGCCTCTTCGTAGAGGGTACGGGTTTTCCGGAACCGATCGCCTACGGACAGAGCAAGAAAACTGGGTTGATGAGAGAGTTCTTTCACCTTGCCGGAGACGATCCTGGTCGCCACATCTTCCATCGCCACTGCCTTGGTACGGTCCACAGCCTGGTTCAAGGCATATTCTCTTGCATGCCGATCCTCCCCCGAGTAGATGGCAAGCCACTGCCGTTGAGGGACTTCCTCCTTCTGTTGAAGTTGTTGCACAGGATTTCTTTGAGCTTTATTCCTTTTGTATCCTGAAACGGCAATGACTACTGCCATGAGGAAAATCAAAAACAGCAATCTGCGATCCATCCGAAGTACCTCCGCAATACCGCCTCCGGCGTCAGTCAGTACCCCCGCGTGATGTCCACCACGTTCGCCAGAGTTTCACCCCGCGCGAAGCGGCCCAGGTTGTCCAGGAAGATCGCCTTTTGACGGGCGCGCAGGTTCGGGTCTCCGCCGGCCGAGTTGTGTGGAGCGATGTAGACGTCGGGCATATCCCAAAGCGGGCTGTCCGGGGGCAGCGGCTCCTGGACAAACACGTCCAGACACGCGCCCGCAATCTGTCCCGATTGCAAGGCGACGACCAGCGCGGGTTCGTCAATCAAGGCGCCGCGCGCGATGTTGATGAGCCAGGCAGTCGGCTTCATCTGTTCCAGAGCCTCCGCCCCAATCAGCGCCTGCGTCTCGCCCGTCAGTGCGGCGGCGACCACTATGAAGTCGCTTTCGGCCAGCAGCCGCGCCAGTCCCTCCGGCCCCGTCAAGACCTCATCCACCCCGTCCACCGACACCGAAGAGCGGCGCAGGCCCAGCGTCCGCATCCCGAAGGCTTTGGCACGGAGGGCAGTTCCCCGCCCGATTGGCCCCAGGCCGATGATGCCGACCGTCTTTCCATGCAGCTCGAACTGCGGAACGGACTGCCACCGGTGCTCTCGCTGGTTCGTCCCGAGCGCAGGCAGGCCGCGTGCGGCCATGAGCATCCCGGCCAGGACGAACTCGGAGATGGCGATTTCAAACGCCGGCCCCGAATCGGTCACGGTCAGCCCCGCCTTCGCGCGCACGTCCGGCGTTAGGACGTGGTCCACGCCTGCGCTGGCCGTGTGCAGCCAGCGCACCTGCGGCCCCTCATGGACCATTCGCGCGAACTCTTTCCCTGCCACCCAGCGCAGCACGGCGACCGCTTCATCCAGACCGTCCGGCGTCGCCTCATTCTCGCCATAGGACCGCAGTTCGGCTTGGGGCGCGGCCTCGCGGGCGGGACCAAGCAGTTCGTCATAAATGCGTTCGGGGACGAGGATAATCATAGTCTCCATTATACTCGCCGCTCAACAAATTTGATGTGAGATGTAATTGTATATATGGTAATGTATATGCATCACATATTCGCAGGAGGATACACATGGAACGACCGAATGACGCTTTGACAGGTCTGCCGGGCCGCGTGGCAATGGAGGACGAGCTGGCGCAGCGGCTGGGACAGCGCGAGCCGTTTGCCGTCGCGCTGGTTGACGTGGACTTTTTCCAGGAGATCAATGACGGGTACGGCCATGGCGAGGGAGACCGGACGCTGCAAAAGCTGGCTGCCCTGCTCGGGGAGGCGGGACTAGGGACGGCGTATCGCATCTCCGGGGATGAGTTCGCCCTGGTCATCCCGCAGGTCACGCTGGAGCAGGCATTCTTGCAGGTGGAGCGGCTGCGCGCCTTGGTCTCCGGGACCGCCTTCGGCCTTGCTGATGGGCGGACTGTCACAATCACGGCGGGGGTCGCGCATTCGCCTCGCGACGCCAAAGAGGTGCAGGCGCTGCTGAATGCCGCCGATGCCGCCCTGCTGTCGGCGAAGGAGGGCGGGCGCGACCAGGTCGCCCTGCCGCCCAACGAGGAGATGGTGCTGAAGTCCTGCTACTACTCGTCGGCCAGCCTCCGCAAGCTGAAGACGCTTGCCGAGCGTCTGTCCCAGCGCGAGTCGTATTTGCTGCGCGACGCCCTGACCGACCTGCTCCGCAAGCATGACGCCGCGCGCCTTCCTTGACATTCCGGGGGCAATGGGCTATAATGGCCCCAGCATCATGGCCCACGTCACCGTGTATTCCAAACCCGGCTGCCACCTCTGCGAAGAGGCGATCCGTCTCTTGCAGCGTGTCCAAAAGCAGCACCCATTTGAACTGGAAGAAATCAACATCCAGGACGATCCCACTCTGCTGTCCGAATACGGCGAGCAGATCCCGGTGGTCACACTGAACGGCACGTTTCTGTTTGAATACGCCGTAGATGAGACCCGCCTGCGCCAGCTATTGAAGGAGGTGAATTAACTATGCGAGTCCGTGCCAAAGAACTACGCCGCACACAGAAGCGCTCCGAAGAGCGCCACAAGGCCCGTCACAAGGACGACCCGAAGACGACCGCCGCCGCCACGGCAGCCCCCAAGCGCAAGTAAGCCTCTTCTCCTCGACGACTGGAGAGCCTGACCGATGGAAATCTCGGAAGTGGAACGCCTGCGGGGGACGACGCGCGAGGAGCGCATCTCCCCGCGCGAAGTTGACCTCATCAAATACCGCGACAACCGCACGGTCCTGATCGTCACGCTTCTCAGCGGCGAGATCATGGAAGGCGCGGTGCGCTGGTACGACGAGCACGCCCTGCGTCTGGTGCAAGCCGACCGCAATGAAGTGACCGTCTACCTGCACGCCGTCGCCTACTACCGCGCCCGCGTCTGACCCGCCATTTTAGATAGCTCCGAACAACAAAACCGCCCCCGTTCTTCTGAAGGCAGAAGAGCTGGAGCGGTTGTTTTTTGAGGGATGTGCAATAATAGCAGTAGAAGCGGCCTGCTCTCCGAACTGTCGCCTCCTCTAACCAAACGGGGCTTGGCATGGATGTGTGCATGGGACACGGATTTCTCAAGGAAGCAGGCCAACCTCTCTGCCGAAAACGCCGCTCATGCCAGGCATAAGCGGTGTTTCTTTCTTGACTGCCTCACAGGCCGAGGGCATCCAGCAGGGCACCCCGCACTTCGGCCAGTCTGGGTGGGGAGAGTGTGCCGAGAAGCGAGAGGAAGCGCACCCTGCCGCGAACCTGATGACAAAGAGCGACCGAGTCTCATGTCAGGCCAGCCTCACCCGCAGGAACGAAGATGGTCGTGGGACTTGTCTCACTCTTGCTCCTCCTGAGTCAATAATTCCGCGCGATGTGTGCTATCAGAGTCGGCTAAAGCCTCCTCCTCCTCCGCGTTTTCCGCCGTGTAAGCCTTAAGTGTCTCTGAGTCGAAGACTGGGCGCGGGCGCGCGGCACGGACAGCGCGCGCAAGAAGCCGGGCGGCATACTCACTGGCTTGCCGGCCTTCCTTCGCGGAGAGGCGCTGCAAGTCGGCTTCCGTGGCCTCGTCTATGGTGATGGTCAGAGTCGTCATAGGTGGATTATACCATTATTCCGGTACGAGCCTGGTGTCGCGGCTGTAGCAGATGCGGAGCGTCATGCCGATGAAGTAGGCGCTGGTATCAACGAACCGCTGCCACTCTTCTGCCTTGTGGGCGTAGCGGTCGGCGTCGCGCCAGTCCACCAGGCCGTTACCGACGTTGGCCTCTAGGTGACTCCCCGTTCCGAGCCAGAGGTTGGCGTACTCGGCCTTGTTGGCCCACTCATAACGACGGCGGGCGCGGTCCAGCAGTGTGGGGTCATGGAGCGCCCTGCCAGCCTTCCACTCCATTGCAGCGATCTGCAAGCCGGGGCCGGGGTAGAGGTAGGCATTCTCAGGGCGTGGCGCGAAATAGTGGTGCCAGTGGACGCCCCAAAAGCGCCAGTCGCGTGGGTTGTCTGTCTGGGCCGTCATACGGATGCCGCCCGCCCCGTTCGTCCACCCGTCGCTGATCTGCCGGACGAAGGGATCGAGGGGCGGCAGGGCATCGGCCTCATAGGGTAGAAAAGCGAGTTGGTCCAGCGAGTCGCCATAGGTTGGCTTGTACCCAACGTGGCTGTCGCGGTACTTGAAGAAGCCTGGAGTCGGGCCGTTGTCGCGCATGGCCTGGATGCCGTTGGTGAGCTGGGCCGCCAGGGTGTCATAGCTGTAGGGCGGCTTTTGACCTGTCGCTTTGGCCCAGCGGCCCAGGCAGCGCAGGGCGTCGGCGGCGTAGACGCTGTCCGCTGTCCACAAGTCGCGCGTGGCGGCGCTGCTCCCAACCAGGTGATAGGTCGGGTTTAGGCGGCGGCTTAGGAAGTCGCCGCTCAACTTCGCGAGGGGCCAGGCTAACCGTCGCCAGCGCGCCGCGTCCCCAGCCCGCCTGGTCGCCCCCAGATACTCCCCATACTTCCACAGCGCGATGACCATCATCCCGGTCGTGCCGGTGTTGTAGCCGTCGTCCCGCTGCCAATGGCCCATCTTGTCATAAAAGACGCGCCGGGCGAAAGCGCCGTAGTCAGGGTCGTGCCGATCCACGTCTGTCCCCTGCCGATTTGCGAGCAGCCATGTCTCGAAGAAGCGGCTCAGGATGGCATCGTAACGTGCCGTGTCCCGATGGGCAACCTTAAGCTGGCGGGCCGCGCTCATCAGGCCAATGGCGGCAAGCGCCGCCTCCTGCGGTTGCACCCAGTCGGGGCCGGACTGGTCCACCCGCACATCGTTGATCGCGCCGTACCCAGCGGCTTGGAGCGTGACATCGGTGTGATGCGTTGCCGCCTCGCTGAACGAGGCATCGGAAATGTAGTTGGCTTCTTTCGTCAGCGCGTCCTCCGCCCAGCCGGCACGGGCAGCGGGGGCGAGGCAGAACAGAAGCGCCAGCAGCGTCGCGAGGGGGAGCAGCGGGCGAAGGGTGGTCATCAAGGTCATCAGCCGACCGAAGCCGACAGAAGCTGCGTTTCTGACGGTTCCAAGCAGACTTCCACAGGCGGCATTTTTACAAGTTTGGCCTCCTGCCGATAAAGGCGTCCGTGCAGGATGGCGTAAAACTCGAAGTGCGTCTCGTCATTATCGGTCGTCAGCCGACATTCCACTTCACCTTTGGCGCTGCCGATAAATGGCGCGGCGCGGCATAAGAACTTTAGGACTTTACGGTCCGCATCACGCCCGCTGTAGTCAAAGTCCAAGTGGTTTGAGCCGACGCTCACCAAAAGCCCTCCCAGCAATTCCTTAGCCGCCTGCTTGATTTGCTGAACCTTCTCTAAGCTGAGGCCGGGGAGCGTCAGATAGGCGCTGTATTCGGTGATCTCGATGTTCATGGTGCATCTTCTTCGGGAACGACACGAATAAGCCAGTTCAGGCGAATCGCTCCTCGGTCCAGGGATCGGCGTGGTTGTGGTAGCCGCGCACCTCCCAGAAGCCGCGCTTGTCGCCGGGGAGGAACTCGATGCGGTTAAGGAACTTGGCACCCTTCCAGGCGTACAGGTGGGGCGTGATGATACGGAGCGGGGCGCCGTGTTCGCGCGGGATCGGCTTGCCATCGAGGGCGTAGGCGACGATGACGTCGGGGTGCATCAGTTCTGTGAGAGCGTTGTTGGTAGTGTAGCCGTCCTTGCCGTACTGCATGACGTGGGTGGTGTCGGGGTGCGGCTCGACCAGATCGGCGAGGCTCTCGAAGGGAATGCCGGTCCAGCGCAGGTCATAGCGGCTCCAGTGCGTGACGCAGTGGAAGTCCGCCGTCAGATCGAGGCTGGGAAGCTGCTTCAAATCGTCCAAGCTGAGGCTGACGGGATGATTGACGGACCCGTCTATGGTCAGGCGGAACTTGTCCGGCAGGAACATCGGCTGAACGCCCAGATCCAGCACGGGGAACTTCTCCGTCAGGTACTGGCCAGGCGGCAGGCGCTGGGAGCGTGGGGCCACGGCGCGAGTTCCGGTTTCGCCGCGCGCTCGGGCGCGCTCCACGGCCTTTTGTTTGACGCGGAGGTACTTCTCGCTATACTCCGCGCCGTTGTTGGTGTCACTGGGCATGATCTTCCTCGTTTTTAGGCGTCCGGGCGAGGCTTAGAACGCGGCGCGGGGCCGGGAGCGCCCGGCGTCTGGCGCGGCAGCACGTCGGGCCGGGAAAGGCCATGGGCGCCACGGCGCGGGAACACCGGCCCTTTATCCCTGGGCGCGCGGAGGGGCCGGGTCTCGTCGGACCCACCCCAGCCGCCGTGGCTGTGTTTTGTCAGTGGCAAGTTCTTACCTCCGGGCGGGCGGCGGGGGCCGCTTCTTTTTGCTGAAGTCCTCGTGCGGCAGGGCGGACAGGAGGCGCTCGGCGTCGGCAGCGGGGACCTTCCGGCCATCCAAATCGGTGATGTAAAAGGCGTCGCGGGCGCGGCTGCCCCAGACGGATAGGCGGGCGGCGTGGATGTTCCAGCCCAGCGCGGAGATCGCGCGGGCCAGGCGGTACACGACGCCGGTCTCGTCCGGGGCGCTGACTTCCAGCAGGCTGAAGCGCTCCGAGGCGTTCTCGTCTATCTTGGCGGTGTAGATCGTCTGCTCCTTCAGCGGCTTCCGGTGCGACTGGAGCAGCTCGCCGATGCCGACCTCGCCGAGCAGGACGCGGCGCAGGCTATCTTGGAGTTCGGCCCGCTTGCCGGTCGAAAGCGGCTTGCCCCGGTAGTCGGCCCAGAGCGTGTCAATGGCGATGCGGACGCTGGCCTCGCGGGTGAAGACCTGGGCAGTGTGCAGGTTGACGTCGTGGGCGTACAGGACGCCGGTGATCTTCGCGAGCAGGCCCGGCCTGGGGTCATCATAGGCGCAGATGGTGATCTCGGTGTGGTCGGCACCGAAGTCGTGCTTGAAGTCTACGGAAGGCGCGAATGTCTCGCGCAGGCGGCCGATCATGGCGATGTGCAGGTACATCTCTTCGAGCGGCGTGTTCAGCAGGTACTGGGCCGGCAAGTTCCGGGTGTGCTCCAAGACAATATCGGTCGGCAAGTTGTGCTGGGCCAGGCCCTTGCGGATGCGTTCGCGCTGGCGCTTGAGGTCAGGGACATAGGGTGGAGGCGGCCCGCCGTCGTCGGCCAGGGGCGCGGCCAGCATCGCCTCAGCGCGGGCGTACAGCTCGGAGAGGAAGCGGCCCTGCACCTCGGTCCAAACGCCCGTGCCGACAGCGGCCGTGTCGGCCTGAGTCAGCAGGTAAAGCATGTTCAGGGCGTCTATGTCCGGGACCTGTTTGACGAACTCGCGCGTCGTCTCGTCCAGGGCGAGGTCGCGCAGGCGGCTGGTTTCGGCCATCAGCAGGTGACGGCGGACCAGGAAGACGACCTTGTCGCGGCGCTCATCATCCCAGCCCAGACGCTCGCAGATGCGCGCGGCGGCTTCGGCCCCCGTCTGAGCATGGGGGGCGTGGGACCACTGCTTGCCGATATCGTGGATCAGGCCGGCCAGGTAGAGAGTTTCGGGCTTGGCGACTTCGCCCATCAGCCGCCTGCCCTCGGCGGAGCGGCCATCGGTTTTGAGGTTTTCCAGGTTGCGGACGACGCGCAGGGAGTGTGCGCCGACCGTGTAATCGTGGGCAGCGTCGTAGGGAATCAGCGTCATCAGCGGGCTGAACTCGGGGATCAGCCAGGCCAGCGCCCCCCCCTCCTCCAGCCGGTCCAGCGCGTCGGCCACGCCGCGCCCCGCCATCAGGAGGCGCGCAAAGACGCGGCCCGCCACGGACGGGTCGGCGGGGGCGGGCTGGCTTAGGAGGTAGCGCCCGATCTCCTCCTCCAGCTCTCCTGAGACGGCAAGCCCGTAAGCCTGCGCCAGCTCGGCGACGTGCAGCGGCAGAGCCGGGTCGCGCCCGGCGGCTTCGGCATCGGCGACGGACAGGACGCGGCGCGCGGAGACCAGGCCCAGGCCCAGCGGCAGGTCGCTGTCCAGGCAGCGCGTGATGACCTTGCGCGCGATGCGCCGCGCCTGGGCGGCGTGGGTGTAATAGTCGCGCATGAAGATTTCGACGGCGGGGGCGTCCGGCGTGTCTGCGTAGCCCAGAAGCGCGGCGACCGTCTCCTGCTTTTCCGCCGTCAGATTCTCCCGCGCCTCGCCGGAAACGATGTGCAGTGCGGCGCGGGCGCAGAGCAGGAAGTCACGAGCGGTCTTGATCCGGGCGGACTCGTCGAGCGAGACGATCTGTGCGTCTACCAGGGTCGGCCACAGCCGGGACAGGCTGGCATGACAGCGCACTTCGCCCATCCATTCGGCGTTCTGGATGTCGCGCAGGCCCCCCGCGCCCTCCTTGATGTTCGGCTCGACCCCGTAAACCTCGTCCCCGCCATGTTTGGCGAGGACAGCCTGACGCTCGGCCCACTTTTGGAACAGGAAGTCCGCTGTCAGCAGGTGGGCGCGGAACTGGGACCGGAACTCCACGAACAGCGCCTTGTCGCCGCAAAGAAAGCGGGCGTCGAGCAGCGTGGTCTGCGTCTGGTGGTCCAGCCGACCCAGGTCCCCCAGCAGGCGATAGGCGTAGCCGACTTTGAGGTCAGCCCCATATAAGAACACGTCCATCACCATCTGGAACATGTCTTTGATGAGGATGTTCAGATAGGGATCATCTTCCAAGGCGGGGACAAATGTCACGTCTACGTCGGAGAACGGGGCCAGTTCGCGGCGGCCATAGCCGCCCGTCGCGATGATAGCCAGAGAGGGATCGGTCCCGGCAGGGCCGGCACGCTCGATCGCTAGTGCGAACAGCCGTCGCAGCACGGCGTCTACCAGGGCAGTATTGTGGGCCAGCAGGTCCGTCCCGGTGTTCGCCTTGAGGGCATCGGCACAGTTGATACGGCCATGCCAGTCTTTGAGGTAGGCGGCGATGGCGGCGGGCGAGTCGAGGAGGGCGAGGTGGGGAGCGAAAAGAGGGCAGGTTTGCGCCAAAGACTGTTCGGAAGACATTGCGGTGCTACTCGATAACGGGGATGGGCTGGAGGTGCAGGCCGCCTTCGGCGATCTCGAAGGGATGGGGGGACGACGAATGGCCGGAGCCGCGATTTTTCAAGATCTCCAGAAGCCGGATGCGCCGCCCGTCACGCGCGTCCCCCAGTCGCCGGTATTCGAGCTGGATGACAGTGTCGGCAAGGTATTCTTCGGGCGTCACTCGGAAGGGTCCTTCTCGCGACTCGGTCTCGCGGGTCATCATCACGCTGAGGTCGTCCAGCCGCAGGGCATTGACGATCCGTTCAAACTGAACTCGCACCTGTTCCGCCAGGTCCGGGTAGCTCTCGAACTTGGTCAGGCTGTCCACCACAACGCGCCCGAAGCCGTAATCGCGGATCATCTGGCTGTACTGGTCCGCCGCTATCTCGCGCAGGAAAGCGTCCGGCGAGGTGAAGACGATCAGCAGTTTCCGGTCGCGCTCCAGCGCCTCGAAGTCCCAGCCCAGGGCGCGCGCATCGCGGTACAGCCGGCGCGGGTGCTCCTCGAACGTCACCATCAAGCCCGGCAGGTCCTGCTGGCGGATTCCGGCGTACAGGAACTGCATGCCGAGGATCGTTTTGCCCGTGCCGGGGGCACCCTGCACCAGCAGGGAGTTGCCTTCCGGCAGGCCGCCTTGCAGCAGCCGGTCCAGTTGGGGGATGCCAAGGGGTTCCCGCCGGAAGGCATCCACGCCGCCCAATGTCCCGCTGGCGTCCTCAACGCGCTCACGCATGGGACCCCTCCTGCCCCGCTTGATGGAAAACGGTGATCCCCTGACAGACTTCTTTGATGAGGATGCCCGCGCTGCACAGACTGTCGGCGACCGCGCGCACATCGTCCTCGGCGCGGCCGATCTTCACGGCCAGCCCACCGGCATGGTCGCGCACATAGCGATTCCTCTCGAAGAACGCGCGCAGGCACCGCGCCAGGGCGTGGCTCTCCTCGCTCGACAGCACCGGGGGAACCAGCGGTTCGGCGGGCGCGGGCCGGGAGGCCGGCGGCGCGGGGGAGGCCGACGGCTCCAGGCTGGAAACCAGGCGCAGCGCCTGACGCAGCGACGCGCCGCCGTCCATCGCCTTGCGAATTGCAAGCACGCGCCGCACGGCCTCCAGGCCGTAGGTGCGCCGCGCGCCCTGCCCCTGCGCCGCCACATAGCCCTGCCGGGTCCAATAACCCAGTTGGCGGACAGAGATGCCGCAGAGGGCGGCCGTCTGGGCGATGTTCAGAGTCAGGTCCGGGAGCGCTTCCCAAAGCAGCGAGTCGGACGTCGGTATGTCGTTCATAATGAAACTTACCTGCTGATGTTACGCATGTTACCTAGTTGTATCCCCCGCCGGTTGTGAGGGCGGCTGGGCGGGAAGATCGCTTGTGCTGCTCGAAAGGCGGACCATGCGCGCGGCGGCATCCGGGCGGCGAGACGGAAACGCCGCTAGTGCGCGCCGCCAGGGGGGGGCGTCGGTTGGGAGAACCGGCAGCGGCGGGGCCGCGAACAGCATCGCTGTGGCCGGGTTGCCCGCCAGAGCCATTTCCTCCCCCTCCCCCGCTTCGATCTTGATCAGGGCGGACATGAGCGCCCCCGGCTGCTCGGCCAGATGGGCGGCATGGTGATCAGCCGCCGTGACCACCTTTGCATCCCATCCCAGCCAGGCCAGAAAAGCAGCAGGAGGGGCAAATGCCAGCAGCAGCGCATCTCCTATTCCTTCCTGCCCACGGCGGTGCAGACCTAACCCTATTTGCAGCGGCAGCCCCGCGAGAGTGGATGTAACCGTCCAGGAAGACATGGCGCCGGTCGCCAGGCGCGCAACCATCAAGGCCAAGACCGCCTGCACCTCGTCCTTGTCCAAATGACGGGTGAGGCCATTAGTCACGACAATGACGGCGTCAGTCTCACGCCGGCTGACGACAAAGGCGTTGGGTTCTGAGCGCGTGGAGTAATAAAGGATCGGTGCCTCCATGTCCACCCGCTCGCACAGCGCCTGAAGCATCTCGTACAGCTTCGGGGCATGGACGCTCTCCAGCAGCCTCGCATCCCACACGTCCAAAGGGAACTTCTCGGCCGCCCCCGCACCGACGGCAACATAGCCGATGCCCAACAGCAGGCCCAGAATCAGGCCCACAAGGGCGTGGTGAGAAAATGTGCCGAGCAGTGCGCCCAGGCCGGCCCAAAAGAGGCAGCAGACGCAGACGACGAGTGGGAGGCGCAAACGTGACAAAACCGATGGTTTCCTGTATCCTTAGAATGGACTGGTTATACCCCTTTTCGGCTCTAAAGCTAACTAAGCTCAAGGGAGCAAGCTCAAAACATCACGCGATGCTTGCGCGCCGCCACGGAGAGCAGCAGGCCCACGGCGGTCAGGTTCACCAGCAGGCTGCTCAACCCATACGAGAAGAACGGCAGCGGGACTCCCACCACGGGCATGATGCCCATTGTCATGCCGACGTTGACCACGATGTGGAACGTCAGCATGGACAGTACGCCCGCTGCCAGCAGGCGGCCCAGAACGTCATCGCAGTCGGCCATCACGGCCACTCCCCGCTCCAGCAGGAGCAGGTACAGGGTGAGCAGGCCGAGGGAGGCGACGAAGCCGCCCTCCTCGCCGACAATGGTGAAGATGAAGTCCGTGTGCTGCTCCGGGATGAACTTGCCGTTAGCCTGCGTCCCCTGCCCGTACCCCTCGCCGCCGATGCCGCCCGCGCCGACGGCGATCTCGCTCTCGCGCAGGTGGTAGCCTGTGTCGCGCGGGTCGGCGTCAGGGTTCAGGAAGACTTGCAGGCGGTTCTTTTGGTAGTCCTTCAGCACATGGCCGGGGTTGAAATGCCACACCCCGGCAAACAGAACGGCGCCGGCCAGGAAAAGCAGCAGGAGGTGCTTGGGGTTGGCGCCGGCGAGGATCATCATCCCGAACCAGATCGCCAGCAGGACCAGGGCGGTGCCCAGGTCCGGCTGGGCGGCAATCAGCAGCATGGGCACCCCGATGTGGACCAGCGACTTGATCACGGTCGGCCACTCCCCCACCGTCTCGCTGTTGCGAGTCAGAAAAAGGGCCAGCGTCCCAATCAGGATGACCTTGGCAAACTCGGAGGGCTGGATCTGGACTGGCCCCAGCGGTATCCAGCGGGCGGCGCCGTGCGAGGCGTGGCCGAGGAAGCGCACGACCAGCAGCAGGAACAGGTTCAGAGGGTACAAGTAACGGGCATACCGCTTCAGCAGGATTTCGTAATCCGACCACGCCAGGGCGACGGCCGCCGCGCCGCCCAGGAGTATGCCCACCATCTGCTTGTGGACCAGATCGAGCGGGTGCAGGTCCAGATGCCGGGCGCTCTTGATGGCGAGAAGGCCGCCGAGGCAGATCAGCAGCGCGCTCCCCAGAATGGCCCAATCTAGTTGCCGCAATCCCTGTTTCTGAACGATCATCGCCCTTCATAATACCTTTTTTTCGCCAACCGCGCGCCGGGCGCGAACCGCCGGACGCCGATTCGCGTTACAAGCGTTGAAGCACGACCTATGAAATTGATCTCTCACTCTCCCAAAACGCCGCTTCGTTCGCCGCAGCGCGCCCACCGTGGCTGGTTCTGGCGCCGCCTGCGCTCCCGCGCCTTCTCCGCCCGTACCGCCTGGTGGGTGCTGGTCGCCATTGTCGCCGCACTTGCCATCTCGGTCTTTCGGATGCTGCGGAGCGCGCTGGAAGCGGGCCTGCAATGATCCCGGAGGTGGCCTTTGGGGTGGAGGGAGAACGCGCCCGCCTGCGGACGGTGCTGGCGACGGCGGCGCTGTCAATCTTGACAGTGCTGGTGCTGCGAGACCGCCCCTGGTCGGATGGGCGGACCGCGCTGGCCCTGAACGGCGTCAGCATCGCCCTGTTCCTGGCGCACGTCGCCTACTATCGAGATGCCGTTCTGGCGCGGCTTCTGCTGTTCGGGCTGGGACTGGGCGTTGTGGAACTGGCGGCGGATGCTTTATGCATCCGCTACACGCGGACACTGGACTATTCAGTCGCTCATAGCCCATTGCTGGGCCTGTCGCCGTTCTGGATGCCGACGGCGTGGATGGTGGTTGCGGCGCAGCTCGGCTACCTTGGGCGCGGGCTGATCGCCCGTTTCGGCACGGCCGGGGGGATGGCGCTGACTGCCCTTCTCGGAGCCGTCAACATCCCCTTCTACGAGGAGATGGCCTATCACGCGCACTGGTGGCGTTACGAGAACTGCCGGATGCTGGGCCACACGCCGCTCTACATCATCGTGGCCGAACTGCTCATCGGCCTGACCCTCGGCCCCCTGGCGGCCGGGGCGATGCGGGCCGGGGCGACCTGGCGCGACGCAGCAGCGGCTGGCCTAATCGGTGGTTTGGGCACGATCTGGGGCGGGCTGATCGGGTATGGCCTGGTGGAGCGGGTACTGTGAAGGGAGTCAGTGACGCAGGGCAGGAATATCCCCGCCCTGCGCCGTTTTCTACTCCGTGGGAAGCCGCTTGGCCCTTTCGATGACTTCGGTGATGTCACCGGCCATAAGAAATGATTCCTCCGGCAGCCCGTCATAAGCCCCGGCCAGCAGGTCCGAGAACCCTTGAAGCGTCTCGGCTAGGGGCACCCGTTTCCCCGGCTGCTTGGTGAACGGCTCCGCCTCGAAGAACGGCTGGGACAGGAACAGTTCCGCCCGGCGGCCACGCGCCTGCGTCGTTTTCTCCTCGTCCGTCAGGCTGTCCGTGCGGTCGCCCAGCGCGTGTTTCTGCGAGAGGAGGTTTCGGACGCCTGCGGCGACAGCGACGTGTTCCTCACTCACAAGGGCCGTGTGAAGCAGGCGGGAGGTGGACAGGGCAGGGTCAATGGCGGGAAAGAGACCACGCTCCGTCAAATTTTTCGTCAGATACACCACCGCATCCAGCACGTCCAGCCGGGTGTCAAGGCTTGCCTCGGTCGGGTCGGCAGCGGGCAGGAAGAGGGCTTGCGCGGCATCCGCCGGCTGAGGCATCCCGGCGGCGTTCTTGACCAGCAGGGCGGCTTCGTCGTGACTGTCCACGAATGCGAACAATGTCAGCGGGTCGGGTTGGGAAGCGAGATGATGCCCGATCTCGCCGACCAGGACCGCCTTGCCCGCGCCCGGATCGCCGAAAAAGCCGACACGACCGCCCACAGTGAAGGGGCAGAGCAGGTCAACCGCCTTGATGCCCGTTTCGAGCAGCCGGGGCGGCTCCCCTGCCCCAGCCCGAGCGGGATCACCGCCGGCCGATCTCAGCACCTGGGCAATGGCGTCCGGGCTGAGGGGCTGAGTGATAGGCTGCCCCGTGCTGACAGCTTCCCCGCCTGCCACAAGACTCTGGAGCGGCAGAAGGGCGACGCCTCGCACTCTGCCGCCACCCAGGTGCTGGACGACCTCCACAACGACCGGCTCGCCCCCGGCGGGGCCGGTGACGGTCAGCCCCGTCAGCAGGGCCGGGACCTCATCCAGGCGGAATTCGGCATCCACGAAAGGCCCGCGCACCTGAACGATCCGCCCAACCCTCTGCGCGAACTCATCGGGGAGCGCGCGTTCGTGCAGTGTTTCTTTGATTGTTGACTCTGGAACCATCGGTAACATCCTCCGTCTCAGTGTGATGCGTGCCTGGTGCAGACGGTTTTTCACCGTCGTTTCCGGCACTTCAAGGAAGGCGGCAATCTGGGAGATCGGGTAGTCCTGGATGTAATAGAGGGTAGTCACCTCGCGCTGGGCCGAGGGCAGCGCCCGGACCGCCGCCAGCACCTGTGCCCGCGTCTCGCGCCGCTCCCACTGCTCCTCCGGCCCCGGCGTCCGGGCGGGGGTCTCGGCGACCTGCTCCAGAGGGACCCCGAGGGATGGCTGATGGCGGAGGAGGCGGTGGCATTGGTGCCGGACGATGCCCCGGAGCCAGCCGGGGAATGCCTCGGGAGTGCGGAGGGTGTGGAGGCTTACATGGACGCATAGGAAGGCGTCCTGGGCGGCGTCTTCGGCGGAGTGGAAGTCGCCGAGGATCGAGTAGGCGTAGGCGAAGGCCATGTCCTGATGGCGGCGCACCAGCAGCGTGAACGCCCCGATGTCGCCGCCCTGCGCCCGGGTGATTAGTGTGGTGATACTTCTCGTCTGCATCCGCTATAGAACTCCCCTTCCGTCTTCACCGTTAAGTGCCGTTCGGGGGCAGGAGCGTCTACAGTTTTTTCTGTGCGGAGAGAACAGATGGGATCAAGAGGAACACTTCGGATGCTGGTCCCGGTCCAGGGCGCGGTTCCACCAGCCGAGGCGGGCGCGGCAGATGCGGCAGCGGCCTTCTTTGTACAGGCGGTCGGCTTCCTCCCGCTCCTGCTTCGCCATGCCTTGCGTGTGCCAGTCCGGGGTAATGGACGCGAGGTGCCGGGCGGCGGCCTGCGGGTCTTTCTCGCAGCAGGAGAAATGGCAGTGGAAGCCGTAGTATTTCGACCGCTCGCGGATAACAGTGTACTGCTGACCGGTGCGTCCGTCCGCTTCCGTGTCCGGGTAGAGGTGCGTCCAGCGGCCGTAAAACCACTTCAGGTTGCCGACGGCGAGGACACCGTCGCAGACGACGCAGCGCTCGCATTCGGTGCAGCCTCCGGCGTTGAGGCTGACGGGCAGTTCACGGGCGCTGGCGGCGTGTTTCTCCAGCACGGTCTGCCGCCCGCAGCGGCAGATGCGGAAACTGGTCTCGTCCAGTGCGCCGCAGCCGGGACACTGCCAACGATAGTGCGGGCCGGTGACCGCCCCATCGCCCACGTCAGCCGCCGGGGCAAGGTGCATCTCGGCGTCGCAGGCATCGCACTGGTGGCGGCCCATGTGGTTCATCTCGCCGCTCTTATTCAGGTGGCTGAAGGCGTGTGCGGGGGTCTCCAGGTTCGCGTCGGCGCGCGGCTGTGTCGGGGTGCGTCGGAACCAGGACTGGGAGACCTCGCGGAGCTGTCTGCCGACTATCTGAAATTTCATGCTGACGGCACGGGTGAGCGTCAAAGCCATAATATGTTATTGTATCCTAAAACCGCTGGTTTTTGGCAAGTGGGCGCAAAGGAATTATCGCAGGATGGTCAGCAGGTAAACAACGCTCGCCAGCCCCAGCCCAAACACGACGACGGCGAACGCGAAAATGAGATGCGTCGCGGCCTGATAGCTGTCGCCATCAATCATGTGCCGCGTCCGGTTGTAATGCCACGCCGCCAGCAGCAGGGTCAGCACGCCCGCGCTGGCAAAGGCCAGACCGAGCCGGGTCGAGTGGACGCCAGCGCGTGGCGCGATCTCCAGGAAGCGCAGCTTGGCGATCAGTACGCCGAAGCCGAGCAGGGCGATGGAGGTCCGCACCCAGGCCAAGAACGTGCGCTCGTTGGCAAGATGGTCCCGGACGTTCATGCCAGGCTTTCGATCTCCCGCCGCAGGTTCGCGCGCGCCACCGCTTCATGGGCTTCAAATAAGGATTCGGTGTAATACAGACGGTCACGCTCCAAGAAGCCTTCCAAGACCTTCTTGCGCCCTGCGCGGTATTCGTCCTCCGGCACCCAGGCGTATTCTTCCCGGATGGCCTGCGCGTAGCGGTCGTAGTCCACTGCGTCCGACCCCAAGACGGCCAGATCGGCGTCCACAAGCAGTTGGCAGTCAGTATCGCCCCACCGAGCGTGGTGCATCTTGGTTGCCAGGATCAGTTCCCTGAGGCGCGGCCTGAGCAGTGCCCACTGCTCACGGTCGAATATAACGGTTGTGTAACCAGCGCTCTGCTCTTCGTTATCTTTGCGCCGGGTGTCATAAACATAGTCATGGAACCAGACCGCTAGGCGAACTTCTAACGGCTCGTGCAAAATGCCCTCGAATCGGGAAACGATATCAAGCATGGCTGCAACATGATCCAGATTGTGGTACGCCCGGTCTGGGCGCGAATACATACTGCACAAGCCTCGGAACATGGCCTTGGCGTTTGGGAGAGGCATTCCCGCTTGGGCGGCGGTCTCGTGCCAAGCCGCTTCCATTTCTTCTGCCGTCATCTGTTCTTTAACCCGCTCGCTGCCGCTTCGTCCAGCAGCCAGGTCAGAGTCCCAGACGCAGGGTTCACCCCCGCCGCTGGGTGCTGATCCAGGCCCGCCCCGCCCTCGAAGATGTCGCGCACGGGCGCGGCCTTTTTTTCGCCCGTGACCAAGAAGACAACCTGCCGCGCGGCATTCAGGATGGGGAACGTACAGGTGACGCGGTCCACGGGCGGCGGCAGGGTTCCCGGTGGGCTGGAAATGACCCAGCGGTCGGTGACGTGCAGCGTAGGCATACCGGGGAACAGGGACGCGCAATGACCATCATCGCCCATGCCGAGCAGGATCAAGTCTAGGGCTGGGGGCGGCCCATCGGAGGGCCGCGCAAAGACGCGGGACAGGGTTTCAGCGTAGGCCAAAGCGGCTTCCCTCGGCGTCGCCGTGTCCGTCGGGATCGGAAACACTTGGTTCGGCGCGAGGGGCACATGGCCCAGGAGAAGGCTCCGGCACATGCCGTAGTTGGACCGCTCATCGTTATATGGGACGAAGCGCTCGTCACCCAGAAAGACGAAGACGTTGGCCCAGTTTATTTGGGCCAACAGCGGGGCCTGGGCCAGCCGCTCGCAGGTCTTTTTAGGGCTAGAGCCGCCGGTCAGGGCGACGGTGAAGCGCCCGCGCGCGGCAATGGCATCCCGCGCGGTCTGCGCGAACAGGCTGGCGGCATGGGCGGCGAGCGCGTCTTCGTTGGGGAAGACTTGGAGGTTGTGGATGTCGGGCATGGGTATGTTTCCTGAGCGGTGCGGCCCGGCTCTTCAGAGGCAGGCTTTTCCCCGTCACCGCGCTGAGGGGGTGCCTGCCAGGGTCTCGTCAATGGCCGCCAGCACGTCGGCGGGGAGGGTCTTGCCCGCGGCACCCGCGTTGTCTTCCACCTGAGCGGGGCGGGAGGCACCGATGATGACGCTGCTGACGTTGCGCTGGCGCAGGCACCAGGCGAGGGCGAGTTGGGCGACTGACAAGCCCGCGCCCTGGGCGATCTCGCCCAGCTTCTCGACCTTGACCAGCACGTCGTCGTCCAGCTTGCCGCCGTTCATGAACATGTTCTGGCCGGGGTCGGCGGCGCGGCTGCCCTCGGGCGGGGGCTGGCCGGGCTTGTACTTGCCGGTCAGGACACCCTGGGCCAGCGGCGAGAAAACGACTTGCCCGATGCCTTCACGTTCGCACAGGGGGATCACTTCCTTCTCAATGCCGCGCCCGATCATGTTGTAGTAAGGCTGGTTGGAGACGAGCGGGTGCAGGCGCGCGCCCCGGATGTAGTCCACGGCATGGGCGATCTGGCCGGCGCTCCACTCCGAAACGCCCGCGTAGAGAATCTTGCCCTGCCGTGCCAGGTCGTCGAGCGCGACCAGCGTTTCTTCCAGCGGCGTTTCGGTGTCATATCGGTGGCACTGGTAGAGGTCAATGTAGTCCGTGCCGAGCCGCTTGAGCGACAGGTGACACTGCTCGAAGATGTGCTTGCGGGACAGGCCGCGGTCGTTGGGGCCGTCGCCCATCGGGAAAAAGACCTTGGTGGCGAGGAAGTAGGAGTCGCGTGGGTAGGCCGCCAGCGACTTCCCGACGACTTCCTCGGACTTGCCGCGCGCGTAGACGTTGGCGGTGTCGAAGAAGTTGATGCCGAGATCATAAGCCTTCTCGATACAGGCGCGCGCCGCCTCGTCCTCGGTCGCGCCGCCGTAGGTGAGCCACGAGCCGAGCGCGACCTCGCTGACTTTGACGCCGTACTTGCCTAAATGACGATACTGCATGGGGTTGATCCTTTGTCAAATCGGTTGCTGAACCCTTGCGGGTGTGAGCAAATTTTGGATTGCACCGTCAGTATTCCCATTGTGATCGCCATTTTCCTGTCTGGCCCGGTAATTTTTCGGGAATCGCGGCAGGCAGGCGAGCATCCGTTTTGCCTGCGAGAAAATCCGGGTACGATACGGAGAAGCCAGTGCCGTAAGACTGACAAGGACACCATGGCCGGGGAGGCTGCTTTGAATCTGGAAATTGACACACAAACGACGCCTGATCAGATTCCCATCGTGCATCTGAAAGGCGAGATCGACTTGCACACCTGCTCGGTCCTGCGCGACACGCTGCGCGACCTGATCGAGAAGGAACATTACCAAATCGTAATCAATCTGGCGGAAGTGCCTTACCTCGACAGCGCCGCGCTGGGGGTACTGGTGGACGCCGTCCGCCGCGTCCGCGAGCACGAGGGCGGAATCAGCCTTGTTTCGACGACGCCGTTCGTGCGCCGCGCCTTTGAGATCACACGGCTGGTCAAGATATTCCAGTTGTATAATGACAATGAGGCGGCGCTGACTGACATCCGCGCGCAGGCGAAGTAGCGGCACACAAAAAAGCGCCCCCGCCGTAAACGGCGGGGGCGCTTTTTCAACGTCTTTTTAGGCCGCCTGGCTGTCCTCCCACTCGGCGTGGCAGTGGTAGACGGCCTCGCTGATTCGGGCGACGCGGGGGATCAGATCGCCCGTGTCGTGCCTCAAGACCTCGCGCAGCGTCGGCGGCAGAAACAGGGCTTCAAGCGCGTCCAGCGACCGCTTCTGGCCGGCGTAGTCCACGACGCTGGGCAGGACGTCCGCGTCGCCGAACTCGACTTCGAGGTAGGGCCGGACGCGGGCGGCGGTGCGGTAGTAGTTGGTGACGAACCAGCGGCGCATCTGCGCGTATTCCGACTCTTTGCGGCTGTCGCAGCCGTTCTTCGCC
>JAABUH010001577.1_pt1 | contig 24622 bp, 20 predicted proteins | sample 5559121 | NCBI WGS metagenome assembly JAABUH01 (sample SAMN10711871, study PRJNA513364) | rock metagenome | isolation source: Antarctica rocks | place: Antarctica: Victoria Land, Battleship Promontory nord | collected 2015-12-28
GCCTGAACTGTTCTTCAGCCATGATCACAAAGTCATGGTAGTGTTTTTGCCATCGATCTTTCTCAAGACTTTGCCTCTCGAGTCTCGCCTTGACTGTATCACGATGAACCGTTCGAGTCGCGTTCTTTCTGTTCAAGGCGATGAACTCTCTTGAGCGCTTGCTTGTATAATTCGGGGTCGTAAGCGGGCTCGCAAAGAGTTATCATGATCGCACGATTCAGGTTCGTTCCGGTATTCATAATGCCGATGCATCCGATCAAACAGTCTGGCTTTGTCGTCTACTACAAGACAACCGTTTCCATCGATCTATCGCATAAATGCGTACTCAGCGTTCTTCCTCTTTTTAGCATCCCCAAAGTACATGCGAGTATGATGCTTGAGCTCGCTATTCTTCCGAATATACTACGACAGGGAAGGGTTAGCAGTAAGCATACCACTGGAAGGAGGAAAGAACATACGTCGAACACATCGAGACTCTCTTTTCGGGTCGGCACTCGTCGAAATGCCGAAGAATACACAACGTACGATTGAAATTGAATTCAACGAGGTTGAGCGGGCTATTTGCGAAGCCGTCAAGACTCGCTATATTCAGAAAATCAACAGGTGAGACAAAAATTGCTGTTCCTACCCACAATCTGACTAATCTCTTAATCTAGGAACTTCTGTGATGGTGTGCTGGAAAAGTCCTACAGCAATGTCTTGGCCATGCTTCTGCGCCTTCGTCAGTTGACAGCTCACCCCTTTATGCTCCAACAAACCATTGAAGACCTTTTTGAACTTGAAGATGTCGACAAATTGTGGACGCTGACCGCCCAAGAAGTTAGCGCAGATGAGAACCCTGCTCCGAATATGCTCATTACCATGAAGAAGATGATTACCGAAAAAGACAAGCCGGCCGAGCCCGCTCAGAGTCAAACTGAGTTCACCGGCCCTGCTCCGGCCGATGACCCAATTGACGATTCCTCGACCAACGAATCCCGGTCCTTAATATTCAAATTCCGCCGCTTCCTCCGTGACCTCGCAGAGAGCTCGAAATGGGATGGTCTCAAGAATAGGAGCCTCTGCCACAAATGCCGCGATCCTCCCGATGAACCCTGGGTTACCAGCTGCCTTCATGTCTACTGCAGAGAGTGCCTCAACGCTCTCGCCTACGAAGCCGCCAAGCGCGACGAAGAGCAAACTGCATGTTTAGATTGCGGCAGCACTTACACTGAGTCCCGGCCGTGTGACGGGTTAAAAGAATTGCAGATGGATGTCGAAGGCAGCGGGAGAACTTCTCCACGCACTCGCAAAGATCCCGAACAAGACCTCAAATGAATCAATTTCAACGGCTCGATTCTTCCATCCTCGAAAATGGCGGCGGTGCAGGCGCAGATTGAGCTGTGGTTGACGGAGGAGCCGGACAAGAAGATCATCGTCTTCACCCAGTTCCACATGCTGTAAGCTCTCACCGTGTCATGAGTTCTCTGACTTGAGGACATGCCAATTGCAAAGAAGCATGAAAGTGTTGGGCAGCCTCTTCCAACAGCGCGGCTGGGCCTTTGTCAACTACCACGAAATGACCCACGAAGCCCGCGACAACGCCATCACCACGTTCCGCGACGACCGGACCGCGAAGATCATGATCGCCTCCCTCAAATGCGGCGGCGTCGGGCTCAACCTCACCATGGCTTCCTGCGTCATCTGCGTCGACCAGTGGTGGAACAGCAGCGTCGAGCAACAAGCCTTCTGCCGCGTCTTCCGCATCGGCCAGTCAAACTGAAAAGAAGTGCCAGACTTAAAAGTCTTGAACGAAGACTTGTCTATTGATTGCCGTTTCTCATGCTGCCCCTTGAGCGATGAGAGATGCAGGTCTGTGTCGTTTATGTCGTCTTCGAAATCTAAAAGCTGATTGTGGATAATAAGGTATGAACACAGTGCGCGCTGTGAGCTGGTGCGGGTAATAAGGGATGAACATAGTGCACGCTGTGAGCTTGTGTGCCATGCATCGAGCGATGTGACAGACTTCCAATGTCTTTATTATCAAGTGAAGGTTCCGGACGAACAAAAGAAGAGAATGAGTGCAGAAGGGATGCTGATGAAGATAACAAGGTGAATACTATCTCGCAGGTCAGATCAAGCAATTGGGATTGGGGAATTGAGCTAACCAAAATCATCGGGAGCCACCACTACGATCGTCATTGAGCGCAAGCCTTGAGCGCGATAGTGATGAACCGCGTTTTGTAGATCTTCGTCGTTAAGTATGCCGAATGGCCCCTCATCTTTGGAGCTATATGCAAGCTGCTCATACTCCTGGTCGCTGGCAAGGTGACGGGTTTGGAGAAAGTCCTAAAGCATCTCAACCCGTAGGTCAGCTAGTTCGAGCTCTTTCTTTAGTTAAGGTTGTGCAATCTGCGCAACTCTAATCTTGCATGCCAGTCTTCGTGAGGCAATCTGTTTAGGTCTACAATTGATTTCGAAATCTTCAAGAGACCAACAAGACAGAGTGTTAGAAGTGATTATTGTGGAAGACGAGCTTGCTGCTGCTGTCTTCTGACTCGATGAGTCAGAGGGCGGCATGCTGGTAGCCTCTCTCTTGATTTTTTTTGACGCCCCAGAGCCCGCTTGATAGGTCAGCCGAACGTGAGGTATCCTTCAACTTGAATATCGTCACGGAATTCAGCCACAAGCTGGTCGGCATACTGTGATCGTTTGATGCTCAGCATATCTCTGGGTTTAGGATGGCCCTTAAATGCTGTTGAGGTAAGGCTATGGGCGACAACAAGCTCGGAAGCTCGCTTGAAGAGGCGTGTGATGGTGGGGTGGTAAGTATCTGCGAATGCAGCTTTCACTATGTCGAGGTCCAGCTACCTCTCTCTGAACCCTGACTGTACGAAAACGATGCTAAAGGAGGTTGGAGCCATGATAATGAACGATGATGGGTTCAGAAAGGAGATCAGTTCAAGGTCGGCGATAAGATAGTAGATGTAATGTAGGTAGACAAGACGATTAGTTACAGTGTGTTATGATAGATCTAGCACAAATCTACGCGATATTTAGGCAAGACTAGGGTCTGAAAGCTCAGCATATCTAATCTACTTGAGGTTTACATGATGCATTCAATAATTGCATCCAGAGTTCTTATTTTCATGTTACTTAAAGAAGGGAAGGTGAAATGATGTAGAAAGAAGTTCATACTCAAGAGGTTGATTTCTATAATTTAATTTCTTGTGTTACCATATTATTTAATTTTTGTTTACTTAAGTTGACAGAGCAAGAAGCGGATCTAAACAAGATCTGAGCAAGAATATATAGGCAAGATTCGAGCAAGAACATATACGCAAGAAGGTCTTGGCCCGATCTGAACTACATTGTTCCTGGGTCGTCGATCCACTAGACGCGTTCAATTCAAATTTGCATCTTCTGCATCACTTTTCACCATTGAATCTATAATTGCCTGATGCTTTCCCTTGTCTCTGGTGACATTATGCCGAAGACACCGCGTTGGCGCAAGACGGGGCAGGTTCGCTCGTCCCAGTCGCCCTCAAGTACCCCTGATGGCGAGCGATTCAACGCGTCTCCAAGTGCATCTGATGGGGGATCTCAATGCTCTGGATTGATTTCATTCCAGACCGAAATTCACCAGCCCAAAGTTCCTTTACGTGGATGCAGCTACTCAGACCACACGCCCGGCTGGTGAGCGCAATAGAACAGCCACCTTCGTCACATCTACAGATTGCACAACGCTTCGTTTAACGCCCAAGCAGGCTTCCAATGGCATTGGAAGCCGAAGCCGCCTATCACCCATCTCTCGCCGTCGAAAGGTGCCGCACGAAGCGGACTCGCCCCTCAGCAGCAAAACCTCGTCGCCACTTATCATTCCCCCTGGCGGTAGGTCTATTCCATCGGAAGTTCGTTGGGGTGGATGCAGAATCTTGACAGACAGTGAGTTGCTACCGTCCAGCCTTATGAGCTCTTTGGGCCCAAGGCCTCCTCCGCTAGATTCGAATATTATGAATAGTAGTTGGTTTAAGAACAAGAACATGCCTTTGTTCGTCCCCTCCGGTCCATCACCGTCGTCTTGGAGCTTTGATGCATTGATCAATCGTGTAGGGCAAGTTCCTGCATACGAGTCTAGCAACAACGAGGACAGTCAAATGCAATACCTCTCTCGAGCCGACATAGTCACATCAACGGCAGGTACGTCAGTATTCGCGGGCAAAGATGAACGTCTGGCGTGTTCGGATTTGGAGAGCGTTTGCCGGGAAACTATTAGCCCAGCCGCCCCATTTCATCAGAAATCATGCACACCGACACCACTATTCGTTCCATCGCCAGCAGCTTCATCAGTCGTTGCAACCTGGCATGCATGCGCAAGTCGTAGGCGACGTGAATTACGAGAACGTTTGGAGCACGAGGCTTCGTATGCGAAAAAATATCCTAAAAAAAAGACGGCGATTTTGGTGATTAGTAATCTCCGCATTGATCCGGCGCTAGTGGATTCGCCCACTTCTTCCTTCCTCCATAGTTTCTATCTACTAAATAGTTCAGTCAATATCTACATGCCTCTCTATCCTCGTATCCTCGTATACCAAGAGAATAAGATATGGTCACATCTTTCACAGCATGAGTCGTGACTTGGGCAAGATCAGGGCAAGAAGATTCTCAAGCTGACAAGTGTTGGCAGGGCAAATAGATCTGAGCGAGATCTGGACAAGATCTGGACAAGATCTGGGCAAGATCTGGGCAAGAAGACTTGCAGCATGCAAATAAATTTTAAAATATGAATTTAACTCCCTGCATTCCGGTGTACCCGGCGACGAGATCCACCTGTACGAGGTGCCGGCTACGAACCTTTTGATTCTATTCTGCGTCCGAATAGAAGTCAGAAAAGCCAAGAGATCTCAATCCGACGCAGTTCGAACGAAGTTAGGACGTTGCGTGGCTGTGAAAGCTGCCGTGCAGAGTTTTCACCCACGCGACAGCACCCTCCCTAACAGCTACAACCTACGAGGAAGACTAACGACAAGCCGTCAGTAAGAGATGGAAAGATACTACTAGTGGAATAGTCGATTCAGGTGATGAGCCTCGAGATCGTGACTACAAGTGGTCGAAGGAGTGAGCCCGTCGACTGCGTTGGTATACTGGAGGGGCCCGTCCAGCCCGACTTCTCTACTCATCGACAGTGCCATTATCAGTAAGTGATGGAAAGATACCGGTAGAATAACCGTTCCGTGTAAGCCCAGAAGTGTCTCGAGTTCGTGACTACAAGTGGTCGAAGGAGTAGTGACCCGTCGGCTGCGCTGGTATACTGGGGGGGCTCGACGAGCCCAACTTCTTTACTTATAACGACAAGTCGTGCATCCGACCGCACACCTATATCAGCAACACATTCAACGTCTACGTGACACAAGACAAGAGCAGGATAGGGTTATTTACAACCACACTCTACCTCCCCATCGTACGCGCCTCTCTTCCATCACATATTTCCTTGCTCGATGAATGGCAATCATTGAGCAAAGGGACACAGTTTCGGCATTACAACCACGAGCACCACGGGTGCAAAGGAATCATGGTCTTCGCGATCGGAGACCGGAACATCGTTGTATAGGATATCGTCAATGAAGAGCAGGGCAAGAACGATGCATTGCAAGGAAACAGCACAGACACGCATTAAGAGTTTACTCGAGCGTCACGCGCTGGATAGAAGCTATAGGTTCATTACTGGGTACAATTGTTTCAGTTTTATTGTCTCGGCGACGTACAGTCGCTGTGTAGCCGGCGAGCGGTTTTCTCCCCCAGAGGGTTTTGTCCGTTCGATACACATAGCATAGTGTCCCCCATGGGTCGGGCTTAAACCGATGTCACAAGGGTGTATGAATTCAAATCAAATCAAATCAAATCAAATCCGGTGTACCCTTCGGAGTATTACTTTAATATTAGCATATTATGTTGCTGTTATATTGTGCGTCGATGGCACCCACTATCTAGCTTTCTTATTAACATGCGTATTATACATACAGTAAAAAACATTGCATTTGCATGAAGATTTGTTTATTAGATGACTCAAGACTGTATATGAGAACGAATTGAATAAAACATGTTTTTTGACTACCATCTTTAGGCTAACTCAAAGCATGTTTTTTTTATACACGCTTTTTGAAGGAGGTTTTAAACACAGGGGTGGTTTATATTTATAGTAGCAAATTATAGGGGGTTAATTTGCCTGCAGGTTGACCCCTTCACCATGTAAAGGAAGCTCCAAAAGCACCTGGCCGTCGATAACGCTATTCAAATACTCATTGAGGGTGTTCTCGCTCGAAGGATTTAGCCTGGCCATAGCAATTTCCTTCAGCTCTCGGGGTCGATTGAGCGTACGCTCGTTGATGTAGATATACGGAGTTTCCAGGTATTTTGTTGACTCGTGCTAGCCGAGGAGCAAATGGCTCGCAGCAGGGCCAAAAAAGCTCCGGATAGTCAATCCATCTTCAGCATTCGGCTTGGGGGCGGAATCCTTCTGTTTGAGTTCGAAATGCAAGCCATTGCTTCATGGCTGAAGCCGCATCTGAGCGACAGAAACTATATTGAAGAAGGCCAGCATGATAGAACTGAATGCCGGGCTGGCTGTAAGACCTACTACTTTGATATCATGACTTTGAGGTAGTAGTGGGGCGGCGACTAGATGTAAAGATGTAGATTGCTGAAGAAGTCGAAGCTCTCAAATATCATCTGCTATATCTTTTAAACACTCAATATAAGGGTATTTTTTCGCTTTGGAGTATAGATCAGCTCGTATCTTGTTCTAATTGTGAAGAACTCGTGACAGCGAATAATCCTCCGCCTCAGAAAGATACTGAGTTTGATGTAGAGGCTCCAAGATATCACGAGCTTGCTCCAAGAAGGTTCAGAAGTTCGGATTCTTGAGATGAGGTAGAATTTCAGCGGTATTCCTGCCTTTATTGCTATCGATTCCCGGTTTGGGCTGTCTGTGTTGGAATACAAGGTCATATGAGGGCAGAGAGGCATGTAGATATATTTGACTGAACTATCTAGTAGGTAGGAACTATGGAGGAAGGAAGAAGTGGGCGAAGGGTAAATACCCATCCACTAGCGCCGGATCATTGCGGAGATTACTAACCACAGGGGTAACAGTACTGTTCCCTATTTCCAACAGTCTGGCGTATCTCATTATCGCCTCCTCGTTCTTCAGTACTGAGTTCATGAGTCCTACGGTAGTACCCCAGCGTGTAGGAACGTTGAGGATAAGCGAACGTCTATGACCGAAGACCGTTGGAACCTTCACAGTATTGTCAGCTCTTTGAGGGCAGCGAGGAAAGATCTGGCAATCCACTGAGCACCCTTCTAGTACTTCTGTAAACCACGGAAGTTTCAGAATATCACCGAGCAATAGCTGCAATCCATGACTATCACACAGAACGAAGAAGACGTGCTTCAACTGGTCAAAAGCTTCAAGCTTGCTCCACAAAGCTCTCATAGTAGCACATGTATCAGTTGCGAAGCAGTTCATACGCCAAAATTGTCCTTTCAGCACGTCGTCAATAGCGTTGAACAGCTAGCGAGCTTATGTTTTTGCATTCATGATATCTGCTACCCCCGCTTCGGCCTTCAGGTAAGATTCACCTCCTGTAGATGTACATGTACACATAGATTTATAACTCTTTCTTTCCGTATATTACTCGTCTCATCGCTGAAGAAGTTTCAGATAATGAGCTGTTAGCAAAGAGCTGCGTGATGATGCCGAGTCTACGATAGAGTGATGGGCGCTTGAACATCCGCGATTGGCCAACGAAAGACCAATCATGCTCGTTCAAAAATTGAAACAGAGTTTAATGCAAAGGAAGTATATCACAAAGCACAAAAACAAACCTCCTTTAGCCAATCGAACCTGATATACGCGGATTGATTGTCTTAGAATTTCCAATCATGCATGACCTCATGCCGATCACTGGTCGGATTTCCGATTTGTCCGATCTGTTCCGATTTGAGTGAGTGTCACATCATCAAGTCGAGTGGCACGACAATCGCGCTCCGATTGGGCCGTCGGACTGCAACGCGGCGGCACGTACCTACTAGTAACTTCGACCGACAGCCACGCTAATGCAAGTCGCCCAATGACTAACTGAACGACAAAGAGAAAGAAAACCACAACACCATTGTACCAGCGCTGTTAGGAATCGAACCTGATATAGCATGCTCGTTTTTTCCCTTCAACTTTTCGGATATTAGCATTGAGACCGACTCAAAGAGACTTCGTGCCATTCCTGAAGGCATTGGGCTTGCTGTGTCAGTCGATCGTAATAAGACGAGGCTGTGCCTTCATCGAGTCACTCTCCAGAATTGGATTTTGAAACACACGCAGCCTTCATGCCACCAAAAAGTCGAGCGCGAACTGGTGAAGGAAGAGTTCAAAAGGAGACCGGAGTGCGATCAGTTGCAAAACCCCATCAACGAACCACTCGGCAAAGAAAGAACGATTCTGGTGCTGTTCTAGGACGGCCAACTGCTCAGGCTCCAAATACCAAGTCTACAAAGAAGGCCAAGAAAGCAGCTCCTATAGCGGTATCAGTCCCTGGAGCACTAATCAGACCTCTCAAGGTAAACCATTCGACATCTTAGTCCTGTATCGGAAACTAAATTTAAGCAGTCTGTTGGTACTCAAACTGAGACCAACGATTTTTCACAGTATTATCTTTCGGATCACTCATCTGCTGAGAGACTTGACGTCGATTCAGAAACTGTGGAATTTTACCATAGCCTTGGATACGAGGTACCGAGAGAAGTATCAATGGCCTCTACAGTCAAATCTTCAAAAGCGTCCAGCCGAAAAGACTATACGGTCAATTATGATAGTGCAGCACTTACAACCACTTTGCAGGAGCACAAAATTTCTTATTTTGCTAGCAAGGACCCGAACATAGCACACTACAAAAGCATAATCTTCACTGGCAACTTGGATTCAGCTGATTCCAGGAACTCCCTAGAAAGGGAAATTCAGCGCAGGGAAGATGCGCTTTGGGATCTGGAATGAGGCAAGATTTCAGAGGACTATAATGATGACAATCGTCAATCATCAAGAACTTGACGAGAAATTGGAATTTATCTGCGAGGCACTATGGATCTCGGAGCGTTTTCCATGCAAGGACTGCACTCCAAAATTATGCAAGCTTCCTCAAGCAAAGCCAGATACAGCCGTTTCTTTTAAAGCGGAAACGTTACTGCCAAGTGACGGCTTTCATGCGGATTGGGAACGCTTGAAAGAATTCAAATCCCATATCTTCCCAGAAGGGTGTCAAGAATATCAAGACGAGCGCGCTTTTCATTTCTTCTTGATGGAGGCCAAAGGAAAACGCGGAAGCCTTGACAATCAAAAGGCCCAATTTCAAAACCTGAACACAGCTTCTCAAGCTCTATACAACATATACTATTGCATGAAGAGGACGGAAGATCTGGAAACCTTTTTTAAGGAGGTCCGGGTTTTCTCAGCAGTAGCAACCACCGAGGGTCTCTCAATTCGAGTTCACTGGCCAGTCAAGCTCCATCACGAACAATGCTTTAACAAGGAATATCCTATTGGGTTTCAGTTTGACGAACTCGGTCGTCTTAGAGGGGATTACTCAAGAGCTCAGGCAAATAGTATTGTATACAATATACTGCATACTTACGGTGTCTTAAAGCTTCATCCAATTCTGAAGAAGACGATAGCCCAATTGCTAAAACTTTGTCCGTGCAAAGCGCCCGCATCGCTGGCAGAACTTCAGCAAGCCGCAGAATCTCAAAGTTAACCTGGTCAGAAAAGACGCATGCCAAATTTGAGGCACTCGTTCACTAGCAATTTCAGAAGACGACTTGACAACGTAAACATCAACGACTCCCAAGGATCTGAAGCCAGCGTTGAAGAGTAGTATACTACTCTAAGGAGAAACTTATGAGGGAATTTACCGCAACTCCCTATTTGCCAACGTCAACCAAGCATCATTCACATCTTGGGGATGCTCTTCCGTGGTGGGTGGATGTTCATGGTCGGCTGAGTGCACACACACCAAGATACAAGATTCCGACGCCAGAAGGATTCCTGAGTACCCGGGGTTGCCCCAGGGCGCTTACCCATAAGCCAATTCTGGTCCTCTGCCCGCGGCCCCATCTCCTCCGCACACTGTGATCCCTTGACATACTCCCTCTTCTCTTTTCACACCTTGCAGCCAATAGTGGTCTCTGTCTGACTGACCATGATTCGTCGCAAAGTTCCACCCAGGCGCTCTCCCCGTCGGCCCACTCCCCAACTGCGAAGGAACATAGATGTTAAGAGGTTTTATGCAGAATCTCGGCATAGAAACATGGTGCAGTGTCCATCACTGACTGGATCATTTTTCCGCACATGATTTAGCAGCGGTTGAGCGCCGTCGTAGTGGGGTCTGGTCGTATGCCTGTTTTTTGGAAGCCTCTGGCAGATGTCTTTCATTGGAATGCCTGCGATATTCCGTAGCTTAGTTGATACTGTAGTATGACAATATGCGAAGTCATTACGGAATAGAAGCAACAGGGTGAGCAAACAACGAGCACATGCAATGATTGTACTAGTAGAAAGGTACTGTAGATGCGGGCCCTCGATTCTTCATCATCACCTGATCCTCCCCTCTCTCTATAGACCTTTCATCCTGTTCATATGTGATTCTGTGAAGTCTTTGTACAGACCTGTGCAACGATGCTTCTTGTTCACCTCTTAGTATCGCCGGTTGCAATAATCGCGTGATGTAGCAGCAGCTACGCACTGAAAATCTTAGCTAGCACATCTTCCACACGATTCGAAGTTGTGGCGCCAAAGTGCAAATAATCGGGGACAAAATTCAGCCAATCACTTCGTTCTGAGGGACTTAAAAGAAGTTGACCGTTGAGAAGCCACCCTACATCCCACTCTCATGCGTAGTTCTGACAGCTCAGCATCAAAGGAGATCGAGGATATTTCGACTGCTTTAGTAGGCACATAGTAGGGACCTGAAGCTTGCTAGGTCCTGGGCCGTAGGCTCCTCAATTGCTAGAAGGCGTATGGCATCTGGATGGGACTCAGCCCACTCGGCAGCGTCATCCATGACAACATACTGAGGGAGTTCAAGGTAGGTACTGGGGTTAATGACGCCATTGACCTTGTATCCTGATAGCTCATGCTCCAAACGCTTGAGTGGGCAGCGGATACATTCCAAGTACCTGAAAAGGTGCCACAAAAGGCGAAGATAGGGCCACTCTGATGATACGTCATATTGACAGGCGTAACGGGCGTATTGGGTGTAAGTATTGGGGATGTAGGAGGGCTTTTAGGACTCTTTGGGCTTTTAGGACTCTTTGAGCTATTCGAAAAGAAACAGGAATTAGGACGTTGTTCAAAGTCGTCCAGGTGATACTGTAGTATCGACCCAGCTCGCTGAATGTTGGGAATAGGGAACAGTACTGTTACCCCTGTGGTTAGTAATCTCCGCATTGTTGAGTTTACGAATCGGCCAAAATGTGGACACACTTTGGAACAATCCTATTCAGGTATGTATAGCATATTTCAACACGCATTGATCCGGCGCTAGTGGATGGGTATTTACAGTTTGAACGAGACCAAAGGTTCTGTGGGTAGCATCAGGAGTGGAATTTCTAAGTGTAGAGTCGAAGCTCTACGGAACTAAATAGTCTTGGGGGGGTGTGGAGCTGACTAGGCGACCGAAGGAACAAGAGACCGATCCACAACTCCCTTTTTATAACAAAAACAAGGCCCAGCGCCTGGGGGGGGGGGAGGAACAGAAGAAGAAAAACAAGAAAAAGACAGGGACCAGGCTAATTCTCCTCCTCCATCATCTCCTCTAAAGTCCCCCGTAGGACCGCTTGTTCCTCGACCAGTGAGTTACTCCTAGTCCAGTTATGGCACATGAAAGTAGCGGATATGATGAATGAGGTGTTGTGTGATTGTCGTAAGAAGAAGAAATAGGGTGACAAAGAGAGACCTTTGCAACTTTGCAAGATGGAAGTCTATGGCCTTAGATCTTGGTGCGGGTTGAATAACATCATATCGCCATGTGCAATGTTGCAGCTTGACAGGGGTATGCTCAGATTGCTATGAAGGTGGTAAGAGGGAGTAGATAAGTACCTCGAGTCTCTTCCTGGCCTTACCCAGGTGCACCTCTTTCCCCACCCCTGCATATTATGTAGATATGCTATATCCCGATTCACTAGTCGAACTAATTTCCACCCACGATGGTATATGCCATGATTGCGCTGAAGGATGAGTGATGTAGAAATGGTTCCCACCGCAGGGACAGCTACCATAAAGCCCGGAGTCCTGACTCTCCACTACCAGAGCGATTGGCCAGCTTTTCCACGCCCGTGAGCCGAAACGTATTCTCGCTGATGGCAGCCGAGCCCTTCCCCCTTTGAAAACATCATGTTCTTTGCCCGATGGCAGCTCCGGAAACCACATGCTAAGTCCTCCATCCTTTGTTTCTTCAACCCATAACCGCTCCTTTCGTTAACAGCCCCCAGTCCTCTCAGACACGCCTGTTGTGAACGTTCATTCTGTCTCTTTATACTAGGGCAACATGAGCATCACAAGCGGGGCAGAAGTGGCGCATCAGGTCATCCCATGATGTGTAAGAGGTTAGGTGAGATAAGTCGGGTTTGTTGGGTGCAAGGATATGGGCGTATGTGGCAGCGAGCTCACCGAATATGTCGAGATGTTGCAGTGACGGATGGCGGGGTGAAGAGGGAAGGAGGTTGAGAGAAAGGTGTAAGTGTACAAGGCGCATTCGCAACGGCAAAAGACTTTAAGAATTAGAGGTTTCGTAGTTCATGATTATACTGTAGAGTACTACTACTCGTACACCCTCTGGCCTACATGTACACCCCCTTTAAGGAACCTGAGATTTCCATTGCACATCACTCAGTTACACACCAAATTTGGTAGACAGTTCTTTCTCATTGATAAATTTTTTCATAAATACTGTCACAGAACAGGTATATATGAAGAATTGGGAGCCGTTTACCTAGCTAGCATGCTTCAGTCTTTTTGACCGGTTGCCTAGAACCAGTTCCCTAAAATTATCTTCAGCAATGACAACTTCTGATCATTTTTTTGTTTCTTACTGTAGCTTGTAACGAGAGAATATGTCAGCTCAGCTTTACATTCGGCCTGAGGTGAGCTGCGCAGGCCTCGAACAGTGGGATCTGAATTTAATCACAGTCTTGTACAAGAGATTCTTCAGCTTCCTTCATCATTGCAGCCTTGGTGAGTCAATGGCGCCGGTATTTAATGAGTTTTCTATGTTGCTGTCATGACGATAACAGTCAGCCCCTGTAGCTTAGGCTGACTCACTCCGAGTGCTTGATGCATCATGAGTCAGCTTCTTCAGCCTCGTTCATCTTGCGCTTTGTCTTAACCGTATTTGAGAAAACCTGTTCCTCTCAACACCATTCAATCCGTTAACCGTTCAGTGTGCGCATCATGTCATCTCATTCACACTTTCCCCCAGAGATCTGGAGCCTCACTCTGCACAATCTTCGTGAGCGTAAGGGCCAGGACGACCTACAATACCTCTGGACAGAGGTAAGACATGTCTCTAAGCAGTTCCGAGAAGAGATCGAAGAGATTTTTCGTATTGAACATCTGCCTAAGACTTGGTTGCATTTTGATACTCGTGAGTTGATTCGCTTTCTGTTTCAGCTGTACACAATACCATACTTTTACTGCATGCCTCTCAAACAAATTGCAACGATGGCAAGCTTCCTCACCTGATTTCGTTTCTCAGCTCTCTGCACTATAAGACCGCTGCAGTAGTGCTCTTAGTCTGAGGGGAAGAAGATCTATGCCTTGATAATCACGACTAATATGTCAATTTCATTGCACAGAATTCAGCCGCCTCAATGTTGGACGCCAATTCTACGACTTCCGATTGAAGTATAGTTTCAATGGTTTCATGCCAAAGTACCCAGGGAGAGCAGTCATGTCTCTGCATCAGGAACATGGTGATGTGAAATGGCGACGTGCACTCTTCCAGCATCTTCGTGACAATGCAGGGCTCGGAAGAATGGGTGAAGCAGACAAATCGAAGCCGGGAGGTCGACTGCGACTCTTCGAACACTCCTTCGGTTTATTTGTGGTTCAAATAAGGGGCGGACTGAACGATTGTGTGGTGCCGAGCCTGAGCATCGATCAGCAAAAGGGCGAGCTCTCATTTGAATGGAGAGATCTCTTCGCTCGGTTTTTCGAAGAGAAGAAGATGGCCGAGTGTGTTTTGAAGGACGCACAGGTAGGTCTTGCAAGTCCGTCGCGACAAATTGAGCATGAAGCTGACACAATTCAGGCTGGCGAGATCAAGCATCTCTCACTATCGAGTGAACAGCCTAATCGGACTCTTTACCCCGTTGTTAGTGGAAATTTTTCACACATCAAGCCCAGCCTTAGGGCTATTGCGCAAAGCGACATCGAAACGCGTTGTCGTTATAGATGGGAACAGGAACAAGAAAGATTCAGACTTCGCAATCTTCGAAATCCTGTCCAGACTTGGAAGGACATTGTGGGCTCTTGTAAGAGCGACACAAGAATGATCATCAGCAGATGTCGAGTTCAGCGCAATGCGGATGAAGAGCCAATGTTGAAGACGAAGGGGCTATAAACGAGGCAAGAATTGAATGGGAGAAGAAAAGTAATCAAGTGGCGTATGCAGTAAGAAGTGCTGAGTGGGACAAGAGGACTCGAGTACACACCAAGGTACACTCTCTCATGATTATCATCTGACTGACATGTTCGCCAGGTATGCGATATCTGCCGTGAAACAAAAATGGAGTGCAAGAGAAATGCTCAAGGCCAGACGTCATGCAACCTCTGCATTGCCAATAATCAGCAATGTGAATTCACACTTGCCCTCATCAACGAAGCCTCAAACCCAGCAGGCCGAAATTATACGCCGCAAGATAAACAAATGCATTTGTTGCTCATCGAGCAGCTGAGAAAGGAACATCTGCTGATGGCTCAAACCTCATAAAATCCTTATAGTTCTTCCTCATTTTCCGCGTCGGCTTCACAGGTAATGATAGGGCAGCAGCAGATGATGTCGAATACAACGGTTCAGCAAGCGAACCAACTTTGGATGAATCACAGCCTTTACCCCGGCAGTTTTTTCGATTCCCAGTTCATTTCTTTTTCACAATAAAATTCATCAGTGCAACAGAAGTCTATATAGATCTATGCTCAAAAACTTGCAAAGAACCGGCATGACAGTATGCAAAATGCTGAAGGTATCTCAGATCGGCAGTCATCAGCGGAACAAGAATGTGAATTCAGATCTAAAAGTTCTGATGTCTATGTCGGCAAAAATTTTGCTGCTTTGCAAATTCGAGTTGATGATGTGTCATCTGAATCGGATGTGAATGAAGCTGAAAGTGCTTACACCACTCCTATCATGCAAGCGCATGCCATGTCGCCCAGTTAACCAAATGAGCCCGTAGTGAATTCACCAAACTTTTCAGAATGATAGTGATGTTCAAAGTGATCTAGAAAGAGAGACCTGATTGATCTGGTGACTTTGCTAGCCACATGATCATCGAAAGGGCCGAATAAGACTAGCAACTGTTGAAGATCTGCTTTTTTGAATTCAGAAGCAATTTACACATTTTGATAGACATTTGCTGCAGGGATGATGACAATTAACGAGACAGATGAATGAACATCACAATGCAAAGAAGAATCATCAATGTGAAAGATAAAGAGATATCGGCAAAACATGTCTGGGTTGACTTGTGCATTCTTTCATTTCTTTCAACTTACAGTCGGTAAAGAGAGAATATAACAATGAATAGATCTATCACACCTGTTTCTAGTTCACCCTTGTACCCTAATATCATTGGCCCCATCCCAAAGTTCTTCACAACCAGAGCATTCCAAGCTTTTTCCCTCTCTCAACAAGATTCTTCAACATAAGCACGTCTGCTCTTGCCATGAGCAGTACCATGCAGTCTCTCATACCATTGCAAAGTATTCTTCCTGCAGCATAGTCAGCCTTAATACTTCATATTGAAGCACAATGAGAACACTACAAAAAAATCAGCGCTTGCTTTCAATGATTCAATCCGAGAATCTTTCTCAGCTCAGATTAGCACACCTTTCAACCAATCCTCGTCACTCCTCTAATTATCATCGCGCTGTTCATGATCATGTAGCATAGTAAGTCCTTCCCCTCAAACCTAGTAAGCAGTAGAAAGACTTGTAAGAAAAAGAAGTTCGAAGCCATCATTCTATTCAAGAGCAGAACAGCTAATTTTTTTTACATCGGCATTTCAAGAAGTCGGTTCACAGAATTGATGTTGCTAAAACAGCTCTCAGCAACGTTGTGGGCTGATTTCTGACTCGAGGCTAGCCTCAAGTCACATTAGCATCTTTGAGTGAATCTTGCTTGAATTAAAATCTTGAATCTTCAATTGCTTTGATGAAATTTGACAGTCGGCCCACCCTACAGGCACCCTACTCACCATTCTACCTACTCGCCATCCTACCTACTCGCCATCCTACAAGTTAAGCTACCAACTCAGCTACCTACTCGTTCGCCTACTCACCAGCCTACTCGCTTCAAAACATGCTTCATGTGACGTGTTCAAATATGCGTCAATTCGCTTCATGGCCTACTTCATAGTATGCTTCATACCTGCTTCATAGCACATGCTAAATAGCTCAACAGAAAGCACGATGCCTATTATACGTAGGCTCTGAAGAATCGAAACATGAGGGTAGGAGTGATCAGTATGGGTTCGACTCTCTGTTTCGACGCCTGTGCATCTTCTTCCTATCTGAAACAAGTTCAGATAAAAACACAAAAACAACTACTCGTCGGATCAGAATCTTCAACGGGGCGCTACACACAGAAAGCGCGTTCTTGACGACGAACAGCCGCCGCGACGCGGTGATATCGGCGAGCGAGCCGAAAATGAACATCAGCATCGCAAGCATGAGGCCAATGATGGTGAGGGATTGAAAGTTTCAGCCGTAGAAGTCATTTCTGTTGAATATGGTCAGTCGATCTTCAGGACTGTATCGATGTAATAGCCCGGACTTACACCGGGTTCGACCAGTCAACGAGGCTGAATTGTGTCAGCATGTTATTGTTCTGGTATATCAAGTATTGGCTCAGATGTCTGTACTATTTGAGGGTTGCGGCAAAGCTGGATACACTCGCTGCCTGCGAGAGATCTTAGTTATGAGAATTTTATATAGTAAGTGAGTGTGCTAATTACATGAAATATAGAGCAGACGCCTCGGGAGGGAGAGGAGAGGCGCTGGAGAGGATGGTGCTGCGTGATTTTGCGGGCATCTGCCTATTCTAAGAAACAAGAGCTGCGAAAGGAAGGCAGTGTTTGCCGTTAAAGATAAGTCGCCGAAGGTTGCACAGGCCAACTCAGCCAAAATGCGGGCAATGACGGGAAAATCGAACACAGAGGCTCCAGACATACAGCAGCTCTAACTGCAAACGAGAAGATTCAAGACATTGCGAAGTCGGATGCCAGTGAGAAGGAAGAGACAGTCAGTGCACATTCTTCGAAGGATAAGAGAAGAGAAAGAACATCGGAAAAATGAGTCGTTCATTGGGGGCTCATCAAAATTCTGACAGCGTCGTTTAGCAGATCGCTTCAATTGTTACCTAATACCTCCTCAAATCAGCAACGCGATAATCAAGTTAGATCCGCTTCACAGCCACTGCTCTTCTTTCCTAGACTTCATTTCTAGGGCTTAGGCGGTTAGAACGGAAGTTTTCGCAAGGAGTTGGGATGAAAGATCGTCCTACATTTATTAGTCCGTTGGATCTTTCGATGCATCATCGTCCCAGTTCATCTACACGTCGAACGCAACCTGAAAACACTCGAAAGACACAATCATACCTCAAAGCCGCGAGCTGAAAGATAATGTAGATGCTATGAGAACTTTGAAAGGGAGGTTTCTCTTCTCAGTCTGAGTATGGGTTTTGGTAGTATTTTGCGTAGTAGCGGAAGCCTTGGCAACGGGTTTCCGATGCTTCTTTCATCGTGGTGACGAGTCCGTGATATGGAACTTATCAAATGTCTCAAATGTCATCCGCAGTACCTTTGAACGTCCCAAATTTGCTGTTTACATTAAAGGCCTTTGAATTGAACTTGTCGTTCTGTCTTGTCCGCAAATCGGGGCCCTGCCGAAGAGCTTCGAGGTCTCTGGCTCCAACACGGCTGCCGACATTCCATCCTTTGGGAAGCTCGAACTTGCATGCAAGGTGGTCGCGCTGTTACGATGCTTTGTGGTCGATTCGTAGTACGTTACGAAGGGTGAGCGGCCTGATTGCGTGTATCGAGTATGCTACTCGCTTTCGGGGAAGAAGAAGGCGGACATTAAGGGATTCTATACGGAGAAAATTAGCTACAGACATGCAAGCTAGTCGAGATTATCGCACTTGAAAGGTCTGCTCTATCAAAGTTTCTATATGATGAAAGAATCCTTCAACCCCGCTTGACTGGCATAATTGAGCCACTTAGGATTAACATCGACCGAGAGAATACACAGCTCAGGACTAAGTCGTTTCTTAGTCCGGAACGTGCTTGAACTGTCTGGTGCTATGGTGGTCTGTCGGCGAAGACGCAGACATTGGCTGGATTCGATAAGGTAGAATATGCAAATAAAATATATCCACATAAAATAATTTCTATCCATCAGCTTCCCAGAGAAATATATGATATGTTATCGGAACCTTCCGTCGCAGGTGTTAAGTGGGTCGGGCTCATGATAGGTGATCCTCGTTTGCATACACTTGTAATTCTCTCTTCGGTATGGAAAAGCCCTTCAGAATTGAAAGTGGGAAATCCTTTTACACATATTGACAGCTCCAACTCCTCAACACTGGGTAGAGGCCGTTGTCTCCCTTGGTAGAAGCTTGCTGCGCACGAGTGCAAGATGCTCTGAGAGTTGAGGGCGACGGGTATGAATAGATTGGCTATTCGGGCGATGAAGGAGAGTAGTTTCACCCTGCCCTTACTGCCAAATCAGCCTCTTGCCCCATGTATTACCACTTTTCCTGCAAATGTAGCTGGCAGGGAGCGGGTTTCTTGGTAGGAGCCGTGTGTTTGGTAAAGAGCTTGATTCGACAGGGAATTTGGTAATTTAGGCAGCATTTGCTAGGGAGCATTTATGCAGTTAGTGTAAGTGAGAGCCAATTGTTGCGGCAACAGAAGCTTTGGAGAGGTGGAGAAGGCCTTGATAGAGATGTCACTACCAGTTAACCGAATGACTAGCACTGGTCGGTGATGCTTGAACCTGGTCTGAACATTCTACCGGCACCATAAACCATCTCCACGCCCCTTCGCCTTCAGAATCTCACTGACAGCCCACATCAGAGCTGAAATGCATCGATGCCACATCTCCCTCCATAGGTTATCCTACAATTAGGCTACTCTATCGGGGGAGGCTCTGCCAGCGAAACAACACATCTGAAGTAAAATGTAATTCATGTGGAATGGCGATGACTTTCATGATCGACTCATACATAAGGTACCTATGTAAGTGCGTAGGTAGTACGGAGTACTTGGTGCTCTATGGCCGGCCGAAACAACGTCTGAATTTGATCAAAAGATGATCTTTGCGATGCGTGGGCAGTCAGCTGTTCCTCCATGGCCACGTCACTGCGACATTTCGGGATGCATTGGCCAACAAAGCTTCTCATTGGAATCTCACAATCATCACTGCAAGAGGACTGACTGCCTTCAAGGGTCATGAGTCTAGAGCTTGAAAAGCCCACATCCATTTGGATACCACCAAAGACGACGTGAATATGTCTTTCAAACGAAGGCTATGGTGTTGAAGGTTACAATATGAAATCAACAATAAGATCTCCTCCATGATGTGCAATTGAATGCCGCTGGCTTCGAAAAGCCCGTCGCCATTGTAAAATTCCCGTATGTCTTCCCAGATTGATCAAGGCTTAGGATTAATGGGCCCCACAGCTGCGCGTATCAACCTTTGCTCCACCTATCGTCGTCGCCATTATTAAGCACTTGAAGATTTCCCCTCATTGCAGATTTGAAGCATTAGGGAGGCAACAGAAAGAGCAGGAAAGGTTAAGGCGAAACACACACGGAGTGGCTAGGTGTAGAAGAGGGGTGCATGGCAGTGAGGTGGATGTTAGACTCTGGAACTGGGAATTACAGCACTCTCGAGTATCTCTGATCTCCAAACATATGAAGGAGGTCGACCACCAACATTATAGACCTCTTGCATGCAATGCTTTGACGAGGTTTAAGCACCTCATGGGGTGTACACTGAATTAGATCTCGCTGCCACGAAGGCGTGGCTGTTCCTTTATTTAGTGAGCACTCGTCAAAGGCTTCCCTCGTCCATAGAGCTAGCTGACAGTAAGGCTTCGATCGGCACTCTAGATCCACAACTATCTGAGATCAATTCAAATATTTCATCAAGGTGTTGCTTGATGACGCTCACCTTCCTTTAATGAATAACTTATGATATCCAGCGAGCATGGTAGTTGACAGGGACCGGTACTCAACCTAACCTGGGCCACTGTCTTAATGACTGGTTCGGCCACAAGGCAGAGGACGATGAGACTGGGAGCGGTGAGAAAGTGGCCGATGAATAGAAGGGATAAGGGTTTTGTCGATAGCATGGAAGGGGAGAGAGAAGGGGATGGATAAAAGCATGCATTTAAGACGATGGTTGTTCAATGTTTGGTTTCTCCTCTACAGCTCCCTCAAGTCCACCTCCTTCCGCGCCATCAAAGAACGGTATTCCTTGCAGGTACGGTAGACTCTCTTATCATACATCGTCAACTCCTCATCTCTCTCCCCTTTGCATTCCCTTCTTTCTCCTTGATTTCCCCCCCCTCCCTCGGGAATGCTAACACCGCCTCCAACAGCAACCAGCGCCTCATTCAACGCCTTCGACTCTTCCCTTCTCTGAATTCTCACATTGGCGTTCTTGAGCGTGCTGTGAGTGTCTTACTTTCAATGAAAGGAAAAGGTTGATGATAAAGAAGGAAGTTGTATGACGAAGAACGGGTTGATAGGATGTTAATGTTGCTGCTGTATGTGTTGTCTGGACGCCGATAGTGCCGTTGACGAGTCAAGTCGAGTGGTTGGGGGCTTGTTGCTGGTGGAAGGCTAGAGAAGAGTGGTGATTGAGATGAAGGTTGAGCCAAAGAGTGTTCACATTCTGACCGATTCGTAAACCAAAAACCACATTGAAGGTCATCGTCGAAAACTCGATGACAAAAGCTTGAAATGTCAGTTTCTGAATTACCAACCAGTTCCGCTTGTGGAACGGTAAGAGGGGAGTAACCCTATTAGCGTATGCTTATCAAATGCTTGACATTTATTTTTGTCGCGCACCCCACCTATTATAGGCCATTCGACATTCCAACTAATTCAAACCCGTGTATATGCTCGAGAGAGTGTAGAATTTGACGACCAAGGCTCACGTAAAGGCAAAGTGCTCTCATTCGGGTGCCGACACGGAAGTCGTTTCAAATTCAACGTGTGTAGAATTTCGGCTTCCAATGCGGCTTTGAATTGCTCAATCACTGAAAGGATATATTCATGGGCAGGAGCTTCGCTAACTGGCCACTCTGGTAATATCCATTTATCGTACAGTCTCCCGTGTGTCCGAGGGGTTTGGAACTTGCCATGGGTTTTGATGAATAGATCACACGGATAGCAAGCGCTCTTGCTCGAACAGATTATTCGTGAATGAGGTATATCAGGGCTATGCTCGTAGAAGCACAGCAGCTGAATTTCGGCAAGAATCTTCCAAGGGGTGGCGCAGCTGGACAAGCGTGACTGGAATTTCGTTCGCCGAGAGGCACCCAGAGGTATAATTCTCACAATGTCGCCGATGCGACGAGCGAGTGACCCGTTGTAAGGTCTCATCAAAGTAGGCCAGTTCGTCTGTGATAGAGGCAGTGTTGAACTCAGGTTCTTTCAGTGCTTTAATCAAAATGCGTCCGAAGAGCGTATATCTCGAGCTTCGCGCGGCATCAAAAAGATCGCACGCAATACAGCAGTAACGTCCGAGCTTGCTGATTGCCTGAGGTAGGAAGTTCTTGAGAGTGGGATCGATAGAGAACGAGGACTGAAGAGCTATCTGGAGACTGCTCGCGTCAAACTCGTAAGCCTGAACAAGAACATTCATAAGCACATTCTGTGAGAGACTTGAAGTAGCAGGGTCGTCACTAGTAGTCTCGAATTTATCGAAGGGTCTCGGACAGTCGTATCGAGTCCAATCGTGCTTTGGCTACCTTGGCCTTGGCTACTTTTCCCTGGGGATTTGTTAAAGGGTCGTTGATTGTTCTGCGCAATAAGGATAAGAGAACAGGCTTCCCCGCCATCTTTCTCGTTCTCTCAGCGTCTCTGGACCTTAGGCGGGATAAAAAATGGGTGGTATCTAGCATGATGATTTGTCGAAAGACGTTTTGCCTGATATCCGTCCTCGACTCTACTGGAAATGCGTGAATTAGCAAAACCCCTTCTCTTGAGCGAGTCCAGTCATACCTCTTAGTGCTGCCCTTTCAAGCGCGTTTGCAGTACCGTTCAAACCCTCTGTAATGCGTGAGAGATCTCCAGTGTTCGAGGCTGGACGAGTTGTCATCCCCATCCTTATCGGGATCTTCGACGCAGATGGCCATAACCCTCAGCATATCGTCCGTCGAGGCTGAAGTGAACGCGAAGCTGTCGGCAAGTTACCTTTCTCGCTTTGAGGAAAGCCGTCGTGCCTCGTCAATTCCACAGCTTAGTTTGTGCTCTTTTGGCTGCTCAGGGACCTCAGTCAATGTCCATAGCAGCGTGATGTTTTCGACCAAGCGTTTCCGAATTATTTGACCGGAAAACGGATTTGACATAACTCGCAATTAGAATTGATTGATTGATTGATTGTTCATACGCCCTTGTGACATCGATTTAGGTCCGACCCATGGGGGAAACTATGCTATGTGTATCGAACGGACAAAACCCTCTGGGGGAGAAAACCGCTCGCCGGCTACACAGCGACTGCACGCCGCTGAAACAATAAAACTGAGACAATGTACCAGTAATGAACCTATAGCCTCTATCCAGCGCGTGACGCTCGAGTAAACTCTTACTGCGTGCCTGTGCTGTTTCTTTGCAATGCACCGTCCTTGCCCTGCTCTTCATTGACGATATTCTATACAACGATGTCCCGGTCTCCGATCGCGAAGACCATGATTCCTTTGCACCCGTGGTGCTCGTGGTTGTAATGCCGAAACTGTGTTCTTTGCTCGATGATTGCCATTCATCGAGCAAGGAAATATGTGTGGAAGAGAGGCGCGTACGATGAGGAGGTAGAGTGTGGTTGTATCAAATAACCCTATCCTGCTCTTGTCTTGTGTCACGTAGACGTTGAATAAGTTGCCGATATAGGTGTGCGATCGCAGTCGTTCGATGCTGAGCTCTGATCGATAGTAGAGGATGCGGTCTACCCGGGACCACTACAATCCTGGTCGTCCTCAATGAGCTTTCGATCGTTCACGTAGATAGACATTCGATTTGTCGAAATGAGTAAGGGAAGGTGGGCTCGCAACACCCCTCCAGTATACCGGACGTTCCTCGTCCTGCGGGGGTCACTACTCTATCGATCACTTGTAGTCACGAACTCGAGGTCTAGGTTTATCAGGCCTAAGCTTAACTCGGAACGACTTTCCTACTAATATCTTTCCATCTCTTACTGATAACGACGTGTCGTTTGCCGTCTTCGTGAGTTGTAGCTGTTAGGGGTGGTGTTGTCGCGTGGATGAAAACTCTGCACGACTGCTTTCGCAACCACGCAACGTCCTAACTTCGTTCGAACTGCGTCGGATTGAGATCTCTTGGCTCTTCTGACTTCTATTCGAAAATAGAATCAAAAGGTTCGTAGCCGGCACCACGTACAGGTGAATCTCGTCACCGGCCACTCGCAATTAGAACAGACATACAGTGTGAACTTTTGTAAATTCGAAGGGTGTGCAAATTGGAAGGGCATGTAGACTAAAAGGTTGTGCAAACTGGATTCATATGTAAACTGAGAGGGTTTGTAGACTGAGAGAGTGTGTTGAAAAGTGTGCATACTGAAGGGGTGTGCACGGAGTGCAGCAAACCTTGCGTGGGGTCAGACATATATGCAGGGACAGCGAAAATCATTCGATCGGAAGACCATCCAATCTGGAGTGGGAGTGGTTGTTTTTCCTCATTGCTACCTAATAAACCACATCCCAATGAGTTTCTGAGTCTGTCTTCATGAGAATCTTAGCGAGGGACTCCCATTCCATTTCGAGCCATCGTAATGCTTTATCTGCTTCTTTATCTTCAGTGTCCTCTACTTCACTGTCATCTTCCTCTTCTGTTACTTCGTTCCTATATCCTGTAGTATCTCCTTCATCTTCCTTTGCTGCTTCCGAATGCAGACCGTCTCGTATCTCTCTCTCATTTCGAGCATCACTTTGAACGGCTCTTACTGAATTCTGTGCTAGCTGTGGAAATGAGAAGGCGTCTTGAATCACACCCTCGTTCCTTACAGGTCTCTCCACCTGTAACCGAAGACGATGAGCCAAATGATCCTTCTCACTTTCCCACAACGGATACTGAA
>JAABUH010001579.1_pt1 | contig 24575 bp, 25 predicted proteins | sample 5559121 | NCBI WGS metagenome assembly JAABUH01 (sample SAMN10711871, study PRJNA513364) | rock metagenome | isolation source: Antarctica rocks | place: Antarctica: Victoria Land, Battleship Promontory nord | collected 2015-12-28
TTGCACCGGGCTGACCAGACAAGCCTGAGATTCCCTGAGGCCCTTGAGGTCCTTGTGACCCTGTCGGTCCTGTTGGTCCTGGCTGACCAGACAAGCCTGGTAAGCCCGACACCCCTTGAGATCCCTGGGACCCTTGTGGCCCTATAGGTCCTGGCGGTCCTTTCGGCCCCGTCGGTCCCGGTAGTCCAGACACGCCTGACAAGCCAGATTCCCCCTGAGACCCCTGTAATCTAGTCGGTCCTATCGGGCTAGTCGGGCCAACTGATCCCAAACAGTAAGTATGCCGTCTATACCACTGCTTGAAGCAACATATGACGTTGCTAAATAACTATCAGCATTAAGTGATAGCAGCATACTCATGAATGGGATACTGACACTCCGCTATGGTGAGATCAATGAAGACACAAGTCTCAGGCTGTGTATCCTGAGCGAAGACAGCAATAAGGATGCCAGATGGCATAATACAAAAGAGTGCGCCGCCTTTGAAGAAGGCGTTATTCGTCCAAAGGAGTGAACCACTTCTGCCGACCGTATTGAGATGCATCGACGACGTCTATGGGTACAGACGCATCTATATCTCGAAGGCTTGTTCAATGTGACGTCTTCGTAATTCTGTCGACTTTGGAAGGCTGAAAATTAACAGTGGATAGAACAGCCTATTCGCATGACAAGTGACATCCGAGGCTTTGGCCCTTCGCGGCTACGTATGTTCTTGAGAGGGCAACACTCCGGGGCAGTTTCAAGCTCTTGACACTGGCATACAGAGCTAGACCCAAACACTCAAGCTTTAGTATATATGTATTCGCAAACAGAGTCTCTAATATGGACTCGAAGGATAAAATCCGGCTGTGTTGGCGCTTAATTGAAGAGGCGTCCAAATAAGCATTCTGCAGCAACTGTGAAATGACCGGAGACTGACATACGATAGAGAAAATATGCTCGTTTGATCGTCAGTTTCAAGACGCCATCGTCAATTTCCAGTGCCGCAGTAAATTTAGAAGCGCCCCCAAAAGCCGTTGAGCTTACCCTGATGAATTGTATAGACCCGCGACCATTTTCGATCATCTACTTGGGGAATGGCCCGAGAAGCTGACGTTTGGCTGACGGCAGAATAAATCTGTGTCGGTCAGATCCTCTCTGTGGGATGTAAGGATCGATGGTAGAATTGACGTGAGGGCAAGATTCCAACCGTTAAATCGGATATGGGACTACTCGGCTACTTTCTTTCGTCAGTTCGTGCTCTCGGTAGGGACATCGAAACCACTATCGACCCGAGGTCCTGACGCATGTACACGTCCAACAGGTTAAACTTGTCTTTTCAGTATCCGATCGCGACACCATTCGTCAAAAGTTGACCTTGAGAGTCCAACCACGCATCGTCAGAGGCCGTGATTGATATGAAAGGACTTGATTATATTTTTAGACAACGCATAACCAGGTCATCGAACAATCTTACGATTGTATGATCCGGATTGGATGGGAGCTTTGAAGCTGATGTGCCTTGTATAGACGACAAAGCCTGCGGCCAAGGAAGGCTCTACTAATCTTTGATTCCTCGGAGATCTCGGAGGAATACCTGAGCAAGCATTGTTAGCTCTGACATCCACGAATGTCTGCGGCTGAAAGAGCGTTCTCGATTGATTAGATAGCGATATGACAGCATAGCCTGAAGAATAATATGGATCCGAAGGCCGCACCATGCATGTTACGGCCGCACGAGAGTCCCACGTTTTTCTTCACGTGGCAGTAGGGTTTCTATGGGTGGTCAGAAATCGAACGGTACCTGCATATTAGATGCTTGTGGCCCAGCGGCCGCCCCCCTTGGGGTCATGCCATGAGCGCAGTTCTTATGGTCAACTGAGATATGCTCTTTTTTTATCGGCAGACTCTGTCTGATTCTTCACTCTCCCAGGGAACACTTTTACGACTTATGTGCTCTGAAGGCCTTTGGTGAAGTGCTGAGGCGACGTGAAAATGGCGAGGACGCCATTGGCTTTTCTAATTAGTCGTGTTTTCAACCTGCTTCGGACAAGGTTGAGCTTCTTATTGGCTCTTGCGCCTATAGCTGTATTTATAAATGACCATTAATTTGCTATTTTTATATCTATCTTAAGATAAGGTCTATTAGGGTTCTGCTGACATGAAATAATCGCCGCTTCCATTTCGACGACATCATGCGATATTTTCTCATGCCTAGCAATCTCACCCCAGACTACACTTCAAATTACTATAGTCAGCTTCTTCATTCTAAGAGTGTTGAGGCAGTGTACGTCTCTTTCGAGATGACATGACCTATTCAAGCAATTATAGAGCCGCTAATGATGTCATCTCATCTGTCCAACACCACTGAACAGACATTCGAACTGTTAGCATGCGTATCAGCTTCATACCTGGACCGGGAGGCATGTTCTCGCCTAACAATACCTAGAGGTCTGTTGATAGCGTGCTCGGACAGCCAGATCTGATTTGGGTCACCTCCTAAATCTCATTGGTGCTGCGCCTATCACACCCCGTTGTCCGCAATGCAAGGGCATAGCATTTGCATGAGGGTGCCATGTCCAATCGCCGTAGAGTTCTCCTCCGGAACACAGAGTTCCGCATGGCTATCCGTCTTATGCTTACTGGCTCTAGCCACAACGGCAGGCTGTTTTAGATCTTACAGTTGGGAGAAACACTCAAGCTAGAGCTGGAGGTTTGATACAAAACCCTCCGTGTGGCCAAGTCTTCGATTCATGTCAGATTTGCAGAAGACCTCAAGAAGACCTGTCACACTGAAACCTCATCCAAACCAACAGCTAATGCATGGTGCTCACAAATTTCCTACTATCCTTCATTTCTTTCAGTATCCGCTTACAGCCTTCATTTCTCGCCACTTTCTTGCTAATTCCAGAGTTGTTACTTCGATACGGCTAGACTTCCAGAGCTACACTACGAAAGATTGAGTTAGCTTTCAAAAGTGCCCTTTTCCTTTTTCGTTATATGTCGATTCCCTCTATCTATATAAGCCGCAGTCTTCCTGTGGTTTCCAATGTCTCAGCAGCCTTCTTCCTATCATCAGCAAGAGAAAAATTTGACAGAACTGAACTCAGATAGTTCTAGAGCAGAGCAGTCCACAGCATCACGACCTAGGTCAGAAACTCTTAGCTGTTTCGTAGCAGCCGCCAGATCTTCATCTCCTTACGTCTCACCTTACGCTCGAATTACCGAAACAGAAGCCGAACTACCTACAAATCCTGTACTTCAGTCGCAATCCATTCCAGGGCCCTCTACGTCTCTAAACCCAGAATTAAACGAGTTATCATTAACCGACTACCCCGTTCAAGCATCTATGTCTTCATATTCTTCGTCCTCTGCAAATAGCTCTATCTACGATTCACCAAATCCTCAGAAATACAGAGGTACGATAGGAATGATGAGTAACTCAAAGCAAATAAGTGCAGTCAGTATAAGTCCCCAAACCCAAGAAACTCAGGAACTGACCTAGCTTGTGAATACTCAGAGCGAGAAACAGCAGTTGATACGCTCACTGCAAACCCACAGTGTCAACACCTTGATAGAACTTCGTCGCATAGAGAAGGTATTCGCCACTCTCAACTCCGCGGACGTCACCGAACCTATGACTAGTGCTTGGGCCTACTACGTCAACTCCAACAACCTTCTCAGCGAGCTTCGAGGCCTGACAAAGAACTACCCTTTCAGCTCCGAATGCCTGGATGAGGCGAAGTGGCAAGTAATTGGAGACCCTGCCAGCACCCGCAGCTGGAACTTCTGCTGGCTGATCCTTACGAAGATCCAAAGCGAGTAAGTAGCCTCTGAACCCCTGAGAAATGGTCGCGGACAAGAATCGCCGAAGCTACAAGTATGCAAGTAAGAGTTTGCTAACCAACGTTTTACAGAAATCTGATCAAGAAACACGCCCGGCTTGAAGCGGTCAAGCCAGCTATGTGGGGCGGCCGAACACCCACCGCTGCAGGCGTCGAGAAGCTCGCCACGGCGTGTGTGGCTGAGTGGACCCGCGCCTTGAACCAAATGCTCCGGCATTGGGACTCACCGCCAAGCACTACGGGCCGCTAGTGCCTTCCCGCGGCCCGGAAATTCTAGTTCCTGGTGTGTGGGGTTCCGGGAATACCCATTGCTGCGTTTAGCTGCGTTTAGCAACAGGTGTTAATGTAACAGTATCATTGCTTTGGTAGCGTTCTGCATAGCCTTGCGAGAAGATTGTTGGGTTCGAGGTGCTTGCATTGGCTTACAATAGTTTCAAAATGTCTGTGTCCTTTCAAAGGGGTAGTGGTATACAGCATAGGAGTTCCTGTTTCCTTGTATTTGTCATAGATTCTTCATGTGCTGGTTTTTCTGTCATACTAGATTGTATTTCTAAGCTGCGAGAGAGCAGAGTCTGATCTTTGATATACCTTATACGATGTTCTTATACGACGCCTGCTTTACCCGGCTCCAGTGCCGCTTCTGTATGTTATATTCCAATTCTACGTCACCGAACGGTCTCTTCCTTCAAATCCCGCATTCCTCATCGTATCCGCAGTTCCAGAAATACACCCATACACCTTTCAGTCTATATCCACTTGTCCCCTAATTCCACCGAACCTATCTTTGCATACATCTCGTATTGACCAAACCTCTACAAAAACCCTACGTGCGTAAAAGTCCCCAGAGTGCAAAAGAATCAAACCGCGAATCAACGACCGAGTCACCTCCCCTCCCCTATCGAAATACGAACGATATCTCAAATCGACGCATGGCAACCCCTTCCAGATTATTCTATTGCCAGTATGATTCCCGAGCGTTGCTGACAAAAACGCGCACCCTTTGAGAGCCGCGGCCCGCGAGGTGACGTTTTGAGCGCTGACGCTTAGGGCTTAGCGAATCGGGAAATGACGGAGCGAGGTTACGGATGAAATTAGGAAAAATAGCCTTAATTACGGGGGTTTTCTCCAGGCGGGTTTCTTCTCACCGCCATCGTAGACTGGAACGTTGCAGCATGATTTGATGGCTTCTGATAGGCTACTTCGTTCGATAATTGAGAAGGGGAGAAGAGACTTCCGGTACGCGTCGGCTCGGGTTGCATCAGAAGCCGCTGCTCGATGGAAGACTATCTGAGTGGTATCAAAAGAATGGCTTGCTGAAGCATAAGGAATAATAGAAGGGGAAGCTTGCCTGGGTGGCTTGTGAAGTTTGGGCAAGATAGATGGTTGCAATTGGTAATCAACCATCCAGTGTCGAGCTTTGACTCGTCGAAAGTTTCTACGAAGACACTTCAACGCCAGGTATAGGTATACAATCCTATTCTAACTCTACAATCTTCTTCTACTAACGACTGTATAGCCGCAATCTGCTCTTATATTAAAGCGACGAAAAAACTGTCGGGTCGTATACCGAGCATATCCCCTAGCTACAGCTCAACATGAACGCGGCTTTTGAAACATCAACGACACTGTTTTCCATCGCTGCTCCTCCCCCTGAAATCTTGGCAACCAAAACATGCTTTTGCAAATCTAGCAACAGTGTTCACATCCCGCTGATGGCAATATACCACCAGCGAAGACATTAGTCACTGTCCCCGCCACCTCCTGAGCGGCGGCCCTGGCTAAACTGATCTCCTACATTCGTCCGGCGCTCCTGCAACGGACGATGCAGGACTTGAATCTTCGATCTTCGAGTTGGCGAATGGGGGGGTGTTGCGGGTTGAGCTAAGGTAGGTGTCTAGCTTGTTAGTGGGACAGAGGCTGTTCCACGCTTCTACTCGATGGGGCTGAAGTTCGCCTCGGAGCCAGTGATCGTCCACGGCAGATTTATCTTGATGATAACCTTTGCCTTTTATGAGATTGTTGGACCGATTTTGTTCTCAGCGCTTTCGCAAGCCCATTTCCAATCCTGCCCGCATCTTGGTGCTGGTGAGCCTCTTAACCCAGATAAATCATTGCCTGCAGCGATATGTTTTGCATTCAGTGTCGCGGACGGACAGCGTGGCTTACACCAGAAGGTACATTCTTGTAATCGATGTCCAACCGGTTAGTTAATAGCAATTGAGGACCAACGGGCGACTCTTTATATCTGGCAGGACCTTGGAGCTGGAACCTCTCCCGCGGATCCATACTGGCGTTCCCCACTCTGCTCACCAAAGAATAAGCGCACAAATGAACTTGATTCAACTGGTCTATGGTTGGTCAAGTAGATGGAAGAGTAGAAAAGAAAAAGAAAGTTCCTGCTGCCACCCCCCTAAATATTTAAATAAATCATGCTGGCTGCCCTGGTTCCTCCGTTTGGTCATTTCCCCCTATCCTGAGTTGCTGGCCCCAGCAAGCCCCACTATCGCTTTTTACCTTTGTTGTAGCATCCAGTTGGCTGCCTTCATAGTATCGTTTACCCTGGCGGTGCGCTCCGCGAGCGTTCGTTCAGTGGCGTCAACGTGGCTAAAGACCATGCCCATTTCTTGCTGGTGATGCTTCATACCGCTAGTCAGCAGACTGACCGTTCGTTGCCTAACCTGGGTGCCATCGCCATGAGTTTCGTACAAGAGCGCACGTGCCTTAGTAATGTCCGGTTCCTTTGGTTGCCCCATTTCATTCTCTGTGGCGGCATCTCTGGCGTTAAGATTCAGGGATAGTAAGAATAGCCAGTTCAATGGCAATAAGTTCAGCTATGAGCATGGAAGCGTCCGAGACTTGTGTCACAGCAGCGGCACTTTGATCGTGAGCAAAGCAACATTTCATAATTGATCAAGCCCAAAACTCAAAGACCTATGAACACGTGTTAGATACAGCATCAACAGCCTTTGCATGTGACAGCTCAACTACACTCTCCGCCCATTATTACCTCCACCTTCGGTAGCATCATCATGTATATCCGCAACACCCCAGCGCCGACCATCTACAATTCCATGCGAGGTTGAGGGGCGAGGGCGAGACGGGCGTACGAGAGGAAGAGGAAGTCGAGTGCTCGCGTTGGCTTTACCCCGAAAGGTTACTGGACCGCAGCACCACGATGAGGTGCGAGCTTGCCGGGGGACCCCGAAGGGCCAAGGTCTTTTGGACTGGCCCGACCTGGGAGGCTCCCTTGCGAGGCAAGTCAGTATCATCTATTGTCCAGGAGCTCCGCCACATCCCCAAACATATCAATGATAAGAATCTCCCTCCCTAGAAGCCCTTTGATCATCTCCGCTGCTTTTCAACTACCTCCCTCAGCCGCGCGACGTCCTACGTAGGACCAGGGGTTTTGGCTTTGGCCCAGGGATTGAAAAATTTCCACGCTCCCTTGATTGCGATGCATGCCGTGTCGGTCATGAGCATGGTGATTCCAGCCGTGATCCAGCCTGCTGTTGCAGATGTCATTCTGGATTCTTAAAGAAGAAAAGTAAAAAGACAAGAGTGGTGCAAATGGAGAATAAGTGCCTAAGATGGTGGGTGGGCTGTCTCTTCTCCATGTGCGAGAAAAAAGCTAAATTGTCCCTTTCTACTTATATAATAAGTATAATTTGTATTTTCTGTTAAGAAACCTACGTATGAAATAGCAAGAGCGAGTCAAACCACAGCCCACATATCAAACCAGCTTAAGAGTAAAGCATGAATCGGACTCGAAGACGGAAAGAGATTGCAAGGTCTCAGGAAAAATCGAAATCTATAAGCATTTATATCGCTAGCGCTCTCGCGCTTCTCTTTTACCCGGTGCAGCATCTGCGTTACTCTATTACGAGTTGTGCCTTGACGATGATACGCTTCAACGCCGTAGATTGGGCCAATGGGCGTAGCTGGTCATGGGTTTATTGACACCCCATACCACTCCGACTCGGCGTGTGGAGATCTGAGCCCGGGAAAATAGACATTGAAGCTGTCAAGGGTGGAGAAATATGAAAAGAAGAGAATGTGCTTGGCTTCGATATGCATCGACTCGCATGTGGGTAGGATCGAGAATATCGAAGTACTGACACCTACGGGCTCCATGTCCCGTGTGGCATTTAAACCACCCTCTGATAGGTTCTCTGTTCGGCATTGGTTCATGACTATCTTCATTAGGTTCCTTATACGATGACTTGGACTCATCATCCTTCGCCAAACAGTGTAACTTCATGGATTCTTTTCGATGTCTTATCTTCGGTACGAAAATGATCAAGGACTGTGGTGTTTCTCTTAGGCTTTTGGGCCTGGTCTAGGGTTTCGTGAGCAAGGCCTTGGGAGAAACTGTATCCTCGATGCGTAGTGTGGGAGAGGTTGCCTTGAGATGAGCCATGTTTTAAGATTCTTGACACTTTGTCGTTTATATATGAGTCTCACTCATTTTTGCTTCTTCGAATGACGAGTGTATGATTAATTCTTTATAGCTTGAAATATGGAGTTGCATTCGTCGGCAGCCTTCTCCTCATGAAAGCAACGGGCGCACCGTACACACATCACCCTAACTTGGATAGGGAGTGGGCCAGCGCTACGGCCACTTATTCCCACAGGCGAGAGCTTAAAAAACGAGTGAGTAACGGCCTTGAAACGTCAGATGAAGAACTCACAGGAGTAATCGGAGGTGAGGGGTTGCGAGGACGGGGCAGAAATGGCGGGGCAGCGAGGGGAACAGGCATTTCCTCGTTGGACTGCCGCAACAAGAGCGTCGCGCCAGGACGCCGCGGAAAGTGCAGAAAAGGAACTTAAGAGTTCTTGTTCTTGTTCTTGCCTCGTCTCTTTCTTTTACCATTTGTATCGCTGCGTCGTGGTAAATTTGCCGATCAATCTCTGTGTCATCTTGCTCGTACTTGACCGTGGTCAGCTTCGCATACAGGTGAATTTGTTCCCTTTCACGCTTAGAAATTCCGTTTTTTTTTTACGCCTTTTAGTCTTTCGTCGTCTTGAACTTCATTGAATTGTTTCGCGATTCAATAAGCATTGGGTGACACGTTGATTTCGCTCTATATGCTCAAACTCCGTCAAGTGACAGACTGAAGTTGATAGATCTGGCTGCGCGAAGCTTTGATTATTTTCGGGTTATCAAAGTGCTTGCAGTATTAACTAATGGTTGTGAATCCGCCTTATTAGACGGTAAGCACAGTTGACAGAATCTCCTCTTCGTCGTTGTCTAATCTCTGCAAAGGTGTCGAGTCCGGGCCGGCCATACGGGTCAACTAGGTTTTTCCTTCCTCGCTGTCGTGTGCTGCTCGCACGTCCGCTTGGCCATTCAGAATGCGTACAAGAAGGCTTCAGACCGCCGGCCGGAAAGCACGTGCGGCAAGCTCAACACTGGCATTGTCCTCCTATTTTAAGGCCTGGAAGTCGTCAAGGGAGTTCAATATGTGCTTGCGATCATTTTATATTTCCTCATTGAATGCGATTAATTAAAGCTCTTGATCCAGGATTAGAGAAACTGGTTGCGGCGCCTCTGGAATAATACTACACAATATCTGAAGGCTTCCTTCATCCGTTCATGCTTGGGTTCTTCATCGATATACAAAGCTGTGCCAAAACCTTGGTGTATAGTAGTTGATGACGACTGAATAGACGAAGACCTCGCCGAAACAGTCACGCTTCTGAAGCTTCCGCTCGTTCCTTCAGTGGGTGTTGAGAATATTGAAGAAGGTTCATTCTCACGATCGTTTTCAGGCTCCACGGCAAGACCACCTTTGGTAAGAATGGCTTCCTCTTCGTGTTCCTGACCAGGCTTGTTGAGACCGTCGGCGGGCTCTTGCCACCGTCACCGCCACCGCCGCTGAGAGAGCTCGTGTTGGTAAGTTGAATAACATCGGGCGACTTCTGACCGATAACTGCTGTTGCCGTGCTTGAACAGTGTTCGGGATGGGATTGTGTTCTTCCCGACAAGGTTTTAACAAAGGGTAAGATTGGGAAGGAATTTCTTTCGAGTAAACATCTGTCCGATTGTCAGCCACTGAACCGTAAATGAGTTGTGTATGACTAAGTTCATACCTTGAAGAGGTGAAGCAAGAGACAGGAGATTAGGAGAACAGGAGGCCCAAGTGAGAAGTTTTCGATCTGTCCTATTCCACAAGCAGAGATCATTTCCGGTTCGCCTTTAGCCCCGGGGTTCTCTGGAGGTCTTGTGCTTCTTCTACTAAGTTGGCTTTTGGCACTTATTCCGCTGCTGCATAAGCACGTCGTAATAGGAGCTGAAAATCTTGAGTCCAAGTGCTTGGACTCCATCACCCGTCAATATTGCAAGCACCATCGATTGCTTAAGATAATTCAGGACGCCCCATTCTATACTCAGGGTTCCATGAAGTCTTACCTACTCGGGTTTGAGAAATTCACATCCCTTCGAATTATGTATACCATATATACGATGTGGTGACGATAGTTCTTTGTCGCGGTTTTGAATAGTGCTCTAGCAAAACCTGATCTTTGAATGCAGTCGTGCATACTGTTGGCAACATGCTTCAAGAAGCGACGGTGAGTAAGTATATACTATCCATGATTGCCAGATTAGTTTGAAGGATAGCTCGTTTTACGAAATCTATATCATCGAATATAAGGTAATAGGAGGAAAGCATATTCAAGTCTCTGAATGAGAGAGAATGAGAGAAGAATAAGTCACTCAACAATGTATAGCGTCATTTCTTCTAGAGCTTACTACTCCATAGAAAGTTGAACTGGTTGACCAGGTTCGTGCTCAATGGTGACGCAACGAATGTATGATAATCTGGCCGGCTTTCGAGAAATCTTGAGGCGATCGATCTTACATCGCCTTCCTGTAGAGCTTTGCCCGAACCAAGGGATCGATAACGCTTTCGATCTTGAGAACAAAATATTAACGCTGCTCTGGTTGCCTGTACGCGCGGAATTTGGCTGATGATTACAGTGCGAGGTTCCGAAGTACGACCTAGCCGAATGTTGATGGGCTCCTCTATACTAACAATATTGAACAAATCGGCTAGGTTCAGCTGTCTGAAAGCATGTAGGACTCTTGAGTATTAGATGTAATACGGCCTTGCCAGGTTGTCCTTGTCCGTTCCGCAAGGTGATTGTGTGTTGAATATTTTTCTTTACTGAAGCAGAACGAAGATAAATTTTGTCGAGATTTGAAGTAGTTAGACGAGCAGTATATAAAAGTATCTGCTCTGAGGCCGGAAAATAACAGCTGATGCCATGGTAATTTTGTTTTTACCTTGTTCTCAGCTTGTTGTTAAGTAACAACGCCTTTTGGCACTACTAATTGAGTGTTGTTTTAAATAAAGCTTAGCACCACGTTTGTAGCTTTAATGGACTCGTCTTTAGTCGAGTCTCTCCGAAAATCCTAGTGCGTGCTTGAACTCGGGCAAGGCAACTGTGGTGATTTGTCAACGCTAGTTGCTCGTATCCTCCCATGAGCACTCCGTGCACTTAAGATCGAAATCGCCTGAAGTGTACATTGAGATGCTCTTGTATCCTCGACAAGTTAATCTCATCTCGATGTAATGCATCGATGATGACATTGCAGCCGTTTACCGAGCATTATTGCTCTCGGTTCGATTTTCCCGCGCTATCATGGCTCTCAGATTGAAAAAAAGCTTTCAATAATTCTCAATATCACAAACAAAAGCAAAATCTTAACTCTTGACAAGACCTCTGTACGAAGAGTTTTCCCAGGGTTCTTGAACGAATTAAATCTATCCTTTCTCGTTTCTGACAGTCGTTCGGTTTCTCAGAACAGAATTTCGCTCAATTTTGCTTTTCAAGAATATGACAATCTCGCATCACTCTTTGAAGAGGGAGAAGATTCGCCTATCTACGAGCTCTGTTGATGTCGAAGATAGTTGATCGAGACTGTTGTAGAAAGCGATCATGCTCGGGAACTCGTAAAGCGTCCAACTGTGGTTGACGGCAACGATCAGACTGATCTTTCTACCGGTAAACCAAGAAAAGAAGCGGACATTATAGGGAACATTGGCGGTAAAGGAGTCAGAAAATTGAAGAGCTGAGATTCTGTCCGGGTCTTCGACCAGGCACTGCATCCGCCAATAGGCACGACGGCAAAGGCTGTATCTCCGCACATTGCTCCTTTTCCCTGTCGACGTATAAAGTTGATATCTGGAGTTGATTTCTCCCCGTATTTTTGCGATTTGTGAGTATTAGTCCCTGATAGCATTCATAGAATTCCGGGCTGAGGTCTTGCTTGCCTTGCTTAATTTCCTTCAACAACGGTTGATTCCAACTGCAAAAATTCTCCCACCAGCGTGTTTGCTTTGGTTTTGCTCATCTCAATAATCTCCTTCAGCTGTTTGTTCTTGAGTAAACAAGAGACAGTCAAGAAAGGTAGGTCTTTCGAGTCGTACTTCTCTACCTCAACGGAAACATCCTGGTTCTCATCTGAGATTACGATTCTTCAATCATCGTATGAGCTTCAGCATCTATGCCTTTGTTCACATGAAACTCATCTTAAATAGCTCATGCGGAACGAAATATAGAGCGGTCGTCGAATCTGTCATCTTTCCTTTGTCATTCTTCGCTTTCTCAAGCATCCTCGAATCGCAAAGTACCGGTGTTGTGCAATTTGTTTGCAAATGATTGCACGATAGAGGTGCAGACAATTTGTTGAAAGATGTAGAGTGCGAGCACGCAATAAATAACTTCGTGTCCGTTATCAAGGTCAACGCATTTAATTTCAACGCATTTCCCTCTCTTGTTTTTGTTGTCCATCACGTGTATGAAAGCTCTCGGTTGTTCTTTTGAGGGTTTTATTTTCGTCTCTCGTCATTGTTACATTGTGATGGTGCACCAAAGACGAATTATGAGTATATCCTCTTCTCAACGATCGTATTGCGAAAGCTATGATTCATTGCGTCCTCTGCGGGTAAAGATAGTGTTATCCAAGCCGACTAACCCCTCACTTGAAAGACTATTGACCGGACAACATGGCAAGAGGTTCCTCATTAATCTTGAAGCAAATGAAGAGACTTCTGGAGCTGCCCATATACAGTGCGTACTCTCTACTCGTGTGCATGCCTATCATGAGATAGACTCCTGGGACGTTCTTGTCATAGGAACCAAAGAAGGCACCTTTGTTGCATTGCGGAAGCTCGTTGACCAGGTTGGGAAAAGTAATTGTGTCCTGACCCCTCAGCATCTGAGCGATAACAACTGTGGGTTGCTCTCATCTGATCTAGACAAATTTTTCTTGTACACTATTTTTGATGTGACCTCCACTATCTGACGTAGCTATGATCACGCATGCTTCGTGTTATTCAGAGTATCCCACAGGCTAATGTGCATCAATGATCCTTCAGTCACCTCCTGGATTACATGTCCAAGAGTATATAGCTGCTTCGCGCTCGACCATGTAATTTCCGACGTCATCGTCGAGGCGCTGGATGAAATGACGTCCCCCATTCGTCCTCACGAAGAATCCGAATCCAAGATGGATTGGCTTAAGGCGGCGTACGTTTGAATCTAGCTGCACTTCTGTAGAACTGCTTAGCGAGTGCGGTTTTATGTTGCTGATGCCGGCCAAAACCTCTCATAAAAAAGGCCTCAAAGTCTTCCTCCCAACCGTCGGAATGCCTCCAGAGAAATGGGCTGCAGCAGTACCGATAGGGGCCATAGTGGTCAGTAGAAGCAGTAGTAGCGGCCGAGCAGTACCACGAGATATTTTAGTACCACGAGATATTTGCCTGCCAGACTCAACAATAGTGCCAGTGCTCGTAGTAGTATCCGAGAAGAGATCGAAAGTAGAAGTAGTATCAGCCATCAGCCCGAAGTTATCCTGAGTATTAATGTCGGTAGATGTCGAAGAAGAGAAGAAGAGAAGAAGAGAAGAAGTTGCGACTGTAGCGAAGGAGGCATCCTGGACCTGTCGCGCTTCCTATAACTTCGTCTTATCTTGAGACATGGTCGATTCTTCTTCTTAACAACCGGTGAAGAGTTTAGACTGGTGCTGCAGCCAATCGTCGATGTGAATGGCCAACTGATGGACGAGGGAGCCCACTGTTGGCATAATCCTCACCTGGGCCGCTGAGGGCCAACTTCAGAGTGTCTATTTTACATTTTGCATTCAATATTTCTTAGTAAGTTCATAGCTAACTTCGCGAAAAGAGTGCAGAAATCGTTAAAGCCTGGTTCGGCCTTCTGTAGATCGGTATATTCCTCGGTCCTGTCCGGATCATGTAGGAATATTTGGTTTTTTTTTCCGTTGACTCTGTCGCCTTCCTTATTTACCACATCCTTTTCACTCGCGGATGCTTGTGGTGCCCGGAAGTCCGATCTTGCCTAAGACCAGTGGTACCATGTAGCACTCGGCTGTCCTTGTAAGACGTTCAATATGGGATGTTGCTGCGTCGTCATTAGAGGGTCAGATGAGCTCATGATCTAGTCGTCTGTCGAGATGTTAGCAGATTTCGAGCTCTGCTGTACGAGTATAGGAAGCATGGACCGCTCATCTCAGGTATGAGCTAACATTTGTGTTCCTCTACTACATATGTAGATAGAGGCCGGTTGTTGGAAAAGCCTTCGCTCGAACTGATGGCAATCCGCTCGATTGATTATTTTTCTGGATAGTATAAGTAGACCCAGGCGCCCGGCAACCTTATTCAGTATTCTCATCCACACCAAGTCATATTCTTTGTGATTAGATATATAGAAAGCAACATCCAAGGCTTTGTGAAGAGGAAAAATGGACTAGAATATCCCCATTTATTTATCAGAAGGAAGGTAGAAAATTCGAAGTAGTTGACTGGGAAATAGAGGTCGAGTGTGGCATGTAGAAAAGAGGGAGGTAGTACGGGGAAAGTGGGTTTAGGTAGGCGAGGATGACCAAGGTTCGAGCTAAAACGGATGAATCTCGAGAGCATCCATCCCATGAAATCCTCTCGGCGTTCACGGGTTGTGAGAAGGTGAAGTGGTGCGAGAAAAGTGACGCGAAGTGAAGGTAAGAACATGAAGTGTTATTAATGGGATGAGCAGTGCAGAAGTTGACGATTAGGAGAGGAATAGTATGGATCTTAACAACAGTCCAGATTACCTCCGACCGTGGATCATTCCCTAATTCCTTGGCAGTCCAACCACCCAAAGGCGCTGGCGACCGTTGCTTCTGACAAACAGGTCCCCCTTTCAAGCCAAAAGTTGATCAACTGTTTTCCTGACGTTCATCGTCCTCAAATCTCCGTAGTGTTGCCCAACCCCCAGGAAAACCACTGGTATTCCCGTTGCATGCACCATACTAACCAGAGTCCCTACCATATCGCCAACTGTATCGCACTTACTGATTATAAACCCGTCCAATCTTCTTTTACCTCCAAATGCCTCATTAAAACTTCTGGCCTGCGCCACACTGTCACTCCCAACAAGAGCCTCCCCAACCATGAGGATCTTGTCCGGCTGTGCGAAAGTCGCAAACTTCTCAAGTGAAGACATCAGGCGCGCATCGTTATGACGCCGGCCTGCGGTATCGATTAGGACAACGTCGAATTGATGCTGCGTAGCATAGGAAACAGCATCCTTAGCAATGTTAGCCGCGTCTTTCCCATACCCCTTCTCGTACAGCTCGACTTTCCCCAGTCCTTCCCGATCGGAGAGTTCCTTCAAGTTGCGAGCATGAACGCGTAGCTGCTCAACAGCGCCGGAGCGGAAAGTATCGCAGGCGGCAATGAGCAGCTTGAAGTCATTTTGAAGGAGGAAAAAAGCGAGCTTGGATAGATTCGTGGATTTGCCGACGCCATTGACGCCGACGATGGAGATGACGTAAGGGCGTCGCGGTGTGAGGGACAGAGGAGAGGGAGATGTGACGGCGGTGATGGAGCGAAGAATGTCGAGGGAAGTGGTGGGGGTCAGCATTTTGCGGAGGGAAGATTCCATTGCTGTATGGATTGTTGATCGAACGCCTTGAGTAGACAATTAGCTACGAACCAGAGTCAAGAAAGGCAGAAGCATACTCTCAAAGCTGGCGGTTTTAACGCCTACTAGCTCTCTTTCCACGCCTTCACACAACCTTACGGCAGCCTCTCTTGCCACGTTTTTCTTTAGGAGATGCTCTTCCATCCCCTTCATTGATTTATCAAGATCCTCTTTTGTCAAAACCTTACCCCCAATGACATTTCGGAAAAGTCCAGTGATGGCACCTAAGCTAGATCCCACCACACCACTACCTACTGATGAAGACGGTGATTTCTTTTCACTAGACTCCTGCAAGATTGAATGTACTTCATCGTCAAGATCCTTCAAAACGAACTGGCCCTTTCCGGTTCTGATCCCAAAAGATTCTGGATTTATTGCACTCACACTGGCTCTGGAATCGAAATCAGGATTCGTTGTTTCAATACTGTTAGCGGACGCCGCTGAATAGTCAAGAATCACTCCATCATCCTCGTCCGCCATACCATCAACATCCCATCTCCTCATCTTTTTCGTAGCATTCTTGGCAGGCTTCGATTTATTTCTTGACATTTCGTCTCCAGAAGACGCATTTGCTGATGCTACAGTCTTTCTAGCTCTTCGCGAACCACCTTTTGGACCTAATTTGGCAGATAGTAAGTGGCTAGCGAGGGGTGTGGTGGGTCTGGAGTTATCGGGTGTGGGTATCGGAGTAAGTTCTGTTGATGACCCTGGTATATTCGGTACCCTGTGTTGATCTAGAAAGAAGGCATGGGTCAGCCTTAAAGGACCCGGACTTGGAGCGGCCCCGGACATACTATTAATCAGTCCCGGTATAGGCGGCGCAGGTTCATCTACCGCGTTCCCTGAGCTTGACGGTGGCGTGAAGTCATCCGGCGTAAGCTGTGGCGCTCTCTGTGTGTTTTGCTCTGCTGAACCTTCTAGTTCTCTCACTTGCTGGTTGAAATATCCGTCAAAGTCGCATTGCACGATACTTGTATGCGGTTTCTTGAGCTGGTCTTTGTAGAGGTCCACAAAAATGACTCGGATATTATCCAAAAGCTTGTCAACCCAAGAAAGATGAAGTAGAGATTGGTAGACTGCCTGATATAATTCATTAGCAACGATAGACGATGATAGCTCCTGCCTTGAGCATACGAACGACGAAGATGAGGCCTAGGTCTTTTACACTAGTCCATCTCAGCGTATATTGATCTTTCTTATACATCGGATTCTTCGCCGCTGAAGAATCGTCCACAAGGCCTGCACCGGAGGTAGTTTTCTCTTCGATAAAGACATCCTTTATAAAGCCATTGATGATATTGCTGCTCACAGGTACGTAAGATTTAGACCACAGCACCACCCCCGAGGTTGAGAGTATCTCAAAGCCGTCTAACATTTCGAAGGTCGAGCAAGCAGCTGAGTGAACATGGGGTGGGAGACGCTTAATCGTTCAAATCGGCTCGTAAGGCTTACATAGTATGAAAAGAACCTTCAGCTGAGTTGGGTAAGTCTCAAGTCTTGCCGCGGTTAGCGGGCAAGCCGAGGTTAGCGGCCACGACCTGATGACCCCTGGAGGTCGCTAAACCCACTCCGCAACCCCTGTCTAGCGGCATACATATGTACCTAGGCAGCTGGAAAGCAGCATTGCTGTCCTCCAAAAGAACACACAATCTCTCGAAGACCAGATACAGTATCAATTGACGGCACAACCTCAGTAGCACGTTACAGCCATAGGCAATGCAACGGTCGTCATACGCTCCTCCACCAGCGCATTCGCCTCCGCTCCACCATCCGGTTCCGCAACATGTCTCAACCGTCCCAATGATGCGCTCTCCACCACCTCCTCAATCTCAGGGGAGTAATTATGGGAGCCCTTATGGTGGGCAAATGGGTCAAGGGCAGCAAGCCCCGGGTGGAGGTGGACCGTTTGCCCCAGCATTTGGAGGCTTCATGAACGACCAGACCGCGCAAATGGGCTTCCAGGTGGGCAAGACAGCCCTCAATGCTGGGCAAGAGTATATGGAGCAAAACGTGTGTATCACTCATTCTGAAATCTTGCATCCTGTACTCTGCTAAACTTGCACAGATAAACCGCTACGTGCCCGTCGGTGCCCTGAAACACTACTTCAACGTCACAACTCCATACGTCCTCCGCAAGATTCTCCTTGTCCTCTTTCCCTGGCGCCACAAGCCCTGGTCTCGTCAACAACGGCCCTCAACCACCTCCAGCTCCCAGGAATCGGCGTCCTACAGCTACTACTTCCTTCCCCCTCGCGACGATCTCAATTCCCCAGACATGTACATTCCAGTCATGGCTTTCGTCACCTACATCCTCCTCTCCACGCTCCTCGCAGGCCTCCGAGGTGCTTTCCACCCTGAAGTCATGGGCCTGACCGCCACCACCGCGTTCGTGGTCGTAGTCCTAGAGATTCTCGGGCTGAAGTTTGGGACGTATATTCTAAGCATTAGCAACGACAGCCAGCTCCTCGACTTAGTCGCCTACTCCGGCTACAAATTCGTTGGCGTGATTGTCACGCTGGTCATCTCCGAGATCTTGAACAGAGGGGCTGGTACTGGTGGATGGGCGGGATGGACCATCTTCACCTACACTTTTCTTGCGAATGCATTCTTCCTTGTAAGACTCAGACCCTTTCTTCCCAAAGCCTAGAGTTCCTACTGACCCTTTGATTCAGCTCCGCTCCCTCAAATACGTCCTCCTCCCCGACTCCTCATCCTCGACACCAGCCGGCAGCGGCATGCAAACCGTCGCGCGCTCCCAGCGCAATCGACGGACGCAGTTCCTATTTCTGTATTCGTACATTGTGCAGTTTATATTCATGTGGATACTCAGTCGGCAGGATAGCGCGACGGCGAGGGTAGTTGGGGTAAAAGCTTGAAAAGGATTGGTGTACTTTAATCTATAGATGTTGGCATGATTGTTGTTCGCAAAATCGCAGGTGACAATTTTTGATCTTCGCTATTGTGGATGGCTGTTATTTCACCCTCCTTGCCCCTTTTCCTACCACCCACTCAAATACTCCACTCCCTGTATTGCTCTACTCGGGAGATTGAGCAACGCTCTGGAAGTCCTATGACCTGCTGACGAACGACTTACTGGAAAGAGGATGCTGAGACGGTGTAGCTTAAGAACGAAAGAGAATGCCCTCTGGAAAACAGACCTGGATCGGGATGTCTCCTAGCCACACACCCGCCTCGAAAGCACAAAACCTACCTTACTCAGGAAGGCTACTTCACGCGTCAAGCCAGACACCCAAGCAAAGGTCAAACGCCAGTAAACAGCAACCTCGTTTTTTATAAAGAGATCCAAACATGACAAGTTGGACTCTATGTTTTCTTGAAAGAACATGTGGGTTGATTCGAATTTTCGGTTGCGCAGCTTCTGGGACAAGAAGAGATGTGGTGAGGTATATGGAAATGGTGGATCTTGACATCTTGATCCCGTTGGTTCGAATGGTCGTTTACCTGACCGAGGAAAGGAGCTCTTTCGACACCATATATATCTCCAAACCACTTTTTCTAGAGCAGCCTACCTACTCCCAGCTCGATTCTTCTCAATGATCGAATGAGCGCATATTTGAAACGAGCGATAGAACGACCGGCACCGATGTCTGGATTGCTCTGTATGCTGAGGATCTACGCGTCGAGAGAATCATTCACCAGCTCAAGAGAAAGGGAAATAGACCCGGTAATCGTACTGATGGGATTGGATGAAGAGATCACTAGCATCCTCTTTTCAACAATGCTAGTTCTTTGTGCCTGGGTAATGGCTGGAGTTGTGCATTCTAGATAGAACTCAATCATAGTTCCTCCAACTCGATAACACACCTCTTCTTTCCAACGTCAATAGCAAGTATTAGATTAAAATCTGCCATATCTACGTCCACTTCAACAGTTCTCACAAAATGCCACACAAAGCTTCAGACCCCAACATCGTGCGCACAAACAACGAACAGGTCGTACCTAAACCGAGCATTTTTGGATAGAAAGCAACCTCCGGGGGTTTCGGTTCTAATTTCATACGTGGAGTAAATGTGGATGTGAGAACAGTTGTGGGCGGTGGTTGGGAGTGTGGAAAAGTGTGGAAGTGCGGGAAATGTGTGAAGGTGCTCTTTTCTTTTTTCAACCAGAGCGGGTGTTTGCGGACTGAGGAGATCACTTGAGCAGTTCGTTACCTCTCCCTCTTCATGCTCGATACTTCCGTGGCAAGAAGGTGTGGATGGTGGGCATCGTACGCGCTGTGGCTATTCCACCTTGTTGGAGCCAGAACCGTATCTGCAACTCTGTCCATCCTCCATAACGTGCCGTTTTCATGAGAGCATCTTCCCTCTCCGGAACCACAATTCCCCCCTCCCCTCACCTCCCCTTTTTCCCCTAACGAAACAACCCCCCACCCGGGGCTCGCCAAGACAAAAAAATGCCAACCCCCCGTTCCTGCATCACAACCATCCTCCTACCCAACCCCAGCTCAGCCCAGCCCATAACCCCACCCATAACCATCCCCCCCAATTCCATTCCCACCGCTACCACACCAACCTCTAACCTCCTGCATCTCCGTCGTAAACCAAGAGAAGAAGAATTAAGCAAGGGAAATGTGTGGTGAATGCCCGCCGCGCTTTGGTATTGCGTAGGAAGGCGTGAGGTTGAGGGTTTTCGGTGGAGGGGATCGCGTTTAGTACAGTATACACAACACTGTGAATCGAAGAGAAAGAACAAAGAAAAGAGATGCTGGATGCCAGACACGACTTTCCATACAAACGATAACATAACGCGCGGGCGTGTGTGCGAAGAAGGGAGCTGGACGCGCAGTAAATGAATATAAAAAAAACACGTCCCAAAAAAAATCTTGCAAAGTCAAAGAAGGGGCAGGGGAGAGGACGGGAATGAAAGAAGCGTGATGCGAGACTGAATCAATGGAGGACTGTCGTTTTTGATATCTGTCCTCTCCTCGAGAGAAAATTTCGCTGGAAAGAAGTAATACAAGAGACAGAAAATCAAAAACTACAACGCCCCCCCCCCCCTGGAAGTGAAAGTAGAAGAACCGAAATACCTCGAGGCTTCTGTAACCGAATCGCGGAGAATGAAACTATTGAATGAAGTCTATTGCAAGACCAAAACCGCAGGTAGCTTGTAAAGGAAAATAGGAATACGACTTGGGTGAACTTATATGTATACAATACTTCTACCACCAACCATATTTCACATCCCCGCCCATAGGCCCATCTCACAGCTTCCCCCTCTCCCTCCCTCACCCACCCCCTAAAACCCTCCACGCCCCCCTCACCCTCCTCCTCCACCCCAACCCATACCCCACCTCCACCACCCCCTTACAAACCCCCCACGCCCTCCCCGCATCCCCAATCGGATAATCCATCGCCGCCGGAATCTTTGTGCCTACCCATCCAGGCCACCGATCCCGACAAACGCTCTTGACATTACAGATCCCCCTCAGCCCCTCCTCACCAGCAAAACGCCCATATCCGCTGCCGCCATGGCCGCCGAATGGGAGCTGCACGGCGTAGGTGACTGCGAAGTCGTTGACGCTGACCATGCCGGCGCGGATGCCGTTAACGAGGTATTCAATATCAGCGGGCGAGGTGCCGAATATGCTGGCGCCGAGGGCGTAAGGGGTGGAGTTTGCGAGAGAGAGGGCGTGGGAGATGGAAGAGGCGGGCATGAGGATGCATATTGGGGCGAAGAGTTCTTCTTGGGCGATGCGCATTGAGGGGGTGACGTCGACGAGGAGGGTGGGGGAGAAGTAGTGACCGTTTGGGAATTTCGGGTGTAGGAAGCGTTTGCCGCCGACGAGGCACCGGGCGCCTTGTGCAACGGCGTCGGTGATTAGTATCTCTAAGCGGACAAAGCCGGAGTCGGAGATTATGGCGCCCACATCGGTTGTATCTGCATCGTCGAGAGCAGAGCCAAGGCGGAGGGCTCGGATACGGGGTTCGAGAATGCGGATGAGAGACGAGTAGGAGGTAGGAAGGGCAATGATGCGTTCAATACCAATACAATTCTGGCCTGCAGATTGAAAGACTCCCCGCATCAAGATGCTCGCGACTTTGCTTTCTAGGCCTTTGACATCGTCGAGGATAATAGCTGGGTCTTTGCCGCCTAGTTCTACAAGCACAGGGGTCAAGCTCCTCGCGGCGGAGGCGCAGACAGCATGGGCAACAGGCCGAGAGCCGATGAAGGTGATGTGGGAGATTCCTGAATGGGAAGTGAGGTGATTGGCTGCCGGCGGCCAGCAGACGAGGGGTTGAACAAGGTTAGGGGAGTGACCGCATGCTGACAGTGCGGCGCGGGCTATTGAGGTGGTGTAGGACAGCGACCAGGCGGTTTGTTCGGAGGATTTGATGAGGAGGGCGGAGCCGGTGGAGAGAGTGGAGATTATGGGGGACAGGACATTGTGGATCTGAGATGGGTTAGCAATGTTGACTACAGGACAAGAAAGATAGGGATTACGGGATAACTACATTTGGTCAGTCAAACAAAACCTGAGCTGGAGAGGAGAATCGTAGTACGTACTTCCAGCTTACACATGCCGCCAAAACTCCCAATGGCTCCCACCGCACTTCATTGTGCTTGTACATCATGAGAAAATTCCTTGGTCTTCGTTCCGGCTTCAACGCCTTCTCCCCATGCTCTATAGTCCACTTCAACTTTTCCACCGTCACCAAGATTTCCCCTAGTAAAGCATCAATCATAGTCTTCCCAGAGTCCAAACATGCTACTCTTGCTATGGTTTCTTGGTTGTCGAGGATGTACCTGCAATAGTGCCATGATCAACTTCTCACGTTCGATGAAGTATCGCGGAGACGGTAAATGTACTTTAGCATTGTTCGCAAAACTCTCCTCCGCTGCTTGAACGTCGTCTTTGCCCATTCGATCTGGGCATCTCTCGCCTTGACGACTGCTCTATCTATTCCATCAGGCGTAGCTGGATTGACCCGTCCCAGCAACCTTCCAGTAGCCGGGCAATAGCATTGTATAGCACTTGAGCCTGATATCTGCTACCACGATCAGAACCAATGCCCTCACTGCATGGGATAGATGCCATGATTACCCTTATGCTCGGTTCATCCAACCGCTTGCCTTGCCAGCCAGGCCCGCATTGTTCCGGCACTGGTATGTTGAAGTCAAGCGCCGACTCCTCGCCATTATTGATGATAGTATAGCTGAAGAAGACGTAGATGGCAGCACCCGTACCGAGGGCTATGAAGAACTCAGGCCAAGGTAGATTTGCAGGAAAGAGGTGGTTGAGAGCGTCCATTTAGAGGCCACCCACAAGGATCCTGTCAACTCGTAGGGCCCTACCCCCCTGTCTGCGATGCGTAACCGTGCAGTTGGGATGTAAAAACCAAAGGCCTACTTTCATAGATTAGGCTTTTCCCTCATAATCCACAACCCTGCTGTTCTGGTACAATCAAGCATCTGATCCATTCTACTGGCGCCGGTTGGGGGCTATCGAAAGGACGAAATACGCGTCATAGGGACGATTGGGGTGAATTAAAGGGCGCGCGTATTTGCAAGGCGTTCACAGCTTAGATATGGAGGAGCAGTGGAAATCTTCAGGCATTGGGCGAATTCATGCTCGCTCAACATAACACTCCCTTACACCCTGTCCAGAACAACAATGGTATCGTCCGCCCGCCTCGCATTATCCCCTTGGCTATCAACAATGTTCCACCTCCCACATTAACCTCCCCTTATGCCACTTGTAGGTTTCCATCGGTGCTAGACGGCACTCCTCCCCGCCCCGTGCCGCCGTCCCCCTCCACGTCCGCAAGTGAGGCAGCTCACAATGATGTCGATAAGAGAAACACATCCACCGATGATAGCTTGGAGGATCGAACCGATGCCGTTAACGACAGCCATGATGCAGGCACCGATGGTCTGGAAGACTGATTTGATCTGTAAGGGTGAGACCGTTAGATTCAAGTCCGAAAAACGGTCCAGCAAGGGAGGAAGGCAACGGCAAGGGGAGATTGAAGTGGATAAAAGGAAGCACGAGTCCGTGAAGGGAACGGGTTGGCGTGATGGCAACCAAGATGATTTGGAAAGCCTCGTGCTCGCATATTGTTTGCTGCAATTGTTTGAGCTGCGCTGCGTAACAATGAAGCGGAAGACAAGTAGAGTGGAAGCTCTGAGGCACATAGCTGTCGCTCACATCATCCGACCGCCGTGTAATCCGCATGGATGAGCAGCAGAACGGACGGCTGTGGCCAAGACGTCGTGCATAGCTGAAGCTCTGGGCACCGAGTGCCGACGCGGTCAACACGCAAAGGCGCCATGACGCAGTATCGCCTCTACAGCCGAAGCTGCTACGTATAATGTAGCTCGGATGGTCTGATCATGGTCGAAAATACTCGCACAGACAAGGACAAGCTTGAGGGACAGATTCGGGTTTGATTGAGCTGGAAACTTACGCATGATACAACAGCACCCATTTTGACTGAATTTGCGTGTTAAGCCTCTTGTATGCGAGGTAGAGATGGTTTATGTAGGTTTGGGATCGATGTAGCTGTAGTAGCTATGAGTTTTGTTCGAGAGAGGATGAGCGGGCAAGTGGATGAAGTTGTGAGATTGTTGATGGAGGAAGGGGCGGCGCCCTTAAATAATCTCTTTCCATGCCACTACTCCCCCCTATCATCCCCAGCCAAAATTCATGTTCATCGTTCGATGGGAGCGCTTGAAGCTGGGCATGACGCAGCGATAAGCTGTTTACTAACTCAAGGTAGCTCGATGCAGCAATCCGACGTGATGGAA
>JAABUH010001580.1_pt1 | contig 24558 bp, 41 predicted proteins | sample 5559121 | NCBI WGS metagenome assembly JAABUH01 (sample SAMN10711871, study PRJNA513364) | rock metagenome | isolation source: Antarctica rocks | place: Antarctica: Victoria Land, Battleship Promontory nord | collected 2015-12-28
CTGTATATATCGATACGGAAACGAGAACGCGTACTTGGCACGAGAAGGAGGAACGCGAAAGGGACGCGTTCGTGATAAGGAAGCGTTGTTGACACGTAAGGTGGATGTCGCTCTTGTTTCATGACAGTTATGATAGGGAACAACTGAGAAGGATGGGGTCTTGAGCAATGATACCAAGTCTTGACCTGACCAGACCAAGAGGAATATTTTCAATATCTGACCGGGATCAGTACACTCTGATTAATTGCGTGAACAAACCTCTGCCATCATTCTTAATCTTGCCATTGGTGATCTCCACAAATGATAAGAACGCTTTGGCAAGGTTTGACTTGCCACATCCTGTAGCTCCAACAATCCCAACTCTTTGGCCACTCTGTACAGTGAAAGATACCCCATGCAGGATATCTGGATTGGACCATAGCTTGCCTTGAGATTGGTAACAGTGATTGAACCATGGCTTGGCCATTTCGCAAGGTATGTGCCTGGAGTAGATTCCTGGTCATGAGCAGGAGAGCCATCTGGATGCTTGATAGTTTTGCGTTTCCCTCTCAAGACTACAGTACTCTGCTATCCTCTCCAGACCGACACCCTTGACTTCGAAAGTCCCGCAAGTGACAGAGGATCCAGTTCACATTGAATGAGATTCCCGCAGTAAAGGCAAGCATGAATCCTGCTATTGTACTAGTCCTTCCCTGTGTGGAAAGGTTGCAGTAAGGGCAGCTGTCACAATGCAGAGATCTAGAAGACGCAGGTTCACTGGGATGGTCAGTAATTGAGATGGAAGAGCAAGGGTGTTGTTGCATGGAAATTAAGCCTGCTCACCTTGAAGCCACCTCAGATGGTAGAGTGACCACATTCTTGAGGTAGTCGTCATGTTGAGTGCCTTCAACAGTTCTGCAATTTTGTCAGACCTTACAAGTAGGCAGGACTTGCCGTTGGTAAAGATAAATTACATGCCAAAGGCCCAGATGACTGCTGCACCTGCAATGGTCTCACTATAATACACAAATCTATCCATAACAAATAGGATACTACGTGTCACGATCTTAAATCGAAGCTCGGATAGCATCGCCGCATATCGCCAACAATAAGCAACCAGTGCTTCACCCCGATCTTGTACTCTGTAACGAGGTTCGACCATGTTCGTTGTTCGTGGTTACCTTTCGCCTCTTTGTCTCCAACCTGATCCATTGTACTCAACACCCTTCCCCTCGCCTAGACGAAACACTGTTGATCTCGAAACAAGACAAGCCGAAGAAGGCCAGGAGAACAAGGTATAAGAGAGATGAGTTTGAGAGACGGAGAAAACCAGCGATTTAGATTGAAAGTCAACGATAGTCATTCAAAGTTACCTAGCTTTGCCGTATTAGATCTAGCCCTTGCACTGTTTAGCCTACGCTACTCGACCCGCACTTAACTCGGCTACACCCACGCGTGTCCTCGAGTCATTCAAGCTAAGTTTGACAACGGTAGCCCAACTTCGCAGAAGCCTAGTCAACCGTCGTCAATTCCAGAAGCTGAGCGTTGGACCATATTGCTGGTCGACGTAGCACCGTGACACTACGCAGAAACATTGCCTACCCGGTGAGGAAAAGGCCCGATAGCTCGGTCTTGGTTGATTCAAACTATCTTCCTGGGCATGGGTCAAAATTCCACCTTAGAGAAGTGACACTACTCACTAGTTTCCACACTGCAGCAAGAAGCACGAAAGCCACAATACCAAACACCCAACCTCCGTAATCGGTGACAGAGATGATGCTGAAGATGACTAAAGGATTCTCATTGAATGTCTGCCACGAACCATGCCTCCGTCTTCGACCGGGGCCCGTTCACTCAACTAGTCGGATGATGACTCGACGATTGAGACGGGCTCGACTAATGGGGAACGATTCGATACCACCTAAAGGGAGAACTTGTAGCTTTAGGTGCGGTTGAAGAACGGAGACTCGTATGCGACGACTAAGTGCTTCGATAGACAAAGACATCAATCGAGGATCACTAGGGATCCTTCTATGAACGTGTGGCTACCTATATATCCATCCCCCAACTGTAGAGATTTGCCAAACGGTGAAGGCCTCGTGGATGTTCGTGGAACCGTAAGGACTCGTCGAGTCGCCAAGCGGAATAGTCGAACGGAGTCAAATAGTCGATCGGGTAACCGGAGGTATTTTGGTGCACGACCCGTACCCACGCTTTCTGACTGTATTCCCCCAGATCTCAGTGGGTCAAAGCAGGTGGATTTTAGGTCTATGTCACGGTGCTACTTGACCAGCGGGTATGTCCGAACACTCAGCTCCTTGTGTTGAACGAGCGTAGGCTAACTTTGGCAAATCAGACCTGCAATCAACGATGAGCGACACAATAACTCAAGGACACACGGGGGTGTAGCCAGATTAAGCACCGGTCGAAGTAGCGTCCTTGATGAATGCCAGAGGCAAAGGCAAGAGTAGGGCTATGGGACTATAGTAGGAAGACTTCATTCTCGAATCGCTGGGTCTTTCCCTCTCTTGTCTCTCCTCCTTATGAGCTTTGTCCGTCGGTTGGTCCGGCCCATAGGCTCGCATGGGTTGATAAGGTCAAGGAAAGAAGGTCTTGGACGAGCAGTGCGTAGGATCCAGACGATATCAAATACGAAGGCCTCGTTCCAACTATGCTAGGGACTGGTCGGAAATTGACAGGCAAAACCCGTGCAGGATCTATTATCCAGCGCTTTGGCCGGGACCTGGTTAGCTGTACTGTTGTTAATGGTCAAACATTCACTGATGCTGCAGCAGGATGGCATTTTATACTGTTCAGAGTCGCTTGGAACTGTAGGGGTTTCCTCTTCAGTCAATTCAATAAATCTTTTCACTATTTGATACATCCTCATCAATCAATGCTATCCTGTTTGACAGCGTCCCTCCCTTACGTTGTCCCTCGCATGCTACGCGTTCTTTGCATGCGTGGTATATATAGAGACTTTTGATTAGGTTCTTGGACCCCCGGATCACTTTCAATGTACGTTGTAGACTAGTCAACTCCGACTAGAGCCAGCTTCATAGTGATATCGACATATTGACCTGGTGCACAATCGTTCCATACCTAGAACGATTGTTTCCAACAGCTACCCTTGACACCTATTCCCTTTACTCCTCATCAGCCTTATCCGCTTGCTCATTCATCCAGCATGTGGGATCTCCACAAAGCTCTGGCCAGACCATAACAAGCATTGAGTGTAAACTTCAGGTGTTTTTTATTGCAGTATGCGGTATTGCTCATATGAGGTGAATGGCATCAATGCCAAGTTGCGGTTGTCGGTCACGTCATTCTCGCAATCTGTGGAGCGACGGGCCCTTCACTGGAGCAGCCTGTCCCGTATTTATTCCCAATCTCAGCGTTGCGAGATAGAATGACTGACAAGTCCCGGGATCTGAGGCGATGCAATGGCTCAATTGTAAGATGGCTACAAATCAGAAATTTCGCATGGAGACCCTTTCAGACCATGTGGAGTAGCGAAAACCACCGACCGCAGCAGACGTCGGGAGCCTACAACCACGTAACATTGCATCACGCCGCTCGTCTAGCCTCATCCCATTTGTCCTCCTCTGCCTCTTCTTCCTTCGTTCCTCCGAGAAATACAGCCGACCCTTCCATACCGGAGGCATGACGATCTAAGACTTCCCAATCCTCCTTCTCCAGACTAGCGTCATCGGGGCCAGTGCCGTCTGGTATCTGATCTTGCTCCGCCATGGATGTCGTCCCGCGGGAGAGACCCTCTAGACCTTCCCGCCTTTCCGAAAATCCCCTTCCTTCTCCTTCGCTTTCCCTTTCTCTTTATCCGTCTCCTTCTCGCCCACCACGTCACCGTCGCCCTTCTCCGCTGCCTCCTTCTCGAACTCGACATTCATCTCCTCGGCAGTGAGGTTCATCTTGTCCAACCACCTCTGCAGTAAACCCGCATTGTCCGCTTGTAACGCCACATTCCGTTGTGTCAATGCTGAGATTTCGATATTCTGCGAGACGATCTCGTCGTTCAATGTCTGACGTCTATCAGTCGCACTATCCGAAACGTGACATGATTCGACTCACCTCCATGTCTCTCGTCCGCATCTTCCACCGCTCATCCCAATCTCTCTCACGTCTCTGCGAACCTTCCTTCGCTTCGCGCAACTCTCGTACCTCCTCGTGAAGACCTCGGACTTCTTCGTCTCGATCTCGAAGGGCGTCGGATAGTGACAGCTGCTTATTTTGCGCGGCGGCTTGTGTACGATAAAGGGTTGAGAGCTCGGTTCGGAGGTGGGTCAACTGGGCGTCCAGGTGGGCGAGGAGGGGGTTTGGGGAGCTGCCGTTAGGAAGCATTTCGAGTTGAAGCAAGGGAGTTTGGACGAGTTTCAAAGGCGAGAAGAGCGAATAGCCACGCGAACAGAGCATAGACCGTTTCAGCCTTGGACCTTTTGTTTTCTCACAATTGAGCTCACCCATCACCACCTGTTGAAGGACCCGCTCCACCTCGTAAAAGCGCTCGATTCCGTATCTTCAGCTCGCGAGCTGTCTTAGCCAGGCGCCTGTCTGAATTTCTTAATCTTTCAGCACCAGTCTCCTTTGACTGGGTGACAGTATTGCCTACACTGGTCAACTAAATCTCGGTATGCTTCGCCTTCGGCTTGTTGAGCCATCAACCGGGAGCGAACGAGGTTTTGCCATTCTGGTGTGCTCGACGGGCGTTCAAAGGTAGACATCTGAGCGAGATCGTACAATTTGAAACCAGGGGCGACGAAGCAATGGCTAAGTGGGTATAGCTGAATCCCCTCTCAACACCTTGGGGTATAGCTAATATCCACAAGATAGACCGGCTGCGCGCCTAGCTTAACCGGCTGATCCCGGTAGGTTGGAGAGCCTAATAGAAATTCCCTGTATCAGTACAGCTGAAATCGAGCTGCGAATGCTACGTCAGCTTCGGGTGAGAACGCCCACGCCACAGCATACGACCGCCCTTTGTTTTTTCCTCCGTTTCGCCGATTCTACCTATAATCTCCCTTTGCTTCCCTCGCCTGTCTCTCAAGCTCCATTCCATCTTTACCGACCTTCTCAACCCTTCGATCCCAATTACCTCGCCACTTATCACGATGACCACCCGAAATCGTATCTTCGCCCTCGCTGATGTTTCCAATCGTGAGCTTCCTGTTCCATTTCCCATCTCTTCGCTGATATAGTCAGACTCCACTCGAAAGTCATGCTACATGTCCTACGCCGGTTCAGTCTACGATGTTACCCCATTCCTTCCCGATCATCCAGGAGGTGACGACATCCTCATGGAATGGGCTGGAAAAGATGTTGGCCTGATCATGGGAGACGAGACTTCTCACGTCCACTCCCGATCAGCATATGATATGATGGAGGACTATAAAGTTGGGGAGTTGGGCGGTGACGAGCGGATCGTCTCTGAAGGTGAGTCCGAACTTGAACTGGTAACCCTTGTTCTGCTTTTCGCTGATCAAGGAGTAGATTGGGTCCCCAATGAACACTTCCACCCTGATGAGACGGACGCTTTGGCCGACTTCAACAGGAACAAATTCTTGGATCTGTCGAAACCTCTACTGGCGCAGGTGTGGAGAGCGAACTTTACGAAGGAGTATTATCTGTCGCAGGTACACAACCCTCGACATTTGAAGGAGAGTGCGCGGTTGTTCCAGTCGGACTTCCTGGAGGTGAGCATGTCGGAGTGCACACCCTGAGCTCCACTGATTGCATCCTTAGTCATTCACTCGCACGAAGTGGTTCGTCGTGCCCATCTTCTGGGGACCAATCACCGCTTTCCTCTTCGTCCTTTCCATGCTCCAGTTCAGCGATCCGTACGTGTCACATCCTTCACGTGGTGTGAGCTGACCGTAAGTAGCACCATGAACTCCTCGAAGCTCCTCTCCTTCTCCCTCTCGAATATCCCCGCTCCCACCTCCGCCGCCTTTGCATGCACCTTGGCCTGCTTCTTTCTCGGCAATGTCATCTGGACGATCCTCGAATACACCCTTCATCGCTTCCTCTTCCACGTCGACTACTACCTTCCCGATAAGAATTGGGCAATGCTCCTCCACTTCCTTCTCCACGGCATTCACCATTACCTACCCATGGATCGTCTCCGACTCGTCATGCCGCCGACCCTCTTCCTCGTTCTCGAGACTCCCTTCACCAACCTCGCGCATGTTATCTTCCCCGCGGCCGTCGCGAATGGTATCATCTCGGGAGCGTTCACCTTCTACATCCTTTACGATTGCATGCATTACGCCTTGCACCACACGAGGCTGCCTCAGTATTTGGCCGAGATGAAGAGGTACCATCTCGCGCACCACTACAAGAGTGAGTTTCAAGCTTTCAAAGTCTTCCTGCTGACGCTGACCTCCCGCAGACTTCGAGCTTGGATTCGGTGTCACCTCAAAAGTGTGGGACTACGTGTTCAGTACGGTCTTGCCTATAGCGACGAAGTAGCGGCGTAGCATCCACAATTATACCCTCGCATCTACCATTAATACCATGTATTCCATCCGTTCTGTGCATGACGTTGCGCGACGTCTCTGTTCATTCCGCCACTCCTCACATCGAACGTGTTTCTTCGAATTTAACCGATGGTCAGCTTTCTTCCACAGAATTTACGCCTGACCGAAATTTTCGGAACCTCTCCCGGTTCCAGCCAAAAGAAGCTACACATCCCTTAGCCGCACTTGGCCCCCTCCTCAGGACGATCGAAAAGGAGAATTTACTTCCGGCGGGTGAACGAAATTGCTTCGCGCCACTGCCACTCGTCGGAAAGGTGAGACTTTGTTCCGGGCAGAGTTGAAATGAATTGTGAATACTTCTTGGACCGATACGCAAAAGCTTTGTCTGTACATCACGTTTTGAGGAGGAAGAAGGACGCAAGGACAAGGACAACGACCTGGAAGAACGAGGACGAGGCAGGACGAGGACGTTCAGCGCGACTGATTACCGGGGAACCGACATTTTGATCATCAGCTCCTTCATTGCGAATATTACCTCATAATAGCTACACTCAATCATACGCCACGAATACCAGACAAAATCATCGTCACCACCATCATCATCATCTAGCGCGACAGGTATCTGTACTCGCATATTTATAGCGATATACGGAGGATTTGGTTGGCGTGACCGCGATTGGAAGGTGAAAGGAAGACGAAGAAGTTTTGGGGAGGAAGGGGTGAAGGGATCTGGTTGAGTCCTAGTCAGCACGAACCAGCACTTCGTGAGTGTCTCAGACCTCTTACATCGCGATGGAGTAGGGGCATACCTATCCATGAGCGGAGAGGAGACTAGGTTGATTTTGACTGATGCTTCCCACGTAGGTCAACACCTCATCGAATCGCAATCACGCAAGTCCTTCGACCACCCTCTTGTCCCCTCACCCACCGTCATGACGTTCAACCCATCCCAGCTCAATCCCGCTCTACTCCAAGCGATGGCCGCTTCCCAATCTATCCCCCAAAACATCGCCCAACAGGCCTACAACGGTAATGGTAACGGAACCGGTAACGGAAACGGAAACGGCCAATCGAACGGAGGGGGTTTCAACACCTTCCACCAAACTTATCAACGTCTCCAATCCCAAGCGTCAGCGAAAATCGATCAGCAGCGACTCGGTCTCGGCGTACCCCTACAAGCTCCTCCTCAACAACAACCGCAGCAACAGAAACAGCCGAGCTTTCCACAACAACAGCAGCAACACGGTGGACAGGACCAAAGTGCGAGGATGATGGCGATGATGCAGCAGGCTCAAGCCATGGGTGGTCAGCAGGGGCAGGGGCAGGGGCAGGTGCCAGGGATGAACATGTTGGGGATAGGAGGTTTGGGGGAGAACGAGCAACAGCGCAGACAAATGCTGCAGAAGTATGTCCTCCTTTCATCTCAAATCTCGCTTCATCTCCGTTGACCGGATCTCGTCTTTAGCATACTGACTCAGCAATTACAAACCATGCAGCAGACACCACAACAACCCTCTTCCCAGCAGCAAATGCAACAACCCTCGCAGCAGCAACAGCAGGCACAACAGCAGCAGACCGCTCGAATGGTACAGAATAACGACGCGTTGAGGGAATTCGCACGATCTCATCCGGAATACGTGGCGATCTTCCAGCAGAAGCATGGGAGCAATCAGGCCGCGGTAGTTCAGGAGTTGATACGGATGCAACAACAGCACCAACAGGCAGCTCAGCAGCAGCAGCAACAGCTTCAGCAACAACAACAACAACAACAACAACAGGCTCAACCGAAATCACAGCAGCGACCACCGCATGCTGTGACGGTCAACGGGATGAGTTCGCAGGTGCAGCAGCCGAACTTTCCACAGCAACAGCCCAATTTCGCTCAACCGCCACAGCAGCAGCAACAGCAGGGGAACTTCCAGCAGGCTCCTCAGCATCAGCGGATACCTAGTGGATCGTTTCAGGGTGCACCACAGTCTGTCCAGGGCCAGTTGGCAGGGATGGCGAACTTTGATCCGAAGCAATTCGAAGCGGTATGTTACCTTTGACCCGAGGATGTGTAGCGCTAATGCTTCCCCCAGCTTCAACAGATGAAAGAGCGCCAACAAAGACAAGGTCTCGTCACTCCCCAGCCATCCCAGAACGGTACACTTCCCCTCGTCTCCCCTCAACCCAATAATCCCAACCAGATCACACCTCAGCAGCAACAACGATCTCAACCTGTACCTCAGCAGGTACAGCAGCAACTACAGACGATGCCAGGTGGTCAACCTCAACCGCAACGGATGCTGAGTAACTCGCAAGTCTCACAACCTTCACAGCCAGGACAGGTTCAGCCGAAAGGTGGGATCCAGGAGTTGATCATGAATTGGCCGGTGGAGCAGTTGCATAAGAGCTCGGGTACGATCATCAATCGATTGTCGCAATCATTAGTGGGTCTACTGTGCTCCTCTAGGGTCACAGGCTGATAGATCATCAGGTTGCCGCGGATCCAAGCAAGTTTCACCTACTCCAGCTCATCGCCGAGTACAAGCGGCGGAACCTTGCCGTTCCGACTGAGGCACTGACAGCCGCAAGCCGGGCGTGAGCTCTCCTGGTGGAGTTGTAAGGGTTTATGCTAATAGACATCTAGCTTCGGCAACCCGCTGTTTGCGCAGCAGTTGATGAACCTCGACTGGAATCAACTCTCCCACTTCGCTAAAGCTCGAGCGGAAGGTGCTGCGCCTCGACCGACCGGTCAACCACAGCAGCAGCAACAGCAACAGCAACAGCAGCAGGTCCGATCGACGCCACAGCCCAACATGCCTGGTAGTCAGCATAATCCCATCGAGATCGTCACGCCCAACCTAAATTCTAAACCTCAACTTCCCAATCAGCCTAATATCCCGTCCTTTGTCACACCGCAACAACAGCTCCAACCCGCCGCTCCCATCATCGATCAGCGCTTTCAACAATCTGTTCCTCAACCTCAAGTCCGACCACCAAACACCGCGACTAAGCAATGGGTTCAACAGCAGCAACAACCTCAGCAGCAGTTGCAATCTCAGCAAATACAGCAGCAGCAGCAGCAGTCCCAACAACCTCGGCCGCCTGTCGCCAATCCCCCTCAAGGTCAGCCCAAACCGTGGTCTGGGATGGATTTCTCAAAGAACGAGTTCCCGATGCCGGAAGTACAGTTCTGGAGGTCCCTAGGGCAGCAGCACATGAGCGATGGGCAGCCGCTTCCACCGCCTTTGGTTGAAGGGAAGCAGGTAAACTTGTTCACGTTATTCGGGCTGGTTCACAAGAGCGGGGGGAGCGCAAAGGTTAGTGCAGTGAGTAATGGTGTCGGTCTAGAAACTGATCGTGTATAGCTTGCTACACCCCAGTCTTGGGCTTTGCTCGCCGGTAACCTCGGTTTCGGATACCCGGATCCTCAAGGTCAACCCCCTCGAGCGAGTCCAGCTACCGCTGCGCACATCCGTCAACTATACCTTCAATACCTCCAGCCTATCGAAGATCTGTTCTACCAGAAGATCTTTCAGGCCAGGCAGGCCAAGGCACAGGCGGCTCAAGCAGCGGCACCTCCTCCGTTGCAACAGCCTCAACCTGTCGTGGCATCCGCACCGGGGATGTCGGCGCGGTTCCTCGAAGCGGTCTCGAAGGCACCGAACGCCTCACTTACCGAGCAACAGCGGCGGATGCTGGAGGAGGCGAAAAAGCATCAGCAGGCGCAGGCTGCGGCACAAAACATACCTCCGCCGCAACAGTCAACGCCAAATGTGCCGGCGCAAGCAGCTACACCGAGTCAAGTCAGTGTATCAGCTAGTACTGCAGCACAGGTTGCGGCGTTGCGAAGTAACCCGAGTTTGATACAACAGTTCGTACGGAATAGGGAAGAAGACATGAGGACGAGGTTCCGTAAGTTTCCCTACTAGGCGACGATTTTCGCAGATTAACGGTTAACAGCTTCGACATTCCGGCAATTGTCGGAGAACGATAAGGTGCAGTTCCTTGGTGAGATCCAGCAGATGGTGGTGGCTGCTCGAGAGGCGCAGGAGAAGGCAGCGAGATTCGGGTTGATGCTTTTGGATCGGAATGCGGACGATTTGGCTATGATCGCTCAGCTAATCTCGATGGTGCGTCCAGTTCTCGACCTTGTGCGCAAAGAAAGCTAACACACTCGCAGTACATGTTCATCTTCGTCACGAATCAACACGCCGAGAACGGTCGTTTCCTCTGTCCCCCTTCCGACCTCGCCAAATTGCGTGATCCGCTCAACGCGACACTGGCCAAGCTTAATGCGTTTTACAGCAAGATCTCCTCCGAACCCGAAGGTCATTCCCGACTCCAGCGTATCTTCTCCGTTCTAGATCAACCCTCCCTGCTCCCACCCGACGTAGCCATCGCACCCCGCCTCCGTGTCGAAGATCTCAAACCTCCACCTTCCAAAAGACCGAAACAGAAACCGCCAGGTGCATCGCCTTCTTCCTCATCAGTCGCTCCCACACCTCCTTCCGCGGTGGATAAACCGTCTACTCCCGTCACTTCAGCTGGGAAGAGGAAGAGACAACCTAGTCAGAATAAGACCCCTCGACAACTGGTCGCCGAGGTCAAAGCGGGTATGGCTGCGAAAGATCTCCCACTTCCACCGGCTATGGCAATGGATAATGCCCTTGGAATCAATCTCGATGCGGAACAAGCAGAGATCGCTCAATATGCTCCTTTCTTCGCTTCGTACCGATCTTTACGTTCCGGTTCCGGTTCCAGATCCGGTTCTGATCCAGCGATTAAGTCCGGTAATACCGATATATGGTCGGCCTTGACAAACGCTCTGGACGAATATCATTCCGTACCGGGTGGTGGGGGGGAAGATGAACTCTTCGCCGAGTTCATCGATGTGAGTAAAGTCGATGAAGAGGTTCCGGTCTATTATCAGCCTACACCGGAGTTATTTAGGGTGACGAGTCGGGAAGAGGTGGAAGCGGAGAGCGATTTGAGTCCGGAAAGTATTGAGACTGTGGGAAGTACCACTGGTTTAGGGAAGACTCCTGGTGATACGGGCGGAGTGGGGGCGGGCAAAGATTCTGGATCTGGACTGAGTGAGCTTGGACTGGGAAGTGGACTGGGGCCAGGAGGAGGTGGAGGTGGTGGTGGTGGTCTGATACTGGGGGATAGTCCGATGTCTGTGGCTTATAATGGGATGGTTTTCGGAGGGTGGGAAGATGATACTTTTGATTTTGGGGTGGCGCCGGCATGACGGGAGGCACGGAAGACAGGTAATGATTTATCAGATCGGAGAAGTTGTATTGCTAGTTATGTTCCAAGTCAAGTTGAGGGGATCTTCTGAGGGTACTTCGGATTGGTAGGACTGGTCTGTCGTTGTCTGCATCGCATGTTCCGTCTGTAGCCAAGTTCCGACAACGTCACTGCATACTTTGACGTCGGATAGCCTGAGTTATACTTGAATGCGAAGTATAGTGGGGTAAGTTATCACTACTCCGCCTCTTCCGCAAGAGCAATCTCTCCAATCCCATCCCCATCCACCAAGAACCCATCCAATACCTGCCGTCTCCTCCCCCTCGTATCACCATCCCCATCCCCATTCATCTCTCCCAAGCCATTCATCTCCTTTCTGGGCGGATCAACCCCACCAGGTCCAGACATCCACTCCTCATCCCATATCTCCCCAACCCTAGCCCGTCTCTTCGGATCCCTCACTAGCAATCTCCCAACAACTTTCCTTACACCTTCACTTCCAGCTGCTTCAGGCCAAGTATACGTTCCTTTGGCAATCCGCATCATCCTCCTCTTCCTCTCTTCCCTTTCCGACTGTACTCTTCCAATATCAACTTCATCGAAAGGCAAGATCCCGGTGATCAAGGCGTAGAGGACCACTCCACAAGCCCAAGAATCGGTATCTCGACCATCGTATGGTTTACCCATGATGATCTCGGGTGCTGCGAAAGATTCGGAACCGCAGCGAGTTTCGAGGAGTGGTGAGGAAGGGGCGATGAACCGGGATAGACCGAAGTCTGTTAACTTGATAAGAGGAGTTGGTAGGAGATCGAGAGCGATTGAGCCGATCGAGGTTGGAGGTAGGTCAAAGGGGTTGATGGTTAGGAGGATATCTGAGGCCTTGATCAGCTTCGCGATCGAGAAGAGGAGGAACTGAGGATTAAAATGGCATCGAGGACGAAAAGGTGAGTGAAATTGAGCGAAGCAAAATGTCTGAACGCGAAAGCACGACAAAGAAGGTAGAGTGACGAAACGTCAGAGAGCGAGACAGTGAGGAATGGCATCGCTGTTCAGCACGGACTCGCAGCGCTGTACTGCGCTCAGGAATATGCAAGTCGACCGTCTGGGGAATGAAATCCAAGAAGAAGGAGGAAGGCCACGCAAAAGCGATGAACTCTACTAACTCTCCAGCTTGATATCCCGATGCACAACCCCGACCTCATGCAACCACCCCACCCCTCTCCCTAATTCCCCAAAGACCCGTCTCACAAATCCCTCACCCATCATATCTTCCGAGCCAGGTAACATCATCCTCCTCCTATTCTCATCATTACTCATCAATTCGAATAGCTCGCCTCCTTCCAGTCTTTCTAGGACGAGGCAGTGATGAGAGGGTGTTGAGAACGAAGCGAGGAAAGAGACGATGTTTTGGTGCGAGATGTGGCGGAGGACTTCGACTTCTCGGATGAAAGCGATTTTGGCCCGTGCGTTCGAAGAGCAGATTCGTTCGTCCATGACTTTGATCGCTGTGAGGGGTGTTGAAGTGAACGATGGACACGGGCTGGCGGACCACACGGAAGAGAATGCACCTTCGCCTAGTTTGCGTTCGAGTCGCCAGGTGATATTGTCGCCGTGGATCTCCTCATCGGTCGACGGAGTCAAAAAATCGCCGGCTCGCACCGAGGTATCCTCAGCCCCGACCTCATGATGCTCTCGCTCGATATGAGGCTTCGTATGTCGGACGGAGATGGCTGCGACTTCTGGTAAGGTTGGAAAGGTGGACAAGGGCGATGAAGGGATCTGTCCGCTGGTATCGCGATCTGAACGCGGACTTGGCGATGAAGTCGAGCGATGTATCACTCTGTTCGAACTCGACACTGTTGGACTCGTCGGAGTAGGCGTCGTCAAGGTGATCGACTCTGGTCCGCCACTCGGAATCCGTTCATGCCCCTTGCTCTCCGCTAGACGAGGCATCGGCAAGCTCGCAGCTCGATCGTGTTCCTTGTTTGCGCCGTTTGGATGATCTCGTCCAAGCAGTCCGGTCTTAAGCAGAGCCTTCGGCGGAGTGGGTACTCTTTCCGCCTGGCTAAACGCGAAGAATAGGTCCGTCTTGCTGCCAGTATTTAGGGCTGGAGAAACCATACCAACGCCTGCTAAAGTCGATGCAGAGCTGTATTGATCAGGCATCGAGAACAGGCCATCGGGATGTACATTTGCCGCGAAGATGTTCGGTGAGGGCAGAGGAGATGGCCCACGTCGATCCCATGCTCGGCTAGAGATGGAAGATGTAGGCGAAGCTGATGATGGGGGTGAGAGGGAATCGCGAGAGGTCTGCCTGGTCGGGGTGATAGAAGCGAGCGGGGCGGCACGACGAGCGGTCTTCGAGATGAATGGTGTTGGAAGATGGGTGGGAGGTTTTAGCTTCGCTGGGGAAGGGAAGGTGCTGTCTTCCGAAGTCTGCTGGGGTAACGGAGCATGGAATGTTGCTTGTCTCTCGGATGACGTCTGCTGTTGGGGTAGATGGTTGTGTACGTCACCCTCAGGGTGGACCTTCAGGTCGAGCCCGGGTCGATTGTGTCTCGGAAAGTAAACGTCCTGCTCGCCAATGCTCATCGCACTGGTACAAGATCAGAGGACAGTCACCCTATGAATGAAGCATGCTCTGCTCACTTCAGATCCCCACTTCCAACATAAGCCTTGCTTATTTCCCACTTTGCAGAACTCTGGCTCCCATCACACAGCTCGGCAAGCGTATCCAGCGTCAACGTCCCCGTCGTCTGCTTCTCCAGCGCTAATAACGCCGCTGGAGGGAACGTTGCAGGCAGTGGAACCTTGCTTGGTTCGAAATTCCGGCAGACGATGAAAGCCTCTATTCCCATCAATCTTCGCTCGGATGAAAACAAGATTCAGCCGTGCTCACCTCCAGACCCCTTCCGACTACTCCTAGGCTTCCTGACCCAAACCCCACCTACCCGACCCTGCTTATCGAAGCCAACCTTCCCGACATTCTGCGGCATGGTTGAGCTCTCAGCTGCGGTCTCCCCTTCGATCTCGTCAACCTCGTCATAGTCTCGGGCCGGAGATGCGGGTCGCGAGCTGGCTGAGGGGGCTTGGAAGAACAGCTCGAGTTGGGAGCGAAGCATCGCACCTTGTGGATCTAAGGGAGATAAGAAGATCTTGAAGATCAATGTGGCGTGCGGAGCAAGGAGAGTAAGAGAGAGAGTGAGGGCCTGTCATTGGTCAGCTTCATGCCTCCAGGGGCAGGGGGGTTTCAGAGACATACAGCGAGCAAGAGCTGAGAGTGCAGGTACGCGTCGAGGTCATGTACTCCGGTCACTGCTGCATATCAGCAAATGAACCCACGCGCTTAAGAGAACCTCAGACCGTCAGGTGCTCCATCGCATACAACCAAATCCGCTTTGCGTCCACCTAGGGCATTCAAGACGAGAGGGATGGTTGAAGGAAGGGTGATATCGGTTTGCAGTATCGTGATATTCGGCAGCGGGGCCTGAAGAGTATCAGTACCAGGAATATACTGGTAGCGAATAGCGGACCATGGGCTGCAGATCCACTGATACCACCTTGGCACCATCTTTGCCGGGCCTGAGCATCGTCAGTCACGCTCTGTTTTCACGCTGCACCCCTGCCCCTCCTCTAAACCCTTCACTGGCCCCCTTAGCCTCCCCCCGCCCCCTCCCCCCCTCGCCCTACGCTTTCTCCCACTCTCCCTTATCCTTCGCCCATCAAGGTCAGGCCAACGTTTCTCCCTTGAAAGCCAGTATTGCCAACTCACCGCAACTTCTGACCCAAAACCTGACTCCAGCTCCCAGGCGCCGCACAGAGATCCACAGCAGTCTCTACCCCTTCAAACAGTTCGAACTCCTCATCAAGGTGTAAGAGCTTATACGCCGACCTCGCACGATATCCAGCTGATTTGCCGAGGCGGTAGTACACGTCGCGATGATCTACTGAAGATTTCGAGGATGGCATCGTGGGGTGGATATGCGCGATATGAGAGATCGAGGGACGAAGACAGGTACGATTGAAGTGCCCTGTAAGGGTCGAGATACGATTCTTCTGGTATACGTGCTTATCAGCTCGTTTAGGAAGGTGCACCTCTACATCCGTACGAGATATTAAGGAAGAAACTTGTTGAAAGACGCGTTGTGCAGTGCCGGAAACGAAAGGCTGGTCTCGGCCAACTCGCCGATCAGAGCCGAGCCGGATCAAGGAGAGATTGTTTCAGCTGATTACCCCACGTGGCGATCAATCACCTTCCTAAATTGTCCCTGATGTGAGTAACGAGTACCGAAGATATGGTGCATGCCCCTTGTGACCCGGATCCATGGAGTAGTCTGGAGATATGTCCGGGTCACAATCTCATCGATCCTTGCGCTTCTCGGACAAACCTCCGGAGGATCCAGGTGGTGAAAGTGGTAATGCTGCGTCTTCTCGGAAGGCTACGATGACGTACCCTACCAGGACGATGTTGGCTGCGACGACGGCGGAGATGGCGGATGGGGTGGAGGAGCCTGACGGAGTCAGCGAGGTACGAGATGCGTGTCAAACAGCAGGGAAAAGATAGGGAAAGACAAAACGACAGGAAGGATCAAGGCTCCGAGGCTTGAGAATAGATTTTCCGCTATAAAAGCAAGCTTGAGGTCTGAAGCGTATAGCATGATGGAGTGTGACACGTCCATCTGTACTTGCTAACAAGCCCCGGTCTCATCAAGAAAATCCGAATGCCGCGGGTCTGATGCAGTGAAGGAATCGGGATAGGCATACTTCACTTTCGCCGACTCACCGTTCCATATGTACTTCAAGCTCCCAAAGTACGTTCCGATGGGAGCGACAGCCATGAGTATCGCGAAGGTTACGAGCTTATATAGGACAGATCTGAAAATATTTCGATTGAGATCAGCTAAGCGAGGATTATGTCGGTAACGCACGGTTGCACGGTGTTCGAAGGTGCCATCTTGCCTGATGAGACTCGTGCGGACATGACGACTTGATCTATGGGGAATATTGACAGAATTGTGCAGCTGTGACGAAGCGATTCAAATCGGTATGTATAAGGTCGACGAAAAGAAAGCAAAGCACGAGACTTCGAGCAGGTATCGTAAGACGTCATGTTCCCCTGTGCCTTTGAATGCGGGGAAGCAAATCACTGACAACAAATCTGATCAAATGATTGTGTACTGCCGTCTATGCCTTGGAGGGTGTCGCCAAGATGGCCAATGCAGTCCGGATCGCCCTCTCCGACCCTCGAGGCTCGAAATCACCTCGCTTCGTCGTGGCAGGTCAGGCGGGAGTCGCTTCTGGCGATGTAAAGCTGTATGAATGGCGTCAGTCGGTAGGGCGACTTGACTCACGTCGATACGTCTTGCTAACGATACGAACAGAAGCGGGAGATGGGAATGATAGGCCTACAAACAGATGTTGGCCAGATCAGAGTCCGTCTACATGTCTTTGCCCCCCAAATCACAGCTGATTGGGTTTAGGCTTTGGCGTGGTCCCCGTCACCAACCCACCGTCACCTTCTAGCAACAGGTCTCTCCACCGGCCGTACCCTCCTCCTCTCCCTCTCCCCTTCTTCTCTCTCCCCTACCATCCCTGCATCCGCCTCTACCCCAGTTTTGAACGTCCGACACTCCCGACCCGTCACTTCTCTCTCATTCTCCACTCTCGACCCAACCTACCTCGCCTCCGGACTCGAACGACATCGATCGGATTTCTCCCTCCTAGTTTGGGATCTCAATATCGCTCTCTCCTCCATCCCACCTGATTCCGACGATCCTTGGCAAAGACCTCTGGATAGGTTAGAACCGACCCACAACCTAGGAAGGGATACGGGCGAGATCAAGAATATCCAACATTATTGTCAAGCGGAACACATCAATTCAGTCGCTTTCATCCCTTCGACAACACACAATCTACTAGCTTCGGCGAATGGCAAGACAATAAGGCTTTATGATCTACGTGTCCGTGGTCCGGGAGGGAACGGGATATCTCGAGATACTCCGACTACGGAGAAGGGGGTCGTGACGCATTGGTCAACGAGAGCTGTGAATGGCCTCACTCCTGATCCAAGGGAGGAAGGGAGGTTTGCAAGTTGGGAGATGACGCCGAGCGGTAGTACTGTAAGAATATGGGATACGAGAAGACCTACGAGCGAGTTATTGAGCTTTTATGTTCCTGGAGGAGGATTTGTGGGAGTTGAATGGCTTGACCGAGGAAGATTAGGTGTGGGGACGAAGGATGGTGTGAGTGTTTGGGAGGTCGTGCATGGTCGACAGGAGGAGAAGGAATGGACCACTATCGGGGGGACAAGGATGGGTGAGTCGGCTCGAGCTGATTAGCCTGGAAGCTGACGGAAAGTGATGTCAGTGGTCAAGCCGAAACAGGCGATGCAGAGTTTCGCAGTCGATAAAGAGGGCGACGAGGTGTTCTTCTTGGCCAAGGACGGGACTATCGGTGTTGGACTGGTCACACCTGCTCCTATGGTGATACCTCCTTCCTGTTCGTGTATGAACAAACTGGACTGATCTCAACAGCTCGCGTCAGGTGCTCGGGGCGATCTGACACTTTCGACTACCTCACTTCGCAGTTTCTCTCCCGACGAACTCTTTGCGAATGTGAACGATTTTCATGATGACGATAAAGACGAGGATGGAGCGGATCACGCGTCCAACTCCTCAGATGGCGAGTCGTCAATCCGAGCAAATTGCTTCCAACTTCCTCCAGTACGGGTTTCCGATCTCCTAGCCGAAGCTAGCGCAACTCGGTCCCGCTCCATCTCCCCATCTAGCTCAGGTCCTCGTCCGGTCCGCAAACGGGAAGAGCGCGTTCTAAGTCGGGTTAAGGAGGAAAAAGGATGGAAGGAGGATGGAGCGGATATCGGTCATGATGGACTTGGAAAGGTGTTAAGAGGGGATGTGGGGTATGTGATGCGTAAGAGAGCGGAGGAAGGTTATGGTCTCAATGATGTAGGTCTCAGTCGTGTGGAAAGGCAGACCCTGATATATGCGTAGTTACCGCTCAATGCAGCTATTGCGACCCTGTATCCTGGACATGACCGTTTGGCGGGGATATGGGAGTTCATTGACCGCAGGTTTACCTTTGCTCTCTTCGTCATACACTTACGAAGCAGATCTTACCCGAGTGATGGATCCCACAACATCAAAGACTCGAGGGTACGACCTGACCTTTGCCGGCATATATCCAATATGGACTTGTACAGGCGTCCCAACCGCCCCATCCTTCTCACCGTCATCATCCGTTCGAAGCAGCTCGACACTCGTCTCAGATCTTCCTCCGGTACAAACAAGCGCGAGAGAGACAGTCAAGCAGGGATCTACGGCTTGGTCCTCTCTTCGCGCTCACCAACTTCTACCTCCACCCAGTCCTATCCCATCTTTCCGGAAAAAAAAGCCGACCGAGGCCATTGACCCCGGCTATGTCTCCGCCATACAAGCGATAAATAGCCGACGAACGGATCTGTCACATCCTGGTGCGCCGGGGAAGCATCAACTCCCTAGGATGACGGAAAGAGAAGGAGCTAGACGGATGATCCTGTCTCTTTGTGGCGAGAGGACTGATCGGGCTGGGGAAATACACCGGTGAGACAGCACATATGTAGCAGAGATTGGCCGGGATTGATCGTGATCAGGTTGATCGGCGACGAGCAGAGGACTAAAGCTGCTGCTTGGGCTTACTTTGCTGGAGATGAGGAGCAGGCGGTGCGGATACTCATGAGCAGCGATAGTGCATACATCCTCTTACACCATTTCTGTCATTACTGATGTAAGGTCCTTCCTCGATGATCTACCGCTCTTACCTATTACGGATGCTCAATCTACCGATCTCTCTCGACCGATGTCACTCATCAGGCTCGAGAGACCGCCTCCTTGCCGCCACGATCGCCGGCTTCCTCTCTCAATCTCGCTCGACCCGCGCTTCCGAGCTCTTTGACAATCACTGGCGAGGGATGGTCAATCGTATCGACGATCCCTACGCCAGAGTCATGCTTTCTCGAATAGGTGGGGATGGGTGGGAGAGTATTCTGAGGGAAGAGGCGGTACCTATCCTTGATCGGGTAGCTATCGCCGTTTGCAATCTAGACGATACCGAGGTAAGTTACGTTTCCCGGACAACGCGATCCATGTTGACCCGGATGGTTCAAAGCTCTCCACTTTTCTCCAAGAGCGAATAGAACGGTTCCTTCGTAATCCTTCACCCTCGTTACATGGTCTTTCCCTTACAGGCCTTACTCCGTCTGGCCTACATCTCATACAACGATGGCTCGAACGAACGGGCGATCTACAGACCGCCGCTCTCCTATCGATTTACTTCCCCCTATCCCGGTTGAGTTTATCCGAGCGAGAGATGGTGAAACGCTGGAGAGAGGGATATCGAGATCTGCTGGATAGTTGGAAGATGTGGAGTGAGAGAGTGGCGTATGACGTGGTTTGGATGGAAATTGGACGGGGACTAGGGGAAGAGAGGGGTGAGGAAGGGGAGACCTGTCCTGCGTGAGTGATTTTCGCCGGAGATGTGGATACATAGGACGGAAATGCTGATTTGGTCGGATGGCTAGATGTAATGGGATACTTGATGGAGTCGGAAAGGAGCGTGTCGAGAGGAAGAAGGGTCTGGATCCGAGATCGATGAGCTGGCCGAACGAGCGGGTGAGTACTGTTTTTTCGTTGGAGGACAAAGATGACTGATATGCGAAGATGAGTACTTGTGTCCTGTGTAATCAGCCATTGCCGAGATGTGTCATCTGTCAGTCTTTGCCTGACTGACCTGATTGATCCAGTCTTGGCAGGAAACGGGCATGACTGACATGTAGGTTTAGGTCTCACGCATGTCGAGCCGTATGGGAAAAATGGCCCGGACGAAACTCCTAACAAGCACAACGGCGGTATGTCACCTCCTCCATCCTTTTGATTTGGGCTGATGGGAATCGTGCAGGTCCTTTCGACGCTGCCTACGTCTGTTGCTTAAGGTGTCGACATGGAGGCACGTTCCCCATTCGAACAAGGTTGCCCAGCTGATCTCGGCACAGGACACGCCCATCATATCCTCCCATGGTTTCAAGGCGGTCTGGATGGCGAGCCTTCACACGATACCTGTTCAATCGCACGATGCGAGTGTCAATGCGCAGGTATCTAGGATCTCCCGCCATGACATCATTAGCCAGCATCGAGCTCACGATACCCAGCACGTTCCATACCTAGCGAAATGCATGATGAACCTGAATGATGCTATGATAGGATGCTACGCAACAGATGCAGCATGAAAGCACACTCTCCCCGTCATTCCTCCCCAACCTTCCCATTCGCTGATGTACCTCCTCGATGTCCTTCAGCCTCATTCACCCTTCCCCTCGAGATCCGTTCATCATCGACTATACGCTCCATCGCGCCAACCCATCGCTCAATACTCCTCGGTCTTGCAGAATCGTCGGAAGATCCGGAGGCAGTAGCAATGTACCTTGCATGCGCCAATATCGGTATACGTCGCAAAAATCGACCAGCAAGATCATAAGTCTGCAACCTTGGATGAGCGGGGACAGAGCAGATAGAAGGAAAACCTTCGCTCACATAGCACTTATCCGCCAAAGTCCTGATCCGCTTACTAACCCTCCACACTCTGTCTTCCCCGGATGCGGCACCAAAGGACCGCCATTCGAGCGTTTCGCACTGCCGTACCAATCCCTTACCCATGAGCTCCTTCAAGCAAGTTGTGAGGATCCAGTAGACCGCCTGAGGAGGCGGATAGCCAACGTATTCCTTGATATCCGCTCGATCGACGAAAGCAGAATCTATCACCTGTGAGCGGGAGAGACATCACGAGACGTACCTATGGCGCCAGCGATATTGGAAGTGGTCATCACGAGGACGTTCTTCTTGGTCTTGAGCTTGTCTAGCTGGGTGAGGAGAGCGTTCACCACCTTGCAGGATACTATCAGCACGGACTCTATCATACTGGGTAAAGACATACTCGGAGACTGTCCGATGGCTCGTTCCCACTCATTGCTCCAGCTCGTGCTGCCGTCAGACTCTCCACCTCGTCTGGAGTTCCATCATTACGGAGATAATAGGATCTGCAGGCGTCTTACCAATCATAACTACAACAAAACCGTTCTCATCATCGACCATCTCGTTCACCGTCGAGAAGAGTCGCTGGACAAGCTTTCCCGATTCGGAGAACCATTTGGAGAAGAGCGAGTGGGAGTTGATCTCGACGATCTTGCCGTATGTATACCTAATCCGGGGTTTAAGCCCCCTCATGGCCCGCAATAAACCAATAAACCGCGATCGACTAACCGATGCGATAGCCGTATAACAAGCTTCTGCGCTAATGCTCGACATAAACTCGTCTTGCCTGTTCCAGGTGGACCGTGCAGCAATACCACCCTGTTGAATTGTCGTCAGCTTGACGACTGATCCCGTAGGAGACAAGACGTACCGATTCCAAGAAACCACGTTGAAGTCAACCTCTGCTTCAGAGAATGCAACAGTCGAGTGAATATAGTTGAGCAATCGAGATTTCAGATCGTCTGTGTATATGAGACTGAACGTCGATCGATCAGCTGGATCTCCATCGTGAGTGGAAACGACAGACTTGTCCCATAAGCCGTCCAATTCTGCAGAAGGTAATTCCCGCACAGAAGCAGCTGTAACCTTCTCTTCTCCTTCATCCTCCTCTACGTCCCCCACATCAGCCCACTCCAGCGTGTCCAAATAAACTCACCTCCTGTGCTCGCGGCAAACTCCTCCAGCTGAACAGCTTCCGAGAGCGTATACACATGTACTCGTATATCAGCCTGGGCAGTCTGGACAAATTCCTTCTCGGGGCCTAAGGATCATCCAAGTCAGCTGAGAAACCCAGATTGCTCAACGTCCGGTATAATTTGGAATGGGAACGTACGACTATCAGCAATCCAAATTCTCTGTACATGCCTCCCAAGTATACTCGAATCTTCCCAGTATGAACGATTGAACTCGGAGCCGATTTGCATTTGATTAAGGCAGGATTGAATGGCTCCTCGGACGTTTTGCTCGATGGAGCCCGGTTGGAGGATCGATGAATTGTGCTGAGAGACCTCAACTATGCGGCAACCGCTCATGAGATCTGGTCCCTCATCGAAAGGCCATGACTGACTGTGAACGACTATCTTCTGCTCAACCGTCTCCATTCCATCTTCCCCTTCCGAATCCCAATCATCCACACCGCCGTCCATCTCCGAGTCGTGCGACTCGTATCGGCCTATAGAACTCGGTGTAGCTGGACTATGACCTTTCGGTGGAGCATGGCCATTTTGAACTGCATGACCGTTAGGAAGGGGATGACGGGAGGTAATCGAAGAATGCCCATTTGGGATTGATGGGCTACGACCGTTCGAGCGGGAAGATGAAGGAAGGGGAGGAGCAGGGAATTGGTGAACGACGTTGACCATTGGAATGTCTATTTATGAGCTAAGAGCCGTGCTGTTTGCACAGTACTTTCCGAGATGGAAGGAGGAATCAAGGAAGTGGGAGGAAAGAAATCAACGGATAGTTCAAACGCGTCGCGGAGCGGAAGCAAAACCTCGTCTCCTGGGTGAGACGACCAAAAATTGCATTCTTGTGAAGCTGGATAGCGCTGAATCTAAGACGCACACAATGCATACCGCTCAAATGTGGAAACCACCCTCCCTATGATGACATGTCGTCATGTTCCGCCTCTCAACACCCTCCGAAGGTCTTGGCAATACTTTTCACTGTAGATCGCAGGTGAACCTTTACCTCTCGTCCAAATTCGTATCGTTCCGTAGAAAGTGCTGCTGCCTGGCTTGGAAGGTCACCCAATACGCTTTTGCAGGTCTAGTGCGCATCGTCTTAGTTCAGGTCAAAGTCTGATCTTTTCATGTAGCTTTTCTTGCCGTAAGCAGCAATCGCCTCACCGCGGTGTCTTGCCCGGGGCGAGCTTTATCGAGGTCGTCGCGTAGCAGTCGCTCATCCTGTTCTGAACGGTACAGCGCAATCTGGTGTCGACTGCTTCGACATTAAGCTGGTCAGAGAAAGAGGGTGAGGATGGTAGGAGGAGAATCGATAGTCGTCGTGCCGATGAGGGTAGGGGCGGATCGAACCGCTCACCTTGTTCGTTTCTCTCTCTTTCTCGTTTCTCCCCTCGAGTCCACGGAATCTTGCGCTTCCTCCGAGCACTTCGAGCTTCCATCCATTCAGGTTCCGATGATGTGATCTTCTTCGCCTTCAAGTCTATGTCTGAGACTATGTTCGCTTTGAGGGTTGAATTTGAAGGTTCTCTCATGCCAATTTATCGTACTTGAGAAGCTGGACCGCCTTCGAGGCTGTTTCGATCGGGAATACGATAAAGACCCTTCGATCGGTCCATTGGGACTGTAGAAGCTTCGCTCTGCACGGCCGGGAGAATGAGTAAAATAAATCATACCTGTTTTTGTCGGCATCGCAGGAAACGTATCGGTGCTTCCTTTGGTTGTAGCTGAAGACCGGGCCGTAAGATGGCGGAGGTGTCAGGAGATATCAGGGGTCTGAGGTGATCAACGGCATGAAATCCGTAAGAACAGGTAAATCGTAAATCTGCCACGGATCGTGAGGTCTACCGCGTAGGATGGCGAGACTGCGTACAGTGAAAATGCAGCTTGTGTTCCTTGCGAAGCTACCGGCTGCGCCGAAGGGACGTGGACCACGCCATTACACGAAGAATCTTCAAGGCGTCTCAGGTAGTGATTTTTCGTCTCGTCCATCTTGATGGGCACTAAAAGCTTGTGACCAGTTAGGACCTTCACTTCAGCTCTGCATCGACGCCAGCGGCAACATCCGCGATGTGTATGATCGCCGCG
>JAABUH010001583.1_pt1 | contig 24486 bp, 19 predicted proteins | sample 5559121 | NCBI WGS metagenome assembly JAABUH01 (sample SAMN10711871, study PRJNA513364) | rock metagenome | isolation source: Antarctica rocks | place: Antarctica: Victoria Land, Battleship Promontory nord | collected 2015-12-28
GTCAGGTACTGACCTTCAAAGCTAGTCTTCTTAGGAATATGGAATGTCGTGTGCGCCCAGCTGACGGCATACTCTGCAAAACTTCCGGCTGGAGCCATGATCTGGTGGAATGCTGCGACGCGATCTCCAGGCTTGAATTCGACCACATTCGACCCAACCGCGTGCACGACGCCAGCGATGTCATCGCCCGAGTTCAACGATGCTCCAGACCATTCTGGTCGCTTCCAGTCTTTAGGATTAGAGCCCGAGACGACTACTTTCGTGACCACTTGGTCGGCCTCTGGTGTAGGGATGGGCGAGTCAATGATATTGACCTTTGGCCCTTTGGAAACGATTGCTTCCTTCATTTTAGAGGAGATTGTAGAAGAAATAAGGTTGCGAGACGCTGTGGAGAAAGTTCGAGTAGCAGACGTTCGGAGAAATGACATTGACTGTTGAATAGGACGGTTTCTGAGAATTGATAATTGACTTCATGAGGGGCCCGAAATTCGTCATCGCTCATAGGGACGGAGTTAAGGTCGGTGATCGAGTAATGAGCCAAAAGTATGCCCAAAATTCGGTAGTCTGACAAAGATTGTGAATATAGAGCCGGCAGGAACGGCAAATGCTGGCTGATCAGGATTCGTCACTTCTGTCGTATTGGCTTTGCTTTTCGTTTTTTGAAGAGTACGCCCGGTTCTGCTGCCTCGCCTTCTTTTTTGATAGTGGTGTTCTCTGCGACATTGCCCTCGTTCAGTATCGCATCTGGAATACCAGAGTTTGAAGAGTCCTCCCGCTTGAGTGACGGTACATCAGAGGATCCTGTAGCTTCGGGCATACTTTGCTTATCCATCAGTTCTGATCGAGACTCCAAGATTGAGGATTCTGTGCCGACAGCCGGGGCTTTCACTGTCCTCGTACTGCCCAGCAGAGCATCTAGGTCGTCTTCACCGTCGCCCGCGGTTCCAGGATAGGTCTTGATCGTAGAACCCCATCCTCTCCTGACTGCGGTCTCACCAGCCTCTTCCTCCTCTTCTTGCCCTTCAAATTTCCTCTTCCTGACCCCAACATTCAGTCCTTCTGGTTTAACATCTCCACTGGCTTCCTCCTTCTTCACTGTATCGTAGATGGGTCTTTGAGATGTAGTCTGCCAATCCCCTACCATGGCCATTTCCTTTCGAAAATCTTCTGGAACAGCCACTCCGAGCTCTGCCAGTTGAGCAAGCTGCTTCTTCCTGTCCGCTGGTGAAGCTTGCCTCATGTCACTTGGCATTGGTATTGCAGGTTTCCTCTCCCATGGATTTGCTGCATCTTTAGATCCAGATCCCGAAACCACTCCGTTTAATCGGTCGACTTCATTCTTGGCTCGCTGTTTGTCTCGTTCTTCTCTTTCATGGCCTTTGTGGAGATCACGTAAGAAACGCTTGAGATTCCCTTGGTGCTTTGGCGTAGCTTCGTGATTGGTCTTCTCAAACTTTGTATCTTTGACGAAGGTCTTACAATGCTTGCACCAATATTTGGGCGTCGACTTCCAATACTCTGACATCGCATAGGCCGAGAATAAGTGAAGAAGCCAGACTTGCGTGAGAGGAAGAATGTGTCGGATGATGATCAGCTGTTGAGACTACGCATCTGAATGAAAATATATGCCTAGGGATACCGATAGATTACACTAAGCTAGCATTACCGCTAGTGGTTTACAGATCGAAGCAAAGAAGCTTAGCGCATCTGCACCTGGAGAAAATCGTCTTCGACCTGACTATGAGACTATTACGTTCAATAATATACGCAAACTCCAGCATTTAGCCCCTAGACTGACTTGCGAACGAAACAAGGGCCAAAGGTCCTCAGATCAGCAGTCATGGCTTTACAAGAATTATCCACAGCTGGCCTTGGTCGAACAGCTTCAACTCTTGTCCGATCCTCACGAATCTCCTCCAAACATCTCTCCCAAAGAATACCTAACCCTGCAACGCCATGTCTCTATGCCTCACTACCCAAGCAAAGGCAGTTTTCTTCGTCGCCCCAATCCCTTGCCAGTGTCCCCTCTTTACTCGGCACCGGCGCCTCATCATCAAACAATTCACCCCAGAACTATTTCCAAAAACCCTCACTCCCCGCGAACACCATAATACGCTTCGTACCGCAACAGACAGCCTGGATAGTGGAGCGAATGGGTAAGTTCAACCGTATTCTCGAACCTGGAGTCGCCATCCTTTACCCCATAATCGACCGCATCGCCTATGTCAAAAGTCGAAAGGAAGCTGCGATGGAGATACCCAGTCAAAGTGCTATTACTGCAGACAATGTGACTTTAGAGTTGGATGGCGTGCTTTATACACGAGTATTTGATGCGTACAAGGCTAGCTATGGGGTTGAGGATGCAGAATATGCGATCAGCCAGTTGGCGCAAACGACGATGCGAAGTGAGATCGGAAGATTAACTCTGGATCATGTCCTGAGGGAGCGGGCGGCACTGAACACCAACATTACTGAAGCGATTAACGAAGCCGCGCGAGATTGGGGCGTTGTCTGTCTGAGATACGAAATCAGAGACATCCATGCGCCAGAGACGGTAGTGGGTGCTATGCATCGTCAGGTCACTGCGGAAAGAAGCAAACGGGCAGAGATCCTGGAGAGCGAGGGACAAAGACAGAGCGCTATCAATATGGCGGAAGGAAAGAAGCAAAGCGTCATTCTCGCATCCGAGGCAATGAAGAGCGAACAGATCAATATGGCGAGTGGAGAGGCTGAAGCCATATTCGTGAGGGCACAGGCGACGGCTAGAGGCATCGATGCTGTGGCGAATAGCCTGAAGGATGGCCAGGAAGCTGCAAGGGGCGCTGTCAGTCTTACCGTGGCTGAGAAATACGTCGAAGCGTTCGGAAGGCTGGCGAAAGAGGGCACGGCGGTGGTGGTGCCGGGGAATATGGGAGATATGGGCGGTATGATTGCTAGTGCGATGGCCATGTATGGGAAGGTCAGCGAGGGGCAGGCGAAGAGTATGAAAGCTGGTCTGAATATGATCGAGGGCAAGGATGATGGTGCGATGGGTAAGACGGATGATGTGGCTAAGAGTGTGCTTCAGGGGTTTGATGAGACGAGGAGGAAGCGGTAGGGTGGAGTGTCTTGATTATTACATCGACCCTTCTCAGCCTTGTATGTTAACATTCGATTCCCCTCAGCATTGTAGGAATGATAATTATTCTACTCAACGACGAAAACACATCTTGCGAGCGTGATGATGTTCTAAAATTAAAGATCCCTGACATTACAGGGCCATTATGATATCCAGGTAAAGGTTTAGAACATCTCTAGTATCCATGGTGACAAGCTCACACAACATATATACCGTATTCTTCCGTTATTCCCTGTCCTCAGCCTCTTCTATACATTCAATCACTCCCTGCTTTTCGGCCTTGTCACTCGTGCCCGTTTCTGTAGTCTCGACTTGTTCGTTATCAGGCTGATCCAACGTCTCTAGTAGATCCTGCTTTGGCTCCAGATCTTTTGCTTCGGCACTTTCTTGTGCATCAGTCGGACTTGTGAGCTCGTTTTTCGTCTTCGATTCTTCCTCATCAGCAGCCTCTTGTCTCCTTGCCACTAATGCTAGTTTCCGAGTGACCTGAGACTTTCTCCTTTTTTTGTACTTTTCCAGGATTCCTTTCGGTCTCGCCTTGACTTTCTTCATGGGCTCGGATGTCGAAGCCGTATCTTTCGAAACAGGAACGACCAGTTTCTTCTCTGCAGCGTCATCTCGAAGGCCTCGCTCTAGTTCCTTCCGGAGCTGTCCCTCGAGGAACTCCCTCCGTCGCCGCTCAAGGTCGACAGGAGCGAGTGGACTTATTCCAACCGTCGCCGAGGAGTCTGGTTCGGCTGGATCTTCGGCCTTATCTTGGTCCATAACTGGTTTAGGCGCTCCTGATGAAGTCTTGCGAATGTGCGGTATCAACCTCGGCCTGTAAGTGACGTTAAACCCGCCATCAGTATCAGGGAGTGGGCCAGGCATGACGGATGAAAGCCTTCGAGTGCCAGGAAACATGGGTACTCGCCTTTTGAGAGAAGGCTTAGCAATCGCTTGCTCCTGATCGATTACTGCTTGCTGAATGACGGCCTTCTCATCGGGTCTTCGTTCTTCGGTCTTTCCTAAGGCCGTCACACGCTTCTTCGTCGCCGGTTCCTCTTCCGACCGAGCGACCAACTCGGCCATTTCTTCCTTTGCGACTCTTTCTTCCTCCGAAGGAGCCATCGTTGAGAATGAATTAATGTACAGTGATGTAGCCCCATCTCGCGGAACATTGAAGATTCCCCAGTCACTCAAATCGAACTTGCGCTGCCATGTGCTCATTTGAAACATGTGTTCGATGTAATTCATACTCACGGTGTACCAACGACAGCTTTGTGGATCTTCGTCGCCGTCTGGAAACGGCCAGTCAGAGATGGAGAGTCCATGAGAGGCATCGACCTTGCGGTTAATTGGCTGGACTGTGCCCCCGAACACAGTTTGCTCCCATGCCCTTCCACATTCTGATTCCTGCCAATCGAGCCAATAGGGCTCTTTGTAATATCTCGACGACTGCCAGTCCAGCCATTGGTGATGTCGATTCCGGAAGTGGATACCCTCGATCGAGTGAGCCAGCTCGTGTACGATCATGACTGCGAAGCCAAAACTAAAGCGAAGCTTCTGGGATGGTTCTTGAAATTTGAGTAGACTTAGTTTCTTAGCAACAACGTAATAGTCGGCGTTCAATTTGATAATGGAGCGAACGAGGGACGCGGTGATCCCATGAGCCTCGGTGTCGATTCCCTGGTAGTCACAGATGGGTAATGAAACAGCATATGCACTGCCTTTGAAATCACTATTGTCTAGCGTCTGCAAGCCACGGTTGAACCTGTAATGAATCAACTTGGATTTGCCTACATGGTTGAGATGGTTAATGACTGTTCTTGCTCTCTCTGCAGTCAGTACAACATGCTTCTCGATCCGCTGGGATAGCCTGCCATTTCTTGCGCTCATCTCCGTATCTTCCTTACGCTCTCCCATGGCTAGCGTTACCCAGAACTGCATGCAGATCGGTTGAGTCAAGAACAGCGTTGCCAGCTGCAATGCCGGTACTAGCTGGTCATAGATGGCGTCTGGCGTATCGTCGAAGCAAGACCGATCAAAAAGGGGGTGTATCTTGTTTGTTAAATTCGAGGGTTGGCCATTCTCAATACCCACCGCACCGTTCCAATTCACTTCCTCAGGCCGGAAGCCATGTATTCTGTTCTGCCATCCTTTGCGCGTTGATTTAGGTAGATTGGGCCCTCGTTTCCTTTTCTTGGCTTCGCTCCGGGCCTCTGCTCTGACTTTGAGGAAATGTAAAGGCTGGAGCTCCATATCCATGAGGTATCCTTTAGGTACTTGGACCCATTGCGCCGCCTTGATTGGCACATCTCTGATCACTACGTTCTCGTGAATCCGCTTAACTAAAGCTTCTATTTCAGCATCACTCTGAACGGAAGATGCTGATTTTGGAGATGACTGTTCAGAATCCTGGGGTGTGGAAGATTCATCATCTGAGGCAGTATCCACTGTAGCAGGAATGCTGGTCGACAGTGCCTTAGCCTCTTGCTCAAGGGTGTTAGAGGGCTCAAATTGCGTACCCCGAAGTACTTGTGTTGCCATGGCGGATCCAAACCCACCACTTCCAATAAGACCTTTCGAATCTGCGATGTAGGATAGTGGAGGTAGCTTCTGTGGGATGCGAGGCTCGATTAAGGCAGCCGGTCGATCAATCGATGAGTGATGTCCCGAGGCAGTAACCCCAAAAAGCCCGGCAGGGTTTCGTGGGATGCAAAGACTCGACATTTTGCGCTGTGTAATGTCCTTGAAGTCGAACAAAGGATCTTGTCAAGTCCTGGCTTTATGTCCCATTGTTGCTTGATACCCTTGACAGTGTGATCAAAGTGTTGTGATGGCCCACAAAGAAAGCAGCACGAGGATAGTGCGATTTCGGGGAGTACCAACGATCGCTTTCACGATCCATTCAACGGTGACAGCAACCAGGATCTGGTACTAGGTGGAAGACGGAAGCATAGCTGTAGAAGATGAGTGAGATAAAGTCACAAAGATCGAAAGGAGCCTCAGTAGCCGACGTAGCCACTTGCACAGTTTCAAATTAGCACCTCTAGCACCACTCGGCCGTACAGATAGTGAATGAGGTCAACGTGATCTCAGTCCTCCTCGGAGCTGTAACCGGCTAGCCCCAAGCCAGTTCCACTTGATGCCTTGGGACTCTCTGCTTTCACTACTGCTGGAGTTGTTTTTGGATTGGTGATGGCTAGTGGAGCCGGAGGGGTTGAAATGGGGGTCTCCGCCCTCTTCTCATCAAGTCGCGTCTGAAAAAGGGCTGGTGCGTTACCCTTCCCAGGCTCCGGGAATTCCTCGCTCGATTTGACAGGCGCTTCATTCGTAGATGAGGACTTGCGCAGCTTGATACCCTTCAAGCCCTCTTTCTCCTTTACTCTCTTTCTCTTCCGAGCATTTACAGCCCACTGACCCTCACCAGCTTCCGGACTTCCCGCCTTTACCTCCGCCTTTGTATCATCTACCTCCCCCCCTTCCTCGAGGACCGCTCTGTCAGCCTCTTCTTGTTGCTTCCGAAATTGATCTAACTGTTCGGTAGTCTCCCTTTTCACGTCCTGTTCCTTCTTTCTTGTAGATTCGAGCACTGAATCTAGAAACTCAATCTCATCTTCGTCTAAATTTCTGAACTGATTCTTGAGTTTGATTGACTCTTCAAAAGCTTCTTGCTTGGCAGCTAAGGAGGAAAGGAAAAACCTGACATGTCAGTCTCATTGCACCATAATGGAGACGAAGGCTGAATGGTGAAGCGCAATGTTAGTCACCTTTATTGCTTTGGAGGACTTCGTAGAGTGTCTTCCCGCCTTCTTGGCGACTGGCCTCTTCCTTCCTACGACGGGTCGCTTCGATTTCTTGCTGGGCTTTGAGCCATTCGTTGTCACGCTCGATGGGCTTATCCGTCGTCCCGCCTGAGACAAAACCAGAGGACATGCTGTACAATCTGAGTCAGATTGTAGCTGCCTTGGGACGTATGTTTCAGAGACTAGACAGGAAGTCTGAGCTCTTCCCTGGCCAAGTACGCCTCTGCTCTTTCACAACTTGGTAGAAGGACTTCTGTGAGATTTCCATCGGGTTAAAACACAAGCGCCCAGCGCCCGATTAGCGTCCCGCTAGTAGAACTATTATTTCCGGGCACCGATCTGTCAAGACTGTCACTGTTTGTGATACATATTGACTCCAAATGGTATGCTGAATTACATTGAGACCATAGTCACAGGATTTGAATCGGATCTTATCTGAGAATTGTCTGTTCCGACTATTTCCGTGCCAAGGAATCATGGATCAAGTCTATTCTTAAAAGGGGTTATTGGCATGAAGCCGGTCTTTTGCTCTCTACATTCTTGGTCCTGTAATAAATCAGCAAGGTTCTAACATTTGGTAAGACCGTGAAACTTTTCTCCGCTTGTAGATCAGTATCTGTCCATTAGGTGCAATCTTTCCTTGCCCATGATCTCTGTGGACCATTAGAATTTTGAGAGAATTCGTCTAGCCTTCCTGAAGCAATCTTGGCCAATCGAGCGAATCCTTCGCTTCTCTCTGTCCTTACAAAGTCATGTTTACGAATACTAGCATTGCTCCAACGATGTTAAAAACTTTACATGACGAGATCAGTCTGGACGCAGCCCTGGAGGAGGAGCAAAACATGCTCCATCGATTGACATATTGGCAGAAGAGATCAGATTTGATAGACTATCTCCGTGATAACAAGTCGGAGATCGAGAGTGTCGTATCTCAGCATCTGAATCTGAAAGGAGGCGGACGATGTAGCCTTTCACCTTTGAGAGAGTGGATCAACGAGCTTCAACATCTGTCTTCCTGTTTACATTAAAGATTGGAGAGGCTGTTCCGAGAAACGAGTCATTATCAGGTTTCATTTACCATACAAAGTGGGCGAGGAGACTTTTCCCGGCAATGCGGACGAGAAGCTTCGTTGTGAAGCCGCAACGTATATCTGGATTCAGGAAAACTGTCCCGATGTTCCCATTCCTCAGCTGTGGGGATTCGCGTTTTCTGGCAATCATTGCGTAGGTTGTATGGCCCCCATTCAATGGTTTCCTGCTTACGAAGATATTTAATAGTTTACCGCGCTAGAGAGGGTCTCATGGTATGTCCAAGCCAAAGAATTCATGAGGCGGCAACTGTGCTCTTTGTGTGGCTATGATATTCCTTGCCGGTATCTTCCTCAACGAAAGCTATCCAGCCTGCAACCCGGCTACTTACTCATTGATTACATCGAAGAGAGCGACGGTACTATGCTTTTGGAGTCCTGGGAAGAGAAGCGGCAAGACAAGAGCCGAAGGACCAACTTATTCAAGGACTTATCCCGAATCATGCTTTCCTTGGGGCGAGTACCACTGCCACGGATTGGATCTTTCACTATAGACGACCATGGAGTGCTCAGTCTTACTAACCGACCTTTGACCTTGCGCATCCATGATCTAGAGAATGAAGGGGTGCCGACCAATATCTCTCGAAACGATGTTTACACGAACGTGGAACCATACATATCCGATCTCTTAACATGTCACGATAATCTGGTACGACACCGACTTAACTCTATAAACGACCGATCAGATTGCAGAGCACAAATGGCCGTGCTGACAGGAATGCGCGCCGTCTTGCATCATTTCCTCAATCGCGACGTTCGGAACGGACCTTTCATATTGATGCTCACCGACATCCATCAAGGAAATATATACGTTGACGAGCAATGGAATGTCAAGTATTTGATTGACTTAGAGTGGGCGTGTTCACTGCCGATTGAAATGCAGAATCCTCCGCATTGGCTGACCAATCGCGATGTGGATCAATTAGAAGGTGAAGATCTCACTTCCTATAGCGACATGCATGAGGAGTTCATGCAGGCATTTGAAGGTGAAGAGAAGCTCCAGCCGGTGACCTCACTAGGAGAACGTGACCTACTGCATACGCGAACGATGAGAAGAGTCTGGGAGACCGGAGCCTATTTCTACTTTCACGCCTTGGAGAGCCCCGCAGGCCTTTTCAATCTGTTTATACAGCATACATGGCCCAAGTTTCCTTCTTCAATGGCTGCAAAGGAGGGCTTTGATGAGGCCGTCTCGCCATTTTGGAGCCCTGATGCGGACGACTTCACTGCCACAAAGTTGCGACAGTGAGAAGAGTACGAAAAAGATCTACGGGCTCTATTCAAGGCGCAGGCATCAGAGGAACCCATTAATAATGACTGAATGAGACTGAAGACTCCCTTGAGGACCCTCCTATCACTTTAATGAGCTCATGAGCTCATAGACAAGGTCCATACCTAAGATACTTAGTGCTCCGCGTGGGAGGAAAATTAAAGCCCTCGGTTGTATAATTTCAGAATTGAAGCCGGTGGTCTTCAAGATCAGCCAAATCTGGACGGCCCCCTTCATGTAAAGGTTAGAGCTAATCGAAGCAGGAATTCCAAATTTAATTAAATCAAGGCGGTATTCTCAAGCAACGGGCTCCATCAATCCACTCTGGATGAATTGGCATTTTCCTCCTATTGCACAGTCAACATGTCAATGGAATTTTCGATGGTCGTCAAAGTAGGTCGTGTCTAGTCTGTTAGCGTCAGGATAACATAATCGTACAACAGCAAAAGCATTCAAATGATTTCAATCACTTCTTCAGCGCCTTCTCAGGATGCTTTGCAAACGCTTGACACCACTTGTCCCATTCTTTGCCAGCCTTCCCCAGCGTCGACTTCAAATCATCCTTGACTTCCTGTGTCTCCCACTCCTCGTCCTCCCAATTCTTATTCACATTTCCCGTCTGCGATGGCGCCCAGCCAATCGCTGAAAGAACGTCCGTTTCGGTTGGCGCCACATCTGTGCTTGGGAAATGTTTGTGGTCGGACTCCTTGCATCTAGCCAAGAGATACCGATACAGGACTTCTAGTCGTGGAGACTGAGTGAAAACCATTCGGAGCTTGTCGCCTTGCATCTCTTGTTCCTCAGTTTGGTTATGCGTGTCGCCAGAATGTGTCGAGGAGCTCAAACGTTTCGTGACGGACCGGGCAGTCTTTGCGCCTCGAATAGAAGAGTAAGCCCACACACCGTCTACTTCCAGCAGACCCCCAACCGGCCAAACTACCGTTGCCAGAATATCGATGGCCGCGGTCACCGGTAACAGTCCCGTGGCTAAGACGGCATCCTTCTGGGCCTTTGATTTCGTGCGCATCATGGTATTGACAAATTCCGTCTTGACTTGATCTGGGCTTGCTCCAAACGACGAAGGATAGATCAAGACCATCTCTTCTAATCCTACAGTCTTGTGGGTAGTATCTCCCTCGTTCACGCCATCGTCTGCGTGCGAATCCTTCGAGTCCGCTTTGGCTCCTGGTATCCGATTCACAAAGTCGAGATTCGAGGTGGTCGTCTTGGACATCACATAGCTGATACCCCTGGTAGCTTTACTCTTGACTCCCTTCCAGCTTGCCGTTTTCGCATCGCTGGTTTTGGCTGCCCTCACCTCTTCTTGCCATTTCCGTTGCACTTTGTGCAATTTGTCTTCTTTCTCGCCCTCTTTCGGGGCTGATAGCGGAGGCGGTGGAGGAGTATAAATGAGGAAACGGTCTGGAATAGCACCTGGCGCAACGCCCTTGATCTGGGGTTTCGGAAACGGGACAAGGTAGGCGACTAGCTTATGAGGGTCACGGGTATAATGGATAGGATTTGATGGATCGTCGCCGCCAAATGAGGCGCTGTGTCTTCGAGGAGGGACAGGATATCCGCCAGCGGCAGTTGTTGTCAGGGTGTTTGAAGGCTGTGGGTAATGTTGGGGTGTTTGGCCGGGGTTCTGCTGGTTGGGTCGAGGAGGTTGAGAGGGTGGTGCTGCATCGTGATAACCGTCTGGGGTCTGCCCGGAGTGTGGTGGGGGAGGATACGGCTGCGAAGCTTGGCTTGGTAATGGAGCGCCTCCTGGCCCTTGCTGGGGAGGAGGCGGGAAATACTGTTGCGAGGGCTGTCCCGACGGTTGGGGACTAGATCCCTGCTGAGAAGGTGGTGGGAAGTATTGCTGGGCACCATATCCTGGCGGTTGAGGGCTTCCAGTCGCTTGCTGAAGGGGAGGAGGGTAGTACTGCTGAGAGGTATATTCTGCCGCTTCGGAGCCACCGGACATCATATGCTGAGTAGGTGGAGCAGGGAATTGCTGTGAGCCTGGATTGTAGGTGGCTGGAGCTCCTGGATTGTACTGCTGGGTTGAAGGGGCAGCGTACGAATCTGGGTGGCCTGGTGGAAGATGCTGCTGCTGTTGTGGAGATGGTGGTGCATGATACTGCGGCGCTCCAGCTGGCTGTTGGCCAGCAGGCGCTCCTTGTGGTTGTAGATATCCTTGATTGACTGGAGCTCCAGCACCAATCTGGTAGCCGGAAGGCGGGGCATTTGGATTGCTAGAAGACATGATTGAGTTCAATTGGGAGATGTATGGTAGGAGTTTAGTAGGTAGCACTTGAGGGTACTTGAGCTGCAACAATGGTCGCGATCAAAGGAATTTATATGTTGTGTCGCTGCTGAAGCCCCGAAGTGGCAGACGCGTTGAGGGGCGTAGCAACGTCATGGTGGTGGGGCGAAGCCCAAGACTGCGAAAACGGCCAAACCGAAGTCTACGAACGACCCAATAGCATCAGCCTCCCAAACTCATAAATATCCTCAACCTCTTTCGAAACGCACTTCATCACAAAGACCGAAAACAGAATCGCAGGGAAAGCCACCATGCCTCTCGTAGTGCCAGGCTTGATGACCTCCAGCGGCTCCAACAACAAGCAGGAAGATTGGATGAACAAGCTTGTTGGCAAGAAGATCACTGATGGAGCCAGTGACGAGATGGTGCGCTTCACTTGCCGTTGATGCTCTAATGGCTGAGCACCGAAGGCACGTCTTGCTGATTGTGACATCTAGAGCTTTGCGAAGCAGGATCTGCCAAAGGAGAGCAGGGTCATTGAGCATGGATCTCTGGCCACCCAAGATGTCAAACCGGATAGGTGGGCAGTCTGAAACCACGCAGATTGATTGGAATGAAAGAATTGACGAGAAGCCCTAGGATGAACATACATCTAGCAGAAGATGGCACTATTAGGCATGTCGACTTCAAGTAACAGATACCCCTGGCGTTATGATGGCATGACAAAGATATGAGAACAATACAATGATTTCAGTGAAAGTGCATCCGACATGTCAGGCTCCTCTGGTGCGTTTATAATGTCGTGCGTGAGGCACTCGCATGTCCGGTCAAACCCCAAAGTCATCACCAACAGCCTCTAGCACTTCCTGTAATGCTTTTGTCATCTCCTCATCCCGCCAAGTGACCTTCGAAGCCTTCATGATGAGCGGGTACAGTCTATGCAGATGCTTTTTATGTTCCGAACTGATGCCAGGTGCAGCCGGTAGTGCTTTCGGCTCGGAATCGAGTTCAATCAGCTTGCGCAAAATGTAGAACATCTCCTTCCTCTGGGATAGGGGTTGGGGCATTCGGCCTCTCAACGGATGATCCATGACATAAGCCTTTAGTGTCAGGCCTGTGCGAAGAATTAGATAAGGAGCAGCTGCTTGTGCGAGCTTGATACGCTCCAAGGATCCATCGTGTACAGACACCAGATCGAAGAGCTCGTCAAGCAGAAGATAGCCTAGCTTTGACCGAGGTGATCGTGGAAGATCCTTTACCCTGCCTATGTGGGTACTTCGAAGGCCCTCAAGTAATTCTTGGCCGGGCCTTGCCAGGTCGTCGATGTTGGGCTCATGAAGGATGGAGCATTTGAAGATGGACTCTGCAAACTTCCGTCTTGTCATGTCGGGTGTCGACCCTGACCCCAAAGCAGGTACGAGGACTTTTTTTGTACTTAAGAAGGCGTCAATGTCGAAGTCTCGGTCACTAGGGATCTCTTCAGGATTGGTACACGCATCACAATCAGCAGCTATGATGCTATCGTTGATGTTGACCACAACTTCCCAAAATGGGGAGGTGTTCCCTGCGGCTCCTCGAACCATCGGTATAGCAGCCTCCAGGATTGTCAATGCTGTCATCGTGGCCTTCTTCCATGGGGAGGGTCCTCTTCCCTCCGATTTCCACGTATACTTTAGACGCATTGGCACAGATAGAGCGTTCGCAGCTCCGACAACCATTGCAATCCCATCGCTGTGCTTGTTGACGTGCTCGATGAGGAATGACTCCAGTAAAGTCATTGCAGCCTTTGACAAAGCAATGTATGTCTGCTTCTCACCGGTAGCTTCGCTTTGAGGTGTGTAGGCCAGTGTCACCAATTCACAAATGAATCGCGCAAGGACCGGGATTGTGTCGAGTTTCGCAGTAGGAGCTAACGTGAGACTCTCTAGTACCAGTTCCTGAACATGGGTCATACGATCAAGGTCCATACTGTACGCCGACGCAGTGGATTTTACCACACAGATCCAAATTTGTTCGAGGACCATTTTGATATGCTCTGACGATGATCGCTGACCGGTCAGCCGTAACAGATCATGCAGACATTTCAGGTATGGCGTCAGAGCTTCTTGATTGTCGTTCCTTTTCCTCTCCGAATCATCTCTGTGTAGAGCAGGATTACCGTGCTCCCACATTTCCCACCCCTTTGCTAGGATGGAATGCTCCGCGCTCCCTGTGAGTTCAGCTTCTCCCACAGCGGTAAGTATTTGGTTCAAGCCAGTGAACGCAGCTCGGCTCACGCTCAACATTTGTCGTTCCGGGAAAATCATAAAGTGTCCGATCAGGTCGTGGGTCATGAATGCTATGGCTGGGTCACCCGTGGTTGCATGAAGCCATTGTGAGAAGAGTTCAGATATTCCCCCTATTTCCACAATCGCTGTTTCGTTCCAGCTTCTGGACATGGAGTCTTCTTTATCAGGTTCTACCAAATTCTGGGCTCTGAGGTATTGATGTTGGTTCGCTTCAAGCATTTCGACCAGAACAACGTTGAAACATAATTGTCTAGCACGTGTTGTGAGCTGATCAAAGCATGCGTCAAATATTCTGAAGAGAGTATGCAGAGCACTATGCCGAACCTCTAGCCTACCGTCGGATGATAATGATTCCAGCTGTAGAAGAAGATAAATCCAGAGAGCTTGAGACGACGTCTCTTCGTTGCTGTCTCTGACCCAGCCTGCCAAATCAGCTTTGGAGGGCTTGCTGACTGGCAAGGCGTCGAAGGTAATGTTTTCGCCGTCACGTTGGAGGTAATCCGAGACATTCCGAAAGAATGTAGTGGTAGTCAGCGAGATGTTTAAATCTCGATGTTGAGCGCAGAATGAGTAAAGGGTGTCTAGTAATGTCATGAGGTGGGATGATGGGACTGAACTAAGGAAATCTGAGCAGACTAGTTGCAATGAATCGAAAGCAGAACGGACGAGAATAGGCGACAGTGTGCGAGTGTTTACCGTATCGTTCGAAGAATCATTGGACTCTGCAAAGACGCTGTTGATAATAGCAAGAACGCTGTTCCATCCAATAGTCAACGAGTCGCCACAATGCTCCAAGATAGATTTCAGTGAATCCAAGGCCAGCCGGTGGACCTCGCTTTCGCAGCTCTCGGAGGCCCTCGTGCGCTGAGATGAAGCCTTCCGTAAGCAAAGGATCTCGCTAAGTAGAGCGTCTAAGCTCCTACCACGCACGGTCTCCAGTTCTTCAGCACTCAACGGCTCTTCAGAAACGGCTACTGCGATAAGCATGTCATCCAACGTATTCGCTGCTTTTATACGGACATCGGAGCGTGCTCCATCCGAGCCGACTGTTGTGTTCAGTACCTCTAAGAGAAGATCCCACCCACTCTCTGATGTGACTGGTTGAAGTAATCGAGGCACATTGCTCTGGATTACGTCGTCTATTTTGTCGATGACGAAGCCGTTGCATTGACCCGACGCACCTCCTTCCATAGGAAAGCTCGACATACTACGCATCTTCTGATGTTTGCGTACTGTAGGTCGGGGTGACAAAAGTCCATTCGCGCCGTCTCCCTGGGCTTGATTAACGCGAAGTAAAGAGCACAGGCACCCCAGGAAATCTAGGAAAGCCTCGCCTGACAAATCGGAAGTAGCCTCGAACAGTCGTGATGCAGCGGTCTCCGCGGCCGTGATTTCCAGCCCCAAGTCTTCAGCACCTAATGCTTTTTCCCCGCCATCGTTCTCTGCTAGTTTAGCAGAGCCTCTCGCCTGCTTTCGACGAGCCTGCCCCGTGGCCGATAACAGCAGGTCTGCTTGCAGAAGTGTCTCGAGGATGATCGTCCATGACTTCCTTAAGACAGTCCCTAAAGCAATTCCTAAGTTGAGCAACGCTCTCAAGCAAAGAAGATGCCGAGTGTTCATAGTAGGCGTCGGTAGGTCGACGGATTGTCGACGAATACTTGGCGCAGGGCTTGAGTCAAGGTCGCTATCACTCAAGTCATTTGCAGGTCCACGTCTGTTGCTTTCTGGAGCTATGATAATACTATTCATCGCAGGTACTGCATGCTTGCCGAGCGTAGTAAGAAATGCATCCCGTGGAATGGCGAGGTCGAGTAAGCCTGCAATTTGGGTGAACTTTTGGAAAGATCGGATTAATGCATGGTAGTTCTCAGAGTCCAAAGAAGCATTAAGATATGTAGAAGATGCCGCTAGCAGAGCTGGCCAACAATGCTCCACCATGTGACCAGAGGTTGAGATTTGACTGTAAAGTACATGATCCTTCAAAGTTAAGGGGTTGATGGGGGTCTTGCGGCCACCGTATGACTGAGTCCTGGACAGCTTCTTGTCCGGATCTATTAGAGCACGACCGTTGTCCGTCGTCTCTTGAGAAACGGTTTGCTTTCGTTTTCCCCGACCGTCTGCCGGAATTGTGAACGGCAATAGAAAACGCGCAAGACCTTCGGAGAAAGTAGTGACACATGTCAGAGCAAGACTGTAGATGTAGGTTGCTGGTAGGTTTGGGGCTTCGGATTTGTCAAGAAGCTCGATACAGGGTACTCGTACCGTGCTCCACTGATTACTTATCCCAATCTTGTTGGACTCCGTTGCAGCAACCGGGGTTCCAATGCTACCGACAAGTCCACCGGCTTGGAGCGCAGCTTGCTCTCGGGAGTCATCCCTTTGTCCTAGGGAGGGCGCTATTGATGACTGCTGGCCTATACCTATGATGGCTGGCTTCTCCGAGGCTAACCGGACCATACTACCTAAATGGTCTCTGACAATATTCCTCTTCTCATCTGCTCCATCATAATGAGCATAAATGTTCCTAATGAGGGCAGGCTCCGAATGGATCCCTCGAAACACCTCAAGGCACAGTGCACGCTTCCAAACAGCAGCCGCATCTGGGTCAAGCATGTGATTTAGCAGGCTCAGAGCCATTTCGCATTCTGGGGCAAGCGCGAATAGAAGGCGACTGATGATCAGTTGAAGCAGTCTCATTGTGCGGACTGTAGTTGAGAAAGCTGTTCTTTCCGACAATATCCTAATGATCAATGGCATTAATTGAAGGCGCAGAACGTGAATCTGCTCAGGGTGTGCCATGACCGTATCAGCATGGTTTGCCAATATGGATTCCAGCAACTCAAGGCCAAAGTTCTGCACGAGCGAGGCGGTGAGCAGATACTGTGGTCGCTGTCCATCGGTCAGGAGGCATATATCTTCAAGGAGGCGATGAGCATCCAATGCAGCACCACTGATTGGGATGGTACCATCACCAATTGGCACCTCCGAGGTAGGGTCATCTTTACCTGGGCCGTCCTTTTCTCCTGCCGCCTTCTCCAAGGTGGAGTTGACGAGCTGTTGCAAGGCAGCTGCAGCTGTATTCGACACAACGGCAATCCTGCTGCCGTACAGCAGAAAACATACTTGGAAAGCGGTAAGAAGTAATTTCCCCGTGAGACTGTTGCTGTAATTTTGCAATAATGACGGGAGTGCTTGGAGAACTTTGAGCTGAATGTCAAGTGCGAGACTGGCGCATTCTCCAAAGGCTTCCAGAACCTCCGCTAAAGTATCCTTTGGCAATGCATTAGATACAACTAATCGTTGAAGGCCGATAATTCCACTGCCGGCAAATTTGGGATTGCGCGTCCCGCAAGCAAGCAAGAATGGTTTTACGAATAACCGTCGCGATCTCAAATCTCTTGCCAAGTCAGAAATGCATAATGGACGAATTTTGAAAAGACAGACCTGCTGCGATCTGGGCTTCAGAAGTACGAGGAAGACTCCTGAGGTCAGTCAGGGACTTTTCAGCAGCCTGAACGTTTCCGTCAGTCTTTCGGCGTTTACGACAATTCAAGATCTCGCAACGCACACTTCTCAGCTCTGGATTCTTTCTCTTCGTTTCTTGGATGAGGGTTGACAGCTCCGAAGTGAGCAATTGGGCAGTCATGCTTAGGATGCATCCTTCGATTTGACGAGCGCAAGCGATCCACAGATTTCAACTGCGGGATTCAATTCACGTAGACCTTCAATGTCAATGTTTGGACGAGGGGATCGGACTGTTGTGTATACATATGCTCTTCCGCCAGGTAGCCAGATTGACTGGAGGCCTGAAAATAACCGCTAGTAAAGACACGTATGGTAATATAAAGTGGGCGGACAAGTCCCGCTTCAGCAAATGCTCTTGAGACAATACAACACAAGACGACTTTCTCGTGCTACATACTCTGAGAGGAGGGCTCTCTCCCTCCAGTCTCCACTCGCCCATAACCAAAGGTTCTATCCATTCATACATTTACTTAGCAACCATGGGAGCCAAAGTACCCCGAAACTTCCGTCTCTTAGAAGAGTTGGAGAAAGGCGAGAAGGGTCTAGGCGCAGGTATGACAATGGAAGTATTTGTAGAATGATCGAGGGCTGATGCGTGAACTCAGAGGCCTGCTCATACGGTCTGTCCGACGGAGACGACCTGTTGATGTCAAATTGGAACGGGACAATCCTCGGGCCACCTCACGTACGACGGGTTATTCTATATCTTGAGCAAACATCCGCTGAAACAGTGCCCTTCAGAGCGCACATGAAAACCGCATATACAGCCTGAATATCCATTGCGGAGACAATTATCCCGATACTCCCCCGACCGTCCAATTCGTCTCCAAAATCAACCTGCCTTGCGTCGATTCGAGAAACGGAAAGGTAGGACTCAGATATCTAATTATTTGGAATGAGATTGACCAAACCTAGGTTGACCCATCGAGGCTGCCATGCCTGTTCCAGTGGAAGCGGGAATACACAATGGAAACAATCTTAATCGAACTGAGGAGGTATGTAGGCCTAATTCTTCCACTCTATGGTCTGACCGCTGTCATTCAGATTCATGGCATTACCACAGCATAAGAAGCTTCCCCAGCCTGCCGAAGGATCAACGTTCTCGTAATCCAATGGCGCGAAGTGAGTTGGGAAGATTGAAGGCATGAAGTTACGATCAGCGGGCGTAGGATTTAGAATCCTTGCATTGGCCGGCGTCTTGATGGCACGTGAAACTAGCTGCTCAGTACTACTAAGCATATAGCTGTGACTGTTGCTTAAAACATGAAATCAAATCCAATTATTGTTGAACTTGAGAGCAAGTGCACGTGACCTTCCCACAAATTTAAGATCTGCATCCGCCGGAACTCCCCAAGACACTCACACCCTCTCTATGATGGAATATTGAATGCGCGGGTACCTGATTCCCAGAAAATCAGGTGTGCACCGCGCAGCATGTATGTATCAAGATCCCTCTACAGATTGTCGCATGCCTGACGAGTGATTCCCTAGGCTTCTGGCTCTTTCGCGCGCTGCTCCGGCAGGTAAAGCAGCTGCCTCTCGCAGGACAACAACAGATCACCATTGGCAACCAATTTCGAGCAGTAATAAAGAGGAACAAGCAGCTTCAGAGTCCGCAAGAAATCACTAAAGCTATACAATTAGGACATGAGGTGCGCCCATTGATAATATTATTCTTGTTATGCTTATGCTGTCCCTCAGGCTCTCCACGCACTCCGCAGCCCCACAGCATGGCGAGTTATACTGACTCGCGTCCTTGAGCTGGGAGGTCAGAGAATCGCACAGCAACGACAAGACGACCTCAAGGCAATCTCAGATCCTAAGGCCAGTAATACTACACCGTCAGACGCAACTTCTGGTCGACCACGTGTATGGCCACATCCAGATGCCAGCAAAATGTTGGATAGACCATACCATGACCTCTCTGGTCGCCGACAAGTCCCCAAGCTCGTAAATGCGAACAGGGTCCCCTTCTTACGGGTGAAGAAACCTCAATCGCCTTACGTAAGTCGTATCATACGAAATACGGTCAAAACACGCGAAAAACGAATTGCGTTATCTGCCAGATTAGCTGAGCAAATCCCGATTGCCCAAACCGAGGATAAGTGGGATGACATTATTTTCAAAGTGTTTGGATTGGAGGAAGTGACCGGAAGTGCGTGGTCACACGAGCTGCATCAAGCCATCCATGAAAATCAAAACTTACAAACGTCAGCCATCCAAAAGCGGGCTGATCTTTCCGCGCGAATGCACTCAATCGTTGAACAGGAGAAAATGCTTGCAGCGGAAGAGGAGCAATTAATGAAGAAGGAGAAGTATCAACGTATAAAGGATAGACGTCTGGCTCGTAAAGAGAATCCGACACCAGTGGTAGAGCAGGAAAGGCTGTTGGACAGCGCTGAAGCAGCACCTGATAAGCTCAAGCCAGACATGGCTGTGCATGACAAGGACCATTACAAGACCAGGGAGGAAATCGAACAGATGGGAGCAGAAAATGAACACTCTAGGACGGATGAAGAGGTGGCAGATATCAAATCAGCAAGAGTCAGGCGAAGGGAGGAGAGATTGAAGCAAAAATCCGAAAAGGCGAAAAGGCAGGCCGAGAATGTCCTGTTCTGGCGAAACAAGCTGGGCACTTGAGGAATCTACCAATACTGGGACCTTACAACGGCTACCGACACATAAGCATTCGACTCCCGAGGATGCAGACCGCCTGCTAGAGGGGACAAAGAGCAGAAGATTGATTGACGCTCACCAGAGCGAGCAGTCTCAAAGGGAACCATAGTCTCTTCAGTGCTTAGACAAAATCATCGACTCCGATCTGTCCACTTCCAATCTTGTGACGATACTTTTTGATCTAAGAAGCTGCTACGATTCTCCCTTCCCGCGTTCAATCAACATTCTCAAGGCCTGATCTACGACCTTCCCAATGATCACGCCTTCTGTAACAACCTCCTGATGCTTCCCGTTCACCTCCACGAGAACTCGTACTCCATCCCTCTTCCCCTTTTCCTCCTCCAGCCTTTGCACCATCTGTTCGGCCTGCTCCCATTCCACAAGCTCATCTTCACGACTATGTACCACCAAAACAACCATAATCCCTTCCCTCACCTTTCTTCGACTCCTCAAAACATTCCCTCGCTCCCAACTTCCGTCCTCTTCCGAACCAAAGGCCCCAGTCGTAAAGGCGTCGTAGATCTCCCTATACTCCAAATGCGCATCCCTAAGTGCAACGAAATCAAAGATTCCCTCGATACTGATCACGCCTTTCAATGCCTCCATTGCCCCCTCCTTGCCCCATTTCATATCTCCTTCCTGCTCACGAGCCTGCAAGCTAAGCATCAGAGCCATGGTCCCCCCGACACTGTGTCCCGCAATCATCCACTCCTTCCCTTCCATGCCCCCGTTTTCCTTCAGCCAGTCTGTCGCATCCCTCACGTCATCAATATGCTCAGGCCATTTGGCATTCCTACCCTCATCGTCCGGAGATGAGGGATGGGTGGGATGATCGGGATAAGGCGAAAGGCGGTAATTGATGGATGCGATAGCGGCGATGTGGGGATTTGCGAACAGACTTGGGAGAGAGGGAAGGAGGGAGACGGAGGTAACGAGGGGGTCGCGGAAAGCACCACCGTGGACGTAAATGAGCCAGTATGTGGGGTGAGCCGTGGGGGCTCTAGGGGTGTGGATGTCGAGGGTATTTAGGGAGGAGTGGGCGGAGTAGGGGATGGCGAGGTGGGATGCGTAGTTTGTTTGTGCGGTAGTGGGATCCATGGTTGGGGGAGGGTTTACGTTTGAAGAGTGTTTTCCATATGAGCCTAATGCCTGAAGTCAATGTATCAAATGCCCAAAGTTTAGTATCCAAGCTCTGTACAGGTGATCTGTGTATGTTCCCAGCTGGGCAGACCCTGAATCGCTTTACCAACGCCTCTCTGCAAATAAGATCGTTCGAAATGTCAGCCGTAGGGTATCTGAAAGAAAAACGCCATTCAAATGCCAGTATCCCCACGCTATGCTTTGACGACTTGGAAGGAAAACCGAGAATCGTAACCATCCTGCAGCTTCACATTGATCTCCTCGTCCTTGATGATCATTTCATGCTGTAGGTCCCATCCAGCGCGTCGGCAAAGCTCAGTGACAATCGTATCACAATCACCAAGCATATCGACGTCGAAGTCGACATGTGAACATGGCTATTGCGTAGATTAGCCGAGGACCAGAGAAGGGATCGCGTAAACCCTACCTCTCGCGATATGTACAGCTGTGGAATGTCCGGGGGTAGGATACCAACGACTTCAGATACTGGAGCAACCTTCAACGAAGTTCCTATCACAACGACGAGGTCCACAAGGTCTCGATCGTGCTTCATCAAGCGGTCATGGAAGGTTGCTGGTAACCCCTCACCAAAGAAGGTGATGTCTGGCTGTTATGCTAGTTAGCGAGACTAATTTCATACCTCAGACGGAGCTGCATGCCTTCATAACGCCAGCGACTGCAATATCATCATCCTCGTCATCCGTACTATCCTCGTAATCTTGGCGCTTCTTTTTCGGCGGTAATGAGCCATTGGAAGTTCTTTTACGCTTCATCCCTGGCTTGGCCTGTCGTATCGTCTTGATGCAATTATCACATCGAGCTACCTTCCCGGCCTTCAGATCATAGTAAATCTTCTCACACGGAACTTTGTATTTGCACTCAAGGCATGTGGCAGTGGCGAACGATCCGTGGCACTGTATGAGCTTCTCAGGGAGTATACCGGCATGACCCTCGAGATTGTCAATGTTTTGGGTGAAGTTGGTGAGTAATTTTCCCTTGTCCTGTAAAAGTCGTATGAATGCGTGTGTGGGCGAGAATTTCTTTGATGAAGGCAGTATGTCTTTGGCGACAGAGTAGAATATACTTGGGTCCTCACGAAACAGACCGATGTCAAAAACCTCCTGAGGGTCACTGAGGCCCAGATGTTGCAGTTGAGAGTAGAGACCGGTCTCCTTTGAACGGAAGTCTGGTATACCGAGGCTTGTAGATATCTGTATGAACGGTCAGTGAAAGCCATGACTGCTTATCTAGGGAGCCCACCCCTGCTCCAGTAAGAACAATAATGTTGCGTGACTTCTTTAGCAAAGACACAGCGTCATCGACAGTATTGTATTCCGAAAGCTTGACCCGTCGTGACAGCTCGCGACAAATCCCAAGATTCAGAATTGAGTGAAAGGCCTCATCTGGGGCATCTTCGAGAAAGAGGGGCGGTCGGATTCCAAAAGCAGTGCACAGCTTCTTTGCTGATGTTACCCCCGCATTGACTGTTTCGTCCAGGAACCGGTCTCCGCCTACAATCCTCAAACGTTTCCGATATAGCGCGGCTTCCTCAAGAGTGCACGCCCCCTCGCCTATGTCAATGTTAGTAGTTTGCCTAGGGCAAGTAATCTGGAAATGCTTACTGCCGTGTACCGGTCCGTCATCCTCTTCGCCTAGGATCGCATCTTCGTAGAGCGACCATTGACTGTCCTCCCACTGACTGTTTGCTTCGCTATCACTCTCCGCCCCTGACGCGTCGCGCTTCTCTCCAGCGGCTTCCAACAACGTTCCTTGTATCACTTCACCAGAAGTGGCGGAGGCCAGGTCCACGACTTCAATGGCAGGGATCTTGAGTGGCGCCTGCCACCGAGTCTCAGCACCTTCGGCCATCTAGGATGCACCTGGAGTTTCTCAGGACTGAGTCAATTGGGAACGCGAAATGTATTAGGTATTATTTCATAGACGTCGGCTATTGGCTCTATTCATCTGCCGGATACGCTAGACCAATTCCGGACTCTCCTTCTTAGAACACGAGAGAAAGCCATTCCATCATCTGTTTTCGCCGGGACGAATTCCTAATATATAGTACTTGCCTTGGATGTCCAATGTCTCTCCCACTCATCATCGATCGTGGCGTCCCCCTACGAATGCCGTCGGGGGGTTGCTAGTTGGAGCACAATATGCTCCGATACCTCTGGCATAGACGACTAGAGCCTCGAAGGGACAGTATGTTACCGAACATCAGACTCCATGGATGGGTCAACTTGATGATGACCGAGAAGAGGGAGGAGTGAAGGCACACAGAAGCAGATGAATGTTTTAGGTCATGATTATCTACAACTTGGGCTTCTGAACGTGAGTATTCCTGGGCCGAGAGTACGGGGCACAGAAATTTGGAGTCTACTCGACCACTATCGCTTTACCCAACTCTATGCGAAGATTGATGCCCTGACTGGGATGGATGGTGTCCGCTGTTTGATGATGTTAATGCTTCGGGACATGCCAGAAAGGAGATCGAACTCGCCCGGAAGCTCGCGAATTATCTTTTGACATAACGTTCTTGTTCGCCAATTTACGGCTCTTCTGACTCAACGAGGACTCTCACAAACTTCTGTCACAGGCTTTAAGATCTCTTCCTTCCGAGGGTCGGTCAAATAAGTCGTAGCCGATGTTCCAACTTCAAGAAATTCGACTTACGCGGGGTCTCACCAATAGCACTAAGCCCCAAAAAGTTCGAAATAATTCTAGGGCAATCCTAGACTTCTCAAATAGTTTACTTGAAAGTTTAAAGAAAATTAGAAGTGTTGCGGTAGACTTATTTGACTGTGCAAACATCAAGATCTTTTCGCCCTACCAGCCACGACTTATTTGACTGACCCTCGTTCGGTTATTCGTGGTTTCTGGAAGAGGTCCGGGATAAAAGGTATTAATCGACCCTTGGGCCATGTCGTCCCTCTGTACCTCACAAATTACGTTGCCATATGTATCAACTCTAAGAGGCCGACTCATTACCTGTCGAGGACGCTGACCATCGAAGTTTCAGGCTCACGGACCCGATTCCCTAATCCGCTGACAAGGCCCGCCGTCATGATCCGAGCAGAGTTGACCATGTGGGAGATGCAGCTATGGCGCTTCAGGAATATAATAGCATTGCTCGGTCATCTCTCTGCTACCTGAGTCGAGTTTGTGTTTCCTTTCGTGCTTGGTGTTTTCGGGGGGTGTCAAGGACGCCAATGCGCACACAAATGTGTATGTATATCGACTCTTGAGAGGTATTTCAGTCCTTTGGGCATGACAGGTCAGCCCTTCACTTCGTTTCCACCTGTATTTAGCCAATGCGAAGCCTGGACAACTACAAAATCC
>JAABUH010001585.1_pt1 | contig 24477 bp, 15 predicted proteins | sample 5559121 | NCBI WGS metagenome assembly JAABUH01 (sample SAMN10711871, study PRJNA513364) | rock metagenome | isolation source: Antarctica rocks | place: Antarctica: Victoria Land, Battleship Promontory nord | collected 2015-12-28
AGAAATTGTAGTTAACGGAGCCCTTCTGAGCATGGTGGATGTGGTTGAAGAAGGTTGATTGTTTTGAAGGTACGCGATTTTACGTGTTTTCGCTTAAGTGACCGTGACTTTTTGCAGGGTACTGTATTTCAAATTAACGCAGATCAACCTATCTTACAGGGGTTTGCACTCAGACGTGCCGTCCGTATGCTGCGAAGTCAGCAGAGCGCTAACCCGAAGGGGCTTAGCGACGTTGGCACGTCTGAGAACTGAGGCAACTGTTCCCTGTTTCCAACCCTATTTTCGCTAAGGTACCTTAGCACTAAATCGTTAACGGGTTCCAGGACGTCAAGATCCGTAGCTTTCCGCCGGGCCGAAGGCCAAGCCTGAGTCCCACTCCAGCCAATAGGTACCTTAGGTACATAGGATATATAAGGCCGCCCCTGGCCACAATAGTTTGAGTTTCTACCTCCCAGCTTTTTGACCGATGTGTGCGTACGAAGTACTGTAAGGTAGTTTGGTGATTTCTTAAATCTTTGTATTCTTTTCCTGTAAGCGCCAACAGTCCTCGTGGCTCTTTCTTCCATCGCTTGCTCTATATAAGTCCACTTCAAAGATTATGGATGAATCGGCGGAGTTGGAACGTCTTTTTAATGCATGGCTGGTGCGCTTTGATATCATGAATGAGGAGCTCAAGACAGAACACAAATTCTCGCCCAGATGGCTCCGAATCTGGGACAGTGCTTGGGCTGAATGGTCTGAACTGGAAGAGAAGGATACGTCGTACACTGCAACATCTCGGGGGTGGCGGAGGGATTACAACAAACTACGGTCTAGCTACGACGAAATGAGAAGATGGGTATCGGAACCAATGAATGCCGAAGATCGGCGAGAAGGCCCCCTTTGGGTAAGCTTTTTGCCTTCGAAAGAGTTGGAAACCTATGAGTATTTAAGCTGGCAGAGAACAATGAAGAACTGGCACGCGGTTCGAGACGCCTCAATGGCCGGTGCTTCTAGTTCCAAGCTTTCCAAGTCCTGGTCCAGATCCCAAAGTATCTCTTTGAGGCTGATCATGGATTGGTGGGATGGCCTGTACCAGAACTTGGAGACAATAGAATCTGCAAAATCTGTCCTCGCGGAAAACGTTCGCTTGGAGAGAGAGATAATCACCGAGATCGAGGATGGAGAAGACGCCTGGAATCCATGGGAGGAGCCAGGACTACGAACACACTTTCGTCTAGGAGTATGTCACAGGGATTCGTTGAACCGTACCCGCATCCTAAAAGGACAGGCGGAGGATCCGTTGCCGGAGGGCTGGGAGAGACGAAGAACTAAGGAGGGGAGACGCTTTTACATCAACCGGCATAGCAACGTCTGCACTTGGGTCAGTCCTAAGCATCTGGAAACAGGCGAGTCGGGGATTCACGAAGAAGCCGGCCAGTCAAAGATCCAGAATATTAAGGTTCAACGCAATAGTAACGTAAGAGCGTCTAATCATCTGCCGGCTAGAGGCTACCACTCGGTCATGTTGGAGCTCTTCACAAGAGAGTTCGATCCGTTGGCCTGGGAGCCATACATGAACGGTCTTTATCTTCTAGGTCTGAAGGACAAAAGAGAAGAAGCTTTAGATCACGCGTCCACTCAAATGTTTAGCTACTCGCTGTACAGAGATCTAATCTTGTCTACTCCACGGAACCGCTCATCAGAAAGTGCGTACATCGATAACATTCAAGATTCCGCTCCATGGCTCGCTGATGAAGACAAACACAACGGGCTGCCATTCTATCTGTGGAATGTAGAAGAGATGCGGACTGTGGAAACCAGCTCAATAGAAAGATCCCTGGAGTACATTTGTATCAGTCATACCTGGGGTCGTTGGCGTGTCAATCCATCAGTACAAGTGGATGGAGTTCCTTGGCTTGTCCCTCAATGCTCGAAATTTGAAGTTAGAAGCCTACCAGCACGACTTCGACATGCATTTGGACAGCGACGTATCTTCTCAAAACTCATATGGCTTGATCTACTGTGCATCCCCCAGGACGGATCGCCCAAAGCGAACGAAGAGATCGCCCGGCAAGCGTCAATATTCCACAACTGTCGCCTTTGTATAGCATGGATGCATGACGTCCAAGCATGGATAGGATTGGAACGTGCTATCAATTGGTCCGCCTTGACGTATCTGCAAAAAACATCAGAGAGAATGCTTCCGGATATTGCACCGCTGATAGAAAACGCTAGCCTCCTAGCAAGTACCCAAATTGAGCTGGTGAAATTAGTTGCCCCGGGAAGGCGGAATACCCTACAAAAGTGGGAGGATTGGGCTACCGGTGAGAAACACAAGCCTTGGTCTCCAAACAGCGGAAGCTTGTCTACCTATGGAAACCCTTCGGATTGGTTCTCATCACTGTGGACGTTACAAGAAGTCTCACTTTGCCCTAACTTAGTCCTTGCTACAGATGAATGGGAAACATTCTCCGACGTCACTGGCACTTTGGTATCACTAGGCACCATTCTGAATATAATGAGAACTGCTTTTCCCGGGCTCACCGATCTCTTGGATGGTAAGGGTCAAGTGACTAGAGATCTTGATCTATTTCTCAAAAACAAAAACCTGCCAAATGGACCACGACAGTTGCAGCTTCTTGCCGCTGACACCAACCTCGCTAACACTTTGCATACTCGTTCCCGAGTCGGTCTTTTCCCGCAAGCTAGCATGCGGGAATGCTCTGGAAGTAGGGCTCCGGCAATCATGTCTGCATTGGGTGTGACGGAGTGGTTCGCACCTTACACGAATGAGTCTTCTCGGCAACGTAAAGAAGTGCTTGTTCTGGACACGTATCCACTTCCCTTTGTCCGAGAGGCTGCGAAAAAGCTAGGGTCACAGTTCTATCAGCATAGTTCCCTTCAGCTTACCAACATCCCCTTTTCGCACACTATCATCAGCAAGTACTCCAGAGGCACGATGCTGCCTTTTGAAGTAGCCCACGGCCTTTGGACGACAAAAATAGCCTCCCCGCACGACGAAATGGGCCGTATTGTCGATCACCCGGCCGTTCACACATGGGAGATTCAAAATAATGGAAGCGTTGTCATCAAAGCAGCAGGTATAGTGGCACCAGAGGACCTTTTCAAATGTAAATTCCGTTGGCATCATAAAGCGCGCAACACGTCACATGATGACCTGAGGCGCATGTCTCGTAAAGGAGTACCGACCTACCCAGTGGTCTTATATCAAGACCTTTGGACGTGTGTGGGGGTTCTATTACAGGGGAGGCGCAGCAATACGTCTTCCAAACAATATCTTGTGAGGACTACCAGTTTCAGGGCTAACGATGTTGGTATGCCCGGGACGACTGAGGTTGACTGGGTTGTAATGTAGAGTCGCTCTTCCCTTGCACAATGTAATGACCTCATATCAGTGGTCATGTAATTTTCCTAAGGGTCTTAGGATATAGGCAAAGAGCTCGGCTTAATCCCTAGACTCTTTCATCAAACTGAAGGCAGCATTTGAGTCCTTTCTTACGACCTTCCATGAGCTTTTTCAGCATTTATTGCAACCCTCTCCCAATAAAATCAAATGCATTGAAAGGGTGAAAAATCAATCATCATTGACTGCAAAGTTTGCCGGCGAACCCGCTCGATAGACAATTCCTTCCATGAAATGCTACGATAATCCAATCTATCATTTATAAAAGATGCTACGGAGGTCTATCAAGGTCAAGCTATGTTTTTATACATTGTGAAACAGATGCAAATGAAAAAATAGCATTTGAAATCTTAATTACGTAAGACTTGCAGTAACAGATTCGCAAATCGAGATAACGCTGAATACATTCAAGTTCTAGGTGTCTGTGAAGATGAAGTGTTCGCTACGCGGTTGTAGCTCGGGTGGGTCTCTTGATGAAGCTGGTGTTCTGGTTAGGAAGAGGCCCATCACCCCGAATCGCCCTCGTTTCTTGGGAAGCAGGCCATGAAGAGCTAGAGCCTGTCCGTGAGGTGCTTGTGCGCTCCTTTCCAGTGCTTTCTCCAACGACACAACATTTTCGGATTTTCTGTGCCAATAGCCCGGGCTTCAGAACAGACGCTGCAATCACGCGTTGTGGGTTACTTGCGAGCTCATACAGCATCAACCGATTGATTCATCAACCGATCGCTTGTTTGATTGGTTCGGTAGCCGATACCCACCTGAAGGGCGCCTTACGGTGTCTGCCTACAATTGGCGAATTGCCCACCGCCCCACCATGTTGTGACCTACTGTCTTAGGATCGCTGGGATCCAGCCATTTTCTCATCCTTCGGATCTGATCGGACCTGGTTCTAAGAGAAACACTGCGTAAGGAGACGGGGGCGACCATGGAGTGGTTGAGCGAACCTCTTGGTAATGAGATTGAACGTATTCTGGGAGAAACCGAACATGATAGTCTATGTGCTAGAGCCGTATTTAATTGGCAGAGGTGGCTAAGCATACTAGAAGAAAGTGAAAGGGCCACCCAATTCGCTTCTACGTTAACAATAGCTCAACTGAATGCCCATAAACTTCTTCGAGAGGCATGGACCGGAAGGCCGCAAGATCGCGAGGCGTTGCTGAAAACTATTAATATCTTCGAAGATGCGGCAACCAATAATCAAGAAATTGGTCTTCCAAAGCCAGGCGATCCGGAGTACCGACTCCCTATCGTACCACTCCAATCCTTCTATCACGCTAGTATATCAAACTTGTTCATGTGGGAATTCTTCTGTTCTGCGGAGGAACAGGATGAGGCCCTGTCATTAAGCGTTCTTCATGATGTACGAGGAGAAGCTGCTTTGTTTGCTGCCTGCCAGAGGAGGGCTCTATTACTTCGCGAACCAGCTCGAATCATGCCCAGCAACCGCGATACCTGCGAATCATTGGATGAGTCATCACCGCGAAATCCTGGATCATTACATTCCTCATGGAAACGGGAGAGTTGCATCCCTGGTGCCACAATCGAGCCATGTCCTTGGCTCGGTGTCAAGGAGAATGTGAGCGAACTCCCTTACTATTTGTGGGACACTGAAAGGTACCAGACTCGTATCGTAGACCAATTGACTGAGGCCCCGAACTACATTGCTATAAGCCATACTTGGGGACGGTGGCGAATAAAAGACAGTGCGGTGGGGGTCGAAGGGGTACCATGGAATGTCCCACAGAATACAAGATTTAGGGTGGAAGATATTGGTACTATTCTTCGATCTGTGCCTCAAAGACGCAGATATGTTTGGTTTGACCTAGTCTGCATCCCGCAGGATGGCTCGGAACGGGCTCGAATCGAGATATCACACCAAGCGTCAATATTTCGAGGGGCATCTACAGCCATCGTGTGGTTCAACGACATCGATGTATGGACAAGCCTCGAAGCGTCAATTCAGTGGCTTTGCGCATCCTTCTTGCAGTTCAATGAAAGTGAACAGCCAGAATCGGACTTTGGTCTCGGCAATATTGATAACCTCGCTGCATCTTCCATAGAGCTGTTCAAGGCGAACGCTACTAGTACAGTCCCAGGGCGTGACTCAGGTTTAGTACTCAACCCCTGGATGACCTCACTCTGGACTCTCCAGGAGCTTTGCCTAAGACCGGACATACTCATGTGCAATTCTCATTGGAAGTTATTGAGTTTCGGTCATGACGTCCCTATAACATTTGACGAGCTCGTCGCTCTGGAACAAGCTAATGCCAAAGCCCTAGGTAGTACCCTTGCAGCCTCGCCCAAACCAAGAGGCGCAATGGAGATATCTGCAATGCTTAGAAGTACCGGCACTGCAGATCTGCTGCAAATGTCTCGACCAACAATTTTGATCCTTGGTGATAAGCGCCATTGCTCCGAACGGCGTGCTGAGGCTGTGATGGCTGTCCTTGATGCGACAGATTGGTATTCGACGACCAACGACGCAGCCAACGAGGCAAATCTCGTCATGGGCAAATATCCTCTAGGTTTTCTCCACGATGTATGTTATGAGCTTGGATCAGCGACATTCTTTAGTACTGATTCCATGGAACCTTACTTTCATCGGATGCTTACCGCGTTGGATCGGTCGAACGAGGTTGAGGCGGTAGGTTCGTTACTGCCTTTCGGCTCCGCATATCCGAAAATACACAGAGAACTACGATCGAACCCAGTTTTTTCCGCCCATCCTTCGGTAAGTACGTGGATTGTTGAAGCAACAGGGACGGTACGGATATGTGAAGCGGTTATCGTCGCTTCAGCGAACAGCACGACGTCCGAAAAGATGCCGTCAGTCATCTTTGGGCCAGTCCTTGGCGGCCAAATTGGAGAGATCATGCCTCAGGAGAATGTTGATCTCCATTACTGGGTATCACACTACGAACCGTCTTTCTGCAACTACGCAGTTTGCCTTTTCTCGGCGCCAAAGGCAACCGTTGGCATACTTTTGAAAGAGCTGGCACCTGGTTTCCTAGTAAAGGTGGGCAGCTATCTGGAGAATGCGAGGAATGAGCGTGAAACACCGATAGCTCGATCCGTGAATTGGCTTGTGCTTTGACAAATACGAGTTTCGAGACTCACGTTCCGACGCAAGCTTATTTGCTTCGCTGACTGTACGAGCAGATAGCCTTCTTTCGGTCAAAGTATCATTCATTTAATGTTCGAGTTCAGCCAAAAACTCCTTTCGTTTCTTTCCAAGTGATAGACGTCTTTGGTGCTGTCTCTTCTGCCCAGGAATTCTCTACCGGAATGGCTGGTGAAAGATCCGGGTGGCTAGAACTCCAGATACAGATTCCAAGACGCTTCCAATACAACAGCTCAACGGTTTCCTGGTGAACAAGGATCAATCCAAAATTATAGTCCTCGACATCTTCCCAGACCTTGCTGGCTTTTTTTATGACAAATTTTGCCTAGAAGTAAGACGGTGAGATCAGCATAATCGAACAGTCTCTCGACAATCACATCAATCCACCAAGCCAAATGATGTTGGTCTTTCCCTCCAGCACCTCCGCTAGCATCGTGTTGGTAACCTGGCTGCCTGGAATGAAGGATGTTGGAAACAGGGAACAGTACTGTTACCCCTGTGTCGTTGGCAATCTCGCTTAGCCCTACGAGTATAGGCGCGGGAGTCAGAGTCTTCACCTCCTTCTGACCCTCATATACCAACAAAGGACGACCATATCGGTCTTGTATCCTCCAGGTTTTTGGGGCAAAGAACCACATCGAGAATTTTTTTGTTGTGACTTTCAGCCTAGGAATCGCCGAAACTGCAAGAACATTTGCTAAACTCCAGCCAAGCATTTGAAAATTGATCAAAAGAACAAGCCCAGCCCTGAAACGCGCCCCATTGAATTCCTTTCTCGTACTTGATAGTAGAGACCTGGCAACCAGGACTGTATTCGAGGTCCTACCTAATCACATCCCGATGTCAAAATGTTGTACGCGGGATGAAGGACTGACTTGCCAGCCACACCCCCAGCTCTACCGTCTCATCGTACACGTGCAGTTGACTGAGCACAGGGAATTTCTTTAGGATTGCCTCACCCAACTGATTCTCTAACAAGAAGCGACTGAAAACTAAGTTAGCCCCGGCCAGTGCTGGGTCGCTTGCGCCGAGGCGGAAACCAAACACTCGTTGAATGCCGTGAACACGATCTCGGTCATTTCTTGTTTGTCGATATTGCACTACTCGATATAGCGCGGTTAGATCTCGGGTTGCAAGTCCCCAAAGCCCTCTGTGCCACATCATACCTTCTACGGAGTACCTCTTCGCAATACTTCAATTTTTGACGTAGGCTTTCATCCAGCCTTCCCGCTTCTTTGCTAGCTTTCCATTCGGGTTCAAGAACGAGGCTTTGTAGGAGAGCGCATATCTCGCAGGTACTTTGCAATCTAGCATAGCATTACTTACCTAGAGCGCCAGGGCAGACCAAGGCCAAGTTAGCTTGGAGCGGCATAATGTAGGCATATTAGCATAGAAACGCTTCCTGTATTGTCCATAGGGAATTGGACCACGGATCCACAAAAAGCTCATCGAGACTTGTTCTCGCTATCGTAAGGCAATGTATGACTTGATCCAACTTCTCTACGCTAATGCTTTCATCTTTGGGAGTTGTGACTGCCAAGACTAACACCGTTATCAGCAGACGACCAAATACCTCCTCCAAATTACGTAAGTTGAAAAGATGGCGCGGTTCATCGCCCGAAAATCGTTGCTGTAACTTACCAAAGCTCTCCAAAAGCCTCGCCAAGGCATACGCAAGATTGTTCTCATGAAGTTTTGTCTGCCAGACAAATACTCGCTAAGCACCGTAAAATATCGCCGCCTGCATCCCGATCTCGGTCACCTTCTGCGGTCCATCATTCTGATCGATGCAAGCGACGTCCAGCCACAAAAACTCAGTCTTTCCGTCGCCCTCGTTGTCCGGCAACGTACAAGCCTGATAGCAAAGGCGTCGGAACTGTTCCACGGTGAAATGATCCAGGTTGATCCGTGGCACTGGCTAGCTCACACCTCTAATCTGGAGAGACTTAACATTTCTGCATTTTCTTCTTTCTTCGCAGAGACAGTGTCTAGATCGAACCGTCCCCACGTGTACAAGATGGAGTTGTATTTTGGCGACGCATGGTCGCCGTATTTGTTTCTCGGCCGCCACTCGAGGGACGTCATGATCAGTACGTGCGAGAGCCGGCGTGGCCAGATTCCAATGTCAGCCTGGTCCTGGAACCTCGTCCGTCCTTGTTTGCGTGGAGGTTGATTGTTGCATCAGACTTTCCAGTGGTGGAGGTGTGGTAGGTGTATTGGGAGAGGGGAATTTGGCTTGGCGGACTCTGTACGTAGGACTTCAGAGCGTTGGGCTCGTAGGTGTCCATGTCACACAAGCCGCAGAGAATGCTGGATTCCTCGTCGGTAGGAAGGAGGGAAGATGTGTCATTGCGGCTAGCTGAGAATTTTATGTTGCAGCGACTCGATCTTGTCAAGTAAATTACCCAGCAAGTCAGTCTAATTCCATCATTCTGACTCCCCTTCTCAAGCCTACCATATAGAATTGCGCTATCTGACGTTCAACCACTTGCAGCAATGGCGAGAGGCAGGGACACTCTCGGCTGCTGCTCGGGGTCTGGAGAACCAATGGATAAGGCCATAAACTGGGACAGCAACCATACCTTTCCGTTGTAAAGAGGCAAGCAGAAAGCATCTAGCTAAGAGTCCTACCAACCATTCCAGTGGGGCGTCATGCGCGATTCGTGGCAATATGCAGCTAAATTTGCCTACCTGGAGCCTCACCTCACCGTTCGCGTTGAAACATGGCACGTAGAATGACAATACGACGGGAATCTAGACTTAAAAAGTAAGAAGTTAACCTCAAATCAATGCGATACGTGAATAATTGTAGATTAGGAGGCTCTGGGACTTAAGAATGGGCTTCCGTTTTCTTTGGTGCTGTCATTCTTAGTAGCGATGCCCACTCCGCTCACGTTATCTCTTTCTAGAGCCTCGGGGACTTTCAGGGCTCTTGCAAAGATCGTATTGTGACCATCAAAAAGAACACGCTTGCCTGACATTGTCCGAGACACCTTTCTGGATTTCCAAAGCGCAATGCGAGATTCTTCTCAGCCCGAGTCGGATGACTCAATCGGGGATTGGCCGCAGCGATTACTGCATGTACAAACCCTGACATCCTACGAATGGCAGAAAGGGCACAGATATGGCACGCACACCAAGCCTTTCTACAGCGCTATTTCGTATACTTGGGGGCGATATCAGCTTACCGCTTCAAGCGATCAACCCTATTGTCAAGCCTATCGAGGTTCGCGGCGTGAATTGGAATATACCGCGGATAGATGAAGCCCATTTCACGGTCACTCGGCTTGAAGAGCTCCTCCGTCGAAGTATCGACCATCGCCCAAGCCCGACAAAAGCCCACTCCATTGTCGCCATCGAATTTGTTTGGTTGGATGTTGCCTGCATCAACCAAACACCTGATCATCCTCAAATGGCATTTGAAATCGGACGCCAAGCCAGGATCTTCCGAGAAGCAAAGCGAGGTTCTGTCTGTTTGACCCAGTCTACACATGAAAATCTCGAGAAGAGTATCCGGCAACTGCGTGTTGCACAAGAAGCGGCCGAACGGATGCATCTGGGTAAAGCTGAGAATCTTCCGACTTCTCATAATTGGACCAGCATCCCGAAAAACCAGAGCACGGCTTCCTTTGCAGATAATCGGCAGCGGCTTTTCAAAATGGGGAGGAGCATTAGAACGAAAATCAAAGACAGCTGGCTCAGTTCACCAACTCGTAGATCTTCCGCCGTCATCGCAGATACCGAGACCCGGCTACCTATAGCTCTGGCGAGTATCAAGTCTATCACACAAGACAGATGGTTCAGCTCGTTGTGGACCTTACAGGAAGCTTTCCTTAGTCAATGGGCTTATTTGATCTCGGGCGAGATAGAAGTTTTGCAGCCTCAAGCTCCACAGCTCCGCGATATATTTGAAACGTGCGAGTCTTCTAGCAAGATCTGCAGAGCCAGTGTGGCGGAGAATGTTGGAAATAGGGGAGTTGGTAACCTCCACCTCATAGGGCTGGTAGGGCTGGGGCCCGCTAGTAGAGTTTTCACCTGCTCGCTCCTAGATAGACTCCTAACAGCAACAACCTCAATATCAATATGCCCCCATATGACCTCGTATTCCAACAGAGAAAAACACCTTGGGCCACCCAATCCTACCAGCAGAGTCTAAGTTTCTCGAGGTCGTGGAAAAAAGTGGCCTTGGAGCACTCGCCGTTGAAAATCCTATGGCACTTTACGCGGTGGCCTCGAATCGGACGTACTCGAGACCTGTGGATCGTATCTATGATATTATGCAAGTATTCGGTTTCCAACTTGGCATCTCGGCTCCTGACGCAGACATTGCAAATCCACCTCAATTGCCGGAATTAGAACTGCAGCCCGGGCAGCATCTGGCAACAAAGTTCCCGATTGTGGGCCAAATGCATGTTCACACTAATTCATCAACAAATGGCCAGGGCTGTAGAGTCAGCAGCAATTCTATCGTTCCAGATCTAGCCACCAAAGTTCCATTCTGTATCACCAGCAGCATGATGGGAGACCACACGCCGTTGTGTTAATTATCACATAGGAAATCGACGTTGTTATGTGGGGCTGGTTTTCAGGCAAAATATGTCCAGCTGAACAATTACAGAAGGCTTGGAAGTTGGTCGATAGTCGTGGCGCTGCTGCTAAAATCATCGGAGGTAAAAGCACGTAGTAGATGAGACTTGATTCTACATTGTTATTGCCACGGAGTACTTTCACGGACAGCTCACAAGAGGACATACCAAGGGACGAGCGCCAGCACAAGCACGCAACTGAGCTGGTGGAATATTTTGGGCAGAAGCACCTCGCCGGATTTGTTCTTTTACTAGGGCGCTTCATCGACGAATAACACCGCGATGACTGGTGGGAGTTATCGGGCGGTCGTCGATCCTATTTTACTGGTGATCGGTTCAATATCGGACTTATATTGGTCAAGCAGCACGTTAGTGAAGGGGACGTGTGGCGCAGGCTAGGGTTATGCATCTGGGATCTTAGTCATTTGGCTGGACGACCTGACGGACGAGGCGCAGCGCCGGAGAGAGAGCTTCTGGAAGATTTGAGTGCAGATTGGGAGCAAACGCAAGGAATTTTCGGATGACGTTAGTTGGCTCGTCAACTCCAATCGAAATTTTAGATAGTATTCTTCCAGGCGGGCTCGGTTGTGGTGTTGATCAATTTGAAACCGATGGGCTGAGCTTTGAGACGATTCACTGCCGTGACTAAGAAGCATTCGATCAATCCCAACGTAATGACAAAACTTTTCAAGGATGGAACTTGAATAGATTCACAGCCGATATGTTGAACAAGGAGAAGAAGTCGACACCTATGGAAGAAACGACGATGACGTTGCTGGAAGAAATAGTGCGAATGGCAGAAGAAACGAGGGGAGACGATTTTTACCCTCTTCTTTTCAACCTAACTGCCTTGTTATGACAGACTGTCCATCGATGCAAGATGTGATCTGTGAATAGGAACGCCATCGATAAACGGAGATTCTGATTTGTCGGCAAATATCGCTATTCAAGTATGGGATCCGCACCAACAGGGGTCCTCATTCATGGTTGATCATCGCGGCGGATGGCGTGCATCATACATACAGACGTGCTTTTGGCAGAGCGGCTGGGGGTCCAGAGCGTTCTGGACGCCTTGTTGAGTTGTTTTTCAAGGCTCCTCTTGCTCTTGATCTTCACCTTTCTCCCACATAGAATCTCCCGGCTTGCAGATAGCGCAGTTGGTAAGAGTCGATTTCATTATCCGGAGAAAGGTTTGAGGCAATAATGGGTGAGGCAGACCAACGAGGACAAGGGCGCTCAAATGCCAACACCGAGACGGAATGCTTCACGTATCGTGCAGTCATACTGCAGTCACTCCAGAAGCTTCTTCCAGAAGACCTTCTTTGTTTGCTATAAATATCTAGAGAGTACGAAGAAGTAATGTAGGTATCACGATGTGCAAGGGTTACAGCTGATGAGAGGTTGGAAAAGTTGAGCCAGGGTCGGATATTTTTTTTCCGGCCTCGACTCAACTTTCTGCATAGGCTACTCGTAACCATGATCTCAAAATTATTCCAACCTCGGCTCAGCTTTCTGCATATACTAATCATGAGTTCAAGAATTAATACTATTTAAGCTAAAATAGCTAGAGGGCAGAACAGGTATATGCTTCGCTCATGCGTGATAATCTGACTAAAACAGCAAGAGCGAAGTATTGTAGCTATGTCTATACACAAAACATGCAAATCATGAACTCAACTTGTGACATGCTTGTTCACAAGCTATTGTTCACATTATCTTCATCAGATCTATCTCATGTGTTTTCTTCTTCATTCTCGTCGTTCTGCTCGTGATTGCATCATCACTTTTCCCATCGTCTTTGACATTTGCATTGCACGAATCTTGAGCGAGCTGAGTTTCTTTTTAATATATGCGCGACATGCAAACTGCGACTCTCACATTCAAATCATTTAGCCAATCTGTTATCTCATTCGCTCGATTTTCAGCGTTGATGCTTTCGTCGTTCATTGATGTTTCTTTATGCTCAGTTGATGCTGCGCATATGCACAGTCAAGGCCTTCAGTGATCAGATGTGGATTCTTTGGTGGCCTCGCTTAATGGTCTTGACATTTCGCATAGCCTCCGAAGCTTTTCCAACCCGACGCCAAGTCTTCTTTCCGACCTCGGCTCAACTTTTCCAACCCCTCGCGAGCTGAAACGAGGTGGCGAACCCTCGTACAAGCACTAAGCCGTGCACGGAAACGCTTGATGAGTCCACTACCACCTTATGTCAGGAATCTTCTTGCGTCATGCAGGAAAACAACACCGGCGGAGTAGTCAAATCATCAATGTACTATCCACTGCAGTACAAGATCGGTCATGGTCTACTGTATAATATTAGGCTCCCGACCTGAAAGAATGAGCACTAACAAGGCAGGGCGGATCAGGCTGTGCAGAGAACACCCGTAATATCGAAGTTGAGCTATGGTATGTGCCTTGCACGAGCGTGATCCTCACACCAACATTGCAAGGCAAATAAGCTCGAGATGGCCCCTCCTCAACATGGCCGTCAGTCCATCTTCTTGTCCCAGACTCGAGAACCCTACCTCCCCAAGTCTTCTCCAGCGTTGCGCATCATGTCGATAGACTCGTCCCAGACAACGGCTGTCATCAGTGCCCTAGGAACCCTTGTAGGCTACATTGGTGCCGAGGCGGCCACTGAAGACGTCTTTGAGCGGCTTTTGTGGCCCCAACGCTTCTTTAACGCTGTGTCCCGGCAGGATTTTCTTCAGATTGGTTTCTTGACGCCCATGGGCGGACCGCTTCACAGGGCTGCTGTAGCAACTCTGGACACGATGCACCGCAATGGTCTGTTCAGAGGTCGCAGTCTTGGCAACATGCTAGGCACTGCCTTCTTCCACGACAGCGGGCTTAAGTACAAGGTCCATGAGCAGCAAAAGGTCGTGGGCAAAGAACACGTTAGGAACGGCGTATGGGTTCGAGCTGTTCAGAGAGTCGCGATGCCGGCGACAATTGATAAAGAACGTCATGCGGAAGACGGCATCACGGAACGGAAGATCGTTAGAGCACGATCGGTAGTGAGCCTCCTGGAATTATCACACTCGGAAACAGTCAAAGACTCCAAGAAAACTGTCCGGAATGACGCTAGCACAATCACACTTCGTTGCATCCTTACTATTATCTGGAGTGAGATCACTGGCCTCGCCGCTGCAGGTCTTGCCTTCGGATATTGGAGATCATATTTCAGCCTGCTTTGGCTGATGCCTCTATTCCTCAAATTAGTGAGCGTTATATCTGTCATACCTCGGGAAGACCTTCAAGGAAAGCTGGCCTCGAAAGACACCCATCCAGAGAGCACCAAACAGTTCGAGGTAAATACAAAAGGCCACGGCTTCCTCGTCGTCGAAGGCACGGAATCTGTTGTCCTCCAGTTCTTCAGACATTACGGCCATCCGATCCGCGTTCGTTGGCGAGAACTTACTCAGCTTGGCATCATCATTGCGTTCGGTGCGTTGTTCCCAATCGGACTAGTCTGTTCCCTTTTATGGATGCCTGTCGGGTTGCAGTTCTTGTGGCTCTCATACCAGCTTTACGCCACTACAGCCATGTATATTTACCGCTATGCCCGAGGGCATCAGTGGGCGACTACGGAATCAAGACTTGCTCAGAGGTTCTCCGAAGGAGACAACGAAGAGCGAATCGCTTACCTGCAGAGCGATAGAAGAAGCGCTATCATGGGGAAGTTGACCCGGATCTACGTGGGAAGTTATGGTGCGGGCCAACAGACCGTCGAAGCGCTCTTGGCACAGAGACAGGGCGGACCTGAGAAAGAAGTGAAAGAGGTTGACGGGACCGAGTCCGACAGCACCTCTGATATATTGCAAAGAACGGGCGACAAGTCAAATTGAAAAGCTTGAAACAAAGCCAGTGGAGCATGATGATAGTTTGGTCACGTCATCAACTTTTGTGCAGTCCTCGCAAACGGGCAGACAAACACGCAGAATCCGGACTTTCCCATGTATAAAATGTATTAAGCGCTAGTATATCAACGACTATATAGTTCAAAAGTGTATTTTATCTTTGCAAAGCACGCACATATTGGAAAACCTTCGGCACCCTTCATCTCATTCGCTATCGTGTAGAGACGTCATGTGTCAGCACAGCGAATGTCGATCACATTGAGCACAGTAGAGCGCACAGCGTAAATACCACCCCACGGAGAAGCCCGTATATGACTCTTGCCCGGCTCATCAACTACGCCTCTACATGAAACACTCCTCACCCGCCCCCAACGAGCCTCGCGCATTCTGTCCCCACCCCCCCCCGCAACACCACCTCCCACCTCAGCTCCCCCCCCCTCCCCGGTCATCGCAATGTCGACCACAAACAGCGCAACAACCATTTACGAGTGCGAAAAGCACTAAATCGCAGATCGAAGGCAGAAAGATCGAGCGGAATCGATAGGATGCTTCCAAAGCAAGAAAAGCGGAGGAAGGAAAGGGGTTGTAGGGGGGTCGCTGAAGACGAGGGAAGTTCATCTGTGCAGGGGAAATAAATAGCTGTTGTGGTTTTAAATTTTTTTGACAGATTGAATGAGATTCAGGGTGAAGGAGCTGGCATGAGGATGGCAAGGAGGAAGGTGGTGGATTAGTCATTGATGTCTTGACTCCCTGAGTAACGAATTTTGTACTGCGAGCACACCGAGGATTGTGTTTGGTGCTGCCGTCTATTTTAGGGATCCTGAATCGTGGAGTCATACCTGCCTGGGCCTATGAGAATGTCCGCAGACCAACAGAGTGCTAGCTCATATGATTTACTGCTATGCCAGTTTGCTCATCATATTTAGGCTTACAGAGTCGATCACAGCACTGTTCAATTTGGATAGCGTGTGGGAAATATATTCTGCTGGGATGCCTGGGGCCCATAGGGTCTCGAATTGAAGACTCCGATCTTGACGAGAACGTTTTGTTCAATCTCCTTCAACACGATTCCGAAGACGGATTCTTTCCCAAGTTTTTGCGCGCTGTGAAGGGCGACCAAGTGGGTAGGTAAGCTGGAGAATGGCTTGGCTTTCCATTCCCAAAGGTCAACCGTTTGGTATCGCGTGTCTTGATCCATCTTCCAAGGATTTTTGACATAAGAAGTCTCCTTGTCTGAGACGTAAGCTAAGCAAATGTTCCCTATCAACTTATAATTCGGGGATACCGCGGGCTCTGTCAGGATCGCTGCTTCAGGGATTGTGACGGATCCGTCTGAGTTAATAGTCCAAGTCTGCACCGAAGGATAGTCCTCTACATCCGCTTCTGAGTACCCATCAAACTTCTTGTCGCTACCTTGATCGTGTACTGGCGAAAATGGTAGAAGTGAGCCGCGGATGTTAGGCTTGTGAAGGATTTCGGTGTGGCTGGCTGAACGAACGATGACTGAGTTGTAGAATTGAGATCCTATGATGCTTACCACTTCCCGGAGAAAGGCCAATGGATATAAGCCGAGAACGAGATTTGCATTTGCATTGTGCCCGCTGCGAAGAGCTTCAGTCCACCAGTTCGTTGCACCAATTACAGACATGATCGCCTCTGCACGACCCTCACTGCAATGCCTTTGAACTCCGAGTCTGGTAATTGTTTCCCGTTCAGGATCTTCTAGCATGCTTATTCTCTCTAGTAGTTCGAACAGCTCGACAAAGCCTCTAGAATATTTTCCACCGTGTATCAGAGCCTCTAGCTTTCTAGCTGATGTGATCTTATGATACGTAGAGTCAAGCTGATGGCTTTGAGTAGAGTCTGAATCACAGAGGGTCTCAAATGATGCAAGATCATGCACAATCCATCTCATCAATGCGATAAGATCATCTAGCGATACCGACATCTGCGATCCTGCACTCAGAATCTCCCAATCTTGCTTGCACAACAATAGATTCGGACGAAGGCAGGCTTCTTGTAAGGTCCATAGAGATGTAAACCATCTCAAAGGTATCATATCACTCCTATGTATTCCCGCTCGATATTCATAAGGTTGGAAAAGTTCCGTTGCAGTAGAGGCACTGTCAAATGTGAACCTAACTTCTGAATTCATATCGAGTTGTCCTGAGAAGTATTCGTGACTCGTGTAAAGCATATACTTCAATGAAATTCATTCCACCGCCCCTTTTAGGCCTGACCAATGCTCTATTGTATTCAACCATGCAATTGCATACTGAGCTTTCCTGAAAATTGTAGCTTGTCTGACTATCTCCTTTAATGCTCTTGCAAACCGATCTTGCGGGATGCAAAGAAGGTCGAACCAGACGTATGAGGTTTTTGTTGGTACATCAACGAGAATCTGAGGAAGATTTTTGACGTTGAAAATTTCATTCTCTGGTATCAGCCAATTCTCGACGCCATCAACTCTCACAGGTGGCGTTGACTTCTTCCAGCGTCCCCAAGTATGACTAATCGCCGTGTAGAGCATGGTTGACTGTAGGCTACTGGTCTCGACTGTCCGTTTGTTTTTCACATTTCATAAATAAAATGGAAGGCCGGAATGATGTTTGTTATCGGAAAGCCAATTACAAGGTTCGATATGGGCTTCGAAACGACTCAGGTAATCTTGTGATGTACGTTTCGATGGTGTTGAGTGTCGCCCAGACTGGTCTAAGGGAAGCCTATGATTATAGGAATTATTGATTTCAGGTCTCGGCCAATCTTTTACCATCCTGTCTACTGCAATTCCCACCTTGGATTCAGAGCAGTACACAGCGATTCTTCAACACGAGGCTTCCTTAGCGGCAAGTTGTCTAATAGCACTCAATTTCTTCTCATTGACAGTTTCTTCAAGTTCAAACTCGATTTGGAAAAGGCGTTGAAGCTGCCGATCATAGGTTGTCTTCGGTAGCCGGCTTGAACTATCATCGGCATCGATTAATGACGGAATGGAGTCAGATACCAATGGATAGGATGCAGATGCGGAAAGCTTCTGTAGCAGCGCTTTCTTGGTAAAGAGCCGGAACCCTCTTAGTGGCGGTTTCCAAGGGCTTCTATAAAGAGGGTAAAGCAGGTAAATGTCGCTCTCTTTCAAAAGCGGCCACAAGGACTCATCTCGACTATTCCCAGAAGCATCATAATTGATGGTTTCGTATGTTCGGCGGTCTAGATAACAATGTAGCCATTCGAGGATTAGTTCAAAAGAGTTTCTTTGCTCAGTTGACAGGAAAGCTTCGAAATTCTCGCTGGGAAGTTCTTTCTCCACGAAGAATCGGAGTTTGATCACCAGGTTCCACGCTTCAAACGCGGTTGCAATGACCTCCCTACTTTCCGCACGAATAAATTCGTCTTCCCAAGGCTCAGGGGACATCAACAAATCTCCCTGAAGTCGGTTCTCGCCTAAGGTGAGTTGGATGGCCTCACCCAGTGAACCTGGCTATTTATCAGGTTAGCGTCAAGATTTTTGCAACGACAATCTTTCTTACTATGAAATTACATCTCGACATGCTTGCTAAGATGATGTTGTTAATGGTCTGATATGTAATAGACAACTTATTGTTTTTGTTTTGCTGAAGAAGCTTGATGCTGAAACAAGGCGCGCATTGTCAATTCTCTGCGAACGAGCGACTCTCGCAGTAATTTAATTATTGTTTAATTAATGCTTGATAAGTTTTATATCATTTAAAAATTAATATTAATATTTACTGTGTATGAGTCAGCGATGAAACCCACCTGTACGCGATGCTGACTACGAACCTACTGTCTAGCTACAGTAGAGCCTAGAGGTTATCAAAAGTTTGAACGACATCGATGCGCTGCTTGATGGTGAAGCGCTGTGCGTTGGCCGCGTGTAGAGTTTTCACGACCTCGCAGATCTCGATAATCTCAATGCGCATGCTATAAGCAATCTGTACGCAGATAAGAAAGTCAACTAGAACGCAGAACTACGAGAGAAATCATTTATGAAAATCATTTGATTCAGTATCTCATCATCGAGTCGTGTTCGCGATGACGAGAACTGAGACAGAACATTCTCGCGTTTGATCTGTTGAAAATGATTAGCAGAAAGAACTTAAATCATGAACATTCTTTAAATTTACATGTTAACTACGTATAGATCTTGTTAAGACTGCGTGTCTGTTACTACAACATGAGCAACTCACAAGTCTTGTTAAGTTCGACATGAACAAACTTGAAAATCTTGTTAATATCGTTTGACAGACGTTCAGATACAGACATTCTATACATAAATAATACGCTGATGAAAAGACTTCATTAAGAAAAGAGAAACACAAGCGAATTAATAAAGAATTGATTGAACTATACTGTCTGATTAAAAGTGTAGCAGATGAACATCTTTGCAAGACATGATCAATTTGCATAAGAAAGATTTTTACAGATAATGTAAAACAGATGAGTTGTACACTTTACAAGCGAAGTGAGCATCTGCGAAGCATGATATACAATGATGATGACTGTTGATTTCAAGAATCTCATTTCTTCACTGAACTTTGATTCTTAAATGTTTTAATGATAAAATCAATTTTTAATCAAAGACATCATTTGTATAACTTGAAAAAACAGTAACATATGTTGATGTGATTAAAGAAGAAATCGATTGCAATATACATGTGTATCATTGATGAAACATCTGCAACTCATGCTTAAAAAGTAAACTGTTGAAATTTAAGTAATGAAAAATCTCATTCATCTTGAACTGTGAATCTGCTGCAAGAAAGTTCTTTGAATAATTTCTCAAGTTTAAGAAAAAAATCAGCATAAAAATTATGTCTTATGTATGTTGCATGTAATGTATACAACATATTTTCGATAAATGATGTTAAAACGTTGCATGATCAGAAAAGTCATTATGCAGAATTTTCATTTATGTGACAACATTTCTTTTAACAGTTACAATCAATTTACAAAGAAGTTTAATGATATATTGATGTCAGTAAAAGATGAAAAGATATTACTAGTGAAATAAACAATTCAGATGAAAAGTCTGTAAATTGTAATTATAAGTGATTGAAGAATTTATGATTCATTGATTACATCAATATTGAAACATCTTCATCACATCAATAATATCATTAAGTAATTGATGAAAAAATATTAAATAGAATAATCATTTCAGATGATGAATCTGAGAATCATGATTACAATGTTTGAAGAAGTAATGATTCATTGATCATGCTGATATATTAAAAAAGCTTGAATTCATCTTCTTTACTTGATATCAAGTCATACATTTATTTACATGAAAGTCAATTTATGAAGAAGATTAATGATGTGTCACATGTTGATGTCAGTAAGAAATGAAAAGATACTACTAGTGAAATAAACAACTTAAGTGAAGAATCTGAGAATTATGATTACAAGTGATTGAAGAATTTATGATTCATTGACTGCATCAATATTGAAACATCTTCATCACATCAATAATATCATCAAATAATTGATGAAAAGATATTAGATAAAATAATTATTTCAAATGATGAGTCTGAAAATCATGATTACAATGTTCAAAGAAGTAATGACTCGTCGATCATGTTGATATATTGAGAAAGCTTAAGTTCATCTTCTTTACTTAACATTAAATCATACATCTATCTACATAAAAAATTGAGAATTCATGAAAATGATCAGAATGCATTCTTTACTATTGATCAGAATCATGCATTGAATGATTGTAATTGCATGTTTATATTAATAATTTATTCAATATAATTATACTTTATCTTCTCATCATTTACATCTTTCTTTCATCATATATTTTTCTGCTCAATAAATGATAATCATCAAGCAGAAGAACACAGTTTTCTGCGTTATAATCACAAGCATCATGAATGCAAAGAATTTATCTTCGCGATCGAAGATCAAAACATCGTTGTATAAAATATCATCAATGAAGAGTAGAGCAAGAACGATGCATTGCAGATAAACAGCACAGACATTCTCATCAAGAGTTTATTTAAGCGTCATGCACTGAATAAAAGCTATAGATTCATTATTGATATTATTGTTTCAAATTTATTGTTTCGATGATGTGAAGTTGTTATGTAGTCGATGAGCGATTTTCTTTCTCAGAGAATTTTGTTCATTCGATATAAATAGCATAGTTTTTCTTATGAGTTGAACTTAAATCGATGTCACAAGAGTGTATAAATTACAATTACAATTACAATTACAATTACAATTTACTGTGTATGATCTGTAATATTTTTTAGAAAAGTGAGCATGAACAATTTATAAAATAAAACATACATTTTATTAAGAAAATCACTAAACGTACACTACATGTACATTCTCATTTCACTACATATACACTCTCTTTCAGCTGAATTTAGCAGTCATCAAGATAGATCTAGCGACATAATATTCATAGCAACGTGTATGCATTCTTCTTTATCAATTGACTACTCTATCTATTCATCATCTCATTGTCGTCATGAATCTTGTACTTTCTTCAGTGAGTAAGCTCTATGTGAGCGACGAGAAGCTCATCGTCGTCGTCAATCCGTGGACTGAAGCTCATGATCATGCGCTCATCATCAGTTGAGTCGCTCGCTTGAACAAAAACAAGCGGAAAATCAAGAATAAAATTTGACTGAGATATGATAGAAATGATAACAGGTGATACTGACGAGCAAAAGAGACTACACGTCGACTCAAAGCTCATTGAATGTTTCTTCAAAGCAATAACTAAATGATTGCTTGCGAAGATTGATTAATTGCTCAGAATCGAGAACTCAGCTCATAATCACGATTCTATTCTATCTGAATCTCATTCAACACTACAAAAACTGACTTTGATCAATCAGATCAAAGACGATATAGTTAATCAAAGTCATGCAAGAATTATGCTTTGACAAATTCTCACTGACGTTTCATCAAATCAGTTAGAATAGTGAATGTAAATAGCGAGTTGAAGATAGCTTTGAATAAATTTATTGATTCATTATTACTAGTGCAAAATTCATCTATTGCAAGAGCTCGAGATAAATCGTTGATTTAACTGCAGCTGCAGCTCGTACGCATCATAAGCAACAGTTAGAACAAATACAAGCGAAAGAGAATAGAGATAGAGATAGAAGTCGAAGCGAAGATAGAAGAGATAAAGTTAGAGACGAAGATAGAGATAGAGATCGAGATCGAGAAGATAGAGAGAATGAAGCTTTAGCTGAGTCTCTGTTCAAAGATTAGCTGAAGACTTCTATGAGATGTTTCACATTTGATCAAACTATGTAAATTCAGTTCGAAAAAACATTCGCTCTCAGCGATACTTGATTTTTGGTGATGAGCTCATATAAATATGAGTATCTCTAAGAATTACAGCTTTTCGATCGCTAACTCTATTTTGATGATCGCTAAACCTGATTGAGAGAGAATGTATATGTAGTGAAAAGATGTTAGGGGCCTGCCTAGAGCGGGTCAGATAGAGGTGTCATTTAACTAGAAGATAAATGCTAAGAAAGAAAGGTAGCTACAGGAAAGAAGCTGGCTACATATGTGTGTTCCTCAGCCGACGCTAGGCCCAATAGGGACTAGTCAAGGTGACGAAGCGAGGATAGGCCTGGCAAGGCTAGAAGGCTGAGCCTGGCAAGACTAGGATCGTGACATTACCCCCCCCCTTCGACGATTCATGTCCGCATGAATGTATTTCCTGCCCGGCTCGGTTGATTGGTTGAATCGTCGATTAGCGCGGTTTGTTCAGATATCGAATATGAAAATCGTCAACGACCTCCTGAGCGTTCATAAATTCGTCGCCATCAGCGTTGTATCAATTGAGGTCATTGTCATAGTCATTCCATTTGACTCTATACTGAAGTCGTCTCCGATACCGGCGGGAATTCAATATATCATCGATTTCCCACTCGTCTTCGTCGTTTACCACTATTGAACCTGAGGATTCGTTCTTTTGACCAGGCAAGGGATCGTCGGCGGCAGGGCGAAGCAGGTCAGGATGAAATACATCATGAACACGCATAGACTCTGGTAATTCCAGTTTATATGAAGAGTCGACGAGACCTAGGTTGGTGAAAGAATCGAGCATTTTGTCATCTAGCTTCTTGAAAGATCTCGCTGTAACGATGTTTCTTTCATTCAGAAACATCTTTGATCCGATCTTGTAATCAACTTCTTTTCTATGCTTATTGACTTGTTTCATCATTTGTTCCCGTGTTTTGACTAGCGACTCGCGAGCAAACTTCAGTGTTTTGTTCATATGTTCAGATATATCCTCGGCTTTAGCCGCCTGCAAGCGTTCACGGGAACTTTCATATTCGATGACATCGAGTTCAAAGCTCATACGAGGATGAAAGTCTTTGTTTAGGAAGAAAGGGATCGAGAAGATGACTGAGAACAGAGCATTATTGTCGGCGAACTCGATCATGAGTAGTAGCTTAGCTCAGTCATTCTGCATGTACGAACAGAAGAATCGAAGATATCTTTCGACGTTCTGATTGACTCGTTCACTTTGATCGTCGATCTGAGGGTGGTAGACTGTGAAGAGCCGAAGATTAATGCCTAGTCTTTTGCAAAGCGACTTTCATAGAATGAAGATAAATTGGGAGCCTCGATCCGAAACAATGAAATCGGGTAAATCGTGTATTCGATATATTCACTGAAGCATTAGCTCAGCTGTTTTTTCTGCTGTGATTTTCTCGTCATCAGTGAAGCAAGAAATATAATGCCGTTCTTTTGACAATCTACATATCACTGTTAGTATGACGTTTTTGCCTTTCGAAGAAGATAAGTCGATGATGAAATTCATGACTATGTCCTTTCATTGCTGTTCGGGTATGAATAGAGAATGTAGTAGTTCATTGAATTTATCTTGAGAAGTCTTTGATCGCTGGCAAATGTAGCAGTTCCGAATATATCGATCTATTGTCTTTCGCATTGAAGATCAATAGTAGTACCTTCTTATGATCTTCATCGTTCTGAGAATTTCGAGATGATCAATAGAAGGTTGATCGTGAACTTCCCGAATTAGCTTCATTTGAAGATGCTCATCGAAGAGAACTCATAGAAGATCATTTCGATATAGTATTTCGTTCTGAACTCGGCAATCTCTTAATTTAGTATTTTCGTATTGAGCTTCACCTTTTAATACGGCTTCACGAAGTAGAATACAATTCTCGTTGATTCTGTTAGCTTCTAGAATCAATCGATAAATTGATTCATCGTTCTCTTTCTCTTCTAGATCATCGATTTTCATTCGATTCGACGTGAGAATCGTAGTTCGCTGATAGCGACATCGTTCATTCTCGAGGCTTCTAGAAACTGAATCGACTCGACGAGTCAATGCATCGACTTTGATGTTTTGTTTATCTGAGCGATACATGATTTTGAAGTTGAAGTCGACGAGCTTTTGTACTCAGCGCATTTGACGTCTACTTAGCTCTTTATCTTTCATTAATGACGTTAAAGCTTGATGATCAGTGAACATCTTGATGA
>JAABUH010001586.1_pt1 | contig 24469 bp, 20 predicted proteins | sample 5559121 | NCBI WGS metagenome assembly JAABUH01 (sample SAMN10711871, study PRJNA513364) | rock metagenome | isolation source: Antarctica rocks | place: Antarctica: Victoria Land, Battleship Promontory nord | collected 2015-12-28
CCTGCCGACGGTTCCCCAAGCCCCGCCCACGCGAAGGCCGTGCCGAGACAGGGAGAACTTGTTCTTCAGGGAGCAGGAACTGGCCCATCTGCCCTCTAACGAGCAGGCGCACGATGGCCACCAGTGACGACTTTTGTGTGGCCACTGACAAACGGCGTAAAGTCGCTGCTGCCCAAGTAGTCAGGCTGCTGCCCAAGTAGTCAGGCTGCCGCTCAAGTAGTCAAAGCTGCTGCTCAAGTAGTCAAAGCTGCTGCCCAAGTAGTCAGAAAGGTCCAAGGCCGGCGACCGCGGTCGCGGTCGCCGGCCGGACGAGGATGTAGAGAGAGACTCGACCTATCCGCTAGAAAGGGAAGCCTATGAGCGTAGTAGCAACACCGCGCGCAACGCCTCGCGCGCGGCGCGGCGTTTCACAAGCGCGACGCCAGGAGGTCATGTGGGGCTATGGCCTGATCTCGATCTGGCTCATCGGCTTCCTGCTCTTCGGTGTCATCCCGCTGGCCTCGGCCGTCTTCATCAGCCTATCGAGCTGGGACCCCGTCGCCGGGCCTTTCTGGCAGGCCCATTTCATCGGGCTCGCCAACTACAACCAGATGCTGTTCCACGACGGGCGCTTCTGGCACTCCATCGGCAACTCGATCACCTACGCCCTGGGCTCGGTGGCGCTCACCAACATCGTGGCCCTGCCGCTGGCCATCCTGCTCAACCAGAAGATCCGCGGTCTGGCTTTCTTCCGCACGATCTTCTACCTGCCCTCTATCCTGCCCGTGGTCGCGGCCACGCTCGTGCTGCGACTCATCTTCCAGCCCGGCACGGGAGCGTTGAGCTGGCTGCTGACGGCGCTGCACATCCAGTGCGACCCCAACATGGTCACCTGCACGTCGGTCTTCAGCTGGTTCGACGACCCGCACCTGCTCATGCCCGCCGCCATTCTGATGACGGCGTGGTTCGTGGGACAGCCCATGCTCATCTACCTGGCCGGTTTGCAGGGCGTCGACCAGTCCTTCTATGAGGCGGCCGCCGTGGACGGCGCGAGCAGTTGGTACACCTTCCGCAACATCACCCTGCCGCTGCTCTCGCCGACCATCTTCTTCAACCTGATCATTGGGCTGATCGGGGGCTTCCAGGAGTTCGCCAAGATCATCGTCCTCGCCGGCGGCGAGAGCCTCAACTCGGGAGGGCCGGGGGACTCGATCCTCACCACTCTGCTCTACGTCTGGCTCGACGCCTTCCGCTATCACTTCTTCGGGTACGCGACGGCGATGGCCTTCGGGCTCTTCGTGCTGATCATGATCTTCACCCTAGCCAACTTCGCCGGGCAGCGGCGCTGGGTCTTTTATCAGGAAGAGCGGAGGTAGACGATGGCCACACAGAGTACTGTCCCCGGCGCGGGAGGCGGCGCGCCGCTCGCCGCGGGGACGCGGGCTGTCGCGAAGGCGGATCGCCCGAAGCTCAGGAGCTTCCTCGGCGCGTACGTGGCCGTGGCGATCGTTTCGTTTATCTCCTTGTTCCCGCTCTACTGGATGCTCGTCAACTCGGTGCGCAAGGACGCCGACATCTCCAGCGGCGTCACGCTATGGCCCGAGTCGTTCAACTGGAGCAACTACGCGACGGCCTGGAACGCGTTGGAGTACCCGTTCCAGACCTTCATCATCAACAGCTTCGTGCTCTCTTTCCTGGTCATGGTCGGCGTGGCGGCCTCGTCCTTGCTCGTGGCCTACGGCTTCGCGCGCTTCCGCTTCCCCGGGCGCAACTTCCTGTTCGCCTTCGTGATCAGCACCACGATGATTCCCTACGCCGTGATGATGATCCCGCAGTACGCCGAGTTCATCAACGTGTTTCACTGGGGGCAGGGCGGCAACGCTTTCGGGCGCACCAACGCCTTGCAGTTCTTGCCCATGATCGTGCCGGCCTTCTTCGGCTCGCCGGTCTACATCTTCCTCCTGCGGCAGTTCGTGCGCGGCATACCGTACGACCTCGACGAGGCGGCCAAGATCGACGGGGCGGGGCCGTTGCGCATCCTGTGGACGGTCATCTTCCCGGCGGTGCGGCCGGCGCTGATCGCCGTGGTCGTTCTGCAGTTCATCGGCACGTGGAACGACTTGCTTGCGCCGTTCATCTATCTGCAGGACCCGCACAACTGGACCATCGAGATCGCCCTGCTGGGCTACTTCTCGCGCTATACCAGCAGCGCGGGCGGCTCCAACTGGGCCGAGTTCATGGCCATGTCCATCGTCACCATCACGCCTATCCTGCTACTCTACTTCGCCGCCTCCAAGCAGATCATCCAGGGCGTGACGCTCAGCGGTGTCAAAGGATAAGGATGAACCCATGGAGGTAACCATCGACGCGCCGAGCGACGAGCAATTCTTCATTTAGCCGGACCGGCCGGTGACGATCGCGTAGCCGTACGGGGGGACCAGCACGGTGCGCGCGTAGCCCCCGACTACCGGATAGGTCGCGAAGGAGCGGCCGTCGCTCCTGTAGCTCGACACAAGCCAGAGGCGCACGCCGGACGCGGCCGGAGCCGCCGCGCGCGCGTATCCGTCGCCGAAGCCGGCGAAGCTCTTGTAGACGGCGAGGGTGGAGCCCGCGCCGTCGTCGAGCACCTTGTCCTCGATCATCGGCTGCAGCATGACCGCGTCGACCCTGGCGTGCGTGGCGCCCAGGCCGGTTAGCGTCACGGTGTGCGCGCCTACGTCGAGCGTTCCGGGCACGGCGACGCTGTCGATCCACAGGTAATCGGGGTTCGGCGAGTCGCCCTGCGCCCCCGCGCCGCCCTGGTCGTCCGTCCCCGCGGCCGCGCCGTCCACGGCCACGCCGACCGTGACCGCCCCGGCGGGCGCGGGCCTTTTGTCGAAGACGAGATAGACGAGGTAGCGGCCGGCCACCGGCGCGGTCACGGCGACGGTGTCGCTCCCGCCTGCCGGGAGGTCGACGTACGCCCCCCCGCTCCAGAGGGCCTCGCCCGTCCAGGCGGAGTCCGGCTTGACAATCGTGGCGGCGCCGCCCAACGCCCCCACCTCCGCCTCTACCTTCGTCGCCGCGTCCTGCCTGTCCACGTGAGTGTAGGCGAGGTAGAGGCTGGCGACCGGGTCGTTGACCGCGTTCATCAAGGCCAGCAAGCCCTCGATGGTCGACTCGGCGCCGGAGTTGCGGTTGATCGTGCCGTCGCCGTTGATGCCGTCGTAGACGACGCCCGTGTCACCCTGGTACATGGCGACGCCGGCCGGGTTATTGCCGAGGAACCAGGCGGCGGCGAGGCCGGCCAGCTGCCGATAGGACCGTTTGCCCGTGGCGTGGCCCACGGCGAGTAGGCCGTCGGTCGTTGTCTCGGCCCCGTAGGCGATCTGGGTCGTATCGTCGAGCGCCGGCAGCAGCCCCTGGACCGGGCCGAAGGCGACCTGCTGGTGCGTCTCGAAGAGGTTGGCGTCGCGCTCGGCCGCGGAGACCCAATCGGCATGCCCCAGCAGGGGGCCGGCCACGGCGAGGCTGTTCGACATGTGCGCGGCATAGGCATGCCAGTCGCTGACGGAGCCCGCCCACGGCAGGAAGGCCTGCCAGGGCCAGTCGCGGGCATTGCCGAATTGGTAGCCTGCGATGCCGGACCCGAACTCGTTGGCCAGCTTGCCGGCCTCGGCGCTCCCCGTCGCGCCATAGTAGGCGGCGAGACCGAGCAGCGCCTCGGACGAGGCGTCCGCGCCGTCGCCGATAAACCATTTCGGGATTTTATAGCCGTGCAGCGTGTAGTACTGACCATACTTTGGGCCGACCAGCTCGCCGTCGAGCGCGCCCATTGCCAGGTCCATGCGCGCGGCGAGCGCGTCGGCGAAGGCGGGGTCGATCGTGCGGAAGGTCGCGTAGCCCTCGCCGAGCGCCCACAGGGAGCGCGCCAGCCAGAAGGTCGCGCCCGCGTCGGACGGATTGGGCGAGTCGGGCTGCAGCGGCGTCGGGTTGATCGTGCCGTCGGGCTGCATCCACAGCACGACGTTGCCCGCGTTGGGGCCGCTCGTCGTCTGCATGTACATCACGAAGCGCAGGGCGCCTCGAGCGTACTGCAGGCTGTGCGCGTCGCCGTAGTAGCGATAGTGGGTCAGGTAGGCCACGGCGGCGCGCGTCACGTCGTCGGTGTCGTAGGCGCCCTGGCCATAGGTGTTAGTCGCGCGGTTGTAGTCGCCGCCGCCGGTGCGCGTGTAGCTCCCGTCCGCCTTGTTGTAGTTGGCGTAGACCCACCATACGTCGAGCGGCGCCCCGGGGTCGGTCGTGGCGTGCCCGGGGATCGACGCCGTGTAGGGGACCGTGTCGTGCAGGGAGTCCAGGTGCGCGAGATTGATCGGCGCCCCGTAGCCAAGGTTCATGGCCCGCGCGGCACCCGTCCTATAGCTGACGCCGGCCACCAGCGTCAGGGTCAAAATGAGTGCTGTGCCCCAGCGGCCAAGGCCAACCATACGCGCCATCGCCATCCTCTCCTCCCGCCTTCCACTATCACCGTCGATATCGATACGCGCAGGGATGCCGTAACGATTGGACCAGGACAAGCGCCGCGGGGATATCTACCCCATGAACGCCTGGCCTGATATGGGAAAGGTCTTGTGCCCTACGGTACACCCCTACCGGTGCTGTGTCAAGCCGCGCTCCACGGGCCAAGGCCACGTCATTGGCGCGTTCGTAGGGGCGTATTGCATACACTCGGCCCGTCGGGGCGTCTGCGATACAGCCCTGTCTTGATTACAATCCGGGCCAAGAAATAAGCGGAATGAAATATGGCGAAGTATGGCCCTGTCTCGCGCATGTTATCGTCGCGAACCGTCGAGCGTTATAGTAGATATGCTGTTCCATTCTCCCGCACATCGCATCGTCGCGCTATTGATATGCGCGCTCCTCGTCGGGTGCGCCATCCGTGATCTCGCCCCGCCAATCGTCTTTGTTTCCCACAGGCGCGCGTGCTACCTCGCCTATAGTCTTGAAGGCGGTCCGTAGACGATGCGGCGCCGTTCACGCTGGCTTCTCCTCGGCATCATCGCGCTGCTCCTGCTATGGACCGGCGTACCACTAGCGCGGGCCTACGCGCTGCTGCGGACGCAGTCCGGCGGCGCAGCGCCCGCGCGCTCGGCGGACCTGCCCGTCCAGGATGCGTCGTTCCGCGCGGCCGACGGCGTGCCGCTGGACGGCCTGTTCGCGCGGGGCGCGACGAGGGCGCCGAGCGTCGTGCTCGTGGCCGGCTTCAAAAGCACGCGGGACTCGATGTTGCCCTACGCCCGCTTCCTGCACGGAGCGGGCTACAACGTGTTGCTCTACGACGGGCGCGGCCTGGGGCGCAGCGGCGGGCGTTTCAGCGCCGGCCTGCGCGAGGTCGACGACGCGCGCGGCGCCGTGGCCTACCTGCTGGAGCGCCGCGACCTGCGCGACCACCGCTGCGCCCTGCTCGGCGTCTCGCTAGGCGCCGGCGTGGCCATCGTCGCCGCCGCGCGCACGCCGGCGGTGCAGGCTACGGTCGCCGATAGCGCCTATGTGGATCAGGGCGCGCTCGTCGCGCGGCTGGACACCTTGTCGCTCGGCCCGCTGCGCCTGCCGCTCGCGCCCGTGGCCCCCTGGGCCGTCGATCGCCTGCTCGGTGCGCCGCTGGCCGCCTTCAGCCCACTCCACGCCGCCGGCATGGTCGCCCCGCGCGCGCTGCTGCTGATCCACAGCCGGCGCGACAGCAATCCCACGACGCCGCTTGCCGGGGCGCTATCCCTCTACCACACGGCCCGGCGCCCCGTTTCCCTGTGGATCGCACCGCGCGCATCCGCCGCATGTGGCTCTTATCCCCTCTATCCCCTCGCCGGCGCCCTCGCCGCGCAGCCGGCCGAGTACCGCCGGCGTGTCCTCGCCTTCCTGCGGCGCTACCTTGGCCCGGCGAGGGGATAGAGGGGATAAGAGCCACATGCGGCGGATGCGCGCGGTAGCCTACCTGGCCACGGCTGTTCTCGCGCTTGGCGGGGCCGCGTTGCTGGCCAGCGGCGGGATGCTTCATGGCGCGAGCGAGCCGCGCTCCTACGCGCCGGCCGACGGCAGGCCGGCCATCGTGTGCCTCGGCGATAGCCTGACGGCGGGCGACGCCGCCCCGGCCGACCAGTCGTATCCGGCCTGGCTGCAGCGGCGGCTCGACGGCGCGGGCTATCGCTATCGCGTCGTCGATGTCGGCGTCAGCGGCGACCGGGCGGCCGACGGGCTGGCCAGGCTGGGGCGCGACGTGCTGGGCCAACGGCCGGCCATCGCCATCGTGGAGTTGGGCAGCAACGACCCGGGACATACGTCTCGCGCTGTGTGGGAGGCGAGCCTTGCCGCTATCGTGGCCCGCCTTCGGGCGCGCGGCGTGCGGGTTATCCTCGGCGGGCTGGATGGGCCGGGCATAGGCGATGTCTATCGCACCGTCGCGACGCGCTACCAGGTCCCGCTCGTGTGGTTCACGGCCGGCCTGTGGAGCAGGGCCGGCCTGTGGGGCGACGCGCATCATCCGAACGGGGATGGCTACCGCGTCGTGGCGGACTCGTTCTGGCCCGCGCTAAAGAGCATCGTGCGCCGAGCGCAGTGACAGCCCTAATTCCGTCATCGGACGCCCGTCACGTCCAGTGCGCCCCGCTGGACACAAGGGTTTGTGAATTGTCGAGCTAACCACGCCCGTCTGGCCGCACGCACCGTCGTTGGCTGAGGTCTGGGGGGAGCCCTCTCCCGGGGTTCCCCCGGAGGCGCGCCCCAACGTCGGCCGCAGCGGGGACCCCACGAAGTGGGGAGCGGCCAGTCAGCCAGGGGCGGAGGGGGCGAGAGGGGTACTGTCGACTTTTCACGAGCCCTGCGCTGGACACTGTATTACGCTGGAGGGGCACATACATGTCGTACAGCGTCGAGCACAACCTATCCGAGTAGGATGCGCCGGCCCTGGCGGTCCAGCCTTCAAGACATTGCGCCTTCGCGCGGATGTAGTGGCGGGGTTCAGGTACCATGTAGGCGTCTGATGCGACCATCAGGCGTCTATGATCTATTGCACAAGGAGACGTTGGCGAATGTGCTACGACACTAACGCGCGGCCGCCGGTTCCGCCGGGAGACGCCGGCAGGGCGCGGGGCGAAGATATCGTACTGACCGCGGCGGACGGCACTCGCTTTGCCGCGTACGCCGCCTATCCCGGCGCCGCTGCTACCAATAGCTTCGGGGATGCCGGGGGGGCGCGGATCGTTATCTACCCGGACATGCGCGGCCTGCACCAGTTCTACAAAGATCTCGCCGTGCGCTTCGCCGAACAGGGCATCGTGGCGCTGGCGATCGACTATTTCGGCCGTAGCGCGGGACTCAGCGCGCGCGACGACGCGTTCGAGTTCATGCCCCACGTCCAGCAGATGCGCTTCGACGCCTTCCAGTCCGACGTCGACGCGGCCCTGGCCTACCTGAGGAGGGATGGCGGGGCCAAGAGCGCGATCTTCACCATGGGCTTCTGCATGGGCGGGGCGCTCTCTTTGCTCACGGGCGCGCGCGACCTCGGGCTGGCCGGCGTGATCGGCTTTTACGCCGCCCTCTCCCGCGATATCGGCGGCGGGGGTACGGTCCTCGACCGCGCTATGGCCATCAAGTACCCCACGCTGGCCCTCTTCGGCGGGGCCGACTCATTCATCCCGCCGGAGCAGGTGGAAACGCTCGACCAGGAGCTGGACAAAGCCCGCGTCGAGCACGAGGTGATCACATACCCAGGCGCGCCGCACAGCTTCTTCGACCGCAGCGCGGCGGACCACGCCGAGGCGTCGGCCGACGCCTGGACGCGCATCCTGCGCTTATCCGGGCGCACTCCGCGGAGGAGAGCATGGCGGCGGCGCGCTGATTTGCTCGACGGCCCACATCTCGCGGGGCAAGCCGGCGTCGGTGGCGTCGGTCGGGTGGGCGAGGAGCGCGCCGTGGCCGGGCGCCCACACGTTTACGCCCTGGTGTGACAGTTGCCCTGCGCCCGGTGTTTTGATACTTCGTGTATTATTGAAGTATTGGCCTGTCGCGGCGACTGGATTGGCGGCCCTGCCCTGTCACGGCCCTGTCACGCGCGCGATCGTGCGGCGGGCAGGCCGGCGAACTACTGGGTAGGTATGGGGGATAAGGATATGATGCGCGATCTGACGTTGGGCGTGCTGGATCAATCGCCGGTCCGTCAGGGCGGGACGGCGGCGCAGGCGCTGCGCGAGACCGTCGCGCTGGCGCGGGCGGCGGAGGCGTGCGGCTACGCGCACTACTGGGTGGCCGAGCACCACAACGCGGGCGGTTTCGCAGGGACGGCGCCCGAGGTTCTGATCGGCCAGATCGCCGCCAACACGTCCACCATCCGCGTCGGCAGCGGGGGCGTGATGCTCTCGCACTACGCGGCCCTCAAGGTGGCCGAGACCTTCCGCGTACTGTCCGCGTTCTACCCCGGCCGCATCGACCTCGGCATCGGCCGGGCGCCGGGGAGCGACCGCAAGACAGCCGTGGCGCTGGCCTATCCCCGCGCGCTGGCCGATCTCGACGCGTTCCCCGATCAGGTGGCGGACCTCCGCGACTACCTGTCCGGTGGGCTGCCGGCGGCGCACCCCTTCGCCGGCGTCGCCGCGCGGCCGGGTACGCCAACCGACGCCGACGCCGCCGACCCCGACATCTGGCTCCTGGGCTCGAGCGACTACAGCGCGCGGCTGGCCGCGGCGCTCGGCCTGCCGTTCGCGTTCGCCGACTTCTTCGGCACGGCGGGGGACATCGGCCCCCAGGTCGCCGCGCTGTATCGGCAACACTTTCAACCCTCGGCCTCCTTGCGCGAGCCGAAACTGAGCGTGGCCGTGCACGTTGTCTGCGCCGAGACCGAGGCCGAGGCGCATCGGGTCGCCGCGAGCGTGCGGCTGTCGGTCGCGCGTCTGCGCACCGACGGCGCCAGCACGGCGCTGCTGCCGCCCTCCGACGCCGCGCGTCTGGAGACGGAGCTGGACGCGGGGCAGGGCGGTTTCGTGGCGGGCTTCACCAAGCACTTCATCGAGGGTGACCCCGCGTCGGTTCGAGAGCGGCTGACCCTGGTGGCCGAGCGCTACGGGGCCGGCAGCCTGACCATCGCGACAAACTGTTACGCATTCGAAGACCGTGTGCGCTCCTACCAGCTTGTCGCCGGCGCGTTCTCGCCAGCTCGAGCGGCGGTCGCATAACCGAGCGCTCCATGTATGAGTGGATCAGCGGCAACTATTTTGGTATTATGCGCTGCGCACGCTCGGGGCCGCAGCGCCTGACGCAACTCGATGCGCGCATCCCCGGATCGGGCTTACAAAGCATACGCCAGGCGCTAATCACAGCGGCGGAACTAGGGCTCGAGGTTTGGGTGTGCGCCGCGCTCCGCACGATCAATGGATGGCCCTGGCGCGATGCCCTCGCGGATCGGATACTCCTCGTCCTCAAGCCGGCTGAGTAGGGCGCGTAGGCAGGACAGCAGCGCATCCAGGTCGCCGAAGCGCCAGCTATCCTGCCCCTGCAAGTGTTCCAGGCGTCCCGTCCACTGCTCGCCGGACGCCCCGTCGCGCCGCCACACGCGGACGATGAAGAAGTCGTACCGATCCATGTGCCGCGCACCTACCATCGTCCGTAACGACACCAACGCGCTCATCAAGCGCCGCACCCCCACGGTGTGCTGCTGCTAACGATAAACCTCCCCCGTGACCGCAGCGTAACCGGTCGCGGACACCCCTTGTGCGGAGGAACGGAGGGGAGCGGAGAAACTGCTTCCCTTGAGCGGCTCCTATGTCGTACGATGTGATCGACTGATCGACATAGACGGCCCGTAGCGTGGAAACTGGGAGAAGGATCATGCGCCCCGACGATCCTCCGTCGAATGCGACCGTTACCTATCGCCAAGAGTATCGGCGGTGCGGCAAGCAGGATTGTCCCTCCTGCCGCCCCGGCTTGGCCGGCCACGGCCCCTATTGGTACGCGCGCTGGCAGGAGGGCGGCCGCACGCGCTCCCGCTACCTGGGTAGGCAGGCGCCGGCCGAGGCCGGCGGCCCCGCGCCAGCCCTGCTCGGTCTGCCCCCGACAGCGGTCGTGGACATGGACCTGTCGGGAGTCGCGCGCGAACGCGAAGGGGAGCGACCGGACGACACTTTCTTGCTGCGCCACCCCGCGTGGGAGACGAGCCTGGATGCGCCTCCGGCCGTGGAGAATCCGCGAAACGCGGGGTACCCTCCGGCGCGGCCACACCTGCGCGTGCAGACCCTCGGCGCGTTCAAGGTGTGGCGCGGTGACGAGCTTATAGCCTCCGCCCGCTGGTCGCGCCCCACCGTCGCGGCCCTCTTCAAGTGCTTGCTCACCGCGCCGGGACACCGCCTGTCTCGCGAGCAGGCCATCGACCTGCTCTGGCCCGAGGCCGACCCGGAGCGCGCCGCCGCCACCCTGCGCGTCGCCGTGCACCGCCTGCGCGCCGTGCTCGACGAGCCGGGGGCCACGGCGAGCTACGTGCGGTCGGAGGGGCCTCTGCTCGTGCTCGACCCCTGGCCACCCCCGGCGCCCGCGCGGCGCCCCCGGTCCGTCGCCGGCGACGTCCCGCGCGACGCCACGGCGGAGGCCGAGCGCGACTGGCTCGACGCCGACCTCTTCGCGCGCGCCGCCGGCGCGGCCCTGGCCGGCCGCGACACCGCCCAGGGCCACGCGGCCCTGACTCTCTATGAGGGCGACTATTTGCAGGACGATCCCTACGAGGACTGGGCAGCGGCGCGGCGCGAGGAATTGCGGCAGCAACGGCACACCCTGCTGCTGCACCTGGCCCGCCTATACGCGGATGGGGGCGACGAGGCCCAGGCCATACATTGCCTGCGCCTGTTGCTGGCGGCCGACCCCTGCCACGAGCCCGCGGCCCGCCTCCTGATGCGGCTGCTGGCGGCCGGCGGGTCGCGCGCCGAGGCGCTGCGTAGCTACGACGCGCTCGCCCGCGCCCTGCGCGACGACCTCGACGTGGTCCCCACGCCCAAGACCGAGGCCGTCCGCGCGGCGCTCCTGGCGAGCGAGACGGCCAGCGCCGTCCCGACGCCGCCGTTGCCCGTCCCTACCAATTTGCCCGCCGCGCTGACGAGCTTCATCGGGCGCGGCCGCGAGTTGGCCGCGATCGAACACGCGCTGGCGCGGGGGCCGGCGGGTTGCCGGCTGCTGACCCTAACCGGCATCGGCGGCTGTGGCAAGACGCGCCTGGCCTTGCAGACCGCCGACGCCGTCCGTGCGGGCTACGCCGACGGTGTCTGGTTGGTGGAGCTGGCCGCGCTGGTGGATGGGGCCCTCGTGCCCGCCGCGATCGCCGCGCCGCTGGGCTTGCGCGAAACGCCCGATGAGCCTTTGCTCGCCACGCTCGCCAATGCCCTGCGGACCCGGCGCATGCTGCTGGTGCTGGACAACTGCGAACACCTCGTCGCGGCCTGCGCCGGCGCGGCCACGACCCTCCTGCGGGCCTGCCCCGGCTTGCAGATCGTGGCGACCAGCCGGGAGGCGCTGGGCATGGCGGGGGAAGCCGTGTGGCGCGTGCCCGCCCTCGCCCTCCCACCGCCGCTCGATACCCCGCGTGGCGGCGTCGTCGCGTCCCGGGCCGCGGGCGCCATCGAACTCGAGCGACTGGAGCGGTTCGAAGCCGTGCAGCTCTTCCTGGAGCGGGCACGGGCCGTCCGCTCCGATTTTGCTCTCTCCGCCTACAACGCCTCCGCGGTGGCGGAGGTGTGCCGGCGGCTGGACGGGCTGCCCCTGGCCATCGAGCTGGCGGCGGCGCGATTGGGCGCGCTCTCGGCGCAAGAAGTGGCGGCCCGCCTGCACGACCGCTTCCGTCTGCTCAAGACGGGCAACCGGGCGGCGCTGCCGCGGCATCAGACGCTGCGCGGCGTGCTGGACTGGAGCTACAACCTCCTGAGCGCCGAGGAGCAGGCGCTCCTGCGGCGCCTGGCCGTGTTCGCGGGCGGCTGGACGCTGGCGGCGGCCGAGTCCGTCTGCACGGGAGGGCCGGTGCAAGCAGGCGATGTGGCGGACCTGCTGGCGGGGCTGGAAGCCAAGTCGCTGGCGCTCACCCCCGCAACGCCGGCCGCCACCGGAGAGAGCCGCTACGGGCTGCTGGAGACGGTGCGCCAGTACGCCGGCGAGCGCCTGACGGCGAGCGGCGAGGCGGAGGCGACCAGGGATGCGCACGCGGCGTATGTCCTGGCGTTGGCCGAGCGGGCCGCGACGGGCCTGTTCGGCCCGGAGCAGCGCGATTGGTTGGATCGACTGGAGGTCGAGCACGACAACATGCGCGCGGCGCTGGCCTGGAGCGCCCGGGACGGCGATAGCGCCCCATCCGTCGCCGCGGTGCAGCTGGCCGGGGCGCTGGGCCAGTTCTGGCTGCTCCACGGTCATCTCGGCGAGGGGCGCCGCTGGCTCACCCGCGTCCTCGCTCAGGAAGGCGGGCGCCCCGACGGCGCTCTCGGGCCGGATCGCGTCGCACGGGCCCGCGTGCTCAACGCCGCCGGCATGCTGGCCGAGCGACAGCAGGAGTACGGGGTGGCGGTGGATCTGCTGGAGAAGAGTTTGTCGCTCTACAGGGCGTCGGGGGACAGGCGGGGCAGCGCCAACGCGCTCAACGGTCTGGGGCTCGTGGCCTGGGACCGGGGCGACTACCCGCGGGCGCTGGCCCTCCACCGCGAGAACCTGGCCTTACGCCACGCCCTGGGTGACAAGCGAGGCATCGCCAATGCGCTCAATAACCTGGCGATCGTCTGCAAGTACCAAGGCGACGCCGCGGGGGCTATCGCGTTCTACGAGCAAAGTCTGACGCTGTGGAAAGAGTTGGGCGAGCCCTGGGGGGTCGCGAATGTGTTCAGCAACCTGGGGATCGAGATGTACGAGCGGGGCGATCACGAGCGGGCGCTGGCGCTGCACGAGGAGAGCCTGGCCCTGCGGCGAGACCTGGGCGATACATTGGGCATCTCCTGGTCGCTCACCAACGTCGCGACCGTGTGCGCGCGGCTGGGCCGCCACGAGCGGGCCGTGGTTTTGTTCGAAGAGAGCTTGGCGCTGGCGCGGCGGCTCGGTGACCGGGCCACCATCACCGATGCCGTGGAGGGGCTGGCGGAGGTGGCCGCGGCGCTAGCGCACATGGGGCGCGCGGCGCGCCTGTTCGCCGCCGTGGAGGCGCTGCGCGCCGCCACCGGCGACCCGCAATCCCCGGCGGAGCGCGCCAGGTACGACCGCAACATCGCGGCCGTGCGCGCCTCCCTCGGCGACGACCCCTTCGCGACGGCGTGGGCGGCGGGCCGGTCCATGACGCTGGAAGAAACGATCATCTATGCCTGCGACAGCCACGTTAGCCAGCGCGGGGACCTCTAGCTGTAGCTATATGGCCTCTCGGCGCGCATCGCCGGGCTGGATGGGGACAATAACGCCTATGCGATCGCGCTGTCGCTGTACACTACGGTATGCTGTCGCACAAACCCCCGTATTCATCTCAGCAAAGCGAAAATAGCTATGATCCATTCGCGTCCCGGCGACGTATTATTACCGGAGGCGAGAAATTATGATCACGAGAGATTGGTACACAACCGAGGAAGCGGCGCGGGAACTCGGCCTCGCGCCCTCGACGATTCGTGGCGCAGCCAAGCGCGGCATCCTCACAGTGCACGTGGTCGCGCCCCGCGTGCGCGCCATCACGCGCGAGGAGCTGGATCGCTACCGTCGCGAGCACCTCGGCAAGGGCGGCTGGACGACCCGCCGCACCCGGGGCGAAGGAGAGCTCGCGGCCCTGCCGATCTAGCGCCCGTGGCGTAGTGAGAGCCGGCCCGGGTTGTCGGTAGCCATAATGGTCCGGGCGCCCACGCCCTAAAAGGTGTCGCGGCTCGCGCATCGTGGGCATGGCGTAGTATAACGTGCTACCCTTCGGATGAAGTAGGCCGATAGGGGTGGGACGGGGACACGCCGCGTATGCCGGTCATCGTGGGTGGGGACATCGAGGGCGTGCCGGGACCGCGCCGGGTGGTGGTGAAGCTGGGTAGCTCGCTGCTGGCGCGCCCCGACGGACTGCTCGACGACGCGTTCATCGCCCGTGTGGCGCGCGGCGTCGCCGCGCTCCAGGCCTCGGGCTGCGCCATGCTGATCGTTTCGTCGGGCGCCGTGGCCGCGGGCCGCGCCGGCCTGCCCGAGGATGCCGGGCGGACAGACATCCCCGGCCGCCAGGCGCTCGCTGCGGTGGGCCAGCCGCGCCTGATGCAGGCCTACGCGCGGGCCTTCGCACGCCACGGCCGCGTCGTGGCCCAGGCGCTGCTGACGCAGGGCGACGTAGCCGGCCGCGACGGCTACCTTGCCGCGCGCGGCGCCCTGCTGGCGCTGCTCGAGCGCGGCGTCGTGCCCATCGTCAACGAGAACGACGTCGTGGCCGACGAGGAGTTGCGCTTCGGCGACAACGATCGCCTCTCCGCCGTCGTCGCGGCACTCGTCGACGCCGACCTGCTGCTCTTGCTCAGCGACGTAGCCGGTCTCTACGATGCGGATCCCCGCCGCGACCCCGCCGCGCGCCCCATCCGCCACGTCGCGCGCGTCGACGACGCGGTCATGGCGCTGGCCCGGCCTTCCTCGTCCGGCCTGGGGACCGGCGGGATGGTCACCAAGCTGCAGGCGGCGCGCCTCGCCTCGTCGGCCGGCGTCACCACGATCATCGCGGCGGGGCGCGAGCGCGACGTGATCCGGCGCGCCGTCGCCGGCGTGGCCCCGGGCACGACCTTCGCCGCCGCCCCGCGCCCCGCCGCACGGCGGCGCTGGCTGCGCTCACGCCTGGGCGCCCGCGGCGCCCTCACCGTCGACGACGGCGCGGCCGCGGCCCTCGAGCGCGACGGGGGCTCGCTGCTCCCGGCGGGGGTGCGCGCGGTCGAGGGCGCCTTCCGGCGCGGCGACCCCGTGGACGTGCTGCGTCCCGACGGTACGCCCGTCGCGCACGGGCTCGCCAACTACGACGCGTCCGACCTGGCGCGCCTGCGTGGCCGCCGCTCCTCCGAGATCGCCGCCACGCTGGGCTACCACTACGGCGACGAGGCGATCCACCGCAACAATCTCGTGCTGCTCTGAGGCGCCAGTAGTCGGTAGTCAGTAACCAGGTGTTAACCGACGATCTCTCCTCGCTGGGAGCGCGGGCGCCCCGCTATCGCTGTGAAAACGGCGTGCCACGGAGCGAGAGAGCGCAGCGAGTACAATTAGCGGTAAAGGCCGACGACCGCAGTATCCAGAGTGGGACGGCGAGGGTGAGGAAGGCGACGAGGCCGGGGATGCCGGCGTGGCGCTCTACGTATCGGGACCTTTGGGGGGGTGACAGGTGACGACAGCGCAGAGGGCCGCCATCCTTGGGGCGGCGCGAGAGCAGGATGAGACTACCACGACCAACGGTATAGCGACGGCCACGGGGGAGGACCTCGTCGCGGCGGCAGGGGCGGCCCGCATCGCGTCGTGGGCGCTGGCGCGCGCGGGCGGCGCCGCGCGGCGGGCGGCGCTTGAAGCGATCGCCGCCGTGTTGGAGGGGTCAGTCGGGGAAATCCTGGCCGCGAACAGGGCCGACGCGCGGCGGGCGAGCGCTAACGATGTGTCCCCCGCGACGGTCGACCGCCTGACGCTGACGCCGGAGCGCGTGGGTGGGATCGTGGCGGCGCTACGCGTCACGGCCGGGCTGCCCGACCCGCTCGGACGTACCCTGGAGGGGCGCACACTCCCCAATGGGCTGCGCGTGGAGCGCCGCAGCGTGCCGCTAGGCGTGCTCGGCATCGTCTACGAGGCGCGACCCAACGTCACCGTCGACGCGGCCTCGCTGTGCCTGATGGCCGGGAGCGCCGTCCTACTGCGTGGCGGCTCCGACGCCCTGGAAACAAACGCGGCGCTCGTGGCCGCCCTGCACGCGGGGCTCGAGCAGGCCGGCCTGCCGCCCGCGCTTGTCTACCTCGTCTCCGATCCCTCGCGCGAGTCGGTGACGCGCCTGCTCGGCCTGCGCGGGCTACTCGACGCCGTGATCCCGCGCGGCGGCGCGGGTTTGATCCGCCACGTAATCGAGCACGCCAGGGTCCCGGTGATCGAAACGGGCGCGGGCGTCTGCCACACCTACGTCGACGCGGCGGCCGACCTCGAGCAGGCGCTGGCGATCGTCGACAACGCCAAGACACGCCGCGTGAGCATCTGCAACACCCTGGACACTGTGCTCGTGCACTCCGCGGTCGCGCCCGCGTTCCTGCCCGCGCTCGGCGCGCGCTGGTCTGCCGCGGGGGTGGAGATGCGCGGCGACGCGCGCGCCCTCTCCCTATTGCCCCCCGGCGACGGGGTGCGCCGCGCCCGGGAGGACGACTGGGGCACGGAGTTCCTCTCCCTCGTCGCGGCCGTGCGCGTGGTGGACAACCTGGACGAGGCTCTGGGGCACATCGCGCGCCACGGCTCGGGCCACTCCGAGGCCATCGTCACGCGCGACCTCACGGTGGCGGAGCGTTTCCTGGACGAGGTCGACGCCGCGGCCGTCTACGTCAACGCCTCGACGCAGTACACCGATGGCGGCGAGTTCGGCCTCGGCGCCGAGATCGGCATCAGCACCCAGAAGCTTCACGCGCGCGGCCCTATGGGCCTGGAGGCGCTCACCACCTACAAGTGGCTCGTGCGCGGCGACGGACAGACGCGACCATAACCCTACATCGCCGCGACGCTCGACTATCAGCGGTTCGGTAGGGGCGTATCGCCATACGCCCGGACATCGCGGGCACGGTTGCTGGCCGCCGCCAACGCCACGCGTGGCGTTTTTGGACGCCAACGCCGGCTGTATGGCGATACGCCCCTGCCCGGTGTGGGGCGACGGGGGCGACGCCGACCCGGATATTGCCAACGCCGGCTGTATGGCGACACGCCCCTGCCCCTACGCACGATGACCCACTCTCCGCGCGAGTGGACTGCCGATAGCTCTTTAGCCCATGAGCAGAATCTTGCCGCGGCGGCCAGGGCGGCCGTATGGGGCGGTGGCATGAAACTAGCGTTAGTATCCTGGCTGCGCCTATAGCAGCGTACCGGACCGGGCGTCGCGCTAGCGGCCGTTGGCCCATCGCGCCCCGTCCGGAGATTATCGCGCCGGCTCCCTGCCTGGTGTTCGCAACTCATCGTCGAGGAGGACTTATCGTGTTAGCTCGCCTAGCCCTGACCCTGCCATTGCTTGCCCTCATGCTACTGCCGGCGGCGCCCACGAAGACGTCGACGCGCCAGTCGACAAAGAGCGTCACTGCTACTACACCGGCCGCGACGGGGACGCCCGCCGCGACGGGGGCGCCGTCGGCCAGCCCAACCGCGTCCACGGCCGCCGCGAATTCGACGGCTGTACCGATAGCGGGGCCCGGGGTGTCGACCTCGAACGCTGCGCCGGACTGGAACGGCTTGCCCATGCGCACGTACGCCAGTCTCAAGAAGCGCATCCTGGGCGACCCCATCAACATCGCATTCGAGGGCACGCAGAGCAGCATCATCGCGGCCTTCGTCAAGATCGGCTGGCTGCAGGCCGATTCGCTTTCGTCGCGCAACGACATCCATCTGGCCGAGGCCACCATCAAGCACGGCAGCTACCCGAAAGCGCCGGTGAGCAACCTGTACCTGTTCGGCCGGGCGGAGGACTTCGCCGTCGAGCATGAGTTGCGCTCCGTCTACAGTCGCGACCACGCCCGTTTCTGGGACACGACGCGCCGCGACGGCAAAACAGGCCTGGACCTGTTCGTCGGAGACGCCTCGCGCGACATCGCCATCAAGGTGTTGCGCACCAAGCTGGGGCTGCCCAGGGGGACGACACATAAGATCGACGGGAACCTCGACGCCGAGCGCACCACGATTGTCAATTTGATGCGCAAGGCCGGTCTCGTCGCGACCGTCGTGATGGAACCCGGCATGGGGCGCGCCACCAACGCCATGAACGGCGGCGGCGACCGCTTCTACACTGATGGCAAGGTCGCCGTGGTCGTGCTCAAGGGCAAGTAGAGGAGGAGGCGCGCCTGCTGCTGGAGCCGAAGACGACGCTCAACACGGGCAACGTGCGGAACGAGCGCACGGTCCCGGTCCTGGTCGCGGGACAGGTGTGACGAAAGCCGCGCCCGCCCTCCTCGCGCGAGGAGGGCGGGCGCGGCCGCCGGCGCCGTTATAGGCGCGGGCCGTATGCGGCGTGGGCGCGTGCGCTATCAGGGTTGCGTCGTCTGGTTCAGCTTCACGTGCCCACAGTTGTCCAACCCGTCGAAATATGTTCTACAAGCATGCGGCCAGCGCGAGTCCAGCCATTTCATGGCACGACCGGGTCCAGCGCCACTGGCGCCCCGCGCGGGCGTAGCGCGTTCGGGGGCAGGCGCACGTCGAAGAAGCGCGCGACGCCCTGCGCGAGGGCGCGCGCGATGGCCTCCTCGCGGTCTTTCCAGGCGTAGCGCAGCGGCAGGCGCGCCGGGGCGGGGACGCCATAGTCTCCGTTGACGCGCTCCGTCGCCGCGTGGGCCGCGAGTAACCAGGGTCCCTCGCCCTCGAAGGTTGTCATGACGCCGGTCGCCGAGACGCCGCCGCTCACGCTGATGGCGTAGGTGAGAGCAGGCGAGATGGGCGGCGCGGCGCCGAGGGCGACGGGGAGCGTTGGGGGAGCGGTCATGGAGATGAGCGTGGTCGGGGGGGGCGGCGCGGCCGCCGAGATGAGAGCGGTCATGGTCGGGGCGACGGCGGCGGAGATGGCCGCGGTGCGCGCCAGCGTGATGGCGTTACGCAAAGGGACCGTCCCACTGAAGGCTTCTTGCAGGAAGAGGCTGGCCGTATGGCACCCGTGGCCGCGCCGCACCAGGACGTCGACGACCGGGTCGGCCAGGCGCAGACCACGGCGCAGCGCCGCGCCCGAGGTCGCGGTGACGATACGCGTGACCGAGATCGGTATCTGCACGGGGTAGACGTTGGTCAGGAAGGCCGGCTCGACGATGGTGGCCGGCAGCCTGTTGCGGCGCAGCACATGGCCCGGGAAGGTGTCGACACCGTGGTCGCCACCATTGGGGGCCGGCTGTAGGGCGCGCACGACGGCCGCGTCGAGCGTCGAGGCCAGAGCGGCCGGCCGGCGCAGGGCGTAGAGTGCCTGCGAGTAGTCGACGCTGGGGTCGCTGGTGCCGTTGAGGTGTACGGAGATGAAGAGCGCGCGCCGCCTATCGTGGGGTAGGCGCGCGACGTAGTTGGCAAGTTGCAGGCGCAGTTCCAGGTCGGGGTTTTGCGCGCCGGTCGTGCGCGTCAAGTAAACATCGGCGCCGAGTAGGTGCAGCCGCGGCAGCAGGTGATAGAGCGCGATGTCGAGCGCGACCGTCTTCTCGTTGAGGATCGGCGCGCCGTTGGGGTCGCTCGACGCGAAGCAGTTGTAGACGTAGGGGTAGCACGTGCCGGGGTCGTCCCCGCCGTGGCCGGGGTCGAGCAGCACCACGCGGCCGGCGAGCGGGCCGAGCGACGCGCCGGGGTAGTAGACCGCGGCGGGGTCGACGGCGCGGTACGAGGCCGGCGCTTTGGGGTGCGGCGCGCCGGGGTCGCGGTCTGCGGCCAGCAGGCCCCTGATATCCACGAAGCGGTAGCCGCCCGCGCGCAGCCCTGCCACGACACGCGGCAGGGCGGTAGCGTCCTGGGAGGCCGCGCCGACGTGCATCAAGATGATCGCGCCGGGCACGGCGTCTTGTAGCACGCGCGCCTCGATGCGCGCCGCGCTCAGCCCGTCCCAGCCAAGCGAGTCGAGCGTCCAGCGCACGTCGACGTTGTAGCCCGCGGCCGCCACGGCCTTGAGGGTGTCGGGCGACTCGTCGCCGTAGGGCGGGCGGTAGTACGGGCGCGTGGTGCTGCCCGTGATGTGGCGCAGGACGGCGTCGGCGCGCTCGAGCTCGGCGGCGATCTGCTCTGCCGAGAGCGGGAGCGCGCGCATGGAGAGGCCAGTGAACGACTGGTGGTCGTAGGTGTGGTTGACGATCTGGTGGCCCTCGTCGACCATGCGCCGGATCAGGTCGGGGTTCTGCTCGGCCCAGCGTCCAGTCACGCCGAAGGTCGCCGCGATGCCCTGCTGTCGCAGGTAGTCGAGGATGGCCGGGGCGTTGCCGCGGTCGGCGCCGCAGTCGAAGGTCAGCGCGACCCTTTTGCCACGCGCCGTGCCCTGCGAAACGAGCACCGCCGTTGGGGGCGGGACGGGCGTGCTGGTCCAGCGCGGGTGGGGCGTGGCCGTGGCCCTGGCCGTGGCCGTGTCGGTCGGCGGCGCCGTGCCGGTCGGCGGCGCCGTGCCGGTGTCAGTCGGGGCTGATGTGGCCGTGGCCGTGGCCGTGGCCGTGGCCGTGGCCGTGGCCGTGGCCGTGTCGGCCGGCCGCGCCGTGGCGCTGGCGATAGCGCGCGAGGTGGGCGTCACCGTGGCGGGCGTCACCGTAGACGTCGCCCTTTGTACGGTGGGCGTCGCGGTGGGAGTCGAGACGGCGGGCGCGGCCGAGGGCGTATCGGACGTGTTGGGCGCGCCGCAGCCCGCCAGCAGCAGTGCCAGCGCGGCCAGCGCCGCCAGCGCAGCCCACGGGCCTCGGCGCGGCGCCGCCCGCGCGCCTATAGGTGTCCGACAAGTAGTGTCACTCATGATCATCTCTATCATGACCTATAGGCGAGATGGCTGCAAGGGGTTCACTGCGCCGGTCCACTACTAGTCCGTCAGCCGGCGTTTTGACAGTTGCAGTGCGCTCAATTCAGGGCTTTCAACTGCCCAAAGAAGCCTTGACGGACTACTAGATGCCCAGGGTCCTGGCTGACGAGGCGGTCGAGCATGTGGTCGCTCAGCAGGCCCGCCAGGCCCGCCAAGAGCGTCGCGTCACGCCCGACGAGATAGCGTGCGCGCGGCTTGCGCGCCTGGATGGCAGCGACGATCACCGTCGCCGCCCGCAGCGGTGGGATGCCGCTGCCCGCCTGTCCCTCCGCCTGCTTGTGCATGGCGGCGATGAGATCGTCGTAGCGCGCGTGCTGGTCGGCGGTCATGGTGGTCGCCAGCTCGTCCATGGTCGCTATCCCTTTGCCCCACATCGGCGTGGCGATGGTTCCGGGCTCGATGACGATGACCTTGACCCCGAGGCGGCCGACCTCGCGGCGCAGCGCGTCGCTGAAGCCCTCCAGCGCGAACTTCGCGGCTGCGTAGGCGCCGTAGGTCGGAAAGGCGACCCGTCCGCCGATCGAGGAGACGTTGACAAGGCGTCCGTCGCCGCCGGCGATCAGGGCGGGGAGCGCCGACAGACATTTTACCTCCCTGGGAATCCGCTGTGCGTGCTCGTTTCCCAGGATACCTCATTGCCCCAGCGTCAGGATGTATTCCTCGATCTCGACGCCGCACGCGTTGGAGAACCCCTTGTCCTCACCTGTAATCGTGAACCCGCATTTGTGCAGGACCCGCAGCGAGGCGCGATTGTCCCTGGCCGCGCGGGCATACAGAGGGCGCTCCCGTACGTGACACAGAAACGCCGCGAGCGCCCTCGTCGCGATACCCTGGCCCCAGTAGTCCTTGCCGAGCCAGTAGCTGACCTCGGGGTGGCCGGCCGCGTCGAAGCGCAGGACGTGGCCGGCCACCCGCCCGTCGACCACGATCGCCTTGATGGTGACGGTATCGTCGCCACGAATCGCGGTCCAGTGGGCTATGAAGGCGCCCTTGTCGGCCGGGTCTTTGGCCGTGAACGCGGCCATACGATTGGCGTCCGCGTCCAGTTGCTGCGCGAAGAAAACGGAGAGGTCATCATCTCGCACATCGCGCAGGAGGATCGCGCGTGTCATCGGTCTCCCCAGGCATAGTGCGGCGGCGTCGCCGTGCTGATCATGGATGATCACCCCTTTCCGCGATGAGAATATCGCGCGGCGACGGCGTCAGTAGCCCGGCGGGACGGCCATGCTGCCCTCGCCGACGATGACGGTAGATCCGCCGACCTGTATCCTGGTCACGCGGCCGTCGCTCTTCTCCGCCGCGGCCTCGATGAGGCTCGGCCGGCCCATGGCGACGCCCTGGTCGATCCGCCACGCGAACGCGCCCGCCCCCTCCGGCCGCCTCTCCGCCAGCGTGCCCGCGAGCGCCGCGCACGCCGAGCCCGTCGCCGGGTCCTCCGCGATCCCGAACGCCGGGGCGAACATGCGCGCGTACAGGCGTCCCTCCGGCCGCGTCTCGCCCGCGAACAGGAACAACTGCGGCGACCACGCACGGGCGAAGCGCGCCGTCCACCTGGCGGATCGGGGCGCGGTCGCCCGCGCCCCGATCCGCCAGGTGGACGAAGCAGAACGGGATGCCGACGCCCGCGAACCAGGCGTCCACCACCGCGTCCGCGGGCAGCGTGAGAGCCGCGGCGACGGCCTCCGGCGCCGGGCGGTCCGCCGGGCTCTCGACGTCCGTCTCCAGTGTCAGGCGGGTGACCGTGGACGCGCCGTCGAACACGATGTCTACCGCGACCGGCCCGACCCCCTCCTCCAAGACGACCGTCGTGGTGCCGCCCGGTACCTCGATGAGGCCGAGGCGGGCGAGGACCGCGGCCGTGCCGACGGTCGGGTGCCCAGCGAAGGGTATCTCGGCCGCGGGCGTGAAGATACGCACGCGGCGCGTGTGGCGGGGGTCCTCCGGCGGCAGCACGAAGGTGGTCTCGGCGAAGTTGAACTCGCGCGCGAGGGCCTGCATCGCCCGGTCGGACAGGCCACGCGCGTCGGGGAAGACGGCGAGCTGGTTGCCGCCGAAGGCCGTCCCCGTAAAGACATCGGCGATGGCGAAGCGGTGCGACATCGGCTATTCCTCTCCTCCACCCGTCCTACCGCGCCACGAGGTCGATCTCGACCGCCGCGCCCAGCGGTAGGGCCGCGACCGCGATCGCCGTGCGCGCCGGGTACGGCGCCGCGAACCGGCGCGCGTACACCGCGTTCATCGCCGGATAGTCCCGCATGTCGGTCAGGTACACGCCGACCCTGACCACGTCCGCGAGCGTCTTCCCGGCCGCCTCCAGCACCGCCTCCAGATTCGCGAAGATCCGCTCCGTCTGCGCCGCCGCGCCGCCGTCGATGAGGCGCCCGGTGGCGGGGTGTGCTGGCCGATAAGTCCGTCCGCGCATGAATTGGACCGATACGGCCAACGCTTACGTCCACAAATACAACAAAATAGTTGGCAAAAGCATCATGTCACCTCGTTGACCAGCACAGGGGTTGTGGCCACAACGGGCTCCCCAAGATGGACATGGCCTGGAGCTATCCCCTGGTCTGAGTCCTGTGGCGGCGCGTGGTATGCCCGGCGCAGGACACAGGACGGACACCGACGGCTCACGGCACACAGTCCGTCCGTCGTGATCACTCCGCCGCAGCGTCGAGGGGCCACTCATCGATGGTGTTCGGCTGCTGTACCGGAGACGCCACGGCGCGTAGGCGCAACGGGTCTAGACCTGGCACGCAAGGAGGAACAGACGATGACGAGCGAATCGCGGGTTGCCGTGGTAACCGGCGCAGCCCAGGGAATCGGACGGCGGACGGCGGACGTCCTCGCCGCGCGCGGCTATGCCCTCGCGCTCAACGACATCCGCCCCCCGGACCAGACTATCCACTCAGTGCGGAGCCTGGGTGTAGACGCGATCCCTGTGGTGGGCGACGTGTCGGACGAACCCACCGTGCAGCGGATCGTCGACACGACTCTCGCGCACTTCGGGCACGTCGACGTCCTGGTCAACAACGCGGGCGTCAGTTTCATCGCGCCCGCCGAAGCCATCACCGCCGACCACTGGCGCCGAGTGATGGACGTCAATCTGCTGGGTCCGTTCCTGCTCTCGCAGATGTTCGGGCGGCATATGCTCGCCCGGCGGGAGGGCAGCATCGTGAATGTCGCGTCGATCGCCGGGTTGCTGGGGATCGCCGACCGTGCCGCCTACAACGCAAGCAAGCACGGCCTGATCGGCCTCACCCGCACGCTGGCCGCGGAGTGGGGTGGGCGTGGGGTGCGGGTCAACGCCGTCTGTCCGGGCTGGGTCAAGACCGAGATGGATGCGCAGGATCTGGGGAGCGGCGCCTATGCGGACGCCGATATCGAGGGGCGCGTCCCGATGGGCCGCTTCGCCTCGCCGGACGACATCGCACAGGCGATCGCCTACCTCGCTGATCCGCATCTGAGCGGGTTCGTGAACGGGCATGCGTTGTCGGTGGACGGCGGGTGGTACGCCGACGCGAGTTGGGACACGTTGCGCCTGCGCAAGCGGTTGCCCGATGCCTAGTACCTTTCGCCTGAAAACATTCCGCATATTAGGCGGCCTGAGCCTGCATGGGTGGTGCCAGAGCGACTGGAGCGGCAGCCTGCTCTGCGGGCGTGACGCGGCCGGTGTAGGTCCACGTGAGCGGGCGGGCTAGCGCCCGATTGTCGTGTGCGATGAAGGCGAGGACCTGGTGGCGCAGCGCGACCTCCGACGCATGGCTCCCGCGCCGGAGCACC
>JAABUH010001591.1_pt1 | contig 24432 bp, 15 predicted proteins | sample 5559121 | NCBI WGS metagenome assembly JAABUH01 (sample SAMN10711871, study PRJNA513364) | rock metagenome | isolation source: Antarctica rocks | place: Antarctica: Victoria Land, Battleship Promontory nord | collected 2015-12-28
ACAGAAGCTTGCTAATGCATCAAGCTGCTTTTGAAGTCCTGATGCACTCTCAGACATCAGAATGAGGTCATCAGCATACAAAAGCAGCGGCACCATAACCCCCATGAGTGCAGGCGCATCAATGTCAGCAGTTTCAAGCAAATGTTTCTCCAGCCCATCAACATACGCGATTAAAAGTAAGGAAAACCGTGTTCGATGTCAAAGTGCTAGAGCAGCTGCAGAAGCACCTGTGTGCGCTGCGCATACAGTCCATCCGATGCCGCTGAATACCGTACTGACATCAGAAAGGTTGTTGCGTCCCTGCGGACTTGATTGCACTTCGATAGCGCGTTGCACTTGAGAGATCGACCGTGCACATACAATCCACCTTAACCGGTACTATGCCGTCGAAGACTTGTGCATTTTGCCTCCACAAGTTCACATCAGCTAGACCCGCAAAGTCGATTGGACCACGCATGCATCAGCTCCATGAACAGTTGGGTCATGGTTTTCTTGCTGCAAAGTCCAGAGCACATGCTAAGTGCTTACTCAGAGACGATTCCGATATGCCAACGAGGCAGGACATCTGGCTTTTGACTGTACGAGCTACCAGGTCCAAGCGGTTGCTGGCATCAGCGCCCAAGCGTAGAAATACTGAGGTGGCAAGACTTGCAGGTTAGCAGCTTGCAATACAGATCACTCTGTGGTCAAGCTGGTTCAACAGCTAAGCCTGTCCTTGTGCTGATGAGTTGTACAAATATCTGAACTTGTTCTGTTTTACTGCAGAAGTCGCTGGCATTGCAAGTGGCACTAGAGTGACACCCATCAGGGGACAGCTGCAGGCCACAGGTATACTGCTTGTGACGCCTGTTCTTGGCCATCACCTTATGCATCTGGGCAACGAAAGATGCTTGAATGAACACCTTCAGTACTAAACCCAATGCATTACTGCAGGTTTACCCTCCCCTGACTCTGATCCTGAGCAGAAAGACATCAGAGTGGAAACTGTTTTGCTGTCAGGTATTGGGTTTGCACAGTAGCCTGTTCATCACCCGCTTTCACTTGCTGATACCAACATGACTGGCTGTCGCGGCAAGTGCAGAGCAGCATGAGGAGCAGCACGAGGACGCAGCAACACTGCCGCCTGATGCGCCTCCCCTAAAAGTGTATAGTAGGAAAAGAAAGCGACTCAGTCAAGGTATGCAGTACAAGCTTATGAAGCACTAGTCAGCCTTTGTACTGCCTGATATGCATCCAAGCGTAACACTCTCGTGCATCACCAGAGTGTCGCGTGCGCTGAGGCTGTGTTCTGCAACCCAGACTACATTGAAGCAGTCAATCTGGCTGGCTACCCAGAAGCAGCTTTGTTGATGCTGACGTTTGGGCATGCATACTTGGCTGCAGATCAGCGAGGCCTCACTCTGAAAGAGAGAGCACACTTCATGCATGAACGCAATGTTCTGTTATGGCAGGTGTGTTCACTGGTGTGTGCATTGGTGCACATGTAATCTTGGCTGTTGCAGCCACTTGTTCTATCATGATGCTGCTTGCACACACCTTTGCAGACATAGGATAAATGCACAGCTGTGCTACAAGATCTTGTAGTCTAGACTAATATGCCTACACGATGTGTGCAGGTTCTAGGAGACCGTGTCTTTGGAGCACAGGCTCAGCCCATGTCAGTCAGGGGTGTGTCAGTCAGGCTGCTGGCAGCATGTTCAGCCAATGGCGACGCTTTCTTGCAGTATCTTCGCTGCAGCTCAGACAAGGAGGTCAGTACATTCTGCCCACGCTCCCTTTCTACAGATTCAGTAGAGCTAGCCTTCGCAGAAATGAACTCAAGCATCGGGTACAAGGCTACTGCACAGCAGTTGTTGCTGCACTTGAGGCACATAGACATCCGCGCGTGTTTCAAGGAGAACCCAGTACAGTAAATGTTCTTTATAACGACGCCCTTTGTATCGACAATCGCGAAGTAACGACAAATTTTCCGGGGACGGTTTTTCTGCACTGGAAGTCCGCTCTTTGTAATAGCAACGACGCCCGGTGTAACGACAGTCAAACTTGGTTTGATTCCCTACGATTGTCGTTGCATCATAACAGCACAACAGCAGTTGCAGGCGGCAATTGCGCTGCGCAGCGAGATTTATTCACACTTCGAATTGTCCAGATGACCGCATCTCTTTGGAGCTGTGTATGAGTGCGCTGTCCTCTTGGGAAACGGCCCGAGAACGCAGCTGTCTGACTCTGATCGTAGACATATCTGTGAGTTGCACAATAAGAATAGGGACTTGTCACAGGACAAAGTGACAGCTCTTATTGCCACAAAGCTTGGAAAGCCAACATTGAAGCGTCCTACTGTCACTTTAGTCCTGAAAGAGTCTGCAAAATGGCTCAGCATTAAAAATAGTGCAGCAAGCAAGACAGTTAAACATAGGGCTAAACATGAGAATTTAGAGAAGATTCTCAGGGAATGGTTTGGTCAGATGAGAGCAAAAGGTGCACAACTTAGTGACAAACTAGTTGTGGAGAAAGCTCAGACGCTTGCAGCCAAGCTTGAGCTCAGTGACTTCAAAGCCTCAGATACTTCTTGACAGCACAGGTCTGCTGTCTTCCTTTCTTGGACAGGATGCTGCTTGCAAACTGCATATCACTTGTGTGGCACAGATCAAGACAAGCTCATAGAAGCCACTTTTGAACTCATTTGACCTAATATCACCTGAGTTACAGCCATCTTTCTTTGTGACAATATATGTGCTGCTGATGTCGCTATATCGTTTTAACAACAATTCGGTGTAATGATAAATTCTTGGGGGACAAGTGCAGCCGTTATGAAGAACATTTACTATATACACGTTCACAGCCAGGGTTTCCCGCAGAAAGCTTTATCCTCTGCACAAGCTACAAGGTAGTTTCAACTTCAATGACCCCTCGTACTTCAACAGCAGCAAGCGTTCCAACAAAGTCCTCAAGCTGGCTGGCAAGAAGGTCAAAGGCAAGGAGCGCACTATCAGAAGCTACCACAACATCTAATTGTTGAAGCTGTGATTCTGTTTGTTGACCAGGTTGTGTGTGAGTGTGGTGCTGTTTTTACTGTGTGTATAGAATCGTGGTGTAGTATACTGTTTAGCGGCTGCTTAATTATTATCTATCAATGATAGTCTATCATTGAGAAGCTATTGTTGTATGTACAATTTGACACAAACTTTGCTTTATTGGTGCCGCAAATGAGGTCACACTGTGTCAGACAGACTCTGCAGTCTAGTATGATGGACAGGCTGCTGACACCCGTTGTACTGCCTAACTCGAACTAAAACGCAAACCAGCTGTCGTCGATTGTGTAACAAACGAGTTGGGACCGGAGTCAGTTTGTGCGGCGCAGCATCCTGACCGGTAGTACACTTGCTGTGAAGTACTGATGCATGCTGCATGAATTGCCCAACTGACGGAGGGGTTCACTGTACAGCCAGCAAATCCTACCCACATTCTGCATTGGTAATTCTAAGCTCATGGGCTGCGTTCGTGTGAGCGCGACGGCCAGAACCGGCCTCTGCACCGTTCTCGATCGGACATTTCCGAGGGATGCTCACAGGTGCGTCTCCCAACATACATTCTAGATTTTGCCGTCGACAGTTTTGAAGCCAATGGCATGCTGAAACATTAGCTGAGCTGCAGCTGAGTCCAAACGCTGATGGGAGTTGGCTGGACTCTGGAAAGCACTCAGTTGCATAGCAGGAAGTAGGGAGTCGAAATAGGCAGAGCTCTGGCGGCAAAGCGGAGTGTCCAATTGCAGGCACGCCATCATAAGGCTGGGGCTAAGATACAGCTGGGAGCAACCTGAAGACAGCAGCATGGGGTGTTTAGTTACATGTTGCCTAAACAGCTGAATCTAGGGTAGACTCTGGCTTTATTCATTGAGACTCTTAATTACATTGCATTCAATGACTAAGCCTAGTGAGTCAACCTAAGGCCAAACACATGTTGGCCAATGATGGCATGTTCTGTAACTATATACTAGCCCTGAGCATTCCCGTATTGAGTAGCGGCGAAGAATTGCAAACCAATGATTGCAAACCCTCGCCCCGAATTAGGCTAATTCGCTACTCGCAGGGTGACTCGGTCATCGTCGCACCAAGGATAGCCTAAAAGACCAACGTATTCGGATCAGACTGGCTCGCTAAGCATTGTGACATCTCTGTCTCTTCTGAACTGTCAACCTGGTCAACACAGTTAATACCGCCCCTTGAATGGTGTCTGCAGTACCTCGCACGCTTGCCCTGTATGCTTCTGCTTCCGAAGACGTACCGTATTCGCTTGCTGGCCATATCCAAGCTGACGAGACGCAGCCCTCTTTCGCACAAAGTAAAGTCTTTGCAACCTCACTGCCACTCTAAGTGACGTTCATCAGCACTGTCAGCCGTGCAGATGAGGAGTGGTATCAGAGCTCAGCAAGGGTCAGCGAGCACAGCAGATTTGAAGAAGTTGCAGCTTTGCTTCGTAACTGTTACGAAATCTCCGGCTGTTGCGGCTTTGACGACATTGACGCAAGTTGCTGTTGAGCAGCAGTTGCCTTGCAGTCTCACCACCAAGCACGACTGTACCTGGTGTATGTGTCTTGCAGGACAAGTTGCTGAACTGCATGACTGTCAAATGGGAGCCGTTCTTGACAAGCAGAGCATCAGTCCGACTCAGCTTGGATAATTGCATGGTGGGATAGTCACTGCATGCAATGTGAGAGCCTGACTGTTGCTTGACCAAGCCAAGTGTGTACAGGAGCTTTTGGTTGAGGTCTTGCGGGAATTTTTGGCAGCACTCAGGCTTAGCATGAATGAAACACAACAGGCAGTGGTTATTTTTGAAACCAACATGACAGATGTTTTGCAACAAGCATTTGGCAGCAATGCCAAGGCTAGCCTACCAATAGAGTTTCCCAGGTTGGCAACTGCCAAATGCAGTGTGGTTTGTTACATAACCTGCATGACTTGCGTAACAGTTTGTGCAGATATGCTCATCATGCAACGGTCAAGACATCGAGAAAGTCACATTCAGTGGAGGCAAGACAAATCTTGAAATATTGGGGAAGTCTGCAACAATCTTGTTCATTGAAGGTAGTCTCGTGTCTACTACCCAAAAGCATTTAAGATCTGTTGCATGTTTGAAACTTACTGACTGATGCTTACACCTTTGCTTTGCAGAGATGTGAGAAACGGCAGATTCAACATCAAACGGGCTTAACCATGCAACAAGTTCAAAATTGGTTGAGCAATTTCAAGAAGCGTAATTTGTAAGTTCAAAATCAACAAGCTTGCCAATAAAAGAGGTATTGTGCACAGTGATGTATTGTGGCACGTGATCATTGTTGGAGGTTTTGAGACATCACTCACAGGTTGATGCTCAAAACACTGTTCTGATATGTATGCTTTTTGGTTTTTATGTTCCTCAGCCATGGCCAGAGTCATGTACAAAGTGCAATCGAATGGATCCTCATTTTGTTATTGATCGTCTTGCTAGCTGGACGATAAAAGTTTAGTGGTTAAAGCCTGCTTTGGTCAAGCTGAATTCAGTTCCCTTTGAATTCGTGAAGGTCTTTGATCGAAGGTCCGGACAGATCTGGAGTTCGTATTTGGAACCACGCAGCTTTCTAGCTATTTGTGTTGTCTAATTGAACGAGGTGATACATATACTTCCCTTGGAAAGACTTGTATCTTTCCAATATTTCACACTATGGAAACGAAGCGCAGCTGAACGCCTGTCTGAACGCTTTCAGCCTTGTTTTATACTAGCTGAAAGTGATTAGAGTATGTCTGAATGCTTTCAGCCTTGTCTCGTACTAGCTGAAAATGACTAGAGTATGATCAGCAACTTTCGGCTTACATGTCTGCTATTATCTAATACATGGCTGGAGGATCTGATGCTTGCTGAAGGTGGCTAGAGTGTGATCAGCAAGGTCTAGCTTGCAGTGTCTGATCCTATCCAACAAAGGCTGAAAGTGCTGGAATATCTGATGTGCTCTGAAGCTATCTCATGCACGTCAGGAAGCAGAACACTGTTAACGTATAGCTATGAAACAAAATGCCCTGCAGAGCTACTGCAGTGTACGAACGCTGACCCAACTAAAGTTGACCTAAACAGGCATACCTTGGTAACTACATGCTAACACTATTACTACCTTGGTAACTACATGCTAACACTAGTACTACCTTGGTAACTACATGCTAACGCTAGTATGTGTACAATTGGTGTTGTACCTATTGTGGGTATAAAGTATGTGATGGGTTGCAACACGAACACACCGAGCCCGCATCTTGAGATCATGCCATGCCAGACGTGTTCTTGTAGACCAGCCCAGACAGCTTGCTTCCCTCCGTGGGAAAATGATGACTTTTGGGCTTGTAGCTTCCTGTTTTGTACTGGTGCTGGGATTCATGAATGACGTGCATCTACCAGTTACAGACTACACCTCAGCTTAAACACGCAATTCCCAGGTCAAGTTGGGCCAGCAGCATACAAAGCAGAGTTGTCAAGACCCAGAATGTCTTGGATTCACTGTGTAATCACAAATGGCATCCAGCAGTGCCTGCCCAACGAGTAACACCACATGCTGAATCAGCTCTGCATTGGCTAGAGAATGCCATGTTAAGCATCCGCTATTAAAACATATTAGCGTCCTTCTCTTCTTTTCCATAGTCATGAATTTTGATGTTGACTGCCAACACGTGTACATCAATTGGTTGTGCAGGCTGTGTGCTTGTGCATGCTGGTTGCTGATGGTGGACCTGCACATCGCTGGCAGGCTGCTGATAGGCATGGGCAAGAAGCTGAAGCCTGTAGAGCTTTGCTCTTATACTCTGGCACGCAAGCGTGGCAATGAGCTGATGTGGTCCATGGTGCACAGCAACAGCAAAGCCTGGTGGGGTCCTGTTGTCTTGCTGATTTATTTTTAACGGCTTGATGGCTAGTAAGTAGTGTGATTACAATGTAAGTCTGTCTCCCAAAGCAAGCTGGCATGCACACACATCAGACTCGCACGTTTTATGATGCCACCTGGCAATTGTTCTTTGTGAGCAGTCATGTCAATGCACTCTTGTCAGCACAGTCTCATCAGAGTTCAACTGTGTTGATGCCTATGCCCTATTTCAGTCAAAATGCAGCAAACGCATCATGCACGCTCTCACTGCAGGATGTCCTTCTATGCAAAGCTGCGCTTTGTCAGCCAAACACACAGAGCCCGTTTATAGCTGGATCCAGCAGTTCTTGCAGGTCATCAATGCAGATATAGAAGTGCTCAGGTTGGCAGTGCACTAGTGTGCAAGCTATACCCTGCTAGGTATGGCAGAGCTGAAGATGTCATGACAGCCAGCTTGAGCAGCCGCACTACAAGTGTTGGCTGTTGACATCTCAGAGCTGGACACAAAGCTGGTCACAGCCATCACTTTGCTCAGGGTCTTTCCATTCCTAGTGCTCTGCTCTGTGTGGACCTCTGACAGTCTTGACTGACACACAGATGGCATGATGTTGCCATGGCTCACACCACTTGCAGGTCATCTTCACTGCAAGTAAAACAGACATTGTTGCTGCAGCATCTGCCCACCAACATCAATTGCAACGTTTGCTGGTTTTGACAGAGCAGCATGTTATGTGTGCATTCCTACATTGGAAGAGGTGCAAGTGTCAGTAGAGTTTGCAACAAACACTCCAGGAGGGTCAGCAAGCAATTGTAAAAATGCTTGTGTTCATGGCCTACAAACATTTCTCTATGTCATGCACACTGAGTGAGGTTGATAAATGTGTGTAGGCAGCGTACAGTGTGAACAGCACCAGTTTGCTTCAGATAACCTGTGTCTGGGCCAGTACCAGTGCAACCCCAGAGCCCGCAACGGATGGCAAGAAGCTGGGCAGTGGGACGAGAGGATGTTCTTTATCGGATGTTCGTGTCTGTCCAAGAACCAGGAGGTACGGCTATGGGCGCACAAAACAAGCTTTCAGACGTCATCACGTTTCGGCTGCGTGCCGCACCGAGTTAACCACAGCATGCTAGCCTCATGTGGTGCAAGCTGCTGTAAGACTCCTATATCTTACAAGCGAGCAGGACGACGGCCATGTCCCCGTCAGGGTGGCGCAGATGTGAAGGCAAAGAAGACGAGCGAGCTAGGGTTACAATTCGGTCCCGCGCCTAAGTCGGATAGCCTGTAGTACGACGTATTATCACTGAAAAAATCCGCAATTGTATGAGAAACAACCGTTCAGCTCATAAACGGAATTGACTAAAGTTTGAAAGATGATATTGCTGAGAATTGCGTTTTATCTGTGTTTTGACGACTGGCTTTTGGCTGACTCTTGACTATGTGATGGGCGACATCTGTGTGTGTGACACACAGGCTGTTCTGTTATGAAAAGAAAAGAAAAGTTTACGCTTCTCAGCGATCATAACGGGAGCCTCCTAAGGCGGCAGCCCGGAGCTATGACCATAGGCCATAGCCCAAAGGGAAAGGAAAATCCTAAACCTAAGGTGGATCAGGCCTGTTCTGTCTGTTTTTGTCTGTCTTCTCCCTCTCTAGTACTCTCCTAGATGTCAGAATCTTGTGAAATGTCAAAACAGAGTGTTCGTGCAATTTGGACATAACTTTGCTTGCAGGTCCGTGCTCTATACCAATCTTTGCTAGAGCGTCAGAGGTAGTGTGATATTGTGACCCAGATTGTCCTAAGATTATAGGCAGTGTGGTAACATTGTATACATAGTCCTTGAGAGCTCCCTCCAATGCTTTATGCTATGCTTCCTTTTCTTGCAGTTTTTCCTCATATCTTGTGTCAGGCCAATATGCTCCTTCCACAATCTTTATGCTCCTTGGATTTCCATTAGGCATCACTGGTGTTAAGGGTGTCAGTCTGGATCCAGAGTTGTCATCATGACGCAAGTACTGTTGTTGTTCTGCTGCTGTCATTTCCACTATCATCATGTCCAGCCTCATCTTGCTCCGTGTATCTGCCGCTCCCCTCTGCAAGAAACCCCTCCCCACCGTAGGGTCCAAGCCCCTTGCTTGTAAACATCTGTTTGGGAGTACAAATGCCGGAACTCTCTTGCTGTGCACGCCCATATCTTTGAGTCCTTCAACCTTTCCTACATCTGCAATCAGGTAGTGACTACCACACTGCTCTTTAGTAAAAGCTTGGATGACTGTTCTCATGGCTTTATCATGTCTAGCTGTATATTGCTTGCTCATGTCTGGGTGCATGCAGCTCCCAAAGATGTGGCCCTGAGAGTCATCACCTCTACAGAGCGGGCATCGTGTGTCCCTGGTTATTGGTTGCCCAGGCATGTATGGCACGTGCCTCTTAAAGGCCATGTTCTTATTCCAGATTTGGCCTGTCCTGTATTTGAAGATGTTCCTTTTATGTGATTCTGGAATTGACGGCATAGTCCACAGCGCATCACTGTGTGGCTTGACCCTGAATGGCTGCACCTTGTCCCATAGCTGAAAGTACAGTGAGTTTTGGTCTGACTAGCCTAGTTTGTGCTTATCATGCAAAGCTTTTCTCAATAAGTCATCCAAATCTCTTATGCAAGCTCTGGTTTCTGCTGGCCCTTCTGCTGTTTGGATCTGGATGATCTGTTGCAACCAGAACTTGTTCCTGAATAGTTGTGTGTAGTCATTAGATAAGTCATAGTCAAAGTGTCTGCCCATGCAGCATTCATCTGCTGCTTCATTTGCAAGCTTATCAGCCATCTCATTGCCGTGTATGCCTGTATGCGATTTCACTTTGAGCAGGATTGTCTCATCGCCCGCTTGTGCTCGCTGCATGAGCTCGTGTCCGATCGCTTCAAGCAGTGGTCTATGGCAGTCGTCGACTGTCGATGACGGTGACTTTAGGTGCATGCCAATTTGCTGCATGGAACACTTCGAGTCTGTTGCTATGCTCTTCGTCACTCCCGGTCTGCAGTGTCTCAGGGTGATCAAGAGCGCTACCAGTTCCGCCCTGGTGATGGTATTGAGCATGCCCTGCTCATATGGATGCACCTTGAGACTCAGGTGTGCATGCTTGTGCTCCCTATATACTCCTGAGCCAGTGACAAGTCCTATGTGTGAAATTTCCTTCCTGCTTCCGTCCGTGTATATGATCTCGTCTGGGCGGAATTTGAGTTCAGTTTTGTGGAAAGTCTTGCTGAACTCTTCATTGGTTGGCTGCTCTTCAGGTGACCATGCTGTGGCTGGAGTATTGGTGGCCTTTGAGTAGTGCTTGGGCGGGTACAGGCCTGGCGATGAGACTGTCTGCTGTATGGTCATCTTCAGCTGTTTTGGCTTTTGCGGTGGGTTCCCAAGCTGAGATGCACAGGCAAATCCTTTGTTCAATTAGTCTCGTTTCACATAGTGTTGCAGTCCAGCTTCATTTGCAACAATCAAGAAATGGACATTCTGCTTTGGGGTGCACCACTGGTCTTGTTCATCAGCTCAGTGTCTTGGGGCATTGAATTTGAACTTGCTTCTGTCAATTGTTGCAATCGCTTGCACCGTTTGGTGTGATAGCCACCTTGCATAGGAGCTGCCTTTGTCATCCCACCATGGTAGTACAAAGGCAGTGAGCACCGGTTCTGCAGCTTCCTCTGCAATTAGGATTGCCCATCTCATGGCCTTTTCCATGGCTACAGCCTCGTACTCAGGATTCACTTGTGATGCACCGGTCCACTTCACGCTGTATGCATCAAAGTTGGCTCCAAACAGTGCATCCTCTGCATACATGCTAAAGTAGCATGTCATGTTTGGAAGTTCAGAGGGGAGGCAAATCTTTCAGTTGTCATGCTTAAACCGTTCAGTATATGGGATATCACATATAGTATGCGTATATAGTATATATATAACGTATATCACATATAGAAGAAGACAAAGGTCAAACTTGGTAGCACATCAAGACAGCTTAGAACAAACTTGAAAACTTGCATGTGATCTTGTTGTGCAAAAAAGGACCTCATGGTGTCGGTGTCTATGGAAAACAAAGGAGCATACTGCTGCCTAAGTGTGTGGAGAGCTGGACATTCAAAAATCATGTGCATTTCATCTGCAACAGCCACGCTACCACAATGTGTGCAAACCCTACTAGCCCTGGCAACATGCTGGCCCCCAGCAAAACGGCCAAGAACAATTGGCAACTGATGAGAAGTCTAAACTGTAGAAACCACTGCATGCGCCTACCAGAAACGGGCAGTTGACAATACCGCCTATGCTGGCTAAAAGGCCTGAACCAGTGATGGTACGTGCATGCGACAACCCCAGCAGTAGGGGCTGCCCTAGGACAATACAGGGCATAGTCACAAGATTTGGAAGCATCTCACTTCTTGAACATGTATGTGACCCTTGCATATTTTAGGAGAAGATGAGACACCTGAAGAATGGGAAAGCACCTGGTCCTGATGGCATCCCAAATGAACTGCTCAAGCATCTACCAGAAGGGGTGCACCAGGTCATTCACAAGCTGTTCATCTTGATGTGGATGATGGGAACAACGCCCAAGGCGTGGAAGGAGTCTCAAACAGTGCTCCTGCGGCAGCGAACATGACTTAGGAAACTGGAGGCCAATAGCACTAGCAAACACTCTATACAAACTATGGACAGGTGTGATTGCAAAATGCTTATACAAATATGCAGAACACTTCAAAATCTTGAGCAGCGCGCAGGAGGGCTTCAGAAAGCAAAAGAACACAATACGGCAGCTGCAAAATGTCATGAACATCATGCCAAATGCAAAAATAAGCAAGAAAGACTTGTACTTGCTGTATGTGGATTTCAGCTCAGCATTCAACACCATAGACCACGACAAACTGCTGTGTATTATGCATGACCTGGGATTTCCAGAGGATGCTATTGAAGTGATAGCTGAACTATACACCGATGCCATAACCAAGGATCAGGCTCTACTTTGCAGAAACAGGACCAATCAAGATGGAGAGAGGCACAATACACGGAGATACCTTGTCCCCGCTCCTCTTCTTAATCTTCATTCAGCCTCTGTTGAGGTGGCTGCAATCAGGAGGCAGAGGCTATAAATATGGTTGCCTGAGCAAGAGCCTGCATGCTGACCACACCACAAGCGCATCCGCATACGCAGATGACATGTTAGCAGCAGCCCTAACAGCAACTGACCTTGCAAGACAAGCAGAGAAGATTGAAGCGTTTGTGAACTGGTCAGGGCATGGCTGTGAATGTCAAGAAATGTGATGTGGCAGGAATACAGTGGGGTCAAGCCCGCAGAAATGGCAGTGACAAGGTGCTTTCAAGCAAAATGATGAAGATGCTCCAGCAGAGGCTGGAAATGGTCAAAATGTATAACACACCTATCCCATTCTTGCACCCCCACACTGAGCCCTACAGGTCACTACAACATCCAATTGGGCACCACATCTTGACAGAGTGCTGAAGGAAGCCAGGCGGAAAGGCGAGAGGCTGCTCATGTCTCCCCTGTCAATCAAACAGAAAAGCTCAAGCACTTGACACTGTCATTGGCAGCTGCATGGCGTACTCAATGCCTCTGGGTCTCATGACACTATCAGATGTCAGCAAGTGTGATGCGATCAAGCTAAACATCTGCAAAAGAATATACAAGCTATCCAGGTCAGCGCCGTCTGCAATGATCCACCAAGATAGGCAGCATGCAGGATCGGGCCTAACCTCGATGAATGTGATGTGTGCCAAGCTGACATGCACATACCTGACAAAAGCTCTAAATGACAGAGGCCCCCTGGGGTTTGTCACCCGCCCAATGCTTCTGTTGCAGAATGAAATTAATGGTGAATCGCTCAAACAAGGACCCAGTGCAAGGTATTTGAGGCAGACATCACACTACCACCTTGCACGCTAGCTCACAGTCCTGCAAACATCAGGCCTTGAGCTCACAGTACCAGCAGGACACCAAGACCTGCGGGGCAATTCACTGAGCAGCACCTTGTCAAAAGCAAGATATGACCCCTGCTATCTAGGCCTAGAGCAAGTGATACCCCCTGAAGTCTATCACAAGTAACAGCCAAATTGCCGAACTGTGCTTGCCAAACAGACAGAAGGTCATACTGCTTAGTACCTCGGAGCTGGCCCACAAGTTCGGCAGAGTGATCACCAACCAACATAAGAAGGCACTCAACCAGCTTACCAAGCTGCTCAACCAGTACCACCTGGCGAACGACGACATTCGTGGGACAAGATTCCAGAACGTCGGACCCCTGAGCATAGAAGACAGAACTGTCGTCAGACCAGAGATTGTGTCTGAACTTCGTAGCAGAAACACCGACTCCAGAGAGATAAACGACGTTGAGTGCAGAGCGCTAGCAATGCTACGGGATCACTCAATGCTGATCCCAGCACGCAACAGCAGAAAGAGCAACAAGAGCAAGCCCTGCAGAAGAGACCGGCACAATACAACCACGGAAAAGTTAGCTGATGGATCGTCCAACCTCATCGGTGACCGAAACAGCTCTGACGATGGATTAGATGGCGTTGGTCCCGACGCAATAGCCAAAGGCATGGAAATGGAGCAAACTGCCCCGCCTGGCCTTGCGGTCAGACCCAACAGACGAAGTACAAGGCTAAGCGCCCTGCAGCCATGCCAATCGAAGGTGAAAAAGAGGAAGCACGCGGCCTACAAGCAAGAAAGAGGAGAAGCACAATAATCAGCACAGAGTACAAGGCAAGGCAGGACCTGGACGAAAGTGATGCAGATGGAACCAAACAATGAGTATAAGAGAGGTGAGTTGCTGATACATGGGCAAGACACCTACAAAAAGATCAAACTAGACCTGAAGGCAATAAATGACCTTCTCAACAACACAAAACAATATGAACCTGCACCCCCCCCATCAAACTCGAGTGTGAATAGCCCCATGGAGCAATATCTAACACCACTAAGTGATGAGGAGACACAAGGATCGTACCAGGCATGGATTAACAAGCTGAAAGCTAAGAAAAAGCAGAGACAGCTCGGGATGCTGCATGATAAGATGCGCTTACATAAAGACTTCCTGCCTCCTGGCCTGACATTTGAACAATTCTGGGCCCGCATGAAACACCACAGTAGAAACCCACGCGTTTTGGAGTACTTTTACGGCCAACAGAATCAAATGGACCATATCAAAGATGAGTGTCATATCACAGACAAAAGGAACCGCATCAGGCAAAAGCAATACATGGTCCAATGGGCTGACACATACATACTCAAAAGGCACCTGCCAATGTACCAAGAGCAAGGCTACAAGGTGATAGGAGTAGACACATGTCCAATTCTGAGGCGATGTGCTGGAAGAGCAGCACGCCATGAAGTGGTAAAAGCCACATGGGAACCAGTCAGAGAGCCAGCCCAGAATGTACCAAAGGAAATGTTAGAAGACTTTGAAGCCAAGAAAGCAGGACTCAAGCCCCTGAAGCTGGCTAGGGACAATAGCGCCAGACCAGATCAAATTAAGTCAAACATAGACAGACAAGGCTATTAGATGCCTGTACAAGACAAAAAAGTATTTGCCTTTCTGCATGAACCAAGCTTAGCAAGGTTTATAACTATAGACCCCAATGCCACAGTGAACCCTGACCAAGACATCACACCCATGTTCAAATACGTCATATCAACGAGCTGGAGGAGTCAATGTGTTAGGGAGACCGTGGCCAATCTGTACAACCCCTCTGGCAAGTTATGCGGTTCAACTATTATGCACCGCCTTTGCATCCTCTACAGCGCCTTCAGACATTCACAGTTGCACCAACCTGAAACACACGAACAATATGGTCATCTGGACTTTCCAATAGCCATTGCACGCCTATTGAACAGATACACCAATAAACCAACAGATGGACGCAAAAGAAGCTAGCAAACCAGTGCACAACCCCAGACAGATACATGCAAGCGTTCAAGGACGGTTTAAGCATGACAACTGAAAGATTTGCCTCCCCTGTTAACTTCAATCCAAACATGACATGCTACTTTAGCATGTACGCAGAGGTTGCATTATTTGGAGCCAACTTTGACGCATACAGCGTGAAGTGGACCGGTGCATCACAAGTGAACCCTGAATATGAGGCTGTAGCCATGGAAAAGGCCATGAGATGGGCAATCCTAAGTGCAGAGGAAGCTGCAGAACCGGTGCTCACTGCCTTTGTACTACCATGGTGGGATGACAAAGGCAGCTCATATGCAAGGTGGCTGTCACACCAGACGGTGCAAGCGATTGCAACAATTGATAGGAGCAAGTTCAAATTCAACGCCCCAAGACACTGGGCTGATGAACAAGACCAGTGGTGCACCCCAAAGCGGAATGTCCATTTCTTGATTGTTGCAAATGAAGCTAGACTGCAACACTATGTGCAACAAGACCAGTTACACAAAGCATTTGCCTGTGCGTCTCAGCTTGGGAACCCACCGCAAAGGCCAAAACAGCTGAAGATGACCATACAGCAGACAGCCTCACGGCCAGGCCTGTACCCGCCCAAGCACTGCTCAAAGGCCACAAATACTCCAGCCACAGCATGGTCGCCTGAAGAGCAGCCAACCAGTGAAGAGTTCAGCAAGATTTTCCACAAAACTGAACTCAAAACGAGATCATATGCACGGACGGAAGCAGGAAAGAAATCCCACACATAGGTCTTGTCACTGGCTCAGGAGTGTATAGAAAACACAAGCTTGCACACCTGAGTCTCAAGGTGCATCCATATGAGCAGGGCATGCTCAACACCATCAACAGGGCCGAACTGGTAGCGCTTTTGATCGCCGTAAGACACTTCAGACCGGGAGTGGCGGAGAGCATAGCAACAGACTCGAAGTGTTCTATGCAGAAAATTGGCATGCACCTAATTAGTGTTCACCGTCATCGACAGTCGACGACTGCCATAGACCGCTGCTTGAAGAGATCGGACATGTTGAAATAAGCAAGTAAATGGATCGACCGTATTTACAAGGTACTTGTCACAACTCGCTTAGATGTTAGGCAAAGAGTTCAGGTTGGCTTATATAGCCTGCAGAGCCTACCTAGCAAGGCAGCGGAGACGCGGATTACTAACACTACCAAACTTACGGCGTACAAAGTAGCTGCTGGCCTTGCTGAACATTGCCATGGCGCCGTGCGCTGACGCTGGCAGGCCTGCTGCACTGCAAGCTACTTGACTAACCAGCCTGCGACCAAGGAGGTCGTCCCTCGCTTACAGGCCCGGGGCGAGCTCACAGTACCCTAAGTGATGACCGCTGAGCGGCGCGTTGATTGCGCACGCTATATTTGGCTGTGAGAGAGAGAGAGCCTGCAAGCATCGTAACGGCCGGATCGTTAAGAGAAGAGAGAGAAGTGTTTTACATCCTTTGCCCAGCCTCAAGTCTGATGGATGTGCCAGGGTATGTGAACCCTGACAAACTGATGAATGCGCCAATCGGATTTGTCTGCAGGTAACGGTGCTAAATTGCCCACAGGCAATTGTGCCCACAGGCACACAAGGCATAGCAGAGCAGCGATACATAGCCCCCATGCAAACAGGACAAGACAAACGACAAACAAACAGCCGTTCACCACGGGATAGTCAAATGACAATGCAAGGTCAATGCACCAAGGTTCGCCCTCCTCAGGGCCTGGCGACTGAAACCAACAAAGGCAAAAGTAACATGTCCACGCAGACCGTTCTCTCGTGTTGAACAGATGTTCGTTGGTCAGAAGAAAAGACCCCAGGAAACGACCAAAGGGCTGAAGAGAACTCCTGTCGCCTGCTACAATGACAGTAAGTGGAATGATAGTAAGTAGAAAAAGCACTGGCCCTTCAAATAGTACCAATGATCATTATCATAATGACAGGCTGTAGGACAAGCGAAGCCAAAAGTAAAGGGCAACTAAGCAAAGGCGTCAAGACAAAGTCAATAGGCAAACGCGTCAGGCCAATGTCAATAAACAAATCGGTAACCCTTCCAGCACGTCCCACACCGCACCAAAAGAGACAGCCAACAAAGCCCAGTGACCACACTGCAACTGGCTGCAAAAGGCCTCTCAGCGTGCGGGTGTCGTGGTAGCAAAACGTGAGAAAGTATAACGAGACGCCGGCCAGCGAACACTGGAATGTACGCGACGTTGGATAAATATAGCTTTATAAAGTTGCTGCATGCTTGCCCGGAAGCTTTTTTCGACGCCGCGCTCCCAGCTTACGGCGGACCTCTGAGCATGCCGTCCATGCGCCCACAGTAGCAGGACGGAGAAAAGAGCGGCCTCAGAGCCAAAGCGCTCTCAGGCGACTAATGCATCGTTAATCCTTACAACGATTCGTGGTTGGATCGTACGAGGATTAGGATCGTTAAGCTAGCGACCCATTAAGAAAGCACTCGATCTTTGTCCGGTCGTTAAACGGATCGTAAACGGGTCGCAATCGGGTCGTAGAATAACGACCCATTAACGAACTGGCTGTCTTCATAATGGTGGTTGGGTAATGATTGGGCAGGGCTGTTTTCTTAATGTTTCCTAATTTGGGAAATTTTTCAAATGTGCCACGGACAAGACATGCGGGACAATCGGAGTCCCACGGGAGTCCTAAAAGTACGTTTGAGAAAAGTGTTGGAGGTGCAGGAAAGTTTTGAGAAAAGCAGTGGAGCTATAGGATGGGTGTGAGAAGTTCATGATCGCTATGAGTTTGTGACGGAAAGTTCCAGGATTGCTGCTCTGTGCTCAGACTGATTGATAGCACAAGTACAATATGGCACAAGTACAATATGACAAACTTGATGTTTTGCTTTGACAGTCATCCACAACTCCTGTCCTGGTACTTGTAGGTTCGGCGTCTTTCACGTGGCAGCCAGCAAGATCAGTTTTCACTAGGGTCCTACAGCACCACCCCATGGAGTGCCACAGGAACAATGATGCTGGCACTGAAGTCCAAGGCACAGAATAACAAAGTAAGCATTGGTCTCCTCAAAGCCAGCAACACTGCAGCAGGTGAGCAACTTACACACCTTGACTGTGCATCTTGCTAGCACAGGAGACAAAGCAGCAGGTGGAAGCACGCATGCAAATGAGACACACAGTTCAAAGATATGTACAAAGCTACTTATGGTGCAAGGTTTCCCTCTGCTTCTTGCCCCCAGTCACATGCTCTCATGATTCGTTCACCCACCCACCCACCCTGATTTACTCACTCACTCATTCACTCACCACCTGACCTTCCGACTGCAGTCACCTAGAATATTAGACATTTCAGCACACCTCTGTTGTTGCTGTCATTGTTGAAGACACAGACACAAGCATGTGCTCATTGAGCTTCATTGTATGCTTTCTGCAGATGACACATGGTACTGGGAGCACCTGGACACCAGCTGGGCTTGGAACAGCCACCAAGGCCCACAACTGCAATGGCTTGGCCCCTCTGACAGGCGCATGCCTCTCTGCAAACTCTCATTGTGTCACAGGCCATGCATGCTGGGCATCATAGTGAGGCACAGACATCGAGCCAATCACAGCTCATGTCCAAGACTGGAGTCATTCAAAGCACTTGACTGCTGTGTCACGCAAATACATCTCATCAAATATGTGCTCTTGGACTGCAGCGTGTGGTAGTCTTTCCTCTGATGTATCTGTGACAACGAGCTGTTTGTGCCTGCATGTTGTGTACAGACGCCTGTTTGTCAATATTGATCAACTTGAAGAGCTGAATTTGGCAGTACTGTGCTTTACAGAGCCACAAGGACCTCTGCCAGCCACTATGCTGGTGCTGCCTTTTCATGTGCAGGTACATTGTGTTTAACGATGGCCGCTGTCACGGCGTCCAGCTGAGCAGAGATCCCTTTTGTGCAGTTGATTTTGACATTCAACACCTCACGCGAGCCAGGATCCTGCCACTTCCAATACACACTGTGTCCCCAAATGGACATCAGGGACTCCATGTCAGCTTTGCAAGGCAAGAGCTTGCAACACCAGGTAGGCCCTTCCTATCTTTTTGCCATACCAGCAGTAGTTGCCATACCAGGTGCCATACTAGGTGCCATACTAGGTGCCATACCAGCAGTAGGTGCCATCTTGCAATACAGGCTAGCATCTCTTCTGTGGTCTGCAAGGCTGGTCTTGACATTTCATGAGGACACATGCTTCAACTGATGCACATGCTGTGAGCCTGTGGCTGCATTGTTGAGCAAAGATTGTCTACAGTCATCGTATGCGCTGCTAGGTAGGTTGAGAGCTTATACAGTTTGCACACAACAGAGGTCTACATTTGCATGACTATGCATGCCTCCTGTGTTATCTTGTATTGGTGCACCACAGTGATGCATGCATGTCATTCTGTGTAACATGCTCCAAGACTTAGACAAGCACAGACACACAGACAACACATACAATCACTACAAAATGACCATGACGCGACTTGCTCAACTTCAAGTGTATGTTGCCACTGTCAAAGTGTAACGCATTGCAGCTTGTTACGCAGGCAAAGGCTACAAGTCACACAGCGACACATCCAAGTCAATGCTCAATATCTCAGCTCCATACACAGATGGCCTTTGGCTGGTGGACATGTTTTCAGGCCACTCCAGGCTGCTGCTCTCACTTGGGGCACTGTCAAACATGACAACAGCACCTTCCACAAATGCAGATGCATCTCAGCCCTCTGTGACTCAAGAAGAGCCAACATGCTTTCATTGGTTCAGCAAACCTCAGGTCGTACTTGCTTCTGAATGAAATTTTGTGTCAGCTGTCTGAGTGAAGCTCTCAGCTCGCTTGCGCACAATGCTTTCCCTAATTCCACAAACTCTGCGCAGCCATCGCGTTTGTCTATCATCTACTCAGGCATTACTGCAATTACACTACTGGCTGTGGCATGTGAGGCTTGGTTACACTCACCTTCAATCTGCTCTGGCTCATGATTGTGCTGTAAGTTTTGTGCCTTACTCATGGGTATTCTCATGATACATCTTGAGGACGTCTTCAATGGGCGACCAATCTGTACGATGACTTGTACAGTTCTTCATGCTTGTGGTTGCCATGTGCAGTTCAACAGAGATGCAAGCCGCATAGCCTTCCTCCACAATGCAAGTAACTGCAGCGCAGACACCACAAGCTTACAAGCTCAAGATACTACAAGCAGCTCAATCCATACCTCAGTCAGCCTTGTCACCACTGACGTGACAGGGCAGGGCCTCTGGGTGTTGCCCTTGAAGGATGTTGTCCACTATGAGTATGGCAGAGGAGGAAAACTGATCGTGAGCACGCAGCATGGGTTGTTCGAGGCAGATGCCGTGGGACACTCCATTCAAGAGCTCAAGCCTCCTATCATAGGTCAGATGTTGCAACATTTTGTGCAAAGTACAGTGTGCAGACATGTTGCTGCAAGGCACCTTGTGCCCAGGGCGTAATTTGTGGACATCTCATGTGATCACTGAATGCAAGACCAGGTAGTGAGGGTAATGTCTTGAGACGGCATGGTAGTATGTGTCACTGGTTGCAACCCAGTTCACCCTCAGTTAGCCTTGCACATTGCCGACAGCTCAATATTGTTGATTGGCAATGCTTGATACTGCAGTGCTTGCAGTCGCACCATGCTGTATATGCATATTATATACAGCATATGTATACTATACATATATTACATATACATTGTGTATTGTATAATATATCTAACACAGTTCGTTTTATATATTACAATATATATATATATATATATATGTATGTATATATTGTTTTGTATATTGTATGTTACATGTTATGCTGTATACTCATGCAGCAGGGCTTCAGGCATTGGCTTTAAAGGTGATTCCTGCCTGGCTGCTGTGCAGCCTCCTGGTCTTCCTTGAGCCATTGTAGCTATCACCAACACAGCGAGCGCTTCATACTCACCGTCACAGCTGGGCCCCAGCAGAAGGAGATTGCTGTCTGGGATCGATGGAGCAACCATGTGCACTCGGTCGGGCTGTACAGCGCTCGCAGAGACCGATCAAGCTTCTTACATAATGAGCTGCACCCCATGTGGGCTCCTGACGGCTGCACTCTTGCCTTTGATTCCACGCATACAGGGCAGGGTTGGCAGGTCAGATCTGTCTTGCTTTGTGCTTCATCTGCAACATGTGACCTGCATGCAATTCCCACACGGCAGAGTTGGTAGGTCAGATTTGTGGTGCTCTGTGCTTGGTGTTCAATGTGTGACCTGCATGCTCAGTGTGCACGCTCAGATCCCACGTGTCTACTACATGTGGTAGATATGGTGCTGCAGAGGGTTTCATTACACGTGCCACACCTAGTGAGCATGTAGCATGTATCTCAGTACACTAGCATGTCTGCGCAATGCAGCCGCAGCTTGACAGCAGGAATTGCTTGAACATCTTTATCTTGTATGATCCACTTGCAACGGCAGTGCTGATGATTTCTACCTGCTTGGAGATGCGTTCTGGACTGTGCAATTTAGGTATTTGTGGCTGGTGTGAGTGGCTTGAAGGTGGATATGGTGAGGAGCATGGCCATGTTACAGCTCACATCTGGGCAGCATCATGTGAAGCCATCAAAACAGCAGTAAGAGGCATTGTTGCATGCAGGGTCTGTCCTGCTAATCGTCATTTTATTAGTTTGGCTCAGTATAAACGGGCTTGTGGCATGTAATCATTCATAGCAGCATGTAGCTCAATTTTTTATCCAGCCTTGGAAAGTAGCAGTCATTGCAATGATGCCATGCACACTGCTCAAGCAGCTGTGGTGTGTGTTGAGCCTTCTGGTTGACTGCCTTCAGGGGTCAGCACATGCTGCTGGACTTGGGATCAGGCACTGGACTCAGTATCAAGAATTATCTTCGTGCAAACCAAGCAAGGCAGCACGATATCCAAGTACATGCTTTTGAACCGGACCCTTGGAAAGTTGCTCAACTGCGCAAATTCCTGACAGACAGCAAACTACACAAGCAACCCATGGTGCATGATACAGCAGTTTGGATTGCCAACGACCAGGTGATGCTCCTTCACTTACTTGAAAACACAGTGTGTCCTCTCTGAGCAGCAGGCACCTACTTTCCTGAGAAAATGCCTGTACAAGTTCCTGCTTTGTCGTCCAACATCAATGCAGAATTGTAGCCAACATGTTTATGTGGGAAATGCCATCCTGCATCGTGCTGCCATCCTCAATCTGCTGACCCAAGTCTGTTGAGCAATGCAGCATTAGATGATATGGTCGGGAGCTGCCTGTTGTGCTGGTCAGGCTGCTGATGTGGTGCGCTAGTGCCTGAAGGGATGTAACACATTTGTCTCTGATTGTGTGCAGGTGTCCATGACATCATTTGTGGCTAAGAACCAACACACAAATGTGAGGCCAACATTGTACAGACGCATCAGTGATACATTGTGGGCCTTGGCAGGACACAGCAGGGATGAGATGAATGCTCATCCAGCACAGACCCGACGTGGCAACCACCAAGCCATGCCACAACAAACTTCAGTGCAAACAGTAGACTTCAGCCAGTGGTTGTTTCAAAACGTTGGGGAGGGAGACTACATTGCAGTTCAGATGAACATAGCTGGCACTGAGTTTCATGTCATAGAGAAGTTGATATCCGATGGGTCAATTTTGCTGATTGACGATTTGTACATTGTGTGGCATGACGAGCTGGAACCTGCATTTGGGAAATGGCGAGAGGTCCTTGAGTCACTGGCTACAAAGCTTGGGATACAGTTTCATTCTGACAGGCGGGACATGCAGCTGCACATGCAGTAACACACCTTGAGCTATGACAATCAGCATGACAGCAGTGGTTGCTGGCTGGTCATGCCTTGCAGGCAAAACTCACAGAGACGCGTATTGCAGCATTTATAAGCTGAATGCTTGTCACAAAACTAAATCTCCCACAGCAGGCACAAGACCTCCTGACTGCACAGGGTAGGTTGATTCATTGGGAGTGCTGAGCAGTCTAGGACCCTGGATTTTGCGTGTATCCTACACATGTGTTGTGTCTTCATGCTGGCTTAGGCTATTGTATCCAGTTTACCAGAGTGCTTGCCCATTGACCTTCATCAATGACTACACGACATCATTGTGTGGCTGGCCCTTGATTGATGACACATGATGCGTGTGCGCCTGCGGGGTGTGATTTGCTAATTGTAAGACATCACACCTACTCACATCTTTTGCACTATGTGCTTCAGCGGGCACAGCAGTCTAGCGACACATGCATGCACCCTACCATCACATGTGACAGCATTGCTTATACAATGCTCATTAGGCTGATGTAAGACTCTGCTGATCACTTGCCAATACAGCATTCAAACTGCCGCCCATGCATGTGCGATATTTGTCATCAGTTGTCTGTGCGATTATTAGTCATATCACTGCAGGCTGCACATACAAAGCTGCAGACGACAAGGCGCTGTCGATTAGACTGTGTCATGTATAGCTTTCGTTGGTAAAGGCAATGAGTGCTCCCATCAACATGACTGCAATGTACAGGGGTACCCGACGGGACCTAGTTAAGCGACAGGAAAACTGACTATGAGATCTATGCAGTGAGGTGCCGTGCTCCAAAATCAGCCTGCATCTATGCTTCACAAGCTGCCAAGGCCACCTTGGAATAGTATTTGACATCCACATCAGAGTCTTCAGTCAGTTGCTGCAAGCAAGGTTTGATTGTTTGCTCAACTACATGAGGCTCCACAAGGGACAGTAATCGCTGCAACATCTTTGCAACATTGAATCTGATGTTGGGAACCTGCAGACCATGAGCAAGACATCACAGACTGCTTGGACACTGCAGCTTTTGAAAAGATCATGGCAGGAACAGCAGGGTCGCTGGCAGCAGCATGAAATGTGCAGCATCAGCAAATGAAGAGCCTGCTGCCGCAGAGGCGGTTGACACGCTGTTGGCAGAGATGGAACAAAGTTGTGACATTTGACTTCTGGACAGCATTGATGCACAGCTTGCATGACACTTCTAGTCAGAAGCAGCAAGAGCATCCTGTTAAGTCCGCTCGGCATTCATTGGCCAGCATGCTTCTGAACACATCGACTATCAAGGCGCACCCTTGTGTACTGACTAGCAGCAGTCACAATGCCATGTCATAGACATGCTGAACCCACAACTGCTATGCAAGCAACTTTGACAAGTCATTGCAAAGACCAAGCGTGCATGCGCAACACAGAGTCTGTTCAAGAAAGTCTTTGACTTGAAAGTTACCTTGTCCTTAGCACAGAAGACCACAGCTGGTAGTATGGTCTGGTACAGAGTCTCATGGGAGACAACAGATGCCAAGGAAGTGATGGCCACCAGAACAGTCATCCTGTACAAGTAGTGCTGGTTGTTGACCATGGTCAGAACCTGCATGCAACAAACATCACTGTCATGCTTCATTGTAAACACACGCGCAGGCAACAGAATTGCAGCCTTTAACTTTTTCCCCGACACCGAGCCTGTGCTTGAAGACTGGTGCTGCGTATCCTCACACAGACACTCAAGCCCTTCTGGCAGGCCAAATGGACAGTGCAGGCTGCCTTTCTGTGAACAA
>JAABUH010001592.1_pt1 | contig 24432 bp, 37 predicted proteins | sample 5559121 | NCBI WGS metagenome assembly JAABUH01 (sample SAMN10711871, study PRJNA513364) | rock metagenome | isolation source: Antarctica rocks | place: Antarctica: Victoria Land, Battleship Promontory nord | collected 2015-12-28
CAGGAAGTCACTGACGATGTGGGCCGAGCCGTTATCGTTACTGTCAAGACAGCCACTAAACCGTCGATCGCAGGGTATTTCGATGTCTCGACTCTATAAGGCCAATCAGCGCAAGGAGCTGATGCGGGGAGGATCCGGCTCACGTCAAGTAATGGTTGACACCGACTGGAGGGTTGCAGTCAGCGTGAGATCCACAATGAGAGGACACTACGCACCACTTGAGTTCTGTAGTAACCCCGAGACATACTTAACGTCCGTCTGATACGAGTAATTGGCATATGTCGTGATCCCCGAGAAGGTCGTTTGGTTCGTCAAGTTCCTCGTCACCACCTGCTGTTGGGTGAGGTTGCCTATGAGGTAATCTCGTCCCATGTTGTACCTATCCCCATGGATCAGCACTCGATAGCCAGCAGAGGTCGAAACACCGACCCATTCAATACGATATCATGCCCACTCGCCAAATCCTCCTCCACCGACACCGCCATGAAGTACGCTCCAGTGGTGTTCTGTACCCAATACCGCAAATGCAGTCCTCCTTCGAAAGTCTCCCGGCAAGTCCCGATGTACGGGTTCCCTCCGTTCCAACGGAGCTCCTCGATCTCCGTGACGTTGCCGAGGCCGTCCCCTAGATTGGCTTGTTGGTCGGTTCCGAGATGCTGGCCTAGGCATTCTTCGCCCATGAACGTCGATCTGCCGAGGGTCATTCAGCAAGGATGAAGGGGTATGGGCAGGACGAGCTCACAGCATGTAGTTCAAGAAGCCGCCATTGTCTGGACTCCTCACCAGTACAGCGGGATCCGATTCCGCGGAGATGATGACGTTCAGCGGTTCACCCAGTCCAGCCGGGTAGGTTCCGTTGACAATCTCCAGGAGTGTCAGCGTTACATGAAGATGCTCTAACAAGCGCTCAACTTACCGTCAACATGTACCCGCTGCTGTTCAACGGATTATTGTACTCTACATTCGCTCTAGGCCTCAACCATGGATTCCCGTATCTCCATGATGGACTGGAACGTGTCGTTGCATTCAGTACAGGTGATGGTGAAGCAGATGATTGTGGTAGCGAGGCAAGGAGGTGGGAGGCGATAACGAGGAAAACCTTTGATTTATAACCCATGCTGCCCAGCTCGACCCGAGAGGGAGACCAGGCAGCCAGGCGAGATTCGCGAGAAGCTCTTATCGCCAAGTTCAATAGCCGAAATCAGATTTGCCTCTTGTTCGAACAAGCGTACAGAATCGATCGTAAATCGTATCTGTCATCAAGTGGATTGAAAAGCAAAGATCCTACGACATCTGACAGGCTGTATAGCTGAGAAGAACGATGAGAATCAGAACGATGAGACATGCACCCTGTCGACGTCTGAGGGCTTGCGCAGGTTCGGGCAGATCGTCGGCCCTGAACACGGCCGCAGGACCCTGATTTTTGCAGAGTTATGAATTTCGCAATGTGGGATCGTTTAGCGTACACCTTGAACGCCGCAGGATTCAGAATGAGACCTCGATCGAAGCTGCTTCGGAGCCTTGCATCTCCGGCTCTGGTGCGCTCGTCGCGCGCCTTCGCATCTACGAGTACTTTCCGACAGAGTCCTCCGACGTCCATGACACAGGATGAGCCTCCGACAGCTGGACCCAGTACTCCTCGGACGACGCACTTCGGCTTCCGCGAAGTCCCGGAGGCGGAGAAGGAGACGCTTGGTACGTCTTCCTCCTCACTAGCAATCATATCAGCTCAAATCCACCAGTCGGCGGCGTCTTCAGCTCGGTAGCCTCGAAGTATGACCTTATGAACGACTCGATGTCCCTAGGGATCCACCGAATATGGAAAGACTCCTTCGTCTCCACCATGCTCCCTCGTCTCCCCCCATCCATCCACCAGTCCAGCGCTCTACCCAATGCCACATTACAATGCCTCGACGTGGCTGGTGGGACTGGGGACATTGCGTTCAGGCTGTTAGATCGGGCGAGGGAGAAGTTCGGGAATAGGGATGTGCAGGTGGAGATCGTGGATCTGAACGAGGGGATGTTGATGGAGGGTCGGAAAAGGGCTGCGAAGACGATGTACTATAATAGTGGGTGTCTCCCATACACGCTTTCCTGGGATTGACCGATCGTTACAGCACCCCAAATCACCTTTACCCACGGCAACGCTCAATGCCTCCCGCCACATATCGCTGAGAGCTCCATCGACGTTTACACGATCGCTTTCGGGATTCGAAATTGCACATCCCTGCCCGCCGTGCTCAGTGAGGCTTACCGCGTGCTCAAGCCTGGAGGCAAGCTTGGGGTGCTCGAATTTGGCAAAGTCAACAACCCGCTCCTCAAGCAGTGCGTCATGACTCGATCTGAGCCCAATATGCACATCCACTGACGGGATAGAGCAGGGTGTATCGACAATACTCTTTCCAATTCATCCCGATCTTAGGCAAGATCCTGACTGGCGACTCACAATCATACCAGTACCTCGTCGAGTCGATTGAGCGATTCCCATCACAGTCCGACTTTGCGCAGCTGTGAGTCGTCGACCAGTAGACTCGACACTCTGCTAATGGCGTTTCTACAAGGGTCCGGGATGCTGGCTTCCAGACGGGACTGTCGAAGGAGGGCAAAGGCGGAGCTTGGACAGACTTCACGGGGGGGATCGCGACTATGTGGACTGGCAGCAAGACCTGAGACCGGCACTTACATGAGACTCGCACTTCGGTTTCTTTCTCTACACGCATATAGCCAAGCATATTTCTGTCTGCAGCAACGATTCTGGGCAATCAATGCCACGTGTATCAGAACGCCACGTCCTTCTGGTTCCGCTCAAAACCCATTCCCTCTTTCGAGTCTCCAACCTATTCTTCTCCCTCCTCTCGCCCTTTTCTCGATACACCTTCCTCACCATGTCGGACCGAATCAAAGAGTTCGCCGAGATCCCTCAACAATTCGTGAAAGAAGGCACTCAGGTTCGCTCTCTCCACCTCTCTCAGTTCGGCGAGGCTCAATGAAGCGTATGGTACAGTTCGTCAACCGGTGTACGAAACCCTCTCGAGAAGGTCAGCTTCTGCTCTCTCGTGCGAAGTTCAGCAATCCCACTGCTAAAAAGGATCAAGTCAGGCTGACGCGTGGTGTTGTCCTTATCTTCGCAGAATACGTCCAGCTGTGCAAGGCCGTCGCTATTGGCTTCGCTGTCATGGGGTTCATCGGGTACTTTGTCAAACTCATCCATATCCCCATGTACGTACCTCCAGCAGTAAATCGAGTGCCATAGCTGATAGGACCCCGCTTCTGATCAACAGAAATAACATCTTGGTGTACGTTTTTTCCGCTTAGGAGCATGCTTCTCCGCTCCATCCTATGTTTCGGCTGCTAACAACCGATGTAGTGGAGGAGCGTAGTATCGGCGAATCCGGAGCCACATCCGATGGTTCATGCATCTGATACCTACTCTTCTCGTGTCCACCTCCAAGTCAGGATCAAATGCCGCTCTTCTCGGAATCTGAGCCTTCGCGAATGAGCGGAGTAGCGTTATAAGACTACTCAATCACCTTGAAGGCTCATGAATTGCGTTCTTTGCATTCATTTTGACGCATGACACATGGTGTCTTATCAACCTAAGTGTATTCTACATTGCATCCTCCTGCTCATGCCTCCCTTTTGACAGGTCCAGAGAATTCAGCGCGTCGGCAAGATCGAAGTGAAACTGCGAGACCCCATCAGCGTCAAATCCCTGAACAAGAAGGAGAGGCTCACGAATGGTGTAGCCCGGTCCATCAGCGGGAGAGACGACACCGAATCCCCACTTGGCCGTTGACCGAGTTCAGCTATCCGATACGCATCTCGTCGCTTCTCGTCGGTGATAGAAGTAGCCCCGCTGCTCGGCGTGGAGCTACCTCCGCCCTTCAAGTTCTCTTCCTCCTGCCTCTCTCGATCTTCCGGTGACAGTGAATTATCCTGTGGTACGACGGGCGCGATCTCGAGAGCGGTGCCGTGCCGACGTTGACCCTGTCCGAAGCCAGCGGCGATGAGAGCTCGGCGAATCCAAGGTGAAAGGATACCGCTGAAGTGGAACTCGACAGCTCGATCGGCCCATTTCTCAACCTCTTTCCGCGTGTCAACCAGGTTCTGCACACCCGTCGTATCGAGGTTCGCCACAGCTGCGAAGTCGAGGATGACGGCGCGTAATCGAGGTTTTGACTTCTCAACTTCGAGCTCGACTTGTGCATTTTTCTGCTTGGGTCCAGGGTCGTTCCATGGTCGATCGCCTGCGGAGATGTTTGAGTAGTCCTTCCCTCGCCGAGTGTGCTTCTTGACATGCTCGACGAGACGGTCGTTGATGTATGATGCATTGGGGTAGAGGAAGGATTCCTCGAAACGGTAGATGACGATCCCGGGTGGAGGTGTTTCGACCTGGATACCTCGATTCGTGACTCCATCGACGCCCTCGATCGGCACGTAGACGTCGCGAATTTGATTGCCAAACTCCGGGTTCTCGGGTCGAATGCGGACGCGACCGAGGAAATGGCCCTTTGGTCGAGCGATTCGGAAGAGCAGAAGCACAATCGATGTGACAAGCGACCAGTAGATACCGGATTCGATCGAGTAGAAGAGGGACCAGAGGACCGCGCCCACGAAGATGATGTATTCGAATGGCGAGACCCGCCAGAATCCGAATGACTGTTTTGGCGAGGCGACGAGATCTGCGACGGCGTGGATGATGAGTGCTGATATACTGGCGTTTGGGATCCAGTAGAATGCAGGAGCGACGGCGTAAAGCGCGATGATGACGACGATACCGGTGGGGATACCTGCTGCAGGTGTACGCACGCCGGCTTTCGACTTGAGAGCGGATCGGGAGAAGGATCCGGTCGACGGGTATGCCGAGAAGAGCGTACCAAGGGTGTTGTTCACCCCGATCGCGATGAGCTCTTGGTTGGGGTTGATCTTGTAGCCGTTCAACCGACCGAAGGATTTCGCGATCGAGATATGCTCGAGCAAGAGGATGATCGTGGCGACCGGGATATGAGGGGCGATAGCAGACAGCAGATCGGTAGTGATGGTTGGACGGCCCACATGCTGAAGGCCAGAAGGTACAGCTCCGACCAACGAGATCCTCGGGGTCTTGTGTTGGATATTGATGCGCCACGAGACGATGGTGAAGAGGATAATGACAAACGCGTGTCGTAGAGCTTGGACGAAGAACAATGGTCTTGCAAGTCCTGGATGACGATTCGTGATCCCCGCGACTCCCCATTTTATGGCATACAAGATCGCAAGTGAGCACACGCCAAATGCTGCATCGAGAGTGCTGAGATGCAGGTTTTTCAGGGTATTGATGATGACCTTGTAGGTTGCTGCTCGGGTGTCGAAGCGTTTCGCGAGGCCGAAGAGAGCGGGGACTTGGCCTGCAGCAATGTTGATCGCGCTACCCGTCATGAAACCCGACACCGCAGGCTGGGGAACTGAAATTCGGTCAGAACATTCTCCTAGTACCTATGAGGAGCGCAACTCACTGAACTCGACCAGCCAACCGATACGAAGCAATCCGATTCCCAGGACGATGAAGCCGCAAATGATCGCCAGACAAGTGGCAATTTCTGGCGCCGAGAACAGCTCGCCATACTTGTTCTGGACAGAGGTAATGATGTTCCCGGTCTCAAGCGACATGACGGCGACAGGACCGATCGAGACATCTTTGGAAGTAGCGAAGAATGCATAGGTGAGGACGCCGATGAAACTCGAGTAGAGACCGTATTGGGGCTCCAGCAGGGCTATCTTTGCGTATGAGAGGGATTGGGGGACGAGTACCATGCCAACGGTGATACCGCTGCTCGGGTCAGATGTCTGGCTGAGTTTGGATGACTAATGAATGGCACGTACGCGATGAGATCGCCGGTGAGCCAGGTAAGATTATATCGAGGCGCCCATTGGATGAACGGGAAGAGAGCGGTTACATAGTCCTTCACCTGGATACAAGTCAAACTTTAGTCATTGCTAGTATGATTGCTTGTTAAAAAACTGACGAATGGACCGAAGCTCTGCCGGTTGCCTGCAACCCAGTCCTTGACGGACACCGATTCGGGCGTGGACTCGGTGACGCCGAGGTAGCTTCGGACAGAGTGTTTAATGGAAGCGTAGGATGGTGCCATGTTGAAGAGGCGAGTGAATGTCAGGACCGAGCTTGACCGTTGGCTCAGCTAGCTACGATCCGTTTACAAGCCAAGTGAGTTGGTACAGCTCTACAGCTACTCTTGGTTGTGATCGCAGACGAGAGGGATGAAAAATCAACGCCCGGTCGCATCTGCGATTTTCAAGAGGTCAAGCCAAGAGTTCACCACACCCGAACGTCATCGCAAATGCCATCAATGGCGAAGCATCGCGACGATTATCAATCTTCCTGATCGTAAATGCATCCTGAAGGTTTTCCCATGTCGCAAGAAGGAGCAATAAAAGCAAGACGACAAATCACGCAATTTGCCGCCGGAAACCACGCTGAAGCACGTGGGTTGTGTGGACCTGGCCCTGGCGCGATCTGATCGGACCTGTCGATCACCGCGCGATGGCCAATCCCTCAGTCGGGCGCTGAGCACATCCTGCTTGAGACCTACATGTTTGTGCGCTAGGATCCCACTCTTGGCCCTTGTTTTGAAGCGTCGTGTCTCCCAGTAGTCTTCGATGCGTCCATGATCGAGTAGGGGCCATCCGCAGTTGAAGCCCAACGATGGCGGGCCTCCCGCCCGTCGGCTGATTCCAGCCAAACCTCGAATTCACGATGACAGGATTTGGGGCTGAAGACGGGCCGACAATCAGCCAAATGGACGACGGAACACCGTAAGGCATTGTACTTTAGACACCGAATGCATACTAGAACTGGGTGGATTCCTGATAGGGCTCCACCTGGTATCATGGATTTTGACTCACCATGCCATGCCAGGAAGCTAAGCAGATCATGGCAGATTCCGTTACACTCGCGGCAGGGGATGGCGGGTGATACTTTCGAGCGGCAGAATCTGATGTTCACCTTCTCGGGTCGAGTTTGCGGGCTCCTATGAGGCAGAAGTTTTGACGGAGACTGTCCCGATCAAGATCACGTTTGATTCCTTAACTGACGAGGACAGGGATCTGAGGACGGAGAGTTGTTGGTGAAGTCGAGCCGTAGAAACGCAGAGCGGAGAACTAGGATTTCTGCCTGCTCCTCTCATCGAAGGGGAGTCGATTTAACGGATTGATTCATCTCCAAAATACAACAGCGAAGATCCCAAAGACCCCGAGCCAATACATAAAAGACCCTTCTTTTCACTGCTGTTTTCGCCTGCCCCTCTGCCAATCCCCGCCAACATGCTTGTCCTCTGCACGCTCATTCCGATTCGAGTCCCACTCCATTCCCCCCTCAGCCTTTCCTTCCTTGTCCTCCTCGTACATCCCACAGTCACCCGTGTCCTCGACCATCTCCTCGTCCTCCTCAGGCGGTGTCGGAGGTGCTCTCGGCCCGATCTGTTGATTCCGCTCGTCCGCACCGCCGAACTGTTGAGCGGGTCGGAAGGCAAAGGAGTCTTGCTGAGCACCAACAGCTGCCCATGGATAGTGCTTGACGTCCGCGGATGGATGTGTTCGGCTCCACGGATCCGAAGGCTGAGTATATGTTTGCTGGTAAAGCGGTGCGAAGGCATCACCCTCGAAACCCGATGGCGATCCGGGTGTAGGTTGTGTCCCGAATCCATATGACGAGGACCGTCGGAGACTACCGGGTCGTTGGACTGGAGTCGCCATCATGACGTTATCGGAAGAGCGGAAGGACAGGTTGGATATGGGAGATGGGTAAAGTTGGGTCGATTGATCGGGCAAGTAGGAAGGGGGGAGAGATAAGGGATTGCGGGTGGAGGATGTTGATCGGGACGGCGGAAGTGGGTGAAATGATGTTGATGGGGACATGGGAAGGTCGGGGAGGACGATGGTTCGGGCAAGGTACTCCTGGGGATCGTCAGCTCACAGCCCTCGTAACTCGTAATCGGAGGATGTATTGGAGATGAGGCAGATATGGGAGATACTCACTTGAAGCGCTTTCAAGTCGTAACCATCCTGCGAGACATGCATCCCTCCCGAAATCGTCGCGATAAGATCCTCCATCGATGTCATGGTGCTGGCGGGATGTTGCGAGTTGATGGAAGACTGAGAAGGGTGGCGATGACGCCTAAGCGGACTTGTCGGCTGTTCACACGATCCCTCCTTCCGCAATAACGACCTTAAGACCTGCGGAATGACCCCTTGCACCCGCTGTTATCTCGGAAAACGATAACAGACTCCTCTCGTGGGACGTTGAATAGAACAATGAATGAATGTAGCGGTGGAGATCGAATCAACAGCATGGACGCCCCTCTCGGACCTCGTCCCGGTTTCCAGCTGGTTATATTCTCGGTTGATTTCGGGATTCTCCTCCAACCGCTTGATACCCACCGGCAATTCTCGGGCCGGTTCCCTCTAGCGCCTTGTTTTGCCGAACCTTCCTCCGGGTACCTATCTTCCATAGCCTCGGACCCAGCATCCGGTTAAGTTTACCACTAGTTTACCACTAGTGAAGATTCGGGTAAATCATCTTCCATTCACGCCGAGGATCGACCGGGGGCGACATCACTTCTCACCGATCTTCGTTCCCATTCCAGCGATCATGACTCGCTTCTCGCAGCCTCCGGTTCTCCGCTGTGCCAGTCCGGGCCATATCCGGCGCAAGTGTCCGTCCTCAATAACCGATCCCTCACGTATCTTGTGATATCAAGCTCTCGGTCCAAGTGGTGGGATTGCGCAAATTCGTATAACCGACTTTAATCTGGCTCTCCTTCTCATGGCCTTTCGATCGATTTCATGATTCGGGTCCCTCATTGCAGCTCTCTCTAGGTGTAAAAGGTGAATGCGACCAAAATCTCTGACCATTTCCTCTGGGGCCCACAGGCTTCTTGGACTGGACCTCGGTCATCATCGTACCGGTATCTCCTTTCTCGATGGCGCTGGAGACGTGCGGTCGTAAACGAGTAGCTCTCTCGACATTTCTTGACCAGCTCACTACCCGGAACGAAAATCGACATCGCCCAATGCTTTGGCTTAGACAAGAATCTGGCCACATCGAGCGTCATGACGCTGTTTGCGCAATGTTGATGATTCATCGAACAGACAAACTCTCAGATCTGTTGATCTTCCTCCTCCTCCTCCTCCTCCTCCTCCTCGCGGTTGAGAGCCCCGATCACTCGCTTCCGTTTCTCCTTTTCCTCCCGCGCTTGCTCGTCCGGTTTGGTGCTCTACTGCTCGGACTTCTGGTCGCGGCTGGACTGGAGGAAGCAGCCGCCTTCTTCTGACGTCGTCCTCTGTTGGCAGGTTTCTCGCCTAGGCTCCTGACGGAGTCCCGGGCCTTCGGCTCCGGTGGTGTCATTCTACGTTTGCGCGCTGCCCTTTGAGGTTGTTGTTGCTCAGCCGATGCCAGCTCTGTGCCCTTGATCTCGACGGGCTCTACCCGAGGGGCAGAAGCGAAATCGATGGCATCAATTTTCTGGTCCTCGTCTCCAGAATGATCCGTAGCGGGGGGAGCTTCTCCTCGGGTTCAATAACCGTAACTGTCGGACTATCGGGCCCGTTGCCCATGAGCGGATCGTCCTCATTGGGCTTCTCGATTTCTGCTGTTGGTGGCGACGGTTCTAGACTTCCAGCGCCGGGTGACCGATCAAACCTATCTTCCCATGCTGCGTGGCCCTCGCGCGTCGCATTTGCGATGACTGAAACCGCTGACTTCTTTCCGGACTTTGTGGCTGGTTCGTCGAGTGGATAGGCGAGTGGGTTGAGCTGCTGTTCCTGAAGCTAAAAAAGGCATCAGCTACCTGATACGCAAAAACTCAAGTCTCGTACCCCTTCCCCGGCGCCATACTCCGCTTGCAGCCGCGCTCTGACCCTTAAGCCGTTTATAAGCTTGGCCCATCGCTTCAGCGCTTTCTCCTCCTTCTTGACCTTCTCTTTTTCCCCCGCGGCTGCGGCTGACTCCCAGTATGCCTGTGACATTTCACATCAGCGACGGCGACGCCGAAAGAGATCGTCCGCTCACCTCCAACACAATGCTCTCCTGCTCTTCGGCCACGACAATACCGGTGATAACGGGAATAGCCCGCTGCTTCTTGAACTCGAAGCCAGTCTGCATAGGAGGCCTCAGCGAGATCTACATACATCATGACGGAAAGACGTACACATGCTTCCGCATAGCTGATTCCAAGCTGCTTGGCGATCTTTGTGATACCCTTGTCTGGTAGTGATGGTCTCAGCAATCGTCGAATTTGGAGATCCCGATGTCTCGCGATCCTAAGAAGTCAACTTACATGGCAGATGCACGGCCCCAACAGGAAGCATTGTTGGGGCATACAGATCGATATTCCCAAAGGCGTTCTGCGGAATCATCCCCTGTACATCACATCAGACTCGCCGCAATCCCGATACCACACTCACATCCACGATCGGTGGCGGTCGGTACAGCTCAGTCTGCCATTCCGCATACAACCCCTGCTGAATCGGGTCCTGCCCCTCTTGCACCGCCAGCTCTTGCGCCCGCCTCTTCTGTAGTGTCACCGCCCTTTGCTTGACCCATTTCAAAGCTTCCTGTCCGTCCCTGACCCTTCTGCCCATACGCATCCAGTTTTCGGAGGTCTTGCAGGAGAGTACGTTGCCCCGGCGATAGACGGGTTCCCCTCGAAATCGACCGACCTCTCTTTTCGGCGCTATCACCTCTTCGCGCTTTAGGTGCCGCTCGAGTACATAGCTGTGGTGCCAAGCATCAGCGACAACAGCTTGGGATTGAGGTAGGACGGACATAGGATGATCCTTGAAGCCACTCATATGCATAGGCATGCCCTCTGAGACTTGACTTGTCTCGAGCTCTGCGTCCTCGAGACCGTCCCGATGCTGAAACATCGGAGAGCAATCAGTCGAGTTCAACGAGTCTGCCGCGACAGACATACCAAGCGATTAGGTCGTCTCAGGAAACCGATCGTTGCAACCCACCAGTCCGGCTCACCCTTCTTGGTAGGAACGCGAAGCTTCGCCGTTTTCGCGCCAAAATTCTTCGTATACCGCAAGGTCACATCACGAGCATAGCCATCTGCCGGGTGGTCAGCTCAGCATTCCCACCGAGGACCCCACTCACCCTCCTCAAATGCCACCACGTAAAGCATTCGCACCGGTCCATTGTCAGAAGTCGGTTCATAGTGTCCTTTCTTCCGAATCGTACCTTGTACCGGATCAACGGGGATCCACCGCTGATCAGATCGGCTGAAGACCTCCGCCCAAAACACTGGCGGCTGCTGCGATATGTCTGCAGCATGTCAAAAGCACTTTAGTAGACAGTATCTTTACTCACCCTGCTTGGCCTTCATCTTTGGCTTGATCGGCGACGCCACCTTCTGAGGGGCCGGTTTCGGCTTCCTCAATCGATACAGATCCGCCGGATCCTGCAATCTCCGCTTGCCGCCCGCTCTCTCCACACCCTTTGTGGTTGGTATCCTCGCTGGCGTCCCTTTCTTCGTGTCTGCCTCCCTCTCGGGCTCAGGAATAGGCACCTCCTCCATGTCCTCCTCTTCGCTATCCTCGTTCCCGGATTGCGGACCATCCCCTTGCCGACTTGCGAGTGTCCTGCCATTTCGCCCGGCTCCAGGCTTCTTCTTCGCAACCACCTTCTCCGCCCGCCAAGGTACCGCTTGAAGCGAAGCCACCAGTCTCACGCCTAATCCACAAGCCCGGGCAAGCGCGACGAAAAGCTGAGCTGAGACGTCCCGTGATCCCTCTTGCTGCAAGACCTTCTTCATCATGCTGTTCACCGTCCGCAGCTTCTCCTCGCCAGATCCCACTGCAAGCTTCTCGTCAAACCCCTCCTCCTTGATAAAACCTCCTCCGAAGAAGTCCGCGCGGGTAAGCTTGGGTAGCAGGTCGACGATCTCCTGTACCTCGTCCCATGGACGCGTCCGTAAGCCGAGGGCGGGATCAGAGATGTCGAAGAATGATTGAGACCACCATGTGACGAGAGATTGCAGGGCGTCGAAGAATAGGCGAGAGCGCTGCGCTCGATCGGGAAAGCGGGACGGAGGGATGGTGAAAGCCGCTTGGAGAGGGTGAGGTAAGAGGGAGAGGAGGCGGGCCTGTACGAGATGGCACTTAGCAGGGAGATGTTGGGGAGGCGTACACTCACCCGCAGCAGACCATGCGTGCACCAGCGATTTCGTATTCGAGCGCTAGCCAGAAGCGCAATGACATGCAATTTATGAGCTTCCAGCCGTATAGCTCGATCTTTCGAGGTCATAGGTTTCCTACTCAAGCTCAGCATGTCGGCTGTAGTACCCCTCCTCCCACTCACTTCCGTAAAGCCAATGCTATCCGCTTCGCCCTTTGTTCCGGCGTCTCCCCACCGATCTCCAGCCGTATCACACCGTCTTCCACCTCTTCTCGCTCTCCACCACTCCCCTCTTCACCGTATCCCTCATAATCATCGTCAACACTGGGGGCTGTAGTGACGGTCCCAGGCGTAGTAGCTCTCGTGCCCGGTGTGCGCGGAGTTCCTGGGTAAGGTGAGGATGGCCCTGCTACCGATGGGATATGCACTTCCTCGAAATCGTCATCTTCATCCTCCGGGGTGGAAGCGATGGAGATAGGTGCTTCTTGACGGGGAGGAGGAGCTATAAAAGAAAGCAGATCAGCATCTATGCTGGTACAGCGCCTTCGACGAATTCAATCACCTCTTGCCTTCAACTCGTCTATAGGTTGAGGAGGTCTATGCACCCTCCGAAGTTTCCCATTGGGTTTACCCCTTGAACCCTTCGCTCCAGAGGTGGTGAGGGCATCAGCGTTCCTAGCAACTGTTGTCTTTACAGGCGCTACCGACGATGGTGGAGGTCCCGGTTGAGCCCCATCCGTAGGCTTGGGTTTCCGTATAATCCTCCCTACTTTCGGTCTTGAAGCACTCATGGCGACGTCGAAGCGATCTACTCGTCTCGTTCGACCGTATACTGCGTCGAGGTTCACTCGATCATTGAGAATAGAAAGGATGAGACATTATTGTTGACGATCTGCAAAGCAAAAGTAAGCGGTACCTGAAATCGGCGCGAGTTGTGTTGGACTTCACCACCTTTGTGTAGGTGTTTGAAGACGTTGTGGAAGTATGATGCATAGGACGGATGTGTGAATGTCCGAGATGTTAGGGAAGCTGCCGACCAGGCCTGCTAGCTAGCTAGATAGACGGTGTAGTTTACACGCCTTTCAACAAGTCGTTGAGACCAAGATCAAAGCGTGCCAGCTATCTTCTTTGGCCCCGGAAATGATACAATTCCAAGGCTTTATGGGCTTCATGACTTATCATGTGGTCGTTCAATGTCACTCTCCCTTGACGGACTATTTAGGCTGAGGTGCGTGTAATCTGGCTGGACAACATGAACGATTCCGTCTCGCTCAACATGTCCGTCCGCCCGTTCTGATGTCCCTTCCGTCTTCCGCTCCCCGCTTGGCGCTTCCAGTAGCCCCCTTGATGACTAGCTAGCATCTATCGGAATTTTGTCGATATAATCCGAACAGTGAGAGCGCGTGGCGCATGCAGTGGATACATGCAACGTCAAAGAACTACCTTAAGATTTCCTATATTCCGTAGCGGAAATAGGGCGACTTGACAGGGGAACTTTAGCTCAGACAGCTTACAAGAAGCAAACCAGGATGAAGAACACCCGAGGTCAAGCTGAGATAGATTAACGTATGTACCATCGAGACCGATAGGTATCGAAAGGGGACGCAAGACGACATGATCCAAGAGGGTCTTGTCAGTCCTGACGAAGATCGGTTCCGGTACTGAGGAGATCCACATTAAGAGGAGGCCCATGCTTTTCTCGTCGACGTCAAGCAATCAAATTGGGACAGTGCGGATCTCATCAAAAGCCTTGGCCTCTCCGAGACTATGGGGTCTCTGAGCCCAGTCCGTTCATAGCCATTTGATGATGGGACAGAGCGCGAGGATGGTCACATCCGGATCGAGCATTTGGAGCTAGCAGGACCACTTTCCTATTCAAACCCAGAGATGCTCAGTATAGATTCGAGAACCTTTTGCATATAGCCGCGAGATTTCGAGATAGAAGATATCTTCTGAGAAACCATCATAGTTCGAGATGAACCACGTGGAATTTCGGAGATCCGGCTTCGGGCCGGCACGCCGGAATTCGAGAAGCCTGTACGGAACCTGTTTTTACGAGATGCTCAGCACGGATTTGAGATGGACCACCCAGTGATCTACAGCGAACCAAGATATATAAGGTCGTCTCCGACCCTCGCCATCCAATGTACAGATACTTCCACTTATGATGACCAATATCACTTACATACCCCTGCACCCGACCTTCGTGGCCGAAGTGGTCGGCGCGGACTTCAGCAACCCGTCGGCTGAGATTGTTGACGAGCTCAAGCGGGGTCTCGCTGAGGCACGTCAATAAACTGTATAAGGTCTCTTCTCCTGAACCATACATTGATGACGAGACAGCATGGTGTGCTAGTCTGCCGGAATACCGGGCTAGACGACAAAAGGCACGTCGCGATCTCCCCGCCAGCTCGGCGAAAAAAGGCACGTCGCGATCTCCCGCCAGCTCGGCGAACTAGACGACGTCACGCCGTACACCAAACACGCTGATATCTTGTCAGCCTGTTCGACGTGAGCAACGTCAGTGCGGATGGGAATATCATGCAGCCGGATAGCGAGCGTGCGATCTTTGGAAAGGAGAATGGGCTGTTCCATGTGGATAGCGGTGAGTCAACCGGCCTCAGTCCGTTGATAGGCTACGGCTGAACGATTGTGGCTTTCAACCCTCGTAGAGCGAGCTACGTATGCCCACCTCTCTCCAGCCCCGCTTCTGCCTGATATGGTATAGAGGTGCCCTGCTGGCGCATGTCCTGCCTCCTCCCGGAACAGGCGGGAACACCGAGGTGGGTCATCTACTTTTCACTGTTTGATGGTAGACCTCGGCTGACGCCTCGCGAACAGTTCGCGGACACACGCGCGGCACATGACGATCTCGACGCTTCCACCAAGGACCGCATCAAGGACCACGTCCTTTGGCATAGCCAGCACCATTCTCGGAGGAAAGCCAACCCAGGCGAGCCGATCCTGGACCAGGAGAAGGTATGCCCACTCCACTTCCGCAGGATCACGAGCTGATTGGCGCGGTGTGATAGTACCTGCCAGAAAGCTATCCATTCGGGAAACACCGACTCGTCCACCCACGAGCCCTCTGGACGTACCGTAAGCTCCTCCTCCCCGCATGACTGACCCAGTCCTGACGCCGCGCAGAACCTATACATTGCCAACCACGCATACAAGGTCGAAAACCAAGCTCTCGCTTCAGGTCAAGCCGAGATCCAAGGCATGCTCGACCACTGCAGTCAGCCGAAATACGTGTGCTCGGTCGAGTTGATGCAGCCTGGCGATCTCGTCTTCTGGGATAACACCTGTGTCATGTGGGTTGTCTCGCTTTTCGAGGCTGTACCAAGACTGATGGGTGGTTGAAGGCATCGGGCAACACCGGGGAGTTTCGAGGGGAAGTTCAGGAGGGATATGAGGAGACGACGGTGCATGATTCGAGTAGTCAGGCTTGGGGGATGAACCATGTTGGCGATACCTGGAGGTCGGGCTTGCCGTAGCGAAGCTCTGTCCTGAGTGGACATGTTGTACCCTTACCATGTTTCTCAGGTCGATTGAGAGCGAGAGTAGGACAATGCAGGTGATACAACAACAGTTCATGAATAGATACCGAATTCACATGAACATCCCCCCTCCACCACCACCAAACCCGCCTCCCCCTCCGAAACCACCTCCCCCTCTAAACCCGCCGCCACCAAGCCCACCACCAAACGGACCTCCTCGACCACCTCCGCCCAATCCGCCGCCCCTCCCTCTCCCCAACCCTCCGCGTCCACCTATCCCGCCCATCCCGCCCATCCTCCCCATGTCCGGCCCATACTCTCCAGGCGGCGGCATCTCATCCCCCCAACCCGGATCTCCGACCCCAGCTCCACCCAACGGATTCCCTCCTGGTTCTGGAAACCTCCCACCTCCGACCATACCAGGTCCGATCGGATCCCATCTCGCGCCTGGAGGTCGAATTGAGCCGCCCGGTCCACCCATGAGATCCGGATCTCCCCGTCTGCGACCATCGAAGAGCGGATGATTGAAGTCGACGTACATCCCTCCACCGTCACCTTGTGGATTGAAGGAGCCTGGTGGGTGGAAGGAGGCCATGGGATCGAGGTCGCGGCGGCCGACTGAGGCGGGATTGTAGGGGTTCCGGGCGGGGTGAAGTGGGTCGAAGAGGGGATCTGGACGAGCGGGCTGAGGGTTGCGTGTGGGTTGAGAAGGAGGAGGATTGCGAGGGTCAGAACCGGCTGCAGCGCTGGACAAAGCTTAGCATGATACGCCGTACCCGAAGTGACATGTAGATTTACGGCTCGGTATAGCCCTGTTTCTGTAGACCAGGGAGGAGTTTGGCGATGATTTCTCGTTTGTACTGATCAATGAAAGTCTGGACGCTGCAGATTAGACAGTCAGCCTGAAACCGCAGGTATCTAACGTTGCAGAGAGACCTACCTGGCGATCGACTTGAAGCCAATCGACTTTGCTGGCGCTTCAGGCGAAGTCGAGCTTTCCGATGATGATGTCGCCGAGCTCGGAATGGGGAATGCGGGAGGAGTGAGGACATCGCCAAGAACGATGGAGATGGTGTGGGGAGCACCGTTCTACGAAAAGGAATTAGCGGGTGGTCAATAGTGTTTAGGCTGGTTCTTAGCAGCAGCCTTATATCAGCAACCGGCACCCACCTCGGCCATCGCATCGATCTGAACCCTGCCTCCCATCCTACCGACCCTCACCCGGAAAGTCATTGCACTCTGCGCATGTCTGTACTCAAGGACATAGCTGTCTTCTCCGCGAGCGTTCCAGCCAGCCGGTAGTTGCCCTTCTGGGGCGAAAGTCGTGTCCTCGTCAGCGTCGACAGCTGTGGTGGTCTCGGAAGCTCCGTCATCGACGTCGGCTTCGGCAGCCGCATTCTCAGCGACAGCGGCAGTTGTCGGCGCTGTCGTAATATTTGACGGGACGAGGCGGAAATCAAGAGTCGTGTGAATTGTGTGAACGAGGGCCGCGAGAGCGTCAGTCGGGTTAGGTAGTGGTGATGAGGTGCTGCGGGGGAAAAGGGTCGGCAGCAAGATGAGTAGAACTCTTGGATCAAGTGGGTCAGGCATATTGCAGCTCGATATGTGAAGTGAGAAGGACAGTAGCGAGAGAACGGGAAAAGCAAGTCTTCTATGGTTTGGTGAGCTCCATTGTAGCACAGGTCCGGGTTTCGGGGATACGGCGTTGCGAACCAGTGGCAGACTCTCGGTTGGTTTCAGGCGTTGTTTCAGTATTCATGCGATGTCCAACAGCTGACAGCACTGTCAAACGTAGACGCCTGATACGCCCATCCCAGCTCCTTGGTCGGAGCATCGCAAGACCTCGACTTCATCACATCACATTGTGGCGTCTTTCATACTGAATGGTGATCACGCCATAACGTCGACTGAATCAGCGTCTCTGGCGACATCTTGCGTCGCCGATTCGTCGACCCATGATTGACCAGCCTTTCTCGGTAAGAATGTCGCCAGAGGCTTTGCGAGAAGGTACGAGGTGTTACGCTATGCATGTAGGACTTCTGCGGATCTGTAGGGTATTGGAGTATGAACGCGAAACTTACTGACTTGACCATCAATATACTTCCCCGTGGATCTTCAGCTCTGAGTCTGACGGGCATTGGCAGTCACTGGTCAGGCTGCATTCGCTTCGACAGGATGCGCCGCTCGCCCGACGTCGACCCCCTCGCCCCGGTCCTCACCGACGAAACATCTCGCGGTCGCCCAACCTCCCCAAAAAACCCACGGGCCTCTCCCACTCCGGCGCCTCCTCGAAGCAGATCAACGCCGACTCCATCCAATCACAGTCATTCGACGCTCATCATCACCTCCCCGTCACCTCCGAGACCGCTCCCATCCCGTCCGACCCTATTTCCTTCCTCCCACCTCTGCTGTCACCGCTTCCCTCTTCCGTCCCGCACGACCATTCTGGCCCTTCAGAGCAGGTACTATCCATCTTCGAGACGAGATTACCGAATATCGGTCCTGCGAGCTTGGCTCTTCATCAGGCACTGCACCGCTTCAGGCCGCTAGATGACGAGTATGCGGGGCAGGATTACAACGAGGCTTTCAACTGGTCTGACATGGTAGGTGCTCAGCTGAGCATCGACGGCATGTGCTGACGAGAGCAGAGCCGAGCCTGGCCAAGGACATCGAAAGAGAGTGGTACTGCGTCGTCTTCCGCTCACGTCGGCGGCTCGACTCCGCCTCGCTCTCGCTCTACAAAGCCGCCCGCGAAGCGTACGAGGAGGCGGTCAAGAACTGAGGCTGGTGATGCACTGGTATGGTGTGCCGACTCGTCTGGGCTCAATCTCGCCACGTTCATATGGCAGAGGTGAGTCCTGTTTGTCTAGCTACTTTGGACCGGGTCCTGATTAGCGTAGTCGCCGTCATGCGGTGAAGGCTATCTGGGCACCAAAGCATATGATGGCGATGAAGCAGGTGAAGGACGCTTACGAGGTCTCAGACCTGGAGCGGTTGGTTTTGAGGAAGTCGAAGGGGGAGAGCGGGCTTCGATCAAATAGGACGGAGGTGAGGTCGGGTGGTAAAGAAAATATAGCGTAGAGTGGTAGATCCTTGAATCACTACGCCGATACGGCATCGACATGACCATGATGCCCATGCATTTGTGCATACCACCATTATTATGAGGCCGCCTGTTCAATGTCTACGTCTCTCACATATTGCATGAATTCTCGGATGAGATCGCAAGTGCCACACTTCCAACCGCGGCGATTCGTCACAGCAGCTTTTTCGACAGACCTCCCAGAACACGTTGGGCTATTCAATCTAGATCCTTTCTCCTTCCCGGTGTTCCTCGTGTCCAGTAAAAGGCCATAGAGTCTCGTCGCTGTAGCCTCGAGTCCCCTTTCCCTTCTCTCCTTCCTTGTCCGTCGATTTCGAGGTCCGCCTTGAAGTTGCGCCGAAAAGATCGGAAAAGTCGGTCCTGGGGCTATCGGGTTTCGAATCGATTGGAGCCGGCTTGTCGCTGCCAATTTGCTACGAGCAGACGTCGGTACGAGCACAGACGTTGACGGTGGAGACTAAAGAGAAGGGCGGAGGTACGAGACCTGTACATCGACGGTGAGTCAGCCTCGGCCAGCCGCCTGGACTTCGGCCGCAGTCAAACCAATTGCCATAGCGCTTATTCTCTTACCCTTAGTCCATCTACCATCTCCCTTTCCTCTTCGAAACTGCTCACGCTTGCTCGAGATACCGAGTATAGAACACACTTCGCGGGTCGAGCGCAGTTTCTCTGCACACCTTAAGTGGTTCGACGCTCCTCGCTACATCAACCACTTCGACCGGAAATCAGAAAACCTCCACTTTCCCTACATTGCATTGCACGCGGTCTCGACCGCCACAGCACGATCGCGCAGCCCTAAAGGACCCCTGGGGAAACATATCCATCAGAGTCTACGCTATCACATCTCACCTCTTTCAAGATCGACCCGAATCGGCGCAACCTCCGCCTTCAGGGAGGTCGTGCCAGACCTTGGGCGGCCCAAGGGCAGCCCGAGCGACATCATGCCTTTCATCTACCCACCTCTACCCTCCGGACCGATGCCCGTGAGCGGAGGTGCAAAGCAGGGACGCCAGTCCCTCCATGGCGAGTATGCGGTTCAAGAGGATGTCGATCAAGGTTACGACGGCAATGCTGTGTTTACGGAGGACAATGGTCGCTGGGACGATGAGGAGGACGACAGTGACGTGAGTCATCTCGTTTCTTGGTTCTGGGCACCGCTGACCATGATTTGACCATTCTTATCTGCCGTTCACATCCCCTTCTTAACGCGACCTCAATCTCACGTTGTCTCCGCTCCGTGATGTCTTGCGCATTCAGGATGACTACACGATGAAGACCCGCCTGCCGCGTATGTCTTTCGACGGTCATCCTTACCCTCCAATCCCTCCCGATGCTAGCACCTTTCCGCGTCCTACCGACGACTGGTTCACACAGCCGATTCAGAACGCACAAGCTCCTCGCGGCAAGCCAGGCCCGGTCAGGATGCCTACGTCTCACCTGCAGGCCACCCCGAGCCAGTTTTCCGATTCGTACCAGCCGCACGCGTACGGAACATTCCAGCGACCATTGTTACCGACTGAGTTCGCCCATACGACCCATCCTCCTCATCATGAGCAGGTTTTCGCTTGGTCGCCATCCTACGCGGACCCTGCTGCTCAGCCGGCCGGCTACCGCGCACCGATGCTGCACCCAAGACACATTCATCTGCCGCAGAGGCCGAGAACTCCGCACGACACGTACCGCTACCCCGTCAGCCACGGAGAGCATATTTACGTGGCTCCTGCTATTGCTGTCGAGGGACCCACCAAGGAAACAATCAACAGTGCATTCGCCTATTGGTACGTTGATCAAGTGATCGGCCTCCTCGTCAAGCCCGGCCAGTACCGTCCAGGTGTTGGCGGTGCATCGAGCGAGATCTGGGGTCTTGGAGGCAGAGAGACGGACGGCTGGATACGTATGGGACGCCCTCCGCCTGACTACTCAAAATCGTGGGGAAGGATGGGCATGACCGCGACACCCCTGCCGGTCCCTCGCAGGCTGCGTTTCCGAACCCCTGAGACAGAACCTCGCGACCCATGGAATGTCCTCTGGAACAACCATCCAAAGCGCAGCTCCTCCCTGGTCACGTTCGTGCTTGACATGCTACAACGCATGACGATCTCCCCGACCGCGGTGGTCGCGGGAGTTTGGTTCCTCACCGGCCTTGGGCTACATGAAGGCGACGGGCAGAAGGGAGCAGAGCTCAGGGAAATGTTGAGCGAGCGGAAGTGGAGCGATCTTGAGGCCGTGGAGAAGAGGGTCGCGACTCTTGGCTTGTTGCTTGCGGGCAAATGGCTCGACGACAATTCGTTCCTGACCAAGTCCTGGTGAGTCGTCTCAACCCATAGTGTCTACATGAGCTTACTTCCTGGAGGTCCGAGGTGACATCGATCCCCGTCAAGCAAATTGACCGAATGGAACGCGCCGCCTTGAAAGACCTTTACTTTTCGCTTCGCGTCCCCGTGTCATCTTGGGTCGATCATGTCAACAAGCTCTTCACATCGCTCAACATGAAGGATGCTATAGACGAGGTTGACTCGGTCACGATCCCCATTCTTGACCATATGGTGACTGAAGCACGCGACGCTGAGATGCGCATCCCAAGGCTTGTTGCTTCTCCGGTTGATCGCGGACGTCGCCTTTCCGCCCAAGAACTTCCCGCTGCGGCCGACCAAGCGCTTAGCAGGGATTGGGGCACTTTCGTGCGAACCTACGCGATCAACGACGGCGTCCAGGCGCCTGAGCCTCACTGGCCGCGCAGTAAGGACCCAGAAGCCGAACGAGCTGTTAGCGCGCTTATCGACGACATGGACGAGGACGAGGAGTTTCTCGATTACGATGGCGCAAAACGCTGGCTTCCGTCCTTGTCCGAGGTTCGCCGGTCTGCTTCGCACTCAAGTGTTCACAGCGTGGACTCCTTTGCCGATGTCGACAATTGGCGTTCAGCTGTCAGGCCTGATGCTCAACGTTCTAGTCTCGTCAGCTCCAACTCACGCAACAGCTGGGACAGTCAAGCCTATTACCCGGACGATTCCGTTTCTTATCCATCGTACACCAACTCCACTGGCACGATGCCCTTCGAGTATCACACGAAATCTTGCCCGCAATGCGGCTGTGAGCGCCATTGCGACGCCTCCTCCAAGGCGCAAGCACCGATTCAAACCGATTATGCTACCCCATCCTCCACACACCGTGACACTGCTGTCTTCCTTGAGCCAGGCATCTCCATCATCCGGCCTCCGATCTCAGCGAATCCTCGAGTCGCCGCAACTGCCAAGTGGGAATTGCACCCGCCGAAATGGCGTTAATCATCTGTGCAGTTTCAGCTTCTCATACCCCCCTCTCACAACGCACTACACCCCGCCCGTCGCCCGCCGGCAGTAGATTCTTCCACTGGTTTCACACACACCTTCTCGAAATGGCGCCACTTGTTTTTTCTCGCGCCTGTGCCTTGCCAAAAGCGAGGTCACTGTTTGTCACCTATCCCCACGCATCGATACCCACACACATAATCAGATGCCCTTCACCGCACACCAATTCTCCTATCACGACACGCATACGTTGCTCTGTTCCTCACACCTTGTCAACCAAAACCCCAAAAACATTAACCCATTCATTGCTGTTCATAATCTTTGCTTCGTCCTTCGATCTCCTACTGCGTCATTGCTCTGCTGCGGTGATGCGGTATGTATCATGCATGGCATAGTGAGGAAAATATCACAGACGAGCATCATACTGCATATGAAAATGAGCTCCGTTCAGATCTCTCTATCCACCGTACCGCCTCTTCCCAACCTCCCACACGCCCCACACCATCCGGCAACCATCCCTCACGTATCAGCCGCACTCTCCGCTCCTCGCTCTCCGCCAGCAAGCCATCCCGTTCCTTCTCCTCATAAGTCTTCGGATCCACATCACCCGGCCGACGCACGACCGCGTTCCACGGATAACTCCCGAACAGCAGGACTCGGGCGGGTGGGTTGGCGGTAGAGGCGTCGAGAGCGTTCTCAGCGGAATCGTCTATGAGGAGGAGAGCGCCAGTGGTATGTACTATCTAGGGGCGATGAGCAGATCAGCTTGTGCATCCCCATTGAGACAGGCATTCGTGAACGGACCTCCGCTTTTGACCGCTTCTTGTGCGATACGAAGGCGCGCTTCGCTACATGGCCCTCTTTCTCCTCGACAGTCGGCTCGAGGTGCTGGAATGCCCCGGTGAAATGGATCTCGTCGAATACTGCCCGAGATCAGCTCAAGTGACTGTCATCTCGGAGGAGGGATGGCATACTGTCTGGCAAATACTTGGCTATCCAATCTTCTGTGCCTTCACGCTGCTTCTCAGATCTCGCGGTGATTATGATCAGACTAAGAATTGATCAGGAAGTATCCGTAAGCTGAGAGATGGAGGACTCACCCGTATCCCATGGCTTTCAGCCGGAGAAGGGCGGGTTTTGCGGACGGAAGGGGTGGGGACTTCATGTACAGTCCTTGCGCGTACAGCTTGCCCTGATGATCACAGTTTCAGGACGATGATGAGTGCGAAGGTAGGCAGGAAGGGAGGAGGATAGGAGGGACGGACGAACGACCATCTCGACCGTCTCGGTGGGACTGCCCCAACCGCGGTTCTGCCAGTACATATCTGCTCAGCGCCATCCGGCATCAGCTGAGGAGGGCAGCGCAAGAATGACAGGGATGGGGATGAACTGGGGAGGGGCTACGGCGGTCGAGTGAGAGGTACTGACAGTTCTTGAAGTCGGCGAGGGTCAAGGGTGGGTCGGTGTGGAATGTCTCGTTATGCACTGCGATGACATGAGCGCTTAGGATACCGTTAGAGGATTCCCCGCTCATAGAAGTAACGCTCACTTTCTACTATGGTGGCATTGGTCTGGCTAGAAGCAAGTGCGATCAGCAAAACAAGCATCTCAAACAAGGAGAACGCGCCACAGCACGTCGTCCATATCAACCGCGATGATCCCCTTCAGAGATGGACCCGGCCCGGCTTCGGCTGATGATGGGATAACAGCGGTCATTTTGTGTCGCCAATGAAACGTATTGAGGAATTTCAATAAAGGCAAGAGTAGAGATCGTCTCTCGAAACGGTAGAGCATCGAAAGGCAAAATCTCATTACGAAAGAGTCGCATGACACGTGGTGTAGCGGTTAGTGGCTCTGCCAAATCCATAGCACAGTGAAGATTCATCCTAGCCATCATGAAAAGGTTGGCGTGCTGGCCAGCGCTCCAATCGGCTGGAGAGGAGATCGCGAAGACCTCATAGCTTTTTGTGGCATGGAGGTCTCAAGGGAGCCGCAAGACACCTTGGATGCGTTGGATCGAACGAAGGTCCGGGTGGCAAAACCGACTGAACCAATCGAAACAATATCGGACACAGCGACAGGCCAGAGCAGACTTGGCGGAGGTGTGATCAATTCGCAACAAAGCCAGCAACTTTACACCTTATCCGTCCAGTCCTATTTATCCCTCTCAAATCATCGTCCAGTCAGTAAAGAGCCCTCCGCGATGGTTGCGGAATCGCCGTGGGCCAGCGAAACGAGCCAGCGACTAGATCCTTGTCAGGGTGCTACGCCGACCAGTGATAAGGCCCGACGTCCAACTCCTACGACTGGCGATCGTGGCCGAAGGTGGCGATTGATAGGCAAAGAGGGTCCAGCGTCAAAGGT
>JAABUH010001597.1_pt1 | contig 24384 bp, 37 predicted proteins | sample 5559121 | NCBI WGS metagenome assembly JAABUH01 (sample SAMN10711871, study PRJNA513364) | rock metagenome | isolation source: Antarctica rocks | place: Antarctica: Victoria Land, Battleship Promontory nord | collected 2015-12-28
CGCTTCATAGCGGAGCTTGATGGCGGCGATGTCGATCACCCAACCTATCTACAAAGCAACGCCAGTTTTGGGAATCCCCCATAAATGGCGCCTCGTCGATTCAGAAATTCGTCGACGCTTCCTTAGCTCGGGCTCTATGAAAACTAACGCGGCCGATTAGTGGCCCATCAACCATCCCGGTTCATCATACCTCTGTCAGCCGTTCGGACCTCTGCGGCAGATGGATTGGGGGAGGCCGCGTCCGTACTGGCCTCCCCCAATCCATCTGCCGTTCGGCTACCTTGCCTCCGGTCTCACGTCATCCGACGCAAGCCTCCGCACGATGCCCGTGTTGCTCCGGGAGGCCGACTTCGGGGCCTGGCTCGACGGGTCTGCCGGCCCGGAGGTGCTGCAGCCGGCAGCCGAGAGCGCGCTGCGGGAATGGACCGTGGACCGGCGGGTGAACAAGACGGGCGAAGGCGACGACGATCCGACGATCGTGGAACCCGTGGCGATGGCGGGGTGATGTAGACGTCAGGGTACATCCTCAAGGTCGTTGCTCAGCACGTATCCATCCACGAAGGCGCCGTTCCCGCGCTTGCGGATCTGCACGACGTGGTAGCCGCCGCCGAAGTCGGCATAGTCCTTCAGCACCTCGACCTTCACGCCCGCCTTGAACCACACGCAGCCCTCGAGCTTGGCTGCAGCACCCTCGTCCCGCGACGCGATCGCCGTCAGGAAGGCGCGGAACGACGTTAAGGTTTCGCAGAACGGCGCACCATACTGCGCTGTGCGGGTCTCGGCCGAGGCAGCGGTCGACAGCATGATGGCGACCGCCACCATTCCGGCCCGGCTGCCAAAGCTTCTCATGGGCGGCGCAATAGCGCTCGGATCGAGTGATGGGCTGCCCTGCCGCGGACCTCGTGACCGATTGGTCTGGACGGCTACGGGGGGTGGCGTTAGCTTCGCACGCATGCGCTTGTCTCTCACTGCCCTCGCCGCTGTGCTGTTCGTGTCGCCTGCGATGGCCGAAAATCCGCAGGGCACCACACGACCCGCGGTGGAAGCGATCGTTATCGCATCCCTTGTTCAAGGTGGGTTTTTATGCCCAACCTACCGCATCAACGGACCGAGACTGGCGCAGATGCTGAAAGATTCGGGCATGACAGTCAATGAAATGCAGGAACGATTCCCTGCATACTCACACGATTTTGCTGGTCAGATTGTCAGTAGATACATGTCGAGTCCCACAGTGACTTGCAATGACACTTGGGATCTATATGGATCAGATGGAACATTGTCGCGCATCCTAGAGAAGCGCGACTAACTATTACCGATCGTCTCCGTCGCCCTTAGCTCTGCGTGACAAAGACGGATGCCATAGGCGTACATCGCAAACCCCTGTCGAATGGCCTCCATTGCCTCACCATCGACAGGTCCGGCGCTCTCAGGCACCTTGGATCCGATGATCGTGCCGCCGACCGCACCGAGCGCCCGAAGCACCACGATGTTCTCAATCGGCTCGTCCTGGTCCACGAGAGAGTCCAGCGCCGTGGAAATTGTCCGCAGCACCTTCTGAAAGTCGTCCTGGTTGTCGTTCATCCGATCTTCGCCTTCACGTTGCTCGCCACGCCTGTGACCGTCTTCACGAAGTCGAACTGGCCACCGTGCGCCGGATCCCCACCGTGGTAGGCGATCTTGCCGGAAGCCGGCATGTGGACGGTGTCGCCGCTGGCCATCAGCTTCATCATCGATCCGTCGTCGCGACTCAGGATGGCGTCACCGGCCTGATTGAAGAAAAGCTGCTGGCCGAGCTGGTGACGGCGCATCATCTCGCCGGACTGGACCGCAGGCGGAACATCTTTGTCGCTGAAGATACGATGCGTCGCGATCAACGTGTTCGGATCGCCGGCGTCGAACTCGACATTGAACTGGTCCCCGTCCAACTCCGTGGGAGACCCGACCTTCGGGCCTATCAGGTCGCCGAAGCCGCTGCCGATCGCGCCGGAGCCGATCGGGATCCACGTCGTCTCGACCTCGTGCGGCACGAGAATGCCCTTCAGCGCATGCTTCTTAGGGTCGTAACCGGTCACCACGACGGTGCCCTTCCAGTGCCGCATGGACGAGACGATCGCCGCCTCGCGGCGGATGAGGTCGATTAGGCCGTCAGTCATCGGTGCGCCCCGCGCCCGCGCCCCGGGCCGTGATATGCATGTCGAAATCTTCCTCCCAGCCCATCACGAACTCGACCTCGTCAATCGCATAGGTCTGATCATAGATCGTCCCGGTGCCCTGCAGTTGCCACGCCGTATGGGGGTCGACCGTAAGGTCGCCGGGCATGGTGCAGGTCACATTCAGTTCGTGGCGGATGATGTCGTCACGGCGGGACTTCGCCTTCTTCTCCAACTGGCTTTGATCGTTGCCGTTGTGGTGGAGGGTGTACTCGAGGGTTTGCCCCTTCCCTGTCGCCGTGGATGTCGCCTTGTAGAGCTTCTTCTTCCCGTGGTGCCACCCCTTGGCCGTGACGTTGACGGGCCGCGCGGCCTCGGAGTTCTTTCCCATCTTGAGGGCAGTGACGTTGCCGCTCGCGGGGGCGTCGGCGCTCGGCGGATACCAATAGGCTTGGCAGACGGCGCCGCCCGCCGCCTCTTTCGGTTCGAAGACGAGATCGTCGCCCTCGACGTACCAGCGGAAGCCCTCGCGGTCCGCGAGTTGAGACAGGAACTCGAAATCGGTACGGTTCAGCGCGAGCGTGGCGAAGTCGGCCGTATAGGCCTTCCCGGCGAAGGCGTCGGTGCTCATGATCACGGGGTTGAGGCCGTGGTCCTGCGCGATCGTCGGCACGATGTCGGACGACTTCTGATTCTTGAACTGCTGAGCCCGACGCTTCTGTGTAAGGCTTGCCGACTTGTCCCGCGCCGTGATCGTGACCGTGTAGTTGTCGGCATCGATTGTCGGGATGTCCACCTTGCCGGTGATCATGGTGGTTTCGTCGCCGCCGCCGAGCTGGCTCGCCATCAGGATCGCAACGTCCTGGTCGGGATCCCAATCGGCCCACTGCGGCAGATCGAAGCCATACGCCGCGGCCGCGGTGATCGACAGGTCGGCCGAGAACGTGTCGGCGTGCCGGGTCGCCTTCCGGGTGACCGTCGCCTTGATGGCCCGGATCTTGGCCTCTCCGATCTGGACCCAGACGCGGGGCGAGCGGAACGAACCCGAGCCGCCGCTCGACGTGTCGATGTAGCTCATGCACTATCCACGAAGTCGGTCCCCGGCGGGGAGTGGTTGCCGTAGGGGTCCTTTCCTCCGACGGAATTGTGGAACCTGGAGTCGGCCACCTGATGCTTCGTGGTGCTCTTCGCGATGGCCTTTCCGTCGAGCATGTGGGTGAGATGCACATGCACCGGGGGATAGTTCATGGCCTGGATCGATCCCGCCGGCACGCCGGGGCTCACCCTGCGGGGTGGAGGAGCCGAGACGGTGGCGGCGGGTCGGCCAGCCGATACGGTGGCGCCGCGCCCCAGCGCGCCGCGGATCCTGTCCTCGGTGTAAAACTGCCCCGCCGGCCCGTGCTCCTGGACAGCGAGCCCATGCAGGAACTTCACCATGCGGCCGGGATCGTCGAGGTGGACGTCGTCTCGGTTGCCGAGGCCCATGGCTCGCGCCACGTTGACCGACGCGCCGGGACCGAGCGAACCGGGCGTCCAGCCCCCCGCCGCCGCGATGATGTCCCAGGTGCTGTGCCGGCCCTTGCTGTATTTCGCGAGCGCGAGCGCCGCCGCTGCCCGGATGCCGCTGTCCTGAGTATCGAACTTGGCGATGGAGTGGTCGACGTCGCGGGCATTGGACGGGCCGATCAGTCCGGCCGTGTGCTGCCCGAAATACCCGATGTTTCCGAGGTTGTTGTTCCTCATGCCGGCCGTGAGATGATCGCCCGCTGTAGGAACGAAAGCACCGGCACCGGCACCTCCGGCATAGGGGTTCGGCGCACCAGGAACGGAGCCATGGATACCTGGTGAGCCGGCTGAAGGCATGGTCGTGGTGACCATACCTTCGTGATGCTCCCCACCACGTGTGGCGGCGTAAGCGCGCCTCACCGCAGATCCACCCGATCCAGAGCCGCCGGTCTCGTCCCAGGTCGTGAAGGCAGCCGAGACGACACCTGCGCCACCTCCGAGCCCGCTCGCACTGCCGGCGCCGCCGCCGAGAGCTACTTCGGCCAAGGCGCGCGCCGCGCCCATACCGGTTTGCGCCAGGATATCGAACACGCTGCTCAGTGATCCGGAGCCCCCGCGGAGATCGGTGAAGCCGCTCGACAATGCGGTTGACCGCCCGTTCAGCCCGTCGAAGCTAACCTGGACGATGTTGCCCGACGCCTTCAACGCGCCGAGTTGAAAGACGGTGTCGCTCTCGCTACGCTGAAACAGCCCGAGAGCATCGGTAGCCCTTTGCATCGCAGCGCCAAAGTCGATGCCCCTCGGGATACCGAGGCTGGCAGCGACCGCTGTGGCGGCTTGCTTTGTGACGGCGGTCGCGTCGAGGCCGGGGATCATGGCCGACACCGGCTCGACGCGGTTCATCAAAGCTCGGCTGTGATCCGCCGCGAGGTCGAGGTAGGGGGTTGGCGCGTCGGCTCGCGGCGGCGGCCCCATGGGCGCCAGACGCTCCCACGACGGCAGCACGCCGAGGCCCTGAAGCAGCTTGAACCGCTCGATGCGGTCCATGGGCCGGGGCATCGCCATCATGGCGCGGCCGCGCTCCGCCTCGCGGTCGACATAGGGCGCCGGCGGCGTGGGCGCGACGGGCCGCACCGGCGGCACAGGGGCATTCTCGCCCGTCATATCGGCCCGCATGCGGTCGAGGCCGTCCTCGAGCGGATGCGCCATGAGGTGCTGCCGCTCGGTATGGCGGATCGCGGCATCGCGAACTGCGGCGGCCGAGTTACCGGCACTCGGCCCGTGCCACCAATCCTTGACCACGTCCGTCACGTCCCGGCCCTTGCCGAATATACCATCGCGCATGCGGTCGACGTAGCCCTGGCCAAGGGCATCGTGCAGTGTAGTGCCGAACTTCGTGAGCGCCTCCGTATTCGCGTCACGCTCTTTGTTGCCCGCCTCGTCCAGGCCGGGGGCGTTGGCCACCAACCCGACCATTCCGAGCCCGAACAAAAGCGGGGAAGCGCCGAGGCCGTAGCCTCCGGTCGCGCTGTTGCCGCCGCCCCCAAAACCGCCGCCCCCGAGCCCGCCCTTAGAGCCTAGAGCCGCAGCGGCTTCCTTCAGCGCCAGGGCTGACCCATCCAGGGCCGTAGCCGAGGCCGTCAACGCGCCCCCGCCGCCGGTTCCGAACGACATGAGACCAAAGGCGCCGCGCGCGATCCTAAGCGATCCACCGAGCACCAGCAGGCTGCCGCCGATCGCGGCGATGTCGATGCCGATCTCCGTCAGGCGCTGGTGTTTGTCGGCGAAGTTCGCCATCGTCGTGACGAAGCCGGTAACGCCCTGCAGGACGGGGATCATAGCCTTCGATGCCGGTCCACCCACGGCCTCGGTGAGGCTCTTCCACTGCTCCTCCAAGGCGTGCATGTTCGCCCCGTAGTCGGTCTTCATCATCGTGTCGTAGGCTTTGTCGAGCGGCTGGGCCTCGCCGATGTTCCGCCGCTCCTTGTCGAGCCGCGTCATGCCACTCGCGTCCCTTTCCGACATGCCGGCATAGGCCGTCATGAAGTAATCGGCGTCTTTTCCGTGCAACGCATGCGATGCTCAGGCTTTGACCGCGGCTTCAGTAGTCTTCCCATGCTTTTCGAGCGCGCCAATTACCTCCTGAATGAAGAGGTCCGGCCTCGATTGCTCCAGTCCAGCATCCTTGATCTTGCCATGGTCCAGCATGCCAATCTCAGCCCATCCGCCCATCTGGGCTTTGGTGAGCTTGATTGCCCCCTCGGTGCGATTCGCGAAGGCACGTCGAGCAACACCCGCGCCGGAGGCGCCGAGCGTCTGCATTTCCATCAGCTGCAGCGGCAATGCCTTGAGATCGTCACCCATCCAAGCGCTCCCGGCGCGCCTGGCGTAGGTGAACCAATCGTTGCCGCCGATCTTGCCGCCGGTCGCGATGGTTCCTTGCGTCATCGCATTCAGGAACTGATCGGTCTTCTGCTTATTCTGGATGATACCCTTGTCTTCGACCGATCTCCAGAAGTCGTAACCCTGACCTTCGGCCGATTTGCCGGTCGAGTTGCCGATCAAGCCTTCGATCTTGAGCGATTGGATCAAAGCTTGGCGGGCACCGTCGATGCTGCCCTTGACCGTCTTCAGTTCGCTCAGCGTCCGGGTGAAGTCGACGGCCGACGCGGTCGGGACCATCTTCAGCATGTCGCTGTAGATGCTGTGCGTTTCCTTCATCACGTCGCGGTATGCGACGCCTTGGCGCATCAGGATGGATTGCTGATGGTTCAATTCCTTTCCGGCCGCAGCGATGTGACCGACAGCCTTGAGAACCTCGACGCCCGCGAACACTTCGCCAGCACCGAGCAACAGATCCTTCATGGCGCCCTTGGTGGTGCCGAGTCGCTTCTCCAAGGCGTCAAGGTGGCCGTGGGCACCCATCAGAGCGCCGGCAAACTGCTTCATGAAGTCCAAGCCGTTACCGTGGACATTCAGCGATGCACCGATCTCGAAGACGTCAATCATCTCGTATGCTCCTACCCACGAGTGCGGCGTGGAACGGGGCGCCGATTTCCTTCTTGATTTCGTCCAGGTTCAGCAGGACCGAGGGGCCGAAAATCGGCCGTGGGGGCGCGCGACTGGTCCCCAGCTCGGCGAAGACCGCATTCTTGTCCGCACTGCCGATCACGGCGTGGTCGCCCTCCGCCACATGGCCGATAGAGGCCTTCAGCGCACCGGACCGAAGCTCTGGCTCGTTGGCGGTAAACCCTTGGCGGACGCGATCTTCCTTCGTGGCGTCGTCGAGTTCCGGCCACCCGTAGTCATAGGTTCCGATGACTGCCTTGGCCTTGTCTTCGATAAGCTTGGCAGCCCGAGCCACGCCAGCGTGACGAGCATGTTCCGTCCGCGCCCCCATGGCTGAAAAGAAAGCTGCAGCGGCAGCGAGATTGCCCGAGGCCATGGGTTACACACCCTCCAGTTCGTGCTCCGGCACGCCGGAAACGTCGACCGCGGCCGTCGTAGGGGTCGAGACCTCGAGTGCGTCCTTGTCGGCGGCTTCATGCTGCTTCAGGGCCTCGGCGACGGCGGCAATACCTTCATCAGAAAGCCGGTCGACTATCGCGTCGAGACGGTCACGGAATGCCCTGTCGACTAGACGGCGATCCGGCACGGACTTGAAGGTCGTGACCGTGCCACCGTCGTCAACCGATACCACTGAGGCGGCTCGCATCAACAGCACCTGAGCGGAGATGGAGTCCGACAACTCGGACACCATCATCTGTTCCGCGACGCGCAGACGGCGGACGCTGATCTTCCGGCCTACCGCGTCGGTCACGACGATGACACGGCTGTAGCGGGCCGCGATCAGCTGTTCGGCCCGGCTCTTCGCCTTCTGCGCGGCAACGGTATCGCGGGATGGCGCGCTGGTGGCGGCGGGGTCTCTATCGGTCATACGTCAGGCCTTGGTCCGCGAGGGGCGGGGTGGGGCCTGCGATCCCGAGGGACCCGATAGGCAAGTCGACCAATGGTCGGCAGGAAGATTATGCCGTCTTCGGAGCAACGGCGCAAGGTTCACGCATCTCTCTCGCGCTAGACCTGGACTGCAATACCGAGTTGGAGGGCGTGATGGTCCACTACGTCGTGAAATGCAGCCAGGGCAGCGACGCAAGTGTCGCCAGCAGGTCAAGTGCGGCCGAAGCCATCCAGGTCATGGAGAGGGCCTCGACGCAGGGCTGGACCGTCGCGGAGATCACGCGCAACAGGGTGGTGATCGACGAGACTGTGCTCCGGCAAGACGCCCATCAAAAGACCGGCGCCACGTAGGCGGTAGCCGGAAAAGGCTGTTTCTGGCCATGGTCCATGCCTCTTAGGCTGAATGGTTCGCCAGCCGTCAGGCCGCGGCCGAGGTCCACGACGCGAGCGCCGTCTCAGCGCCGACCGGGTTGGCCTGCAGCCGGTAGATGGCCTGCCGTGACAGCCCGGTGGCCTTGGCGATCTGTGCGATGCTGGATCCGGTCGACAGCATGTCGCGTACCTGCGCCAGCGTGGCAGCCGTGTAGGTCGGCTTCCGGCCTCGGTAGGCGGTATGCCGGGCCTTGGCGTGGTCTATGCCGGCGCGCTGCGCTTCCTTCGTCGCCTCGGCCTGCGCCTGCGACGTTGCAGCCATGAAAGCGATCAGGGCGTCGCGAACCGCCATCTGCATGGGGTCCTTCGTGGCGCCATCGAACACCATGTTGTTGATCACGGTGCGGATCACGACGCCACGGCGCATGAACCGCCGGATCACCTCCGTCACGTCACCGTAGTTCCTGCCCAGCCGGTCGACCCAGCGGACCACGAGCGTGTCGCCGGCGCGCAGCATGTCGAACAGCCGACGGCCCTGCGGTCGGCCAGAGAGGAACGTCGAGACGCCAGACACTCCGTCGTCGGCTACCACCTCGTCGATCTTGAAGCCGGCCGCCTCGGCCTGCGTTCGCTGGTGGTCGATCGTCTGTTCGGCGGTAGATACCCGCGCGTAGAGAACCGTCGTCATGGCCGTAGCTCATCCGCTGTGGTGGTATCCGTTAGAAAGCATGTCCGAAAAGCAATTGCAACCCTAACGGACAGGGTTTCAGACCACGATCGGACCGTTCGCTAGGGTATACCTCTGCGGACGTCAGAAATGCTGATGGATGGGCGCTGTGGGTGTCGCACCCGGGGCAACGGACTGACCTGCTCCGTAGTTATAACGGCCACAGAGGCGCCGTGGAGCGCCGCGGGAAGGCAACATGGCCAGGGACCGAGACCGCGTTACGCCGTCAACTCATGCGGGAACGGCGTCGGGCTTTGCTTCGCGCTCCGCCACGGAGACGACGCGCGTGGAGCCGATGGCCATCGCCACGCCCATTCCAGACCGGGTGCCACAGGCGCCGCGCGCGAAGTCACCAAGCGTGAAGGCAATCGAGCGCATGCAAGCCGAGATCAACGGCCTTAAGTCCGGCGCGCCGGCGGGCGAAGCGGTCTACATGGACGTCCTCAGCTCTCGACACGAGTTCGACGTGTACAGGGTACGAATGGTGTCGGACGAAGAGATCGCCTTCGACGGCCTCGACGCGAGAGGCAAGCCTGCCAAGATCGTGCAGCACTACACGCAGCTATCGTATCATTTGAGAACTGAGGCACCGCCCGCGGCTCGCCAGCCCATCGAGTTCAACTTCCGGCCCGCTTCCGATCCATCCATCTGACGAGACCAGATCCATCTCATCCGTGTGCGTTACGGACAAGGCCAGAGCCGTGACGCTCGTGGCCGCAGCTTGGCCCTTAGATCCCAAGCTCGGAATGCGATCCCATGCGCGCGAGCTGCACCGTGTCGTCATCGGGAAGCCGGTAGATCAGCACGAGGTCGGGCCGGACGTGGCAGTCCCGATAGTCCTGCCATTCGCCTTTCAGCGCATGATCATTGTGACGGGGCTCCAGCGGCAGGCGGTTCGCAAGCGTATCGAGCACTGCCGTGAGATCGCCATCCAGGGTGGCCCGATGCTGCCCTTTTCGCTCGCGCTTGTAGTCGCGGGTGAAACGCCCGCTCCAGACGATTTCACGCGGCGGCGCTGGCCGCGGCTCTGTCTGAGGTTCAGCCTTCTTCGTCTTCTTCGGCATGGAGTTCGGCTATCAGTTCGGCCACGCTTCCGACGCGCCTTAGGCCGATCCCCGCGCGCACTTCCCGCATCGCCGCAATGGTCTCCTCATTCGGGACCAGCGGCTCGAACGGCAAGGCTTTCTCCCGCGCAACCCGAGTCAGCATCAGCCGGAAGGCCTGTGACACGGTCATGCCCATGGATGCGAGAACTGCCGCAGCTTCGTCCCGCGTAGCGGGGTCAATCCGGGCTTGAACAAGGGCTGTAGCAGGCATGAACATACAATCGTCAACAGGTCAACGAATGACAACGTAATACATGTCGCCTGACATGACAAGGCGGTAGTTCGCCTCTCCACGTCGCCCCCGACGCCAGGGTGCAGTTCGCGCCAGACCTCCACGGCGATGCCACGAACTTCGGCGACCTAGCTATGGACCTTGTAGGCGATGGCCGGGAAGCCCGCGAAGGGTACGACGCTGTCGGTCATAGGGCAGGATCTTCGGCCGTTGGCGCTGTGCTCAGTGCAGCCATGACGGCCTCATGGACCGCAATCAAGTCGACCAGCACATGCCCCGCATTCACACTTAAAACACCGTTGCTGAGATCAGCAATTAACTGATCCTTGGTGTATAAACATTCAGAAGGGCATTCCGTTATGGAAACGACTAAGTATTGGATAGCAACAGATCCAGTCAAAAAATAGTTACCCCAAAAGAACTGCCATAGGTCTTCACGACTAGCAGTGTGGCTGGCGTGCTCGAAGGGCAGGCCAGCGTCCATGAGGATCTTCGCCAAACGACACATGCAGATGTCAGCGAGGCCAAATTCTTTCCACGACCAGCGCTTTGCATCCAGATCCGGGGCGGGCTGGCCACGAGCAACGAACGGAAGCAACATCCCCGTGTGCTTGAGCAAGCCGCGCTTCAGACAGGTCCGTAGCCCCTCGTATCCCATGCCGGCAATCTCAGCCGCTCTCTTTGTCGTCACCCGTTTGCCAGTTAGATCGTCCATCTCCGTTCTCCGCATTGGTGTTACAAAACCAAAATAAGCGGGAAACAAATTGGTTACAAGAGACCAAATCCAAAAGCGAGACGATCGCCGCGACCAGCGCCCCAAGCTCGTGGCGGGCGTAGGCTCCTCCAGCACGTCCGTCCGTTTTCGATCGCCTCGTCCCACGCCTTCGCGAACCCGTCGTCGGTGGCCCGCAGCCCGTACGCGGTCGACCGACCCATATTGGCCGCCCTGCAAGCGCCGGACACATGGTTTTCTCTCCTCCTACGCCAGTTCGATCGTGCGGCGCGCAGCGGATCGCAGCTCGCGAACCCGGGCGCGGAATTTCATCATCTCGCGGGACCGACCGCCGTGGACTGTGACAGCGGCACGCCATCGTGCGAGCCCGGCCGCCGTCTTCGGTCCAGTCGATCCACCGCCATGCATCCGGCATCGGCCGTTCTTCATCGGCAGGTTCCGGCAGGGCGAGCCGCCACGGGTCTTAGCTCCGCATGTGGTTGGCGCCGACTCAGGCGCGACCTCGGCGCATGAGTAGTTTTGAGTGGCCGGCGTTGCGGCTCGCCTCTGATGCATGGGGTCAGACGATTGATCCAGAATTATACCCCCTCCCCCTCGCGGGTCATGATGGGGGCACCCTCGACCATCGATATGGGGTTCGCCCCCTGCCCAATCGCTTGAGGCGCCGGGGGCGACGTCGGGAGCGACGCATTGGTCACGTTGCCGACCACGGCTTGGCCGCCCTCGTTCACGACGACGCGCTCGACCCGAACCACCTGGGGGCCCTTGCCTCGGCGCCGATCAAGCGCCTCGCACATGTCGATCATGGCCCGAGCGGAGTTCGCGGCGTCCTTGCGGAGCTTCGACGCAACGTCGGCCGACTGCTGGGGCAGCATGGCCCGGCGAGAACACTCCAGCGACGCGAAGTGCAGCGCGACAGCCTGACTCGCGATCATGGCCTCAATGGCATCCTGAGGGGCGAAAGCCGAAAGAGCCGTTGCTGCAATGATCTTGCTCTCGTCCTTTTCGTTGACCGGGATCGAAGGCACCGTGAAGGCGGTCCGGTTGATGATCATCATGTCCCAGATGAGCATCCCGGAGCCTCCGAGTGCCTTGATTCTCGGCGGCGACGGAGTGGTGCTATCGACCTTGTCCGGTGAGCCGGGAGCTGAGGGCTTGGAGGGGTTCGCCTTAACTTTTGAGGCCGTGCTTATCGCTTTCATCGTCCCACTCCTTCCCGCTGCAAACTCCGTCATGCCGCCTTCCGGTCTGGGCGCCACCCTCGCTCCCACAAGGTCCGGACGTGGCGGTTGAAGCTGTTGGTGTCCTTGCGCGACCACCCGTCCCGCAGGGTGTAGTGGGCCTCGCGGAATTGCGCGAAAGCCTCGGCTTCCCTGGCATTCATCAGATCCGCCGCACCCACGATGGCGTCCATCCACGCCAGGCGCTCGAAGCGGGTCATGATTGCCCATGTCGGCCAGTGCGCCGGTTCGCGCCCTGGCTTCTGTGATGCCGCAGGCGCCTTCGATGGCGACGCCGGCGGTGGCCATGTCGGCCGAGATGGTTGCGACGGTGCGGACGTCGCCATGATATCGTCGAAGCTCGGCTGTGCCACCCGCTGCGCCAAGTCGTGCCAGTCGAGCCTAGCGGTTGCGAGCGTCCGACCGATCGCCGCGACGGTGGCTGTGATCTCACCGTCGTGATCGGACGCGAGACGCGGAATGAGCTTGCCGAGCTTCTCGGCGATGCCGGAGAAGGCGAAGGGAGCCGTCATTGACCAGCGACCTCCGATGGAGCGGTAGCGACCTCGCGGCGGAGCACGGCCACGATGGCGTCGAGTTCGTCGGCGTCGAGCCGGATCATGCCGGGGTGACCGCCCTTGGCGCGACGGGCGGCTTCCCGCTCCAGGTAGGCCAGCGTCGACCGAAGTCGGCCGTGTACCGGGGTGTCACGGTCTTCCGTCATCGTCCCTGCGCCTCCCGCGCCATGCCGGCGACCGCGATCAAGGCGGCCTCGGCTTTCCCATCCGAGCCCTTGGCGGCGAACAGGTCTGCACGAGTCGGCCATCGCCGGATCGCCTCGGATCGAGCCGCATCCTTCGCGCCATCCTTCCCGGCCTTGATCCCGACCTCGCGCTTCCACGTCGGCGGGGTCAGCATCCGTGCCGGCACGCCCATGGCGCCGAGCACGCCTTCCACGACGCCGCGGCTGCGCCCGAATGCGAAGGCCCCGGAGGGTGCCTCGCCAGGCCTGGCACCAACGAATTCCACGAAGGCTTCCGTTGGGTTCCACTGCTGCAGCAGCATCGACAGCAGCGGCGCGTTGACGGCTGGCCTACCGGCCGGACCATCGGCCAGCACTGGCATATCGGCCACGTCGACGAGGTCGCCTGATCCCGTCACGAGCGCGAGCGCACCGCTTCGGCCGATGTCGACGCCGAGGACGATGCGGGCGCTCATGGGGCCGCCCAATTCCTGCTGGATGTTGCCGCACCCCACTTCCGTGCCATCCCTTGCCGCGCCGCACCCCCCACACCCCAATAGGGGGTGGTGGTGCGGCAGTCCGGCGCCACACCTGCCGCACTTGGATTGCCGCACTTCAATCGTGGTGCGGCAGCTTGATCTTGACCACGGTGCGTCATCAGTCGGTTGCCCATTCTCCAACCTCCACGAAGGTGCGGATTTCCCGCTTTGCATCCGCTCGGTCGACCGTCTTGAGCGCCCCGGCCTTGATCCAGACGGCGAGCAGACCCTTGATCTTCGTCCTGTTGGCAGGACTGTCCGCATCGAGGCCCATGGCCCGCGCCACGGCGCGCCCGACCCAGCGATCACGAGTCTGGATGTTCTCGCGCCAATCGCCCTTGTCGATTTCCTGCTGGACCTTGCGGAGGTCCGCCACCTTCACGCCTTCGAACGCGTCCGGCCACGTCCATGAAGTCGCCACCGCAACCTGATCGCCGTCGTCGAACGGGATATCAGGTGTCCCGTTGCCTAGCGGCACGGATTGAAGTTGGAACCATTCCGCCTTCTCAGGGGGTGCAAGATTGCCCTTGCCGTTCTCGGCTCGGAAAAAGGACCGCGGCTCGGCTATGCCGGCCTTCTCCGCTTCGTCCTTCGACATCCGATTCAGAGCCCGCGCCGATCGGCACGCAGCCAAGAGCGACACCGCCCCGCGGCCGTCTTCAACCGTGACCTCTGCCCCGTTGGTCTTTCGAACGTGATGGATGAGATCGAAAGCGCAGTCGCATTCGTCCGCGATGTTCGCGAGAGCCGTGCACACCATGTCGATCGCGCCGTTGTCGTTCTCCGGGACCTGATGCGCCTTCACCATCGGGTCGATCACAATCACGTCGGCACGCTTCTTCCGGATCTCCGCTTTCAGAGCCTCGACCACCGGCACTGCCACCACCGTCCCCGCCTTCGTCGTCGAGGCGATAACGACCTTGGTATCGCGTCCCGAGTTGAGGAAAAGCCGGCCGCCCAGCGCATCGGGGTGAATGTCGAAATGCAGCAGGATCGCCAGCACGCGGCGCTCGATTTCCTCAAGCGGATCCTCAAGGTTCAGAACCCACACTCGCAGCTGTCCCGTCGGCTGAATGCCGAGGAGAGGTCGACCCGTCGCCATAGCGACGGCCTCGACGAGTTGCAGGGACGACTTGCCCACGCCGCCCGGCGCCACGGTGCAGGAAATGAACTTGCGGACGAGATGCCGCCCGTAGAGCCATTGCCGACGCGGAAATGCCCGCGGGTCGCGCCAAACAAAAGGTCGTGCCGTGATGGTGTAAGCCGGTGGCGCTGAGGCCGAGGCCCGCGCATCGCCGAACCCACTACCTTGCCCAGCCCCAGGTCCGGATCCGTCATCAGCTTGCCCCTGTTCCAGATCCGCCCGCCACGTCTCCGGATCGATTCGCTCGGCCCGGTCGAGAAAGCCTTCCGCATCCCCGCCGCGCTCAAAATAGTCTGAGACGTCGCCGCCCTCCGGCAGCTCAGGGAGCTGGACGAGCTTGACCAGCCTCGCGCCCGCCTGGAGCGCGGCGCCGACCTTCTTGGGGATGCTCTTGCGCCCAGCCTCGTCGTTGTCGACCGCGACCACGACGAAGTGCCCCCTCAGTAGTTCCGACACGTCAGGAACGTCGGATGCTGACCCGAACGTAAAAGCGGGTATCGACGCCTTGTGGAGCGCGTCCGTGTCCTTTTCCCCCTCCGCCCAGACCAGAAGCTCACCGCGCCGCTCGAGATCGAACGGGTTGCGGGCGCCGGGCGGGACGTAGGGCACCGGCACGTAGCCCGTGGGCTTCCGTGCCTGCCATCCTGATACGCCGTCGGTCGGACGCCGCACCCTGTACCAATCCGTAAAGTTGCCGTCCGTCCGCTTCACCTTGACCCGAACGGCCTCGCCGCCTCGGATGTAGAGATGCCGGCGCACTTCATCGTCGAAGCGGTAGGGTTCGGGCTTATCGGGGTTCGTGAACTTGGGCTTGCCGTCCCCGCCCGGCACCGTCCAGTCCGGCACCGGCACGTCCGAGAGACACGGTTTCGGCCTGACCACGTGGAAGTTGTCGCGGAAACCGCCGTCACCAGCCGGTATGTCGCGCGGCTGGCGCATCCCGCTATCAATGCCGGACCGCAGCGTGGCCCGCACTGCTGCTGCGCCATCCTTCCGCACTATGCCGGACGCCTCAGCGGCGGACATCAAGCGGCTTTCAACCTCGCCACGATTGAGGAAACCGCCCGGAATGAACTGCCCGCAGGCGAACCCGGATCGGTTGACCTGGTCGTTCCGACCATGAGCCGTCGAGGCGAGTGTCTGGCACTCCCCGTCGAGGGCGGCATAGGCGTAGCTCTCGTGGGGGCTTGATGCGTTCATCGGCCGCCCGCCTCGATCTTCGCTATCAGCCGCTCGACGATCTCCATCTGCCGATGCGAAAGGCGGTGCCGTGTCCCTCGCAGGCTGGCGACGATCGACTCCGCGAACTCGACCTCCCAAGGCGTCAGCGGCGAGCTGCTATCATCGATCCCGTCTTGCAGGGCATCGATGATGTCGCGACGCTGGATCATGCCAATCTCGATCCAGTCGGTACCTGGACGGGGCTGGCCCTGGCCGCGACGCTTGCGCGGCCGGGTCGGCTTCGAAGGTGGCGCGTCGCGATTGAGCACGACGGGTTGCGGTGCGTGCTCTATCCGGTGCGCTAAGTCGTCAAGGACCAGACCGGCGCCGCCGAGCACGCGGTTGATCGCGCGGGCAGCACCGAGCGCCTCTCCGTCGTGGTTCGAGCCGAGCAGTCTTACGAGCTGCCCGATACGCGGCAGGATGGCGTCGGGGATGGCCGTCATCATCGGCCCACCCCTCCGAGCTTCGCGCCGGCCGCCGCCAACGCGGCCACGACGCGGCCGACAGCCTCGGAACGGATCGTCGTCCGGTGATCGCCAGGAGTCTCGCGCCAGTCCGGAGCCAAGGCGATATGGCGGACCTCGACCATCTCCACTCCGTCCTGCCGGACGAGCGCAACCCGAAGCCCTTTCCGACGTGTGGTCGGGATGGTGGCGAGCACCTCAATGATCTCGACCGCCGCGGTGGCGTGATGCCGGGGATTCACGGGGCGTCCCCATCGGTCAGACCGTCGACGATCGCCCGCACGGCATCAGCACCAGGGCTGAACCGCAGGGGCCACTTACCTTCGTCGCGCAGGACGATCGCGAACTCGGCCGTCTCGCCCACACTGATGAAGTCGTAATGACGCCGGACGGACGGGCTGCGCGTCGTGATCCGCCAACCCTGATCAGTATTCTCGATACGGGCGATCGGGAGAGGTGTGGGAAGCGCCACAATATCGGCGCTCATGGTTGCGCCTCAGCAGCTTCGGCAATTCGGGATCTGACGCAGCCCGCGAGCAGGGCGGTATCATCGCGGCGAGGTCGGCCGAACGCCATTTCACTCAGGGCGGTGGCGACGGCGCGAGAGGCCTGGAAACGTCGGCCGAGGACGGCGAGACGGAAGTCGGAAGTCGAAGGAACAACGTAGCTTTGAGGGCGGGAGATAGTCAGCATGTCGTCTCTCTTTTGAGAGCGACGTCGCTTGCCAGGTGGAACCCAAAACGCTATCTCAGGCGTGCGAGGACTGAAATGAGCCGAGGGCCGTGGCGCGCAGCGTCGCGGCTTTCGTGTTTTCAGGCAGCCGCCTGATCGGACTCACCGGCGTTCTCGCGCTGCTGCGACCCGCCGCGGCCACCGGGTCGCACCCGGCCCTTGGCCCATTCGAGCGAGGAGCCCCATCGATAGGCCGCCCTGCCGTTGAACAGATCGTATTCGGGGCCGCCGCCGCGATGGCCCATCGAGGCCAGCGTCGCCGGCGAAATGAAGTAGCCGGCCGCCGTCAACGCAGCCGCGACCGCATCGCGGGTGAGGCGGGTATCTGGGTCGAGCTGGTTCATGGGGTCGCCCTCTGTTCGCCTAGGTTGTGCTAGGCATGTGAGGGTTCCTAATATTCACGGGATTCCTGACGCGTCTACAAGCCGGAAGCCAAAAGTTGACATCGAACCGGTTCGATGACGCTTTTTCACGGGGGACGGTCGAGACATTTCACTTGCAAACCTCTCGTTTTATGGATGGTGCAATAGCGATTCGCACCGTTGGTGCCCGAGGGGCTGCTTGGCCTTCGTAGTTCCAACTCCTAACGATGTTTTCGGCGATGGCCTTGCCGGACATTCTTGGATGCCGGGCCTTTATATCTATTGCGCGCGTGACGGCGTACTGCTTCCACCCCTCGGCTGCCGTGTGTCGTACCTGTACGCTCTTCTTCCCCGCGTCGGACTGCCGGCGCTTGATGATCTCCGGAACCGCGCCCGTCTCTCCCGACACCGCTCCAAGTAGGAACCCGATCTCAAGGGCGGCCAGGAAATACTGCTTCACGGCATCCCGACCGCGTGCGCGATCCTTGTCGTCGAGCATCGCGCAGAACTCGGTCAGCTCTCGTCGATAATCCTTCAAAGTCTCGACATCGTCGGCCTTGGCGTGCGGTGCTGCGATGGATGTATCGACGCTGCGCAGGATAGTGTCGATCAACCACGTGCCATCAGGGCGCGCGGCTTCCAAGGTCTTGCTCATGCCGACGAAGTTAAGGCCTGGGATCTCGTCTGGCCACTCCAAGCCGGGAATACCCGCTATACTGGAAGAGTTAAGGAGGCCCAGCATCTTGCTGACCTCGACGTTGTCCGACCACGGCGAAATTAAATGCTTCAGGGCGGCGTCGTAATCGAAGCTTCTGGGGATTCCGGGGAGCGGGCCGGTATAGGGCGTGCTGATGAGCGGCTCGGAGGCCTCGGCATCCGGTTTCGGATCGGTGGCGTCGCTATCGCGATCGGGATCCTTCTCAGAAGGCATTGTCGTCCACCCCCGTGGCGACCTGCAGGAAGGTGGGGCGCCAGCGGGGCAGGACTCCCGCGTGTCGGATAGCCGTCCTAGCCCGCCCCGATCCAGGATGTTGAGCGCATCGAGCAGGTAGAGCTTGAGGAAGTCAGCGTCGCGCCCTGCCCGTAAGTTCCTGGCGACCTCGCTCGACGCTTCCTTGCTGACCTTCGCGATATAACCTTGCCGCCCCAGCCGCTCGGGGGTGTCCCACAGATAGTCAGGCCGAGGTCCTGACCACGGCATGCCGTTGCGCTCCATCTGCACCGGCGTTTCCCACGCCGCGAGGTCGATATACTCACCCAGGGTCTGGCTGAAGAGCCAGGCGTGACATGCGCCAGTCTCGACCGAGATGGTGCCGTCCTCGCGCGTGTACGTGTGATGCAGGCCACCGCCGACCGGGCGCATGAAGTCACCGACGAACATTACCGCAACGATGCCGAACCGGTCCTGTAGGATGCGCCTGCCAATCTCGGCCTGGTGGACGCAGGTTCCGGCGAGGGTGTTCGGCACCACGATGTTCGCGCCCTGCATCGGGGTTCGCACGGCGCGTGCGATCAAGTCCTTCGGCAGATCGTCGCCCGGGCGCCAAGCCCATGACCCGCCCACCGCAGCGGCAGCCTTCTTTGCCTTTGCCTGCCCCATGAAACGGTCTCCAATGATGTTACTGCCGATGCGGACCATGCCGCGCCGCTCACCATGAGGCTGCGGCGGGATGTGGTGCGGGCCGTCACGTCCGACCTCCCAATACCGCCTGGCACAGCACCCCGAGCGCGCTGTCGAGCATGGCTAGCGTGAATTGGTCCATCCAGTCGGGGCTGCTCTCCTCCTCGACGTAGTAACGGGCAAACTCCTCTCGCGCCCATTCGAGAGAGGTCAGCGCGCCGGGCACCGTCGTGGCGCGTAGATCGAAGGCTTGCTGCTGGAGCCCGCTTAGCTCGTCATAGGCCCTGTCCGAGCCTTCATCCGTGGCGTTGTCGCCGTTCATGTAACCCAGGAGCACCATCGCCCTTCGGTGCATATCGACGAGGGGTTCAGTCACCGGGGCAGGCGGGCTCGCCAGCGCCGGCAGGACGGCACCAGCGAGGGGCAGCGCGGCGAGCCCGCGAAGCACAGAGCGACGGTCACGCATCGTTACGCCCTCCCACCTAACGGGCACCCCACCGCGCTGAGCACCACGGCCGCGCGGGTCGAGGGTTGCGGGGCGTCCCGCCACGATCCTACGCGGGGGAAGTGAAATGCATCGGCCGCTGTGTTGAGCGGAACCGCGCATTCCATCGCCTTGCTCATTTCGAGCCCGAGATGCTCGTATTGTTCGATAAGGAGCAGGCGACGTTCGTAGAACAGCCATTGGTCGTAGGCGCACAGCATGTCGTGCGTGACCGGCACGGCCGCTTGCGTGGGCTTGCCGAGGATGGCCACCGAGCCGCCGATGAGCGGCAGGGTCGCGAGGTCGCGTAAGAACGAACGACGATCAGACATTGGACACCTGCGATGTGAGGGGTTGAAGGATGCCGACCACGCGGCCGAGGATTCGCTCCTCGAGCCCGCCGGGTCGGTAGGGGCCATCGGCCGCCGGGATCGTGCGGCCGGCGCGCATCCAGACGTCGAACTCGTCAGGGCCGCGGGGCCGGTTCAGGTTCATGGCTCACCACGTTGTCTCATTGTCAGTGGTATGCCAGACGGCCTGCATGATCTTGGGGCCGCGGCTGTAGGTGACGGCGTAGAGTTCGCCGTGCTGCAGATCGCAGTCGCCGGGATCGACGATCACGACCTCGCCATTTCGGAGGTGTGAGGCGTTCCAGTCGTCGCGGACCGGCAGGTCTCGGCACCCGTCCGGGACTGCGTCGAACACCGTCAGGGCGCGGAACCCTTCGTTGCGGGTTGTCGAGAGGCTCATGCCGCCCTCCCCTTCGAGTCGGCCGACCCCGTGAGGTCGATGGCGAGCTGCAAGGCCCATGCGGTCAGGAACCCGTCGAGCACATCGGCAAGACGTTGTAGCGCCGCGGCCGTCAGGGGCTCAGTGGCGGCCATGGCCCTGCCTTCGTCACGGATGGCTGTGGCGCAGTCTCGGGACGCCTTCAGGGCGCGCGCCAGTTCGACCCGGCGCATCACGACGGCACCACCGTCGAGTGCAGCCGTACGAGATCGTCGGCCAGGCTGTTGCTCACCTCGAAATGAGCGCAGTCCCGAACGGTCGGGACTTGCATAGCGCGCGCCTTCGCCAGGATGCCCACCATCGTGTCGGCCGGCGTCGCCGCCAGCTCGTCCTCGATCGGCCCGAAGCGCCCGATCATGGCGTAATATTCGGGGTGACTCTCCTCGTCATCGTCCATGCCGAGCGACGGGTAAGCCGCCACCCAGCGGAAGGCGGCCTCAAGCTCGTCGGTGATCGCCACGAGACGAGCATCAGCCGGCGCCAAGGTGGTGGTCGCGGCCGGGACGGAACCGGACGCCAGCAATCCTGCTCCGCGGGCTGCGGAGCCCGCTAGCAGCCCCGTGGCGGTTACGGCACCGAAGATCGCCCGGCGGCGCGACAATGCCGCGGACAGGCCCGGCAGCGGCACGGTGGCGGGTAACAAGGGCTCGCGGACATGGCTCCGCCCTTCACGCTTCAGCATGTTCTCGGTCTCCGTTGATGGTGAGTGGGTTACATGGCCGCGTCAGGCGGCGCGGCAGGACAGGTGGCGTCGCCGCTCGGCTCGGACATCTCGAGCGATGCGGGTCCGGAGGTCGGCCAGTGCTTCATCGCTCAGGGCGTCGAAGGTCAGCACGGCCGAGCCGAGCCGGAGGCGGTACTGCGGCCGGCACTCGGCCCAAGGTGCCAAGCCGGCAACGAGGCGAGCGCGGCGGGTCACGACGGCGACCCTTTGAGGCGCACCAAGGCGAGGCCGAGGCCGGGGCAGCGACGGGCCCACCAGCGGGCCGAGCGCACCGCTTTCCCACGGACGGCCGTGGGCTTGGCAAGGCCGATGCCGTCCATGGTGACGAGGAAGGTGCGGCGGCTCACAGCCGGACTCCCAGGGCAGCGGCGCGGGCGTCCACTGCGGCGACCGCGGCAAGGTGACGGGGGAGGCTGTCGATCATCGAGGCGCACATCCGATCGTGGCGCAGCTCGGTGATGAGCAACGCCGTTTGATCGTTGAGGATGGTTGCCGCAGCCTGTTCGGCATCGCGGGCAGCGCACCAGCGCTGGGTCTGGGCTGTCGACCATGCGGACTGGAGGGCGTCGCGCAGGGCGACCCTGTAGCGCCGAACCTGCCCGAAGCTCGCCGCCCGAGCGACGTCGTCGCGCGCCAGGTCGTGGGCTAGGGCCATGATGGCGCGGCCATCGTAACGGCCGCCGGCGAGGAGCAGGTGGGGACGGGGCGAGGTGTGGGACGACCGCGCGGCGGGGGGTAATAAGCTGAAGGTCATTGTGTGGTTTCACGTTTGCCGTTATCTGACGGTAAGCGTGAGACGGTCCTTCTGTCAATCGTTATCCGTGAAAAAATCACGCCTAGCGTGAGAATGTGAGGCCAGGGTGATTACGGCGGCGCAATCCAGGGCGGCACGAGCGTTGCTCGATTGGTCGCAAACCGACCTGGCGGAGCGATGCAACCTGAGCGAAAGCACCATTCGCAATTTCGAGAAGGGTCGGGCTTCGCCTTCAGTCAACAATCTCGCGGCGATACGCCGAGCGCTGGAGGATGCTGGCGTAATTGTGATCGACGAGAACGGCCAGGGTGCCGGCGTGCAGCTGAAGAAGGCCGATCCCACTTAATTGGTATCAAAACAGTATATTGCTATCATCAAATTAACTCGCTATCGTGCAACCTCTACCGGGAGGCTATGCGATGGATGCGAGCAGTTTCATGGATGAGTTGATGGCGGCTGGCGGCGGTGGATCAGGCCGGCCGGTCGGGCGACCGAAGGGACCGGAGAAAGAAAAGCTTCCCGCTCTCCATGTGCGGGACGTGCCGTCGAGCGTGAAAGATGCTGTGTCCGCTCTGATGGAAGTCGGAACGATCGGCTTCGATGAGGACGGGCTTAGCCTGCGTTCGACCTACGGGAGCCAGGGCGATGCAGTAAAAACGCTGATGGTCTATGGGATGGCCCACGTGGCGCCGTATATGGCGGCGGAGGTGGAGCGCGAACGGCAAGCCGGTGAGGTTCACGGCGCGATTGTGCGGCGCTTCCTCGACGACATGAGCCTGCCTTTCGTGACAGAGGCGCACTTCCCGGAAGGCTCGGCCGCCCACGCCGAGATGCTGGTAATCCGGCACGATGTCGAGGAACAGCGGGGCGAGAACGCTTGGCTGTGCCACGGTTGGAACCGAGAAGAAGCCTTCCACCAAGCTGCAGCGATCCAATGGCGCTTCGAGCGGCTGACGCGCGCGCATCGTGCGATCGGCGTTGCTGTTGAAGAGCACCTTGGGAACAGGCGGAAGCTCTAAGCGTGAACGGCTCCTCCTCTACCGACCGCGCCGCGCCCGCCGCCCCCCATAGTGCCGACGTGCTTGATCTTCTCAGTGCCTGGGCTGGTCCCGCGCCCGAGGCCCATGCCGACGTTGTCAATGATCCCCGGCACACCGCCGTGCATGAGGCCGGCCACGCCGTGATCGGCCGTAAGCTCGGTCTGCATATGGGGCAGACCACCGCCGTGCAGGAAAATGACTCGGCAGGCCACTCGCTGGTGGGGGAACCCTACGCCACGCTTGATCGCTGGTGGCGCGAGGCCCGCCACCATCGCGAGTTCGGGTCCGTGGTCCGCGCGCGCGTTATGATGCTCATGGCCGGCGCCGAGGCCGAGATTGCGATCCTTGGACAGATGCAGGTGGTCGACGACATGACCGGCGACGGCGAGGACCGACGCGAGATCGAGCGAGTGATGGAGAGCCATCCCGGCGACCCTGCCGGCGACACAGACCGTCTCATTAGGATGCGCCGCGCCACGCGCCGTCTCGTGCTCCGACATCGAGCGGATATTGAGCGGGTCACGGCCGAACTGTACAGGCTAGGCACGATCAGCGGGACAGATCTTGATCTCATGGTGCCTGGGCCACCAGCCCTGCCGTCTGATCCGATGCTGGAAGCCCTCATGGCCGCCGAGATCGGCGACGAACCGACGAGGATCACTACATCGTCGCCTACAGCCACACCATAACGTCCGACGGCCCGCGACCATGAATGTCAGCCAACAGATCGAAAGCCTTCGTGCAAATGTGGAAGCCGCTCAGAAGGAGTTCGATCTAGCTGTCTCATTCCACGAGACTTGGAGGCCAACCGCTTACGACGGCGATCTGCATGCAAGAATGAGCCACTGCTATGCTGGCCAAGCTTTCCTCGTCATTCGCACCGCCTTACGCCGCGAACTGATCCTTGCTCTGACGAAGCTGTGGGACTCTGACAACCGCGCAGTCCGAATGGATCGGGTAGCCGAATATATCCGGAACCCTTCTGTCATTCGCGGCCTAGCCGCCAGGAGCACATCTCGAGAAGGATGGCCGCCAGAACTTGCCGATGCCATCGAGACGGAACTCACCAAGAAGGCCACCGACGCGCTCGTCCTGCTCGACAAGTATCTCAAGAACGGGCCGAGCCGAGGAGTTCACGACGGGTTGCAAGCCTTGCGGAACGCCGTGATTGCCCATCGAGCAGTTCGTGCGGGTGCGATCGACAGGGCGTCTCTGACAGACGAGGAAATCGAGACCTTCTACCAGGACATGAGCGAACTCATCCGTCTCCTGATGGGGCTCGCGCTCGCCACGGTTTACGATCCTCGCGAGACCGCCGGCGTTTTCGGTCGCTATGCATCGGAGTTCTGGGCCGGCACGCGTGGGGAGAAGACAGCGGGCCATCCGCACTATCGTGCGCCGACGACGTACAGAATGGGTAGCATGCGCTTTCTCTTCGCTATCACCGTTGCCCTGCTCGCCGCCGCACCGGCCTGCGCGGCCGCCGAGGCCCCAGCACCAGCCGACGACCGGGCCTTCACGCTCTGGCAGCGCTCGGTTCTCAGTGCGTTTCAGAAGGCGCGCGCGCACGAAGCCGATATCACGAAGGGGGAAACAGAGGACGCGCCGCGCTTTCCCGACATCGACGCATTCATGCCTGTAGCGCGTCAATTACGATGAGCGGTGCGCGTCAATTACGGTGAGCGCCTGCGGGTATGTTTCTTCGGCTTGTTAGCGCGGAGCGTCAAGCGTCAGGGTTGGTTGAGGATGGCCGTCGATGGCT